>JADMIO011367123.1_pt1 | contig 34460 bp, 26 predicted proteins | sample 8958161 | NCBI WGS metagenome assembly JADMIO01 (sample SAMN16585339, study PRJNA669376) | soil metagenome | isolation source: Crop rotation soil | place: USA: Cullars Rotation, Alabama | collected 2011
GCCGCGACTTCAAGTCACGTGAATTCCAAGCTTCGGATCCCACTGTGCTGGAAAGGCGACCTCGCCGACGGCTCCTCGCTCGATCAACTCGTGAAGACGATTCGGCCCGATGAAATCTACAATCTCGGCGCGCAGTCTCACGTGCGGGTGAGCTTCGATATTCCAGAATACACCTCGGAAATTACGGGGCTCGGCTGCATCCGGCTGCTCGAGGCAATTCGCGAGACGGAGCTGAGCTGCCATTTCTTCCAGGCCTCGTCTTCGGAAATGTACGGCAAGTGCGTCGAGACGCCCCAGACCGAGCGGACGCCGTTTTATCCCCGCAGCCCCTATGCTTGCGCGAAGGTGTTTGCATTTGATGCAACGCGAAACTACCGCGAGTCGTACGGTATGTTCGCGGTGAACGGAATCATGTTCAACCACGAGTCGCCACGCCGCGGCGAGACATTTGTCACGCGGAAAATTACGCGAGCGGTCGCGCGGATTGCGGCCGGGCAACAGGAATGTCTGTACCTGGGCAACCTGGCGGCCCGGCGCGATTGGGGCTTTGCTGCCGACTACGTCGAGGCAATGTGGCGGATGATGCAGGCCGACGCGCCGGACGATTACGTGATCGCGACGGGCGAGTCGCACTCGGTCCGCGAGTTTTGCGAGCTGGCGTTCAAGCTAGGCGGCCGGCCAATTTCGTGGCGCGGTTCGGGAATCGACGAGATCGGCCTCGACGCGGCCGGCAAAACGCTCGTGAAAATTGATCCGCGATATTTTCGTCCGGCGGAAGTTGATGAAATGAAAGGTGACGCGAAATACGCGCGCGAAAAATTGGACTGGAAGCCGAAGGTTACGTTTCCGGAGCTCGTGCGACTAATGATCGAGGCGGATGTGGCGCTGGTACAAAGCGGTAGCTCTCCGGGTGGCACGCTCTAATGCTCAGACGATTGCGCGAAGGCTAGCATGCGGACATTCCACAGAGGACCGTTTACGGTCCTTCTTCGTTTATTAGGCCCGTCGTTTACGACGGGTTGCCAAGAACCAAGCAGGGTTGAATACAGCCCTGTTTACAGGGCTTTTAGTTTTCACGGCTTAAGCCAATCGCGGCGAGAAGCCCCATGAATGGGGCTCATAGACTGTTGCGCGCTTCGGCTTTCCCACCGTAAACGGTGTGCCTAATAGCCGCTTGCGCGGCAAAGGACCGTGAACGGTCCTCGGATCGAGTGGTTTTTCAACTTCAATGCTGCCGTCATCTAACAGCAATTGCATAATCCTCCTCAGCGATGAGCGTGGACCGTGTGTATCCGGATTCTCGCGTTTGAATCTCCACTCCCATCGTCAGGGGCTCAGGGCGTGCCACTGTGTTGGCGTTGTTGTTACAGCCGCAGGTTGTTGATCAGGTGCCGTTCGACGCGATCCGATAGAACTGGATTGTCCGCGCGATTGTCATTCCTCTTCGAACTTTCTATCTTCTTAACGGCCTGCGTTTTCTCGCATTTCGGAGAAGTCGCGACTTGGATAGGTTTCGGATTGGATTCCGCGACCGATTCTATTTGTGGGGCATTGAGCGGCGCCATGAGTATTGGAGTGGGCGCCGTTATTTTCACGGCCTCGGGGACAAACGGCATCGGCTTTGGCACAGTGGCTTCCGCCTGAACGACCGGAGAATTCGCTGGCGTCTTGACTGGTGTTGCCGGCTGCGCAGCAGCGACGACGTTTGGCTTTTGGTCCGCTGGCTTCTCCGTCGATGACTTAATGGAAGGTGTCGTTTCGTTCGGTGTAGGCTTCGCGGGTGGGGCTTCGCTCGGAACCTTCTCCAAAGCGGGCGGAGCCGTAGGCGTCGGTTGCGCGGGAGTCAATGGAGCGGCCGCTTTGTTTTCTGGCGCCGTTTGTGTCGGCGTGATCGGACGTGCTTGTGGCGGTATCGGGAGCTCGGCGGCACCGGTCTTGGATCGGAACGGATTAGAGACCTCGACCTCCGATTTCGACGGTGTTGCGACGGTAGGTGCTGCATTCACGGGCGTTTCAACGACAGGTGCCACAGCCACCGGTACGCCACATAGCGCACGGTCGACATAAGGCATTCCTTCGCAACCGTTGCACTGCCAGCCTTCGGGCCACTCGCGCCAGCAAGTCGGCTTGAGGCCGAAAAATTCGCTCCCCGGGCCGCAAGGACAGCGGCGGACGGCTTCTTCGCCGCACGTGCAATAAAGGCGACGCGCATCGGTTGGGCATTGGCACTCGCCGGGCAAAGGAATCGCCAGGCAACAGCAGCCCGATACGGCAGCGAGCGACGCCAGCGCGAGCAACGACCAGGTCGAGTTGAGTACTTTCAAAACCATTTGCCCCCCTCCGCAAACCTTCCGGTTTGCGCCCCCCCTCTAAATCGTCGCTGCCGGCTCAATAAGAGCTGGCAAGGTGCTTCAAAAACCGTTGGTATTTGGATTGTTGAAGAACCTGATTCCCTTGGCGGCCTGTGTGCCGAGCGTCGTTACGCTAAATATCCGTTCAAACGGCGAGATTGCTTTGGCCAGCGCGGTATCCAGCGCCACCAATTTATCCTCGGAAATGTACATCCGATCTCCCGGCAGAATTTGGTAGTTTGTCGCGATGTCGCCGCGTTGCGTGATGCCGAGCCAATCGACCGGCAGGATCTGGTCGCCGCCGCATTCGTTCGAGCCCGGTCGGGCAACCCACATGCGCGTCGATTGGCTGCCACTGAGACCTTGAATTTGACTCAGTGCGTCGAGCACAGTTTCGTTGCCCTTCACAGGGAGTTGAAAAATCTGGTCGCCGAGCCCGGCCCCCTGGATCACGACATAATAAACTTTGCTGTTGTAGCCAAACACGTCGATCGCCACTTCGGGTCGGTCGAAGCGCGTAGCGAGGTGTTGTTCGATCGCAGCCTTAGCCCCTTCGAGCGTCATTCCGACGACGCGCACGCGGCCGTAAGCGCCGAGATTGACGGTACCATCCGGGCCCACCAGGTGTTCGCCGGCAATGGTCTGCTGCGCGGCAATCTTGACGAGCGAAACCGACACATCGGCCTCGTTAGCAGTCAACTCAAGACGCTTTTTGATCGCGTCATGGAGCTCAGGCATTGTCATGCCGTCGACCTGGAGCGGCTGGTAGGCGTTGTTTTCTTTGTCGTAGCCGAAACCGAGCACAAGCGTACCGTCGATGCCAACTGTTAGGTCGCCGCTGATCGTCTGGTCAGATAGACCGGTTGCTGTTAACTTCACCACGTCGAGTGGATGCAAGCGATACGGCGGATGGGGCACCAGTGTGACGGCGTCAATCGTGAGGATATCGGGCGGCTCGATGATGTAATCGGGCAGCGTGACCTTTTGCAGCTCGCGTGGCGTATCGGGGGCCGTGTTCCAGCGAGCTCCGGGGATTGTTGAGTAGGGCCGTGGGTAGGTCAGTTGACATCCGGCCGCTAGCGCCAGCAACATGGCCAGAAACAGGCACGTTGGTTTTGCAGCATTTTCCACGGTGTTTTTCCTCGGCGAAACCGTTCGCCGTATAATGGACACCAGAGTGCGGACGCGGAGCGCCCGGTTTCGATAGTGCCCTGAATTTTGTCATCGGCATAATCGCTATAATCCTTAAACCTTAACATTTTGGGAGTCGATGACTGCATGGGGCGCACCTAGGTCGCCTCGCACCGCGAGATTGAAATACTTCTCGCAGAACTAGAGGATTGCATTGCTCACATTGCAATCATGTGAGCAATCGGGAACGCGACGGAGCAGAATTCATGCTTGGTAGCATTCGAATGGCAATGTTGGTGGCGATTGCTATCGGCGCGGCGAGCCCGGTATGGGGGCAGGGTGCGCATCAGAAGCCCAGCCAGGTTCCCCGCTATGTGCCGGCCACTCCGACGGTTAGTCCGTATGTAAGTCTCTTGAATCGAAATGGCGGGGGAGTTGCTTCGAACTATTACGGATTGATTCGACCACTCCAGCGGCAGGCAGCGATTAATGCGAGGCAGACCCAAACGGCGTCGACTCAGGAGCAAGAGCTCAAGAGTGTGCAGGAGCAACAAACATTGTTTGAGCAACCGACGGTTAAGCCCACCGGCACTGCTGGCTGGTTTCAGACTATGGGGCCGACGTCGCCCTACCAGGTATCAAGCCACTATTACGGCCAGTGGCAAACGGGAAAGGCGCCGAAGAAAAGGCACTAGTTTCCGTTGTTCGTTGAAGTTTATCATCGACCAACAGCCCCCGGCTCTGCCGGGGGTAATCATCGCGGAGTGTAGGTTGCAACTAAACTAACCCGACGCGTAAGCGAGGGTGATCACCGCACAATTCCTCGCTGACGCGTCGGGTTAGTTTGCTGCGTCGATCAAAAACCCTAGGTGAGGCGGAATCGCGCTTATGTTACGATTTCCGGCGCAGCGGGGAATTTGGAAATAGATCGTGTAGATTTTCGAGCGGTCGGCCGATCCTCGCCTCATTACCCACAACAACGATCGGTCGGTCCATGATCACCGGATGATCGGCCAGCAGCTTCAGTAGCGTTTCGTAGTCGTTCGTCGGGCGCAAATCCAGGCGTCTAAAATCGGAAATGCGGATCAAGCTGCTTGGCGCGATGCCGAGCATGCGGACCAATTGGCGGACTTCGTCCACGCTCAGCGGGTTTTCCAGGTATTCAACGATTTCGAACTGAAGACCCTGTTGCTGCAGATACTCCAACGCTTCGCGGCTGCGAGCGCAAGCTGGATTGTGGTAGATACGTACCGGTCGGGTTGAAAGATCGCCAGACGTGGTGGTAGTCCCTGTGGGAATGGAGTTCATCGAGCACCGGCATTGGCCGCAACAATAGTAGCACGCGGCGTCAAATACAGCTTCATGATAGCCGGTAGTTGCCCAAGCTGCGAGCACGCAGACGTCGCGGCGATTCAGCCTCGGACCGGCAGTCGGCCACAAGTTGCGGGCTACGCTCGGGTACGCTTGCGAGTTCTCGACAGAGCGCCGAACAATGCTCCGACCAGGCCAAGAATGGCCGTAGTTGGTTCCGGAACACCCAGCGATCCGGATAGGTTCGATCTTCCGCTGCCGGAGGAGCCGACAAACGCCACCCGCCAGGCAGTGTAGTCGGCGTCGGTCACCTGGCCGTCGCCATTGTCATCGGCATGGCTGTACGCGGGCGAAACGGTTTGGCCGCGGGTCTTGCGCCAAACGACGTAGTCGCCGCCGTCAACTTTGCCGTCGGCGTTGAAATCGCCGTGGCGCAAGACTGTGGCGTAAGCGGCAATCGTTATGGTCTGGCTCAGCGCGGAAACACTATCGCTCTTGAATTCGAGGGCGTAGCTAACTTGAAAATCTCCGATCTGGCTCGTCGAGACAGCCAATTGCATCGGGGCGTTCGGAGTTCCGTTGGCGCCGACCGGTTGAAGTCCGGTTATGTTAGCCGTTAGCAGCGCAATTGCCGTATCGTCACCGACCGAAAGTGGCGGATAGTGAACCAGACTCATTGACGACGGCGTGCCGCTGGTCGGCGGTAGATTATAGACGTTTAAGTTTAGCGTCGCGCCGGCATTTCCTTGGCGAAATGTGTTGAACTGGGTCTGCGGTGGAAAGATCGCGTCCACATTGGTAGTGCTCGAAAAAGACGGATTAAATGACGGCACATCAGCCCACAGTGACACGCAACCAATAAATACTGCAGCGTTGGCGATGACGCAAATCAGCCGGCGTTGTAGGCGGAGCTGGATCATCGATGACTGCTCAAGACTCTTTGCGTCGGACGGTTTTCGCTCGAACCGGCCTCGCGCCGAGATCGATGAATGCACAAAACTGCCACTGAAATCAGGCTCGATTAACCACCCCAATAGGCGGTGAGCGGCGATTCATCCATGATAAACGGTTTCATGGGGAGGGTCCAGAAAATTGCCTGTTTTTGGCTAATCGTCACTCATTCGCTCGTGTACTTACCAATTTGAAAAAATCCCCGTTTTTGCGACGCTATGTCGCTGGTCAAGTATGGGTAATTGCTATAATTCCCCCGATAGGCCAGGCAATCATTCGAATCATCACGGCGCAGCGTTGCGCAAGGTTCGCGTCCGTGGTGACCACAAAACGCGCGCATTCTCGTCTTAGAATTTAAGGCGCGCCACTTTTCGAGACGGGATTCTCAACATGTCATTTGGGTCATGCGGGGTTCGGTTCGTTTTCCTTATCGTCGGATCGTTAGTTGCTTTTTGCGGAGTACCAAGTCAAGAGGCGGCGGCGATCCAGCTTCCCGTCGCGGGGATTAACCCGGTCGGCTACACCTACTACGGGACGGCGCTGCCCTTTGTCGACGTTGCTCATATGTCGGGACGTTGGCTTTCCTACACGAGCGGACCGGCCGGCGGAACATCAAGTTCTCAACCAATTCAGCTGAATGAGGACGACTATCCGTCGTCGCTTGCTCCAGGTCAAATTGCGCGCACGGTAATCTTCACCAACAACGGAGCCGTTTATCCGCTGGGGCAATATGTGCTGAAGTGGGAAGGAAACGGCAACGTTCAATTGGGCGGCACTGGGTCTGCGGTAACGAGCAACGGTTTGCAACAAGCGACCTACAACGTCACGAGCAAGACTGCTGCCGGGCTGTATCTTGACATCACGAGTACCGATCCGGCGAACCCGGTGCGGAACATCAGTCTGCGCGCGCCGTTTACAGGATCGGGTAGCGGCACATTCAATCCGACCTATCAACAGGACATCGCGAGTTACGGCGTGCTCCGTTTCATGGGCTGGAATGCGACCAATACCGTAACGAGTTCCAGTTGGGCCTCGCGCACGACGCCAAACACTTTCCACTGGGGCGGTTCTAACGGCGTGCCGTACGAAGCCCAAATCCAATTGAGCAACGAACTCAAGGAAGATCTTTGGATTAACGTGCCGCATCTGGCAGATGACGACTACGTTCGCAATTTGGCCCAGCTGGTACAACAACAGTTGAAGCCTGGCCTCCGGGTGTGGGTCGAGTATTCGAACGAGGTCTGGAACGGCAACTTTCCGCAGGCCGCCTACGCGAACGACGTTCTGCGGCCCAAATACGGCGTCGCCACTGCGGCCGAGGCTTATGGGCGTCGCTCGGCTGAGATTTTCGATATCTTCTCCAATCAAATCGCCGATTCAACGACGCGCCTCGTCCGCGTTATCGCCGGGCAAAACGCAAACAGTTGGGTGCTATCCAAAAGCCTGAAGGGGGCCACGGTAAACGGCCAGTTGAAGGCCGACGTTGCGGCAGTTGCGCCGTATTTCACCATCGACACCGACCAGCTCTATCAGCAATATCTGCAAGGAACGTTCGACCTGAATAAGGTGTTTGCCGATTTGCACGACACGGTCGACGCGACGATGAAGCTGACCGCCGATAACCAGGCCGTTGCCGCTGCGAATGGATTGCCGTTGGTATCGTACGAAGGCGGTCAGCATTTGACGGCGCGACCCGGTGCGATCCAGAACGACCAGGGCTTTGTCGACCTGTTGTCGCAAATCAATCGTGACGAACGAATGGGTGGGCTATACAGCTACCTGCTTAGCGAATGGGGCAAGCTTGGCGGAAAAACGTTTACGTTTGCCGGTGACATATCACCGTCAGGGAAATGGGGATCGTGGGGCCTGCAAGAAACTTACTTAGACACGAATGCGGCGAAGTACAAAGCGGTGCAGCAATGGTTGCAACGCTTACGCGGCGGCCCGCCGGTTGACTTGAATAAGGATGGCGCAACGGACATCCTGGATTACTATTTCTGGCGGTTGAATTACGCGAATATGCAGCAACTCGACGCGGACGCAAACGGAGACGGGGCCGTGGATAGCGCTGACTACGCCTTGTTGCGCAAGTCTGTGACGCAACAGGATGCTGAAAATGCGTTCCACCTGACCGCGACATTAGCAGTGCCGGAGCCGGGAACGATGATTTTGGCCATCGGAACGCTGACGGTCGGTTTCCTAGACTTCCGCTCGCTTCACCCGCGGATGTAATTGGCGGGTTCGGTCCGTTCTTTCGCATGTCATCTCAGCGCGTTTAGTTTTTCAGCCACTCGTTCGAACTGCTCCCCTTTGGGCGCAGCAATCACGTCGTGTCCCGGCAGGACGGTTGCGTTCCTTGCATCAATCGCTCGGGGGCGCACTTTCAGGAACCCCTTCGGCAGGCAAAGAAAGTTGTATTCAAAGCGCGCGAGGATGCTGAAGACCGGACGTTGGATCAACGGGCCGGTGGTTTGTTCGTTCATCTCGAAAAGAATTGCATCTGGCCGGAGAATGCCGAGGATCCGAGTGCTCCCTGTGAAGACCTCGCTCTCGAACCCCTCGACGTCGAGTTTCATGAATTGGATGGAGTCAATTCCCTGCTCTTCCACAAACTCGTCGAGTGTGCGAACGGAGACCCGCGTCGTTTTCCCGCCGGCGTGGACGGCAGTTTCGCGAAGCGATGCGGCTCCCGCGTTATCGGGAGGGATCGCGAGATCGCGTTCTTCGGTCTGTGATCCGAGGGCAATGGCTTGCGGCAGGACGTTTGTCATTCGATTGCGTGCAATTGCGGCCGTGAGGGCTTCGTAACAAGCTGGATTTGGTTCGAAGGCAAACACCTTTCCCGCATCGCCAACGAGTTTCGACAGCAGCACCGTAACGATGCCGATGTTCGCCCCGATGTCACAAACAGTGTCGCCCGGTTGAACAAGCTTCTTGCACACCCAGCTGATTTTCGGATCCAAATCGCCGCAGTAGTAGGCAGCCCGGCCGACATAATCATAGAGCGGCGCAAGTACGTCACCACCGCTGGTTGGGCACCAGACGCACTCTTTGCTTGTGCCGGCGAGCGCTGCAACGACCTTCGAGTTGGCCAGCGTGCCGGCGCCGCTGTAGAGCGGATAGCACCGCAAAATCTTGGCCAGCAGCGATTGTCGGAGTGTAGGCATATAGCTGCGGATCGATTTAGTCTACAATTCAACGTCATGCATCCGGGTGGCTGGGGTCGAGCGACAGCGCGCCCGCAGGACGCAACGATTTGGGGGCTCGGTGACCCTCGACCCAGACACCAAAACAAAATGACGATTTCGAGAGGTCTTTATTCAACAGGTTACTGGGAGAATTTCGACAGATCTCTGGCAGGCGCTCGGGCGATCGCTACTAAGTTGTCGCGGAAACGGGGCACGAGGAACAGCGGGTAAAACGCCCACGACAGGAGACGCGGCACTAAACGATGAGGCTGATGATGAAATTGCCGCAGCGTGACGTCTACGTCGCAGAATCCGGCTCGCCGCAGCTGCCACTCCAGATGCGGCTTGGTGTATTCGAGGATGTGTCCGAGCCCATGTTCGTCCGGCATGCGAAAGTGGTCGAATAATTGCGTGCCCGTCGCCATATAGACGACATTCCTCAGGCGATACAAGTTGGGCGTGGTGCAGAGCAGGACGCCATTCGGCTTGAGGCTTTTACGCAGGCGGTCGAGGATGACGTGGCCCGGCAGGGGCAGATGCTCGATGACTTCGGAGAAAAAAGCGAAGTCGAACTCGTTCTCAAATGGTTGCTCATCGGAGCACAGATTCCAGCGAGCAGTGCGGACGCCCTGACTTGCGACGTAGTTGAGGTGCTCGCCACCGATATCGGCAGCTGTGCAGTTGTCGCCCCATAGCGATTTGACGAGAACTCCCATCTGTCCGCCGCCGATATCCAAGACAGAGCAGGGGGGAGTGGGGGCGAGTGCCGCGAATTTTTTAGCGATCCAGTAATAACGCGAACGATAGCGTGGGTAGTAGCCCGGCTCTTCGTTAAAACGTCCACGGACAATAAGTTCGTCGAAAGCTTTGCGGAAATCGGCGTCTTGCAGAGTGCGCGGCATGAATCGTTACGGGCTAAGCACTTTTCGATAGACGTTGACAACTTGTTGGGCCTTCGCCTGCCAGGTGAATTCCGATTTTACTCGCTGCTGGCCTTTGGTGATTTTTTGCAACAATACTGACGGGTTGACCGCGATTTTCTCGAGTGTATCGCGAAACGATCGCACAATTTGCGAGCGGGGGCCGACATCCAGTCGATAAGCGGATTCTTCAGTGACGATTTCGGCGGGTCCGCCATAATTGACGACGATCGGTACAGCGCCCATCGCCATTGCTTCGAGCACGACGGCGCCGCCGAACTCGCGGACGCTGGGAAAAACGAACACGTCGGCGGCCGCAAAGCGTTCGCTGACTTGTTTGTGGGGAATTTCTCCAATGAAGCGAATCGCGCTCGGCCTGGCGGTTCCTGCCGCCAATTTGTGCAACCGCGGGCGTTCCGGGCCGTCGCCGACAATCGTCAACTCGGCACGGCCGTCGGCCAACAATGGTTCAGCCGCTTCAATCGCCATGTCGGCGCCTTTATACGGAACGAGACGGCCGACGAACAACAGCTGCAGGGGAAGAGCCGGCTGCCGATTGCGGCATTGATCGAAGCGTGTGGGATCGATCCCGTTTTCGCTGATGCAATGAGCTTTGCAGACATAAGCGCTGGGAAGCTGCCGCATCGTGTCTTGAGAACCGACGAAGATCGCGGCGCTATGCTTGAGCGTCGAGCGATAGCCGGGCAACAGTTTGTAGGCTGAGCGGATCGGCGCGAGCCATTCCTTTTCTTTGCGTCTCTCTTGTTGGAACCATTTTGGCCAAGGCACGCCGCCGTTCAATGGGCCGAGCAGGAACGGCACGCCGGCCCGGGCGCATCTTTTGGCAATGATGGACGGCGTCGTCGGACTGAGGGGCGTCAGCCGATGGACCAGATCGAATTGATGCGATTTTATTCGCTCGCCGAAATGCTTCCAGAGCAGGCGTTCGAAGTAGTAATAGCTGATCGGTGCAAATGCCTGGAGAGTTGTCCAGCCGACATCCTTGCCACCTCGAACGAGTGCGGCGAACTTCCACATTGGTTTCGCCAGTCGCTCCGAATCAATCGCGGTGAAGTCTTTGTTTTCAACGAGACCTGCCCGCAGAACCGCGTCCCGATTGCGAATTTGAGTAACGATATGGCCATCGACAAGCTCGCGAAGGGCCATTGCATGCGACCAGCCGACGAGAGGTACGCTCGTCCACTCGGGGTTCGCGGCCTCGGCAATGAGCAGCACACGCAGTCGGGCCAATGAATTTCGTACCTTACTTTGCCGGTTTTTCGCTAGGGCCGTCGTCGGGTACTTTCACATGCGTCGCGAAAGCCGCCGAGAAATCATCGACAAATTGCTTGAGGAGCGCCGTGCCGACCTCGCGCGATTGGGACGGATCAAGCGCCGCGAGTAGCTGGACCTTATACAACAAAGGTGCGGCGCCGAATGCGATTCTGGGCATATCCGGCACCTTCCAGATGGCATCTGTCGCCAATCCGTAGGCAACGAGGAACCTTTCGTTCGTGACCGTGCGAGCCCGTTTGTATTCGAGTAAATTGAACTCGCCGGCCGGAGTTGTTGTCGACGATGCGAGTTTGGTCATGTCGCCGATTTGCTCGTTCGCCATATTTGCGTAGCAGATATATGGCGGATGGCGAAGCAAGGGGCCGGACTGGCCGACCATCAATAGTACGCTAACCGTCGCGCCACTCTTGCGATTCTTGTAGGCGCGAGTCATGTACCCCACGATGCCCAATTCGCGGCAGACTTCTGGATGGAGGGCTTCTCCGTCTTCGACAAACGTCCAGTTCCCAAATTCACGAGGGAAGCTCCCGACCCGTTCAGCGGCGCCCGCGAGATCGGGCGGCGTGCCCCAACGGCTTACGTAATGGCCCTCGATCAGCGCGGGGATGATCGTCAATGCGGCGACAGCGACAAGGGCCAGTACGAGCTGTTTGGACATGGATTTAAGTTCTTCTAACTTTTGCAGAACACCGCGCGTTCCCGCTCGGCTCGAGGTGCCTACTTCAATTTTTCGCCTGTGAAGCGTTTGCGGGTAATTGGTCAGCCACGGTTGTTGTTTTCTGCGCCATGTAAAGGGACTTCAATTCGGCTAGATTTCTCTTGTCTCGCGGCGACAAAAGTTGCTGTTCGATGCCGAGAGCCGTCGCCGTGTAGAGAGTTTCGCGGGCGCGGCCGGCATTCTTCGTGTCGTTGAACGCTACCGCCAAATGGAAACGAAGCACGGGGTTTTCAGGTTTTTCTGCGACTAGCTTTTCCAGAAGTGGAATCGCCTGATCGGCGCGATTCGCCATGATGTCGATCACAGCTTGCGTATCGAGCAGGTCCGCATCGTTCGGGGTCTCTTTCAAAGCGACCGCCAGTACTTCCCTGGCTTCGCTCGGCTTTTGCGATTCGACCAACGCCAAGGCCAGATTATTTCGCAGCATGCGCTGTTCGGGCTTCGTCTCGAGGACTCGTCGATAGGCTTCGGCCGCCCGTTCGTAATCCCCGGCCATGAACGTGGAATCGCCGATCGCTTGCAGTACATCAATGTTTTTGCCGAATGTGGCCAGCAGCTTGTCGATCGCTTGTTGCCGCACAGGTGTGGATGCTTTCGTCGGCGGCACCGCGATATATGCGTGGCATAACCAAATAGCAAGCTCGCCTGGCGAGGCCCGGTCGTGTGGGCCTGCAGCAAACTCCATAGCGCATTCGTCGTGTTGTTCGTCAAGCAACACGATCAACATTCGTTGCAAGAGTTGCTTTGTTTCTATTTCGTTCATTTTCTTGGCGGCCGGCGTCGCGAGAATCCTCGACACGGCGTCCTTGCAGGAATCAGCCGCAACGTTCGCCGCCAACTTGCGGGCCTTCAATTCGCGTAGCCGCCATCGCAGCGACTCAGGCAGCTGGTTGGGAAGATCGCCCAGCCGCTGATAGCTTTCCTCGGCTTGGCCCGCGAATTGGATGGGCGCTTTTCCAACGGCGCTCGCGACAAAATGTTGTTGCCAGAATCGTAAGAAGTCTGCTAGTTCGAGCGCGTTAGCGTTCGGAGCGCGGATCAACTGTTGAATCAAGTCTAGAGCCGCCGGCATTTGGCCAGACTGCTCATACATGCGGGCCAAAAGCTGTTTATCTTCACGGCTTGGTGAAGGTGAGTGCCGCAGCAAGTCGATTGCGGCGCTCGCATCTTCAGGGCGTCCGCGGCGAGCCAGGAAGACTGCCCGATAACGCGTTTCGACGGCTGGGTCGATGAGTGTTTTCACTTTCCCCTCATCCAAAAGCCGAAGGCCCTCATTGGCGCCTTGCGCATCGGTGCGACTAGCAGCCGCCGTTAGCAAGACAAGTTTGGCGTCTGTATTATCCGGGTCTTGAGCAAGGGCTCGACGTGCATACATCTCTCCCAAAGCCGGCGCGCGCGGCGAGTAGAACCGCGCAATTCGGCCCAGAACCCAGTTAGCCCCGGCGGCTTTTGGATCGGCATCGACGAGCGTTGCGGCCTGGTGGAAATAGAGTTGGGCTTGCGAGGAAATTCCGAGCAGGTCGTACATTTGGCCGAGGACGAATGCGTGCTCCAGTTTGTTGATCTTTTTCTGCTTGGAAAATTCTGCAAGGAACTGCAAAGCGTCTTTGCGGGTAGCCGGCGATTCACCAAAGAGCATCACGATGGCGGCCCAGGGCCGAACATCGTTTGGTGTAAGTTCGGTGGCGCGTCGAAATTCGCTTTTGGCCTGTTCGATGTATTTCTGTTTCTTGTCGCCTTGCGCCGAATTGGCAAGCATCAAACGCACACGGCCCAACCGCAAGTGGGCCTCGGAGTCGTGCGGTTTTTGCTGCACCCAAAGCTCGGCCATCCGAGCCAAATCCTCGCTCTCGTTTCCGTCGGCCATGTATGGTATCGCCCGATCGAACAGGCCCTGAGAAACTGTCAGATAATCGCGGACTTGCGCGACATATTTCTTGGCATCGGCAAAGCGTCCTTGCTTTGTCATGAGGTCGATCAATCGATCGGCCAGGAAAATACCGCGGCCGCCATATTGCCAGGCGCGCTCATAGGCGGCAATAGCCGTGTCGCCCCGGTTCATTCTGTAGGCGACTTCCCCTTGTAAATAATGCGACCTCGACCAGTGCGGCCGCTTTTGCAGAATGTCGTCGACCTGGGTGACGGCTTCTCGGAAATCCTTGCTGTCGTTGCCTTGAGTGGTTGCGAGCAATCGTTGAACGCGATACGCACGCCAGGTGGTTCCTTCATTGCCTTCGATCTCGCTCAGCCACGTTTCGTACTTTTCAAGAGACTTCCAGTCCTGCATCAAGAAGGCCATATTGGCGAGCGTATCGACGACTGGCAGATTCTTAGGTTCCTTCTCGTGGGCTTTTTCGAGAGCCGTCACTGCTTCGCCTATTTTGCCCGTCCGAGCGAGAATTTGGCTGAGGGCAATGGCCGCTTTGGGATAATCTTTGGGCGATGCTTTTTCGGCAACATCGGACAATTCTTTTACTGCTTCGGCGGTTTTCCCGGTGCTGGCCAGAATTCCCGCCTTAAGCGAGGCTGCCTCGAGCGGCTGATTGGCAACGGCTGCGAATTTTTCGGCTGCTTGTAGCGCGCCCGGAATATCCGAGCGCTGCAACCGCATGAGTGCAAGTGAGCGCCAATAGATCGGCTCGTTAGGCGATTCCTCTGTCCGCTTCACAATCGATTTTTCGGCTTTTTCGCGCTCGCCGGAGGATGCCAAAATCTCGGCCTCGAGCAGCCGGACGTTCACGGAAGGCGCACCCGCTTGCTGGGCCGATATCAAGAGCTTTTTGACTGGGGCCCAATCGCGATCGGTTGGCGCCAATTGTAATTGACGCCTGATCTCGATCTCGACGAGCGCCGCCTGAATGGCCCCGGTGGCCTGTCCCTTTTGAATGAAGCCGCGATAGTCACGCTCGGCTGCCTCCAGATCGCCCGTCTGCTGGGCCAGCCCGGCGGCTTGCACCTGCCAATCGGTATTGTTCGGCTGGAGCCGGGACGATTGACGCAATGAGTCGAGTGCCAGATCGCCAAGGCCGACGGCCGCATAGAGCTGGCCGAGGAACGCATAAGCCTTTGCCATCATTTCCGGGATCTGTTGTCCGACGACTTGAATATCGTGGTCATCCAACAGGTTGCGCAGATGGACCATCGCGGGCTGAGGGCCATCACGCATGGATAGGATTTGACCGCGCACCAGCCCGGCGCTCAGCTTGAGAACGCTTTTCCCGTGGCCGTCCAAGCGCGGCAACATACGTTCAATGGGCGCGAGCGTGGACTCCGACTTGTCCAAATCACCCGTTTCAGCAAGCAGCGACGCGTAACGCAAGCTCAACATCACGGACTGATCCGTTTCGGCTTTTCCGATTTGCTTGATTCCCTTGGCAAGCACGTTGATGGCTTCTTGCGTCGACTCCTTCGCGCGCGCGGCTGCTTTCAAATCAGCCAGCCAGAGGTAAGGCCGCGGGTCGGTGGGAGCGATTTCGATAGCTCGTTCGAGCAGCGGTATTGCCTGCTTGCTGTCCAGACGTTCCGCCTTAATCGCGGCAGCCGTGATCAGGACAGTCGCCGAAGATGCATTTTGCGGATATTTTTTTGCTAACTCGACGGCGCGGTCCAAATCCGTTTCGGCTACCGCTTTTTCCGTCGCGTTGGAAGAGTTAAGGCGGTATCGGTAACGACCGAGCCAGGTCATTGGATCTTCGCCGCGTTCCGCAATGACTTTGTTCAAGAGTTTGGTTGCGAGTTTTTCACGCTGATCGCCTTTGATGTTTGCCTTCGGATTTCGGTAGAGCTCCAACAAGGTGACCGCATGAGTGACGTCATAATCGGCTAAACCCGACGCCTCTCTCTTTTTCGCGTCACCGAATATTTCTGTTGTGAACGCCTCGATGACATCGTTCAAAGTGTAGTTGCCGCGATTCTTGTCCGATTGCAAATAGGCGTTCAGCGCTTCAGCCCTCAGCTTGATTGCCTGCGAATATGTCTTGGCGCTGGGTTTCTTTTCGATGAGGTCATCGGAAGTCTGAATCGCGTCTTCAAAGTCCTGGACTTGAAGCGCGACGCGAATCGCGCTGAGGGCGAGGTCCTCTTTCTCAGGTTGGTTTCTCCAGGCGGTTTGCAATAGGTCGACAGCTCGCAGATGTTCCTCATAGCCACCGGCGTGCGCTTGATAGAGCTCTGCCAAATGCGTGTAGGTATCGAAGTCGTCCGGAACCGAGTTAACGTACTGACTTAGGTATTTAACGGCGTTCGACCAGTCCTTTTCCGATTCGTAGTGTGTTGCAGTCTCGAGAAAAGTGGTCAGGGCCCGCGTGTACTGGCGACGTCCCCAAAGAAGGAGGACGCTCATTAATACAACGCAGCCCACGCACCATCGAATCAACCAGGCAACGCCGCGTGGATCCCGCATCCGATCGACGACGCGGCCGAGCAGCACCAGGAATAATAAGAACAGCGTGACCGCCAGCGGGATCATCACAATACCGGCCAGGTCATGTGAGAACTTTTCTGCGCTCTCGCTCGAAGCAAACTTCATCAAAATCGCCGTGATGACGATCCGAAAAACGTTCGCGATAATTGCAACAGGGCCCGCCGCAAATAACACGAGCACGGCCTTCCAGCGCGCGGGACGCGACAAGACAACACAAGCGACGGCGAGCGCGAAGATCCCGTAAAACATTCGTAAGCCGCTGCACGCACGCTCGACGTCCAATGGCTTGTCGTCGAGAAGAATCGTTGTGCCTTGAACGAGTGCCGGTTGGCCGATGAGTCGCAGCACCCAAGCGCTGAGACTCGCGGCAAGCTGTTGTAGGGGCGTGCTGAGAAAGATTTCAATCGTGCCCGGCAGTGGCGTAGCGAACCATAAGAACGCGATCGCCGGGAGGGCCCACCGCAGCAGCGGCCAGCCAAACAGCAGCCACACGACGCCGGCGACCCAGATCGGAATCGACCAGGCGTCGAGCTGGAGCACGTAAAACCGGCCTGCGATGCAGCGAATGGCTCCGGCCAGGACTAGCAAGCTCAGGCCGCGCCAATCGATTCGCATTGTCGCGACGGGTGCATGCTCGCGGCGGAGCCAAAGCAGCCACAGCGAAATCGGGACGACGAAGATCCCGTGGGTGTAATCCGGATTGGAAAGCCAGGCGGTCGCGACACTGCCGAATGTGGGCCAATAGGCCCATGCGAGAACGACCGCAAAGGCGCACAAGAGGGCAATCCAGATGGGTTTAATTGGCCCACCCAGTGGCGAGTTGTTGCGAGGCAACCTGGCGGCCGGATTGGTAATTGAACCTGGATCGTCAGCCATGGAATCGTGCCGCGGCTCGCGGAGAAGTTATCGAAGGTGGCGCAGCGGAAAAGTGGCCTGATTAGAGGCGCAAAACAAGCGGTGCTAGCGCTGGGCACTTCGAGAAAGCCGTAGCTTACGAGCGGGCAGCTTTTGACCTCGATCGGCCTAATCCCATTATGCTCAAGACGGCGAAGAATACCATTCCCAGGGAAGCGGGCTCCGGAACGGCCACAAAAATGCGGACTTGGTCGATTTCGACGCCATCAGCCTCGCCGGCGAGATTGATGCCAAAACCGCCGGCAACGATCGACATGGCGTCCTCTTCTAGCCCACGGGTTGCTAAGCCACCGGGATAGTACGGCGGTGTTGGGCCACCGAAAAATACCGGCAACGCATCGCTGGTTTCAAGCTTGCCCACATAGGGTGTCGCAGCCGGTTTCTGCAGCGCGGCAGAAGCACTGGAGAAGAGTTGCACGCCAATGATTTTGTTGGAAAAAGTGATGCTAGAAAGTGGGTAGAAGTTTGCAGCAGTGGGAACGCCGACATTGAGTGGATCAAAATGAAACAAATAGCTTTCGTAAGGTGTCCCTGCAGGAATAGTGGACGGAACCAGCAGTGGATTAACGACATTACCAGACACGACCGGGGCAGCAGTTACAACGCTTCCGTCGTGATCGACAGGTATGCCACCCGCAAGAGCGACACCAAATCCAGGTTGCTCAGGGAAAATAATCGGATTGGGAACAGGCGGTTGATCGCCAGGATGTACGCCAGGTGCAGGAGGTCCCGCGAGAGGCGTCACGCCAGAAAAACTAACAATGCCAGCGTTTGCTGGAAGTGTGCCGAGAGATGCGACTACGAAGACGAGCGCACATGACAAGAATATTGATTCGGGACGGAGCATCCGTCCAAAATTCGGCTTCATTAGACGTTACCTCAAGATGCCGTACACGAAGATGAGCAGGAAAAAAACTAGCGAACCAATTTTCGCCGTCGAGTGAAGGCGCTGCCGCAAGTGATTGCGATAACCACCCAAGTCAAAGCTGTTGTCGGTTCTGGTACAGGTGGTCCAAGGCTGGTTGCAGTTAGTATTCGGATCTGATCAATTTCGGGGCCACTGGTGCTCCCCGCCACGATGACCGTGTTGCCGGCGATAGCCAGCACGAACGCATCCTCTTCAACGCCCCGGAAGTCGACGCCGCCAGGATAATAACCGATTGGTGGCCCGCCATTGAGTCCCACTTGAACGTCGCCTTGCTCCAACGTGCCGATGTAACCAGTGCCGCTCGGCTTTTGGAGGACAAATCCATCGCTGAACAACTGAACGCCAATGATTGGATTGTCAAAGTTGATCGTCGCCACGTAGAACGCGAAGAATGGCGCGCCGATCGGATCGAAAGAGAGCAAATAACTGTTGAAGCCGGCACCGACGGGAATCGTGGTGTCGACCAGCGCGGGATTCACAACGTTGCCAGAGATCGTCGGGGCTGCAACAACGTTTGAACCATCGTGGTCCACATCCAATCCAAGTGGATGAGAGCCGGTTGCCGCCACCGTTCCGTTGAGTACTTCTGGAAAGACAAGTGCAAGTGGAGATTCGTTACCACCCGGCAAGACATTCGGCGGCGGCGGACCCGGCAACTCGATTGCACCACTCACGCTCGTAATTCCAAACGCAGCGTGAACCGACTGCCCTGGCAGTGCTGCTAGCAGCGCTACGAGACATGCCGTCAGTGTAATTCTTCGCGCGGGCAGCATAGATTCAAATTCCATAACTACAAATGCCCAGCTGCCTGGCGGCGCGCGTTGTCCATGTCACGGCAGACTATCTCCGACTGCCGCTCTGGTTAGCTACTCACCAATTTACAAGTTCGATTCGGTCTGTCAAGCAGTTTTCGGTAAAAAACACGACTGTTTCTGTGGACAGAGCCTTTGATAGAGCGGTTGCGGGTAGCCAGAAATCCCATCGAAACCACACGATCTCAGCCAGTCCGAGGCGATTACAACGCAGGCTTTTGATTGTGAAATCACCAAGCAATGCTGGTGTAACTTGATGGCCCTTCCGAGGATTTACCAGCAGTAAATATCAATCCGATAAACTGAGGCCGTTGCGAACCAGTAAGCCCTAGTCGCAACAAGCAGGGATGCGGTTTTCTCAATTCGGAAAAATCGCCCGCGTGACATCGCGATTCGTGCTGGTTATGTAACGCCAACCCGTTAGAAATGCCCGTCTTAGCGCCCATTTATCACTTTAAAACATACTACCGGCAAATTGTTTGACACCTGTCTCGGCGTTGGTATCCTGAACAAAGTAGTTCAACCGGCATTCCCTGACAGCGACTGTTGCGGAATCGACCAAAAGGTTTGGTCGGACCAAACTGCCAGCAGTTTAGTAGGATTTTGGCGATCGGTGAATTACGGTTCTGGCCAAAGATTCGGTAACAGGCATCCACAGGCCTTTGCGCCAGGGATTGCCGAGTTCCGCTTCTTTTCGAGAAAGGCGTTCCGATTGGTTAGAGCTGACGTCTGAATACGCTTTTTGAAGACGAAGGTTTCGAACAGAGTTTTCGCGAGACGTCAAGCGAGGTTTTGTGTTCGGCGAACGTGAGGTGCGGGAACGTTCGCGAGCAATCATTCTCGGATTTTTCATCGGTACCGGTGCGCCTAAATCGCGCAAGATGTGTCGCGGCACTTAACCGAAGTAGTCGATTCGACGCCGGGAGTTACGTCAAAGCATGAGTACGTTAGCAACGCAGCCGAAGCTGCCGTCGGACATTCGGATCGTGGAAAAACCGGTTGAAATGTCGGCGCGAAAAACGATCGAGTCTCTCTCTGCGCAGCAGTCGATAACGGGCGCCGAGGCCGCCGAACCCAATGAACCAGTGGGAACCAGTGACGAATCGCGATTGACGGAGCTGGAACAAGCAGTCGTGGGGGTCAGCCCTTCGATCGCGGCGATTCGGCAATTGATTCTCGACGTTGCGCCGACGCGTGCGAGCGTAATGATCTATGGCGAAAGCGGCACCGGCAAGAAGCTGGTGGCCCAGATGATTCATCGATACAGCAAGCAGTCGCACGGGCCGTTCGTCCCGGTAAACGTGGCGGCCGTTCCACACGGATTGGCCGAGGGCCTGCTTTTCGGCCACGAGAGAGGCGCATTTACCAGCGAGGTTCACAATCAGACCGGTTGGTGCGAAGCGGCTGACGGCGGCACTTTGTTTCTTGACGAAGTGGATGACTTGCAGATACAAGTCCAACCAAAGCTACTTCGATTCTTGCAGGAAGCAATGCTTCAGCGCGTCGGCTCGCAAGTGTTTTTGCCGGTTGCGGTGCGGATGATTACGGCTACGAATCGCGACCCAGGCGTCCTCGTGGCCGATGGTCGCATGCGGGAAGATCTCTTCTTTCGGCTGCACGTTGTTCCGATCTACATTCCTCCGCTGCGGAATCGACAGGAGGATATTCCAGCGTTGGCGCAGCAATTCTTGCGTCTCGCGGCGGAGCGTCACGGACGAGTGGTCGAGAGTTTTTCCGACGACGCGATGCACGTGCTGCAGCAACACGATTGGCCAGGAAACGTGAGGCAGCTCGAAAATACGGTCGAGCGGATGGTGATCTTCGCGCGGGGTCCGATCGTCCAGGCGGATCACATTCCGGCCGATGATCATCTGGCTTCCGCGTATGCCGAGCGGCGTCGCGTGCTGGACGGACGGCCAACTCAAAAGTCGAATAGCGACGCGTTCGATCCGATTGTGTCGCTGACTCCAATCGAGCGCCATGAGCGGGGAGCAATTGTAGACGCACTGCGCCGAGTCGACGGGCACGTGGTAGACGCCGCCCGGCTGCTCGGACTGGGGCAGGCAACCGTGTATCGCAAGATTAAAGAGTACGGCATTCCGCACGAGCGGCGCCGCCGCGTGAAGAATCCCAAATGAGGGGATCACCGCAACGAGAGCCACTTTAGAACTATTGAGTCGCTTTGATTCATGCCAGCGACGTCGCAATATACTCCTTGACGAGACAACTAGTGGAAACCGAAGCTCCGATCATTAATACGGACGCCACCGATATCGAAGGATTGGCGACGCTGATTGCGCCGCCGATCCTCAATGGGTTGCCGTTTGCCAACGGCGCGAAGAATGGCAACGCGCCCAAGTCGCTCAAGCAAATGGCGACGCACGGCTCGTTGTGGACGATCGCCGGATACGGCACCAGTCAGGTGCTGCGATTCGGCTCGAATCTGGTACTGGCGAAGCTGCTATTCCCCGAAGCCTTCGGTCTGATGGCGATCGTGAATAGCGTCATGCAAGGGCTCGTGATGCTTTCCGACGTGGGCATTGGGCAGTCGATTATTCGGCATTCTCGTCGCGACGACCCGGAGTTCTACAATACCGCTTGGACGTTGCAGATCGTTCGCGGAATGCTGCTGACCCTGATTGGCGTCGCGTTGGCCTGGCCCGCAGGGCAGTTTTATCTGCCTTTCTTGACGCGATTCATTGCAGTCGTGTCGGTGATGATGCTGATCTCGGGCTTCAACTCAACTAAGATATTCACCGCCAATCGCGATTTGCAATTGGCACGGATCACGATGGTCGATCTGATCACTCAGCTGATAGCCATTGCCGTGACGGTCACGCTGGCCTGGTGTTACCACTCGATCTGGTCGCTCGTCGTTGGGCAGCTACTATCCGTTTTCGTCCGCATGGTGTTGTCGCACGTAGTATTTCCCGGACCGATGAATCGTTTCTGCTGGCGACCGGATGCTGTGCGAGAACTGTTCAGCTTCGGCCGTTGGATTTTCCTGAGCACGATGTTCACGTTTCTGGGACTTCAATCGGACAAGTTGATCCTTGGTCGACTCGTTCCGTTGGACCAGCTCGGAGTATACGCGATCGCATTTGCGATGACGGCGACCATTGCGGGCATTTTTGAGCAGCTCGTCTACCGCGTGCTGATGCCCGCGATGGTCCACGTGTCCAAGGTATCCAGCTCGCGCTTCAATGAGATTGTGCTTCGATCGCGGCAATTCATCCTGATGGCGGCCGCCGTCGCGGTTGCGGACCTGATCTTGCTCGCGCCGCTCGTTTTTCGAACTCTTTACGACAATCGGTGGCAGGATGCAGGTTGGATCACGCAGATGTTGAGCTGTGGGCTTTGGTTTACTTTGCTACAGCGGACGAGCGAGGCCTGTCTCTTGGCAACCGACAAGAGCCGAGCCTTGGCCCAGGCCAACCTGGCCAATTTCTTGGTGACGTTAATTTCCGCGCCGCTCGGCTTTTATCTGTTTGGGCTTCCGGGATTCATTGCCGGCTGGACGCTGGGGAACTTGTCGGCCGTGATCGTTTTGGATTGGGAGCTGATTCGACACGGAGTGCCGGTCGCCCGACAGGACGTAGTCAAAACCTGTTTCGTCATCGCGTTTGTTGCGGCGGGCAAAGTTATCCAGCATTTTCTATACCCGTACGTCGAACACACATCGTTCGTGTGGATCGCAGATTTATTGCCCGCGCTCGTGGTATCACTGCTCGGCGCAGTTGCCTTTTTCGTGCGTAATCGGCATTTTGCGTTCGTAAAATCCGGCGTTGTGTAACAAGCAAGAACAGATCACGCTGAGGCGCAGAGAACGGCAATTTAGAACTCTATTCGACGCTAACCTGTGCTAATTATTTTGATTAGCGTTTATTAGCGAAGATTAGCGTTCGAAGAATGTGTAGATTTACTTCTCTGCGCCCTCTGCGCCTCTGCGTGAGACCTTTTAAGCATTGCGGACTAAGAGTTGATCGTCATTGCCCACATCGTGATGGCCGTCTGGATTCCGACGGTACTCGTGCTGTTCGCGCTGTTACCGTCGCGCCGGGCCGTGATTGTGTCTTTTTTAGGTGCCTGGCTGTTTCTGCCGATGGCGACATATCCGTTGCCATTCTTGCCGGACTACACCAAGATGTCGGCGACTTGCGCCGGCGTTTTTATTTCGACACTGATCTTCGACATCAAGCGCGTCGTCCGGTTCAAGCCCAGCTGGGCCGATCTACCCATTGTGCTGTTTTGTTTGTTTCCATGCGTTTCCAGCCTGATGAATGATCTGGGGCCTTACGACGGTATGTCAGAGATTGTGCGGCACGCGATTACCTGGTCGCTTCCGTATTTTATCGGGCGACTTTATTTCAACGATGCCCGCGGCGTCCGCGAACTGGCGATCGGGATGTTTATCGGCGGTTTGCTGTACGTTCCCCTTTGCCTTTTTGAAGTGAGAATGAGCCCGAAACTGCATAGCATGATTTACGGGTATTTCCCGCGTTTGGTCCAGATGCGCTACGGCGGTTGGAGGCCGGCGGTGTTTATGGACGGCGGCCTGGAGGTCGGCATGTGGATGACGGCCGCAACGTTGGTTGGAATTTGGCTTTGGAAGACCGGCGCGCTGAAACGCTTGTGGGGCCTATCGGCCACGTGGCTCGTAGCCGCCCTTTTCGTGACGACGGTCCTGTGCCGAGCCGCCGGAGCGCTTGCTCTGCTCGCAGTCGGACTCGCCGTAATGTGGGCAACATGGCGAACGAGTTCTCGTGTGGCGCTCGTCTGTCTAATTATGATCACGCCGGTGTACATCGGTCTGCGGTCGAGCGATCTCTGGCACGGCGAGCCAATTCTTTCGACGGCAAAGATGATTGACAGCGACCGTGCGGCATCGCTCAAGTTTCGTCTCGACAATGAGGATTTGCTGAGCGCCAGAGCACTTCAACAGCCGTGGTTCGGGTGGGGAAGTTGGGGGCGGAATCGCGTGCACGACGAATGGGGGAAAGATATTTCGATCACAGACGGATTGTGGATCCTCGAATTCGGGCAGCACGGATTCGCTGGTTTACTAAGTTGGATGGCCGCTATGATCATGCCGCTGGCGCTCTTGACCTGGCGCTATCCGGCACGCCGGCTGACATCCACCGAGTTCGCGCCGGCGCTGTCGTTAGCGGTTTTAGCGACGCTGTACGGCGTCGACTGTTTGGTCAATGCGATGATTAACCCCGTGTTTATGCTAGCGGCCGGAGGAGTTGTTTCGTTTGCGATAGCTCCGGATGTCGCGCTACAACGGGCAATTAGCGATGATTCGAGTCGAGCTGGAAAGAATCTATTCGCCGACGGGGTCGTGCCACGCAAGCTTTATCCAAGCTGAGCGCCGATTGCTTCGAGTCCTAGCCCGGTCAGTTGATGCCCTGAAGCAAATCGACTGTCTGGTTGCACATGTCTAGAAATCGAGACTCGGGAAAGTGTTCCAGCTTTCTAGCAACGTTTGCCAACGCGACCATCAAATACAATTTGGCGTCGGCCACTTCGCAATTGAGCAATTGGCAATGTCGCGAAACGAGACGCTTCAAACTTGCCTTGGACAGCCGCATCGACGCCGCAAACCGGATGAGGTCGAAGAAAGGCACGCCGTTTACAGCAGCGCCGCTCCAATCGATGACATAGAAGGCATATCGTTTACGCAGGAAGGCAGCGCGGTTCCTCGGAAGTAATATGTTTCCCAGCCAAAGATCGGAATGTTGAAGAAGCGTAATCGGTTGTAAGTTTTCTTTTTGAACGGCATGGAGCGCCTGAAGCGCGAGTTGCCTTAACTGGTCTGGGTATCGTGAGATCTTGCAAAACGCCGATAGCGGCTGCACATAGATCGCTTCCTTCATTTCCGTATTGAGTGGGCGACAAAGTGTTTGGCGCGCGGCGCCTTCCAGCCAATAAAATATGCGCGGCACGACAAACCGCTTCTGCAGCCGGCCAACAATCAAATTCGAGCTTATTTCGCGCTGAAGCGGCCAAATCGAATAGCTGAGATTTTTATAGATTCCGTGCGCAATCGGGTCTAATATTACGCTGCCCAAATCACTACCGAGGACCTTTTTTGCCTCAATGCCATTTTTGACGGATCGACCGACGAGCTGTGGGTTTACCCCGTTCGAAACAAATAAAACGGCGCTCTTTTTTCCCGATTCGTCCGTGATAAAAGATCTCGTCGGCGCGTCGGCGACTTGCGCCGTTGGATTTAGGAACGGCACAATTCCAGATTTTCCAAACGTGCCAACATGGAGATCGTCGAGCAGTGCTCGATGAAACTTAACAATTGCGGTTGTATCCTGCCCAGTCATTTTCAAGCGTCGCCTTTATGGGCAACGAATACATGAGACGCTGCGAGAGTTTTGATCAGCCTGGTTGGCGCCCTCTTGAGCAAGAATTTAGTCAGTAAGTCGACATTTCGAAACGCCGGACTCGTACGCGCGTCAGCAATTTCTTTGGTATCGAATTCAGGATAGGCCAGCGGGAATCGGGCATTTGGAATTGCCCAGTACGAAGCCACTCGGCTGAACCCATTTTGGACGATCATTCGTCTCAAGCTGCTATGTGAATGCAACAGCCCGTCGGGATGCGAGCGCCCTTTGAGCCTTAGGGCGAGTTGCATCAACCAGCGTGGCAAAGCGTTTCCAAATGGAAAATCGACGTGCTCGTCTCTCGCACCTAGTAAGAGGCGTGCCGAGTATCGGTTTTTTGTCGACAAGAACAAACAGCCGCCGGGCTTAAGGACTCGATTGCATTCGGCGAGAAGCAACTTCTGCCCATCGATCGGATTTTTCCCAGTCCGACTGGCACACCACTCAAAAACATAATTCAAGACTACGACATCAAAAATTCCATCCAGATACGGAAGCCGAGAATCATCACCGCCCACAGCAACCGACACGTTCGTACAGCCAAGCTGATTGCACCACTCGCGTGCAAACACCATTTGGCCCATAACGACGTCAATAGCATGGAGAAACTTGCACCGCTTGGCGATCAGTCGCGTATGTTGCCCTTTGCTGGCCCCGATTTCCAGGACGCGTGACTGCGTGTCGATCGGAAGGAGGTCCAGGTACTTGGCGCGGTTGATGTCCAAAACATAGTTGGCCGATTCACCCTCGCATTCGCGTAGCGCACGTTCACATCCATGCTCTCGACCCGCGTCCACGAGTATCTGTAGTTTTCGAACCTCCTCCTTGTTTTCTTTGGCCGGGAAACTCAAGAAGTCAGGGATTCCATCATCGATCTTATAGCAGCGTCCCTCGTCGATGGACTTTAATTGATTGTTGTTAAGCACCTTCAACGGTGAATGTGTAATCGGACACGCATATCCATAGAGGACGCTGCCAAGTTGACTGGTAAGAGTACTCTGTTCGGACATATAACTTTGCAACGTCTGCTGTTGCGACTTGATTTGACCGTAAGCTGGCTAAACTGAACCAAATCAAATTAGTTCGTTCTGACTGCTGGAACAAGCCAAATGACTCAGGTTAGATTAATTCACGCTGGCTTGTAGTGCCGCAAATTAACGTGGAGCAGATGGCTCGAACGTGAACTAGAATTTGATATACGTGATGAACGATTCAAATTACATCCCTGTTTTCGTACTCTGCGGCGGCCTCGGTACGCGCTTCCGTGAGCAGACCGAGTTTCGGCCGAAGCCGATGATCGAAATCGGCGGCCGACCGATGCTGTGGCACATCATGCAAACGTACGCCCGCCACGGTTTCAAACGATTCGTGCTCTGCCTCGGCTACAAGGCCGAGATGATCAAGGAGTACTTTCTCCACTACTCATCGCTCAACAGCGACTTCACCGTAGAACTGGCCAGCAACGCAGTCACGATGCATTCAGCCGGCCACACGAACGATTGGACCGTAACCCTCGCCGACACAGGCGAAGCCGCGATGACCGGCGCGCGAATCGCCAAGGCGGCCGGCAAATATTTAGGTGGCGCCGAGCACTTCGCCGTAACCTATGGCGACGGACTGACCGACGCAAATCTGGCCGACGAGCTACGCTTCCACTTGGAGCATGGCCGGCTGGGGACCGTATTGGGAATTAATCCGCCTTCGCGCTTTGGCGAAATCAAGCTCGATGGAAACGAAGTGCTCAAGTTTGAGGAGAAGCCCGAGTTTGAAGAGGCCTGGATCAACGGCGGTTATTTCTTCTTCCAGCGCGACTTCCTCAAGTATCTCAGCCATGACGACTCATGTGTTCTGGAACGAACGCCATTGGTGCGGCTGGCTGCGGATAAGCAACTCAGCCTGTTCCCTCATCGCGGCTTCTGGCACTGCATGGATTCACAACGCGACTATGAAAGCCTGAACAAGATGTGGCAATCGGGCCAGGCGCCCTGGAGCTAATCAACGTGCTATTCCACGAAACGCCGCTGGCCGGTGCATACGTCATCGAGTTGGAAAAACGCGGCGACGACCGCGGCTTTTTCGCCCGTGCGTTCTGCCGCCACGAGTTCGAAAAGACCGGGTTGACCACCACAATCGTGCAAGTCAATAACTCGCTGAGCGTCGACGCAGGCACGCTGCGCGGCATGCACTATCAGCTTCCGCCGCACGCCGAGACCAAGATCGTGCGCTGCATTCGCGGCGCTCTCTGGGACTGCATCCTCGATCTGCGGCCAGGCTCGACCACGTTTGGCCAATGGTTCGGCGAAACGCTCTCGGCCGAGAATCGCAAAATGATGTACGTGCCCAAGGGCTTTGGCCATGGCCTCATCACCTTCGAGCCCGATACAGAAGCGATTTACCTGGTCGATGAGTTCTACAACCCGGCCAGCGAGCGCGGTATTCGCTGGAACGATCCAAAGTTCGGCATCCGCTGGCCGGCCGAACCGCGCGTCCTTTCCGAAAAAGACGCCGCACATCGCGACTTCGAGCCAACCTGGCATCTTCCGAGTGCGTGAGCCGCTGCCCTATGAAGATACTTTTCACAGGGGCTAGTTCATTTACCGGCCATTGGTTTGTCCTCAAGCTCGCCGAACGCGGCCACGAAGTCTGGGCGACATTCACGCAAGCCGGCGCCAATGATTACGGCACCGACGTTCGCGGCCAACGCGTGTCCCGCGTGCTGGACAAATGCCGGCCCGTTTTCGCCTGTCGATTCGGTGATGAAAACTTTCTGACGCTTCTGAACGACGAGAATTTTGATGTATTGTGTCATCACGCGGCCGACGTGACCAACTACCGAAGTCCGGAATTCGACATTCCAAATGCGGTCGCCAACAACACGCACCGCGCCGTCGAGGTGCTGCAAACACTTGCTGAGAATGGCGGTTCGCTCTTGTTGACCGGCACCTTCTTCGAACCGGGCGAAGGCTCGGGAAGCGGCGGCCTCCCTGTCTTTTCTCCCTACGGCGTCAGCAAGCGACAGACGGCCGACATCTTTCAGCGCGAATGTCAGGCATTCGGCGTACGCGTGGGTAAGTTTGTCATCCCAAACCCATTCGGCCCGTGGGAGGACCCGCGGTTCATTTCGTATCTGGCGCGAACGTGGCGGGCCGGCCAGATCGCGGCAGTTCGAACCCCCGATTACATCCGCGATAACATTCCCGTTTCATTGCTGAGCGCGGCGTACGTCGAGTTTGCAGAGCAACTCCCGCAAGCCGGCACATCTACAAAGCTCAATCCACGAGGATACGTCGAGAGCCAAGGCGCTTTCTCCCAGCGAGTCGCCCACGAATTGCGCAGCCGCACAAGTTGGGAATGCAGATTAGAATTCGCGGTGCAAACGGTGTTCGACGAACCGATGGAGCGAATGAACACCGACGAAGTTGATGGGCAAAAACTCGGCTGGAGCGAATCGGCCGCATGGGACGAACTGGCCGCGTATTACGAACGCACGCTCGCTGGCAAGTGAACGGTGGAAGTTACTTCCTGGCCCGCGACCATCGCCGGGTTCGGCACTGTCGGCGGTTTGAAACCTTTGAGAAATACACTCTGGCGAATATGGTCTCGCAGGATGTGCGACGGAAACTCGTGATGCCGTCCTGTGATTAGGCATTTTAAGCGGTGAAGCACATGGCCGACGGCAAAGGCCAAATCACACGCCCCCGCATGCACCGGATGCAAGTTCTTCGTGAGAAACCTGCGCCGAGCCACGTAGTAGTATTCCGGTGTCCGCGAGTGCCCGATGCTGCGATCCGTGACCTTCGTCGTTTTACCCACGAGATGCACAATGCGGCTTTCCGGCACGTACCACGTCGGCCAGCCGCGTTTCCGGGCAACGAAGCAGTAGTCGATATCGTCGAAATAGGTGAAGTAAGCTTCATCCAACACTCCAACGCTTTCGAGCACTTCCCGCCGAATCATCATGCTTGCCCCCGCAACCCAACCGGCAGCAACCGGCACGTCTGAGATCGGCTGCCACATCACATAACGGCTGAGCAATCGCGTCACAAATCCAACCCGCAATCCGCGATCGAACTCGCCCAATGCATTCGCAAAACGAAACGCCGACACCTGCGGCGTCCCGTCCGGGTCTTCCAATCGCGTGCCGGTGATTCCGACATCCGGCCGCGACTTCATGAATTCAAGCTGTGCACGAATCGCCCCAGGTCGCACAATCGTGTCATTGTTCAGCAACAATACAAACTCCGGTGGATCGCTCCCAGCCAGCACCGGCCGAATAATGGCGTTATTCCCGCCACAAAATCCGCGATTCGGAGTAAACCTGGTATAAGTGGTAAACTTGTTCCAGCCGCGCTCATCGATGAGTTGCCCCAGCCGCTCAGCTTCCTCCGGCCGGCTGCCATTGTCACACAGGCCGACGCGAACGTCCGGCAGTGCCTGCAATTCCGGTTCTAGCGACGCCAGGCAGTCGGCCGTCAACGAAAAACCGTTGTAATTCAGAATGACAATAAGTAGCTGCATCCAGCGATTATAATTGTGTGGGCAAAAAGTCTCGGGACAGATAAGAAGACAAACCCAAGCTCCCCAATCGCTTGCGGTTTAGCTCGGCCGTTAAGTCAAAACCTGTAGGACATTCAAGTTCGCAGCTCAAGCGAAGCGCAGTATAACGAGTTCGGGACGGGGTCGTGACTGGATTTTCTAATAGCGACAATTCTGCGCCGGATACACCAATCCTGGCAGCGCCCTTGTGGGCGCTCGTCCACGAAGATTGGGTCTCCCACGGCCGCGACTGGACGCTCCCCGGCTTCCGCGCCGTAGCTGTCTGCCGCTTCGGCCAATGGCGAATGAGCATCCAATCAAAGTTCCTGCGAGCCCCGTTCAGTGTTCTTTATCGGCTGCTCTTCCGTTACGTCCGCAACCATTACGGCATCGAATTGCCGTACACCGTGTGGCTAGGACGCCGCGTCGTAATCGAGCACCAAAGCGGGATTATATTGCACGGTTATTCCCGCATCGGCGACGAATGCGTCATCCGCCAGGGTGTGACGCTCGGTAATCGTCGTCTCGAAGAACCCCACTTAGCTCCAACACTCTTAAATCGAGTCGACGTGGGAGCCGGGGCCAAGATCATCGGAGGCGTAACGGTCGGCGACGGCGCCCAAATCGGTGCCAACGCTGTCGTACTCGAAGACGTGCCGACCGGCGCACTGGCCGTCGGTGTGCCTGCCAGGATCGTGCTGCGACCGACAAGCGCGAGCCCCACTGACGCGCAAGGCACCGACGAAGTAGAGCATCCAAACAACTCAACGACCGACGAAGAAGCATTAAGTTCGACCGGCGTCGTGGTCATCGGCCGCAACGAAGGCGAACGCCTCCAACTCTGCCTGACATCAGTCGCGAAAACAGCTTGCCCATTCGTCTACGTCGACAGTGGTTCGACCGACGGTTCACTCGGACTCGCCGGATCGTTGGGCGCGGAAACGGTCGAACTCGACAGGTCGCGCCCGTTCACCGCCGCCCGCGGCCGCAACGCCGGTTGGCGACGCCTCATCGAGCTACATCCAAACTTGGAGTTCATTCAATTTATTGATGGCGACTGCGAACTCGCCGAGGGTTGGTTACCCACCGCGGCACGATTTGCGAAAGCGCACCCAGACGTCGCCGTTGTTTGCGGCCGGCGGCGCGAGACTGATCCGGCTCGAAATATCTACCACCAGTGGACCGACATGGAATGGGACACTCCGATCGGTGAAGCAAACTATTGCGGCGGCGACGCGCTCATTCGCACAGCCGCACTCTCGCCAACGGGCGGCTACCGAGAAGATTTGATCGCCGGCGAAGAACCCGAGCTTTGCGTGCGGCTACGAACCGCCGGCTGGAAAGTCTGGCGAATCGATCACGAAATGACGCAACACGACATCAATCTCAGTTCATTCGGCCAATGGTGGAAACGATCCGTGCGATCGGGTCACGCCTACGCCGAAGGCGCGGCCTTGCACGGTGCACCGCCCGAGCGGCATTGGGTCCGAGAAAGCCGCAGCATTTGGATCTGGGGCGCTGCGGTCCCGCTCGCCTCGCTAATCTTCGCCTGGCCCACCCACGGCTATTCAATCCTCTATGCCGCCATTGCCTATTTGGCCTTATTCACGAAGATAGCTCTCAGCCGCGCCGCCAGCCGAATGGAGACGGTCGCCTCCGCTGCCCCATTCGCCGCTTGGTGCGTCGGCATGAAGTGGCCACAAGCAGTCGGCCAGGCCGTGTATTGGTTCAACCGCCGCCAAGGATCAGCCCCACAGATCATCGAATACAACAATAAGTCGCCAACGAAACCCGCCGTGAATGGCAACTAGATTAGCGTTCCCATTCCCTCCGCGACCCCTGCGCCTTTGCATGAGACCTTTCCGCCGAAATCCTGACAACATCCTAAATCCTATTCGGTGCGTCTAATGCGGGTTGCGATTGTTGGTTGCGGCTTTGTCGCCGATTATTACGTTCGCACCCTGCCCGTGCACCCCGAGCTCGAACTCGTCGGCGTGATGGACCGCGACCCAGCGCGCTCCGAGCGCTTCGCACAATATTATTCTCTCCAACGGTACGACTCGCTGGACGATCTGCTGGCCGACCCGCGCGTCGAGATCGTGCTCAATCTCACGAACCCAAGCAGCCACTACGACGTTTCAAAACGCGCTCTCCAAGCCGGCAAACATGTCTACGGCGAAAAGCCGATGGCAATGAGTCTCGCTGATGCCAAAGAGCTCGTTGACTTGGCGGCAAGCCGAGGCTTGCAGATTTCGTCCGCCCCCTGCAGCTTGTTGAGCGAAACCGCTCAAACAATCTGGAAGGCCCTTCGCGAGCAGCGCGTCGGCCCCGTGCGACTGGTGTATGCAGAGCTGGATGACGGGCTGGTCTCCGCAATGCCGTACAAAAAATGGTCCAGCGAATCCGGCACTCCCTGGCCCTACCAGGACGAATTTGAAGTCGGCTGCACACTCGAACACGCCGGTTACTACCTCACCTGGCTCGCGGCCTTCTTCGGCCCCGTCGATTCCGTTACTGCATTTTCGTCATCCCTCGTTCCGAATAAGAATGTCCGCGCTTCGAATGACAGCCAGACGCCCGACTTCTCAGTCGCCTGCCTTAAGTTCGCCTCCGGCGTCGTGGCCCGCCTAACGTGCAGCATCGTTGCGCCACACAACCATACTCTTACGATCGTCGGCGACCAGGGCACCATCAACACGAAAGATTGTTGGTACTACCGCTCGCAGGTCTTCATCCGGCGACTCATCACGATTCGGCGAAAGACATTTCTCTCGCCCTTAAAAACCAAATGCCCAATGGCCAAAAGTGGCCTTCCGTTGCGTCATAAACACAAGGGCTCGCAACAAATGGATTTCGCCCGCGGCGTGGCCGAAATGGCGTCCGCAATCAAGGAAGGCCGAACGAACCGGCTGTCGCCACAGTTCTCGCTCCACGTCCTCGAAGTAACACTGGCAATTCAAAACGCGCTGGAGCAAAGCACAACGTACCGAGTCACGACCACGTTCGACCCCATCGAACCGATGCCATGGGCAACCTGACGAAAGACTCGCCATGCGCATTCTAGTGACCGGAGCAACAGGTTTCGTAGGCCGCTACGTCGTCCCCGCAATCGCCCAGCGAGGGCACGGAGTCCGCGCACTAATTCATACAGTTCCCCGAATCTCCGATGTCGCGTTGAATTTACCCTCGACAGCCCCCGGCTCTGCCGGGGGTTCCTCCGCCGTTGAATACGCACAAGCCGACCTGCTCCACCCCGAAACCCTGCCGTCAGCCGTCTTAAGCATCGACGCCGTCGTCCACCTGGCAATCAGCTTCACCCCAAACCGCGAAACCCAACTCACCGAAACGATCGAGTCGACCAAAAACCTGTGCGAGGCGATGGTCGCCGCCGGCGTCACCCAAATCGTTCATTGCAGCAGTCGCGCCGTCTACGATTTGCCCGCGGCGAAAAAGAAACCCGATGAGACTGCCCCCATCGACTCGGCACCCCAGTTTCGCGACGACTACGCGAAAGCAAAAATCGCCCAAGAAGAGCTGATCCAGCAGTTCGCTGCCAGGCACAATTGGACTGTCACCATCCTCCGGCCCGGATTCATTTGGGGCGCCGGACGCGAACAGCTGGCCGGCTGGGGCTATTCGGTCGGACCATTGCATTTGGTCGTCGGCAGTCGGCGGCAACTTCCGATGACCTACGTTGAAAACTTCGCCGAATGCGTTGCCGTCGCCGTCGATCAGCCAATGGCCGCCGGCCAGGTATTCAACATTGTGGACGATGACCTTCCGACCGCGCACCAGTTTGCCGAAACGATCATGAATCTCGCAGGGCGGGGCGGCACGTTCATAAATCTGCCTTATTGGCCCGGATTCGTGTTTGCAAAGTTTGCCACCGGCGTAAATCGAACATTGCTCGGTAGTTGGATAAAATTACCTGGATTGCTCGTGCCGGAAAACTACCAAGCTCGCTTTCATCCGCTCCACTTTTCGAATCGAAAGGCCAAAGAGCTGCTAGGTTGGCAACCGCGATTTAGTTTCCGCGAAGCATGGGAGCGATCGCGCGGCACGGGAGGCGCTCCATGAGCTCTGAACTGCGCATCGCGTACCTCACCAGTGACTACGCCCGCCCCAGCGACACGTTCATCCGCAACGAAGTCAACGAGCTGCGGCGGCTTGGAGCAGTCGTCGACACCTATTCGATCCGTCGTACGCCTGTCGGTGTCGACGTCGACGCGGATGTCGTCGCCCATCAAAAATCCACCGACTACATCCTGGAACGCGGCTTTATCAAGATCTTGTTCGCCGTGGCCCGCATCAAACTCGCGCATCCCATTCGCTACGTTCGCGCCGCGTGGCTGGCGTGGCGAACCGCGGCCCCCGGCATCCGCGGTCTGCTGTTGCAAATCGCGTATCTGATGGAAGCCTGCTATCTGGCCGCTCGATTAATTGATCGCAAAACGAAAATCCTCCACAACCACATCGGCGAAAACTCAGCCACTGTCGCCATGTTAGCGTCCGAGATATCCGGCTTGCCGTTTAGCTTAACCATTCACGGCCCCTATATCTTCTATGCCCCACAAAAATGGGAGAT
>JADMIO011609060.1_pt1 | contig 34458 bp, 32 predicted proteins | sample 8958161 | NCBI WGS metagenome assembly JADMIO01 (sample SAMN16585339, study PRJNA669376) | soil metagenome | isolation source: Crop rotation soil | place: USA: Cullars Rotation, Alabama | collected 2011
CACCGCCTTTCTGGCGGGGACCTTTCCGGCCTCCACCCTTTTTGCCGCCGCCCTTCATGCCGCCGCCTTTGCCATCGCTCTGACCGGCGCCGCCGCCGATCTCGGCGTCGAGCTCGACTGGGGAGTGCCAATAGGGGTCGATCGTGATGAAGAGGGCGTCGCCCCAAGTCCAGGCGTAATAGTCGCGCAGCAGCCCGATGTGCTCCACGGGCTCGGTGTCGCCGGTGTAGAAGCCGTCGGGCGCGGGCAGCGGAAAGTATTTGTTGCGAGCGCGGCCGGCGAACACAGCGGGGTTGTCGGGTGTGCCGTTCAAGTGGATTCTGGCCGCCTGCTCGTGATTGCCGTTGACCAGGAACAGCGACGTGGAACCAGCCATCAGGCCCAGGAATCCGCGTTGATGGATGTAGAGTCCGCCGGCGGTTTCGGCATTCAGGTTGCCGCGGTTGTAGAGCGGATCGACGCTGAAATCGTCGCCGAGCGTGATGTGGAAATCGGGACGGTCGTGGCGCACGTTGAGCATCGTCCGGGTGTAGAGGTCGGGATGGTACATGCGGTTGAGGCGCTCGGGGTGGGAGTCGCCCTGGACGCCAAATGTGAAGGTGGCGCCGGGAGGTCTTTGGGTGTGGAAGCTGTACTCGGTTCCCTCGCTGTAGACGGTCGTGCCCAGGCGACGGTGACGGAGGCGGTAGTAATAACGTGTGTTGGCCTTCAGCGGGGCGATCTCGATTTCGACCGGATTGCCGGCTTGCGATTTCGTCACGGCTGTTTTTGCGGTGTAGCGCTTCGCCGCGGCGCCGTATTCGACGAACGACTCGATGTCCTCGGGCGCAAGGACGCTTAAGGTGATGGAGCGATCCGTGGGCCGGCCCAGGATCTGCGTCATCGTGTCGACCGCGGCGCCTTGAAAGCCGGCCCGGAGGCATACGAACACGGCGGCAGCCGCACACCATCGGACCAGCTTGGTTGTCATGTACCTCATTTGTAGCAGTCTATGCGCGGGGAGGCCAGCCTTTTTATGGCTGGGGCGACAATCTTACGATGGCGAGCCGATTACCGCGCCGTATCGTATGCTTACATCACTGGGTCGAAGGAAAAAGATGAAGCGGAAGTCGGTTTTGCGAATTCGGATCGGGGCCGGTGTCGTGTTTTGCGCGTTACTCGCCGTCGCGGCCGTTCCGTCGGGGACGGCGTCCCTGGTGGCCTGGCGCTGGGACGACAATTTTTACTATCTCGACTGCACCGGGTTCCCCATGCATCGCATGATGGTGGGGATTACGGCCTGGCAACAGCAGGTGCCGTTGCCCCAGGATTACACCGGCAGCAACGCATTTCGAATTCCGCGGCGTCCGGCGCTGGCGGAAAAACCGGTGTCAGGGAAGGACAACCTTTCAATGGCGCTATTGCGGTGGCGATCAACGGCGTCCCCATCTTCAATCCAATCAAGAACGACGGGCGGACCGACACATTTTTGGCCGGCGAGTTGGACGAATTCGGCGGACATTGCGGACGGGCGGACGATTATCACTATCATATGGCGCCGCTGCATTTGGTGGACACGGTAGGCGGTGCAAATCCGATCGCTTATGCGCTGGACGGATTTGCGCTATACGGACTGAACGAAGCGGACGGATCGCCGGCGCGCGGGTTGGATGAGTTTAACGGACACAGTAGCAGCGGGGGGAAATATCACTACCACTCGACAAAAACCTACCCCTATGTGAACGGCGGACTGCGCGGAGCGGTGGCGGTGGAAGACGGCGCGGTGGCGGTTCAGCCTCGGGCGGGACCCGTGCGACCAGCAGGTCGGCCGCTGCGAGGGGCGAAGATCGTCGGGTTCACCTGGCCGTCGCCGAATCATTATTCCCTGGAGTACGACGTGCGCGGAGCCAGGCGGTTCGTTCAGTACGTCGTGAACCTGGATGGCAGCTACACGTTTGACTTTGTGGATGAGACCGGAAGCCGGAAGACTGAGACGTATATGAGACGGGCGCGCCGATAGCGTGGAGTTGATAGAGTGGACCGATGCGCACTGCTGCCCTGCTTTTGACGATATTCCTGGCCAACGCCGCCGAATGGAAGCCGCTACTCAACGGGAAGAATCTCGACGGCTGGGAAATTATCGGCGACGGGCAGTGGACTGTCATGACTGATGGTGTGTTGCTCGGACAGCGGACGGGCGATCTGCGCAAGATGCTGGCGCCGGGTGGTCCTTTGCAAACGCCGGCGCAATTCAAGGGGTGGATCGATACGCAGTCCTGGCTGTACACGAAACGGGAGGACTTCGGCGAGTTCGATCTTCACCTGGAATACTGGACCCGAACTATCGGCAATAGCGGCGTTTCCATTCGCGATACTTCCCGCGCGAAGTGGGGCGTCATGACACCGCCCGACTACAAACGAACGCCCTCCAAGATCGGGTACGAGATCCAGATTAATAACCGTTTCCCCGATCCGCATCCGTCCGGCAGCATTTACGGGTTCATGGACGCGCCGAAGGACAGCCAGCGGCAAGACGACTGGAAGGTCATGGAGGTTGCGTCACGGAAGGCCAGGATCAGCGTGACACTCAACGGACGGCTGGTTGCGGAGCACGCGGGCGATCCGAAGCGTCCGAAAGCAGGGCCGATCGGGCTGCAGTTGCACGATCAGTTCTCGATTATCATGTTCCGGAACGTCCGGATCCGCGAGATCGGGCGCTAAACACTTACTAGATCACCGGCAGCCGAAAAAGTTTATACAGGCTGGAGGGGAGATTTGTACCGCCTTGTCAGGAGTACCTCCTCTATTCAGTCCTGAGAAGAAGAAATGCTTGTTCCGACTGCGTTAGGGTACACCGGTACTATTTTTGTTTCGTCCTAGCAGTGCTAATTTCAATCAGACCGCATTGAGTATCGCCACATATGAAGGCAATTCGGCGCGACAAACACGATACCTACATCTACTATTGGCAGCTCCGCAAGCGCGGCTTCATCGGAATCCGGGTGAGCAAAACCCATGCCTGGATCATCGTTGGCAACTCCAAGGATCCTTCGCAACTGGTGGTCATCGGTCCTGGACCGGCGATTCCTGTGCTCGAAGATACGCAGCCACGGGAGTTCGCCACGGTCAGACAGGAGATGGCCGATACACATCCAGAACTGGAGCGCCTCCTCCGAGGCGAAATCAGCTTCGAAGTGGCGCTGGCGTCGACCGAGACGATATAGATCTTCTTACCGGGACGGGCTAGGCCTTGTAGTGTATAGACTGTATGTCAGTACTGTCATTCCATGAGAAACAAGGCTTCGTCAACCTGAATTTGCGCCGTCGGCTACCACGATTTACGCAAGGTACAACCGTACTATTTCAAATAACGTAGTACATCGGCAATACTAAATCTACATGTGGAACCTGGAATGTTTGAGTCTGAAAGGCAGGAATAAGCACAGAAAAGGTTTTACTTTGGTGGCTTCGGCGGTCTGTGCGGTGATGGTCTTCGGTATGGCGGGTCTTTCAATAGACGTCGGCCGGATGTATATCACCAAGAACGAAGCGCAAAGCTACGCTGACTCGGCGGCGCTTTACGCGGCGCTGCAACTGGATGGGTCGGCGCAGGGCGTCAGTAACGCCGAAAGCGCGGTCAGCAGCAGCACGCTGCGGTGGAATTTCGCAACAAATTCGTTCACCGGAACGGTTGTGGAGTATTCCGCCGATGGAAGCACCAACTGGAAGAAAGCAGCGGACCTAGAAAGTAGCCAGAAGAAGAACATGCGTTACGTGCGGGTGACTCCCACCGTCAGCACGCTAGCACTCTTCTTTCTTCCCGTAACCGGGACTGGCTTCACCGCGACCGTGAAGGCCCGAGCAATCGGCGGCCAGGTCGTCAAGAACTCCTTCGCGGCGGGCACGAACGGCATCTTCCCTTTCTCTCCGGTAGCTCATGCGTATGGAACCAGTTCCACCGCCGTGTACAATGCCGATTCGACGCATAACTTCGGATTCGCTGTGGGTGGGCAGTACACGTTGCGCTGGCCCTCCAATCCCAACACGGTCAACTTCAACAACGTCTGTTCGGGCGACTCGACAGTCGGTTGGGTAACCAAGGCGGATGGCCAGGGTAACGAACAGCGCGGCTACATCCAGTACACCGATGCCTCTTCGATCGCGGCCGCTATCCAGGGCGATCACCTCGATTACACCGTTGCACTGGATACCCTTCTCAACGTCTCCGTCGATCCCACCAATGGCGCGAAGGCCGCCGAACAGAACGCTCTCGGCGTACGAATCGCCCAGGACGGAGACACCACCTCCACTGATTATGCCAGTTACATCGCCAACCCGAATCACAATGGGCGGCGTTTGGTGTCGGTCGTGGTTCAATCCGGATACCGAGACGAGTCCGGAACGCTGCTGCCCACGAATCAACAAGCGGTTGGCGTGGGTTACGCGCAATTCCTGTTGCTGCCGATCAGCCAGTACGAGCAGTCCGGCAACAAGCCGTGGTGCGCGATCTATGTGGGCAACAGCCCGCTCGAAAATTCGGACAACACTGGAGGCGTGGGCAACGAGGGCCTGGGTGTGTCCTATGTGAGGCTCTCGCAATGAGACGAAATGGAAAGAGCCGGCGAGGAAACGCGCTGGTAGAGTTCGCCCTGGCGGCGACCGTCCTGATTCCCATTTTTCTCGGGACTTTTCAGTTCGGATACGCCTTTTACGTTTACAACTTGCTTTCCACCCAGGTGCGGGCGGGCGCCCGCTTTGCGTCCATGCGCACCTACCGCTGCGGTAACTCGTCGTCGATGACCGCTTACACGACGGCGGTCAAAAACGTGGTGCGATACGGCAATCCATCCGGAACCGGAACCGTGATCGAGCCTGGCTTGACGAATTCGCAGATATCGGTTGCAATCAAGACATCCGGCGGCGTGACCGCGGACGCCACCCACACCCCAGCGTACGTGGAAGTTTCCACGGTGAACTACAGCGTGGATGCGGTGTTCACCACGTTCAACTTCAACGGCAAACCGACGGTCCGATTTCCTTACCTGGGCAACTACTCGCCAGCGGCGACGGAGTAATTTATATGAGAACAGCGAGAGACAAAAGACGCGGACAAGCGATGATGGAGTCGGCCCTGATCATGTTGATCTTCGTGCCGGTACTGATCGGGGTGGCCGATTTTGGCCAATTGATTTACTTCCACTCGTCGCTCACCGAGCGCGCTCGCGCCGCGGCCAGGTACGGAGCGGTGCATACCTATTCGGACGGGTCGGCTATCAAAAATGTCGCCGTATACGACAACGACAGCCCAGCCAACGGAACGAATCCGCTTCTCCCCGGTCTGACCGTTGGAATCGTCACGGCAACCTTGGATGACGCCGGCACCGACTCGGCGCGCATTACTGTGACGATATCGAACTTCCCATTCAGCTTCATCTCGGGATTCATGTCCAGGAGCACCTGGTACAAAACCGTCATCGCCACCGAGCCCTACGAAATCATTAACTGAGCGGAGTGCGGCGGCAGGGACCAGGCGTCGGCAAAATTGCCAACTTGGTACGCAAAAGAGTTGGTATTGCGTGCCACATAACAATGTGAGGAAAAAATCGCAGATGCCGACGCCGCTGCGGCCCGGCAGGCGGAACCGCCTGCGCCACCTGTCTCCCGCCACGGTGTCGTTAGCGCGGTTGGATCTCGGCGCGGATCACGCGGCTCATCGTGCTGGAGGGTCCACTGCCCGCCGTGGCATACATAAAGATTCGCCCGTCGGGTAGCTGCACAAGGGTCGGATCGAATAAGCCGTTGGCGCCGGGGTAGAGGTTTTCAGGCTCAATGGCCGGCTGTGGCGCAGGCACGAAGGTACGGCCGTCGATGCTGGTAGACATGTAGAGGCGCGCCGCACGCATAGTAACAGCGAGGTATCCGCCGCCTGCCAGCTTCAGGATAGCGGGATCGACGTTCATGTCCTGCGCACGCGGATTGGGCACGGCGAGGTCGCCGAACAGATTCTTGCGCTCGGGCGTGAAGGTGAATCCATCGTCGGCAGAGAGAGCGCTGCGACTGTTGCGCTGGGCGGCGCCAAGCGAAACGTATGTCAGCCTGAGGCGGCCGTCGCCGGCGGACGTTATGTCCGGGACGCCGAGGAATTTGCCGTCACCGGGGCCGCCTTCGTACACAGGCGCGGGTGGGTTGAGCGCCAACGCTCCGGCCGCATTGCGTGTCATGCGAAAAATGACGGCGCGATTCTCACCACGTGGCGCAAGAGCGAGCACGTAGAAGACCGGGTTACCGCCCGAGTCCTCCCTCGGAACCACCTCACCCGGGCCGTAGCCGCTGCCGGCCAGCGCCAGGCCCAGGCCGTTCAACATTTCCGGATTGGTATGGTTCGACCCGTCCGGGGACCGGAAGAGCCGCATGCCGCTCACGCTCAGCCAGACAGCGCCATTGACCCATCCCACGTTCGGGGTGCCCGCGTTCGGGACTTCAAAATCGGCATCGCGGATCACGTTCCAAGTTGCTTTCGAAGCGGGTGCGCCGGCGCGCGATTCCAAGTTGCGGCGGAAGGCGTCCAGCGCTTCGCGAATATGGGCGGGCGACATGTGAAATCCGCCGTGGCCCGCAGCCTGGTCCTCGATAAATAATTCCACAACACCACCGTAGAGATCGATCCAATCGGCGGTACGGCGCATGGCCGGGCAACCATCGCGATCGGGGTTGGGGTCGGCGCCGCCGCAGAACAAAGACCAATAAGTCCCGGAGAAAACGTTGTAGCCTTGACGGCCCTGACTGATGGCGGCATTCGGCGGGAAGTCGGCGGAGGCGCCGCCGGAATTGGCGAGGATCATGGCGTAGAAGCGATCGCCGGACGAAGCGTCGAGCGCGGCCACGGCATATGTGTTGGCAGCCCCACGGCTGAAGCCGTGCAGAAGCGCTGCCGCCTCGCCCACGCCTTGCTGCCGTAGTAATGCGCGCAGCTCGCGATGCAACTCGGCGGGCTGATAGTAGGAGTCGGCAAACTCGCCGTCGCCGAACCACCACTGCAGCGCCAGAATTCCATAGCCGAAGCCCACAGCCTGATCCCGCCAGAGGAACAGTTCGTCGAAGGCCCAACTGGAGCTTCCGTGCAGCGTCACGATCAGTGGCGCATTGGCGGGGGCGTCCTGCGGATACCAGACAATCGCGAAGCTGCGGCCGTCGGAGGTGGCGACGAACTTCGCGCCCTGATCGACGGCGAATCGATACCGCGCTGGCGAGGAGGCGCGGGCGCGATCGAACAATTCCTGCGCCACGGGGGGCAGAGACTGGGCGGCCGCGCCCGCGGCTAAGACCGCCATGGAGAACAGGATCGTTGTGTGAAGTCGCATGGGCGATAAGCAGCGGGTGTTATAGTAGCACGGATGACCCGTTCCCCAAGGCTGCGCGGCGGCATTATCGGCTGCGGTTTTTTCGCCCAATTTCATATGACGGCTGGCGGCGGATGCCGGATGTGGAGTTGGCGGCCGCGGTGGATCCTGAGATCGAGCGCGCGCGGAAAGCCGCTCCACGGGCGTATCGAACGGCGGAAGAGATGCTGGACAGCGAGAAGCTCGATTTCGTTGACATCGCCACACGGCCCGATACGCACGCGGCACTGACACGCCTGGCGGCGAGCCGCAAGCTGCCGGCGATCTGCCAGAAGCCGATGGCGCCGAGTTGGGCGGACGCCGTACGCATGGCGCAGACGGCGGAAGCGTCCGGCGCGCGGCTCATGATTCACGAGAATTGGCGCTGGCAGCCATGGTATCGAGCGGTGAAAGACTTCATTAGCAAGGGGGAGATCGGACAGCCGATCGATTACTGGTTCCGCACCCGCCGCAACGATGGCGCGGGTCCCGCTCCCTATGCAAACCAACCCTACTTCGCGCGGATGCCGCGTCTGCTAATATACGAAACCCTTGTCCACCACATTGACACAGCGCGCTTCCTGTTCGGTGAGATTGAATCCATCTACGCGCAGGCGCGCCGCCGCAACCCGGTGATCGAGGGTGAAGACCAGGCGCTGCTGATGTTGTCGCATGCCGCCCTAAGCGGAGTGATCGACGGGCACCGCTTTCTCGATCCCGATCCCGACGGGCCGGCGATGGGCGAGATGTCGGTGGAAGGCGAGTCCGGCGTGCTGCGTGTGTTGGCCACAGGGGGTGTCTATCGCGGCGCGGAAAAGATTTGGAGCAACCCGGCGGTAGAGGGCTACAAGGGCGATAGCGTGAGAGCCACCCAACAGCATTTCATCGACTGTTTGCGCACCGGCGCCCCTTTTGAAAGCGAGGCCCGGGAATATCTGAAGACGTTCCGGGCCGTGGAAGCGGCCTACGAGAGCATCGCCGAAAAACGCGCCATTCCGCTGCGGTAGTTATGTCCTAAGAGCTATGTCCTGAGAGTTATGTCCTGAGAGTTATGTCCTGGGAAAATCCGATACGAAAGCAGTTGCAGGCAGACAAGCCGGTCATCGGCGCCACGATCACCGTCCCCAATGCGGACGTGGCGGCGCACATTGCCGTCATGGGATTCGACTTCCTGTGGATCGAGACCGAGCATTCGCCGATCACGCTGGAGACGCTGCGCAACATGGTGCTGGCAACACGGGGGCTGCCGGCGCTGCCGCTGGCGCGCGTCCCGGTCAATGAGATCTGGATGGCGAAGCGAGTCCTCGACGCCGGCGTGAGCGGCGTCATCTTCCCTTTCACCAGCAACGCGGACTTGGCGCGACAGGCGGTGGCGGCGTGCAAGTATCCACCGGCCGGACGGCGAGGATCGGGCGCGGGCCTGGCGACACACCGTTGGCCCGTAGGCGAAGACTATTACGATTTCGCGGACCGCAATTTCCTGGTGGTGACGGTGGTGGAGGAAGCCTGCGCCGTGGACCGGATCGACGAGATCGCCTCTGTGCCGGGTATAGACGTGATCTTCATTGGAACAAGCGATCTGTCTTTCTCCCTGGGACTGCGCGGCAAGCAGGACGATCCTTCGCTCCGCGAGGCCATCCAAAAGATCGCTGAGGCGGCGCGGCGGCACGGCAAATTCGCGGGCCGTCCGGCGTTCCCGCACGAAAAGATCGGCGATTACATCGAACAGGGCTTCCAGTTCTTCCAGGCGGATACAGACCTGGGTCTGATGGCAACGGGGGCGCGGCGGCTGCTCGATCCGCTGGGCAAGAAGGGGGCGGCAGGTGGCGAAACTGCAATATAAATGGCAGGTGGTCGCCATGCTGTGGTGGATCGCGTTCTTCAACTACGCGGACCGCCAGGCGATCTTCTCGGTATTCCCGCTGCTCGAGCGAGAGATGCATCTGAGCCCGGTGGAACTGGGGATGCTGGGCTCTTCGTTCGCCTGGGTATACGGGCTCTCGGCGCCGCTGGCGGGCAATATCGTCGACCGCATCCGGCGCAAGACGGCCATCCTAGGCGGGCTGCAGGCATGGAGCGTGATCTGCATGGCGACGGCACTGTCGCGCAACTTCGGCCACCTGTTATTCTTCCGAGCCGCGGAGGGGTTGGGCGAGACGTTCTACTTTCCGGCGTCGATGTCGCTGGTTAGCGATTACCACGGGAAGGAGACGCGGTCACGCGCGCTGGGCGTCCACCAGACCAGCGTCTATATGGGAACGATCGCGGGAGGCTTCTTTGCCGGGCTGATCGCACAACATTACGGATGGCGCTGGTCGTTCGTGGTATTCGGCGGGCTGGGTGTGCTGCTGGGACTGGCGCTGCGCAAGTTCCTGATCGAGCCGCAGCGGGAAACCACTCCGGGTGAAGCGCCGGCCAGGCTCGCGATGGGCGACTTTGTTCGCGAAATCTGGAGGACGCCGACCGCTATCCTGCTTATGGCAGCCTTCCTGTGCTCGAATTTCGTGGCAGTGGTGCTGCTCACCTGGATGCCCAAGTTTCTCTACGACAAGTTTCACCTCAGTCTGGCCATGGCGGGATTCACGGCGACGGTGTTCGTGCAGCTGGCCAGCATGATCGGCTCGCCGCTGGGCGGCTGGCTGGCGGACAAGCTGCGGGCGCGATTGCCCGGGGGCCGGATGATGGTGCAGGCTGGGGCTCTGTTGTGCGGAGCGCCATTCGTGGTGCTGTGCGGGCAGACGCAGTCGGCGTTGTGGCTGGTGGTGGCGTTGTGCGCGTGGGGACTGTTCAAAGGGCTGTACGACGCGAATATTTTCGCATCCGTGTTCGATGTGGTCCGTCCGGAGGCGCGCGGGACGGTGGCCGGGTTCATGAACATGGTGGGCTGGCTGGGCGGTGGCGGGACGGCGCCAATCGTCATCGGGTACATCGCCCAACGGACGAATCTCAGCCTGGCGATTTCGCTCGCGGCCGGTGTCTACGTGACCGGCGCAATCCTGCTGGCGCTGGCAGCTTTTGTATTCGCTCCGCGGGATGCGGTGGCTGCCCGGTAACCGGTCCGGAGGGCCCTTCGTCCAACACGGTAGAGGGAGGCCTTGAGGGGTCGACCGGTTTCTCATGTACGGCCTGCCCCGCATGGCTTAGGCTCCCGGCCCAGGGCTTCCCCCGAAAGGGGGTTGAAGTTGTCCGATCGGGCTATTCTCTTTCTCTCCAGCGTCGTGCTGTGCTTCGGCGGCATAGCCGTAGCCGTGTGGCTGATTGCCAGCGGGCAGACCGGCACTTTCGATGGCAATTTCATGTTGTTGGCGGCTTTGATTGTAGCGGCCGCTTTCGCGCTATATCTTCGTTTTCTGATTCGCAGAGAGATGGAAGCGCCGGCTCCGCCTCCGCCTCCGGCAAAGGCCCAGGTGAAGGCGCCACCAGAGCGTGAGATGGCAGGGAAGACTTAGGCAGGTCGCTAGCGGACCACGCCCTTCCCGGCTTGTGATACGATAAACGCACTTTCACCTCTGGAGGTAAAAAAGTGAACGCTTTTAGAATTTCGAGATTGTTTAGCCTGGCGGCCATTTTGTGCCTGACGGGCGCCCTGGTGTTTGGCGCCAGTTCCGCAAGCATGACAATGGGCAAGGCACAGTTGAAATCCGCCGGACAGCTTGCCTTCGGTCCGGACGGCATCCTGTTCGTGGGCGATTCAGTGGGTGCAACCATCGTTGCCATCGATACGGGCGACTCCAAGCCGGGTTCCTCCGCGAAGATCGAGATTAGTGGAATCAACCAGAAGATCGCGGCAATGCTGGGATCGGCGCCGGATCAGATCCTGATCAATGACGTGGTGGTGAATCCTATCTCCAAGAAGGCCTATATTTCGGTATCGCGCGGCCGCGGCCCGGATGCGGTTCCGGTGATTCTCCGCGCGGATGCGACTGGCAAGATTACCGAGGTTTCGCTCGACAACGTGAAGCACTCCATGGTGAGCCTTCCGGACCCGCCGGCGTCGAAAGAGGGCGGCCGGGGCAATCCGCGGCTGGAGACGATCACCCACATGGCGTACGTCAACGGCAACGTAATCGTGGCCGGGTTGTCGAACGAGGAGTTCTCCTCCAGCCTGCGCTCGATTCCGTTCCCGTTCCAGAACGCGGGTAAAGGGGCGAACATCGAAATCTACCACGGGTCGCATGGACGGTTCGAGACAAACTCGCCGGTGCGGACCTTCGTCGCCTACAACCTGAAGAGCCAACCGCACATTCTGGCCGCTTACACCTGCACTCCGCTGGTGAAGATCCCGGTGTCGGAGCTGAAGGCGGGAGCGAAGGTGAAAGGCACGACCATCGCGGAGCTGGGCAATCGCAATCGGCCGCTCGACATGATCGTATATAAGAAGGGCGGTCAGGATTACATTCTGATGGCGAATAGCAGCCGGGGCGTGATGAAGATGCCTGCCGAGGGGATCGACGGATTTCAGCCGGTGCTGGCGCATACGGAGAAAGCGGGCGTTGCTTATGAAACTCTCGCCGACCTGAAGGGAGTGACGCAGCTCGACAAATTGGACGAGTCGAACGCTTTGATCCTGATGGACAACGCGGGTTCCCTCGATCTGCACACCGTTCCGCTGCCTTAATGCGGGTATTCGTCGCCGTTGTCCTGCTGGTTACCACTTCCTCCGCTGCGGAGAAGGTTGCGATCAGGTTGGACAACGGCACATACAGGGTGAGTGGTTGGAGCCCCGGACAAGCGCCGGCTGAGGGGTGGCAGTCGATTTTCGCCGTCTATACGGGCGACGGTGAGGCGCCTCCGATGTTGGGGGCCTATTCGGTGGAAGGCGGCACACTCACCTTTCGTCCGCGATTTGCGCCCGCTCCGGGGGTCCGCAGCCGGGCGGTCTTTCATCTCTCCGGAAAGCCTGAAGTCGTGGCGATGTTCGAAGCGAAGAAGGCGGATACGGCCCCATCCACGTGGGTGGAGCAGGTGTATCCTACCACTGGTCTGCTGCCGGACAATCAACTCAAATTCTATTTACACTTCTCGGCGCCGATGTCGCGCGGGGAGGCATGGAAGCATATCCGTCTGCTCGATCAGAGCGGCACGGCCGTGGAACTACCCTTCCTTGAAGTGGACCAGGAACTTTGGGATCGCGACTACAGGCGGTTGACAGTGCTCTTCGATCCAGGCCGCATTAAGCGAGGATTGGTCCCGCTGGCCGACGTGGGACCGGCTATCGAAGAGGGAAAGGAATACACACTGGTGATCGACCGGGGCTGGCACGACGGCCGCGGCGCGATGCTGGTGTCCGACTTCCGAAAGCCATTCCGCGTCGGGCCTGCCGACCGAACGCCTCCCGATCCCGCTCAATGGAAACTGAACGCCCCCATGGCCGGCACGTCCGACCCGCTGGTGGTGATCTTTCCGAAGCCGATGGATTACGCCCTGTCGATGCGGCTGGTGGAGGTGGAAGGTGTGGCCGGCAGGATCGCGGTGGAGCGGAACGAGACGGAATGGCGTTTTGTGCCAAACCAACCTTGGAAACCAGGCCCCTATCGGCTGAAGGTAGATACTTCGCTCGAGGACCTGGCGGGGAATCGGATCGGCCGGGCGTTCGACGTGGATACCTTCGAGCGGGTGACCGAGACGCTGTCCCGCAAAGCCATCGAGCTGCCGTTCGAGGTCAGATCCCGATAAGATCCAGGCTCATAATGATCGGATGATTAAATACGCTTGCCTGTTCGTTCTGGCGGTAAGCGCGGCCGCAGCGCCGACATTGGCGGACCGGATCGCGGCTCACCCAAAGGGTCCCGCGCTTGCGCCCGGACAGGAAATGGGGGCAGAGGTTTCCTTTTTGAACGGAAATCTGGTATTGAAAGGGTTTCTATACAAGCCGAACGGGAACGGTCCATTCCCGGCGCTGATCTGGAACCATGGTAGTGAGCAGAAGCCCGGATGGCAACCAGAATTGGCGGCTTTCTACAACAGCAAGGGATTCGTCTTCTTCATGCCGCACAGGCACGGCCACGGGCGCTCGCCGGGCGAGTACATTGTCGATATCAACAATAAGCTCTTCGCGAAATACAAAGACCACGAAGAGCACGCGTGGAAGGAAATGATTCCACTGCACGACGTGTACAACACGGATGTGGCCGCGGCCGTCGCCTGGCTCCAGACGCAACCTTTTGTGGACAAAAGCCGGATCGTGATGTCGGGCGTATCTTATGGCGGTATTCAGACGCTGGTGTCGGCGGAGAAAATCCCGGGCATTCGCGGGTTTATCTCATTCGCGCCGGCGGCCATGTCGTGGAAGGTGATTCCGCTGCGGGAGCGGCTGCTCAAAGCCGTCGCCAATGCCAAGGCGCCGATCTTCCTGCTACAGGCCCAGAACGACTACAGCACCGGTCCGAGCGAGTTGCTGGGCGCCGCCATCCGCAAGAAAGGAGCGCCCAACCGGGCCAAGCTATATCCGGCATTCGGCGCCGATGACGATCACCAGAAAGGGCACGGTGCGTTCGCCTGCTGGGACATCGGCACGGAGATATGGGGCGCGGACGTGATGGAGTTCATCAAGGGTTTGTAGAAAGAAAATCAAAAGGCAAAAGGCAAAAGTCAAAAAGCAAAAATTTGCGGCAGCGGGATGCGCGCCGGCCGCGAATGTCCGTGTGCTCGCCGACGTTCCGGGCCGGAACATGTGCCCTTTTGGTGTTTGATTTTCCTTTTCTCTTAGGGCGTCACGCATTCGATGAAATCCGCCGCTTCGGGCATGTCTTTGGCGCGGAAACGGATGGAGTGGGAGTGTGTGCGCTCGATGTTCCGCAAGTAGGATAGGATCTCGACGGGGAAGTAATTCGAGAAGCCGATGTCCAGTGTGGCCGGAGAGGGGGCGGGGTACGGCTTGAAGTCCTTGCGGCGGAGGAGGGCTGCTTTAGCGTGCTGGTAAATCAGCTCCTGCGCGCGGCTTCGGGCGTCAACGTATTCGCGGAATGGAAGCCGGCGCTCTTCTGGTTTCTACCGCTTCGATCGGGCCGACCGCGGCGCAAACTTCGGCCACAGCCGCCTGGTCGCCGGCGATGAGGATCACGGGCACACCGAAGTATCCGGCAATCGCGGCGTGAGAGCAACGCGGTCGGCGAACCGCTGGAGAACGTGTGCGCCCGCACGCCCTGCGGATTGTTGGTCGAGGCATGGTAGCCGATGAACAGGACAGCGTCGGAATTGGCATCGATCCCACCGTCATGCCTAGTCTTCGGGGCAGGCCGTGTGAGTCGGCGACCAGGATGCGGGTGGCGCCTGCTTCTTTGGCGGCGCGGACGGCGGCCAGCGCCTCGTGGGTCATGAATTCGCGGAACCCGGTGTATTCGACGCCGCCCGGGCGAAGCTGCTCAGTCGTGATGACGCCTGCCTGCGCCTTCCATGTCTGCCGAGATGAAGACGTCGAGCTTGGCCGGCGTGCAACGGCGAGTTGGCGGAACAGAACGGCGAGTTGGCGGAACAGAACGGCGGCGAAATAGATGCCTATTATCGAGTTTAATACGATGGGAAAGTCGTCCGCCATTGATTTCTATTCATCCATAGTGTCGAACGACACGCTGTCAATCCACGCTCTGCCGCCTCCCTCGAGGATGAGGCCGATGTGGACGGAAAATGCATCATCGGCGACTCGGCCGACAATCTCAAACTGTCGCCAGTCTTTCGAAGTCACGGGACTCTTTTGCGTATTGCCGTAGAACCCTGTGGTATGGGGCCGATCCACCCGCATGTAGAGATAGGTATGTCCGAATCCCCTTTCATCGGCGCGCACCGAAGCCCGGAATCGAACCAACTTGTTTTTATAGGGCCCTGCGTCGAAGCTTTGCTGGAGAGTGCCGAAACCACGTGTGGGGGGTTCCGCTGGCGCAAGAAGGACAGCGCAGCGTGTCCCACCGTTCGCATGATCGTCGCTCAACTCGACGCGGTAACCTGATTCGCGCGACCGCTGCGAATCGGACCAGCCCAATGGCACTGGGCCTGTGCTCCTTCGTTCGAAATCCAAATTTTGCGGGACGGAGCCTGCGGCTACAGGCGCAAGAGAAAGACGGCGCGCCGGGCGAGGGGCGGAACTGCGCCAGACAAAGAGGAGGATGTCGTAACGCTTGCGCAGCGATGCGCGAAACTGGACGATGCTGGCAGGCGTACGCGGATCCTCCACAAGTGCCGCCATGAAGTATTCCGGAATGTTGGCGCCGAACCAGTTCCCGACCGGACCCGTTTTGGGAGCAGCGCGCATGTCCAGCAGAAACGGAGAGAGACCTGCGGCAGCCAGTGCTGCGCTGAGAGTGCCCTCTGGGGCAGGTGGTACCTGGAAATCACGCGCTTGACGCCCGCCCCCGAGTGAGTCGTCGCCGCTGCGAACGAGGCCGTCAGAGAATGCCGTGCCGATGATGAGCATCCGTCCTCCGAACACCTGCCGTAGCAACTCTCCCATGGGTGCGCACTTCGTTTTGCGTCCAATTGGGCCGTCCCCTCCTGCTATGTGCCCGTTATGAGCGTAGATAATAATCTTCGCCTCCGGACCTTCCTGGTCGAGAATCCATTGGACGTTGTCGGACCAGTTGCAGTCGCGGTCATCGTTTTGCACCATTTGCAGGATCACCTTTGCATGTTGTTTCGCAACGGCCCATGCTTGCTTGCCGGCTCGCGACCCATACGCCGCCTGATGCTCGTGCAAGCGATTGATTAGGCTTGTGACTCGCGTGACGACCGTAGCAGGAACACTGTTAGCTATCACCGTTGTTTCCCGGAGGATGACTTCGGCCTGCCCGGCGTATTCCGGATCCACTCGCCGCAAATAGTCGATAACACCCTTACGGGCGGCAGCAATCGGGGTCAGGTCGAGCCCAAGAAACTTGATCTTGCGGGCGTGTTTTGTGTCTTGATTATACCGGCGCATCCACTCGATCAGGTCCAGCATCTCCTTGGATTCACTTTTCGGCGGACGTAGAGCAGCCAGCGCGGAAGCGGCGTCGCCCCGGCCCTGCAGAACGTATTCGTTGACAACGGGGACGTTCGCTCCGGGAGGAGTTTCGACCACGAATACTGAAAATCCCATGTTCGATACCAAGAACTCGACCAGCCGATGACAGAACTGGACGAACTCCCGAGTGCCATGTGTCGCTTCGCCGAGCGCAACGATGCGCGCATCTGCGACGATCTGGCGGATGGGCTCCAGATCAGATGAATCAACGCCATTGTCCAAGCTGCGGAGAGGCATCGCGTGACGGCGGATCCAGTCGCTGACCTCTGCCGGTGGAGCCGGTCCCACGGTCTCCGGCGCGATCGGCGCCTGTCCCGTAGCGGAGGCAATGGCGCCGAGACACAGGCTCGAAAGCAGTCGCACACGAGCGACGAAACGGGACGGGCGGCTCATAGCTGAGAAGTGTACCAAGTTGCTGGATGCCTCCAAGAACCGCCCGTTTCGGATAGTGTTAGCGTTTCTTGCCTGAGAAGGCCGCGCGGCGGACATCCGTTTCATGCCCGGACAGCGCATTCCCAAAACCGGACAGTAGTGAGGCTCCGCGAGGAGCCGGATCAAGTAGAATGCCTAATCGTTGGCGAATTGCAGCTTGCGGCCCTTCGCGTGCTCCGAGCATCACACTTGAGATAAGCCATGATACTTCTCTATGACATCCGTTACGCGTTCCGCATCTTCGCAAAGGCGCCGGGCGTGTCATTCCTGGCGATCGTCGCGCTCGCTCTGGGAATCGGGCCGACCACCGCGATTTTCAGCATTGTGCACGCTGTGCTATTGCGGTCTTTGCCTTTCAGAGATCCTGATCGCATTGTGAAGATATCGGAGAGCCGGCAGCGCGGCAACGCGGGCGTGCGCTCGGACGAATACGTGCAATGGCGGGAGCACAGCCGCACGCTCGAGAGCTTGGCGATGTACATGCCTTGTACCAATGCCGTCATATCCGGTGGCGCCGATCCGGAGCCTGTCGGGTGTGGCAACGTCGATCCCGCGTTCTTTGACGCTCTAGGCGTGCAGGCGGCGCTTGGTCGGACGTTCGTCCGCGGCGAGGAGAACGACTTTACCAGCAAGGTGATCCTGAGCAATGGCCTTTGGAAACGCCGATTCGGAGGCGATCCGGATATCGTTGGTAAGGGTCTCGAAATCGGCTCCTCTAATAGGGTTGTGATTGGAGTGCTGCCGCCCGGCTTCGAGTTTCCGGAATTCAGGCAAATCGACGTCTGGATGCCGTTCAAGTTCGTCAAAGACGGAGTCTCCTTCCGAGATCCGGTTATCGCTCGCCTTAAGCCCGGTGTTACAGCCGAGCAATCGCAAGCCGAACTGGCCGTCATGAGTGCGGCACTGGATGCCGAAAGAAATCCGATTGACCGGGGTTTCCGGCCGGTGGTAACGCCCATTCACGAGGTGCTTACAGGCTGGATCCGGCCAACGCTCTTGCTTCTCCTTGCAGCCGTCGGATTCGTACTGTTGATCGCGTGCGCGAATGTGGCGCACCTCGCGCTTGCCCGTTCGTCGGCCCGGCGTAAGGAGATCGCCATCCGGGCCGCGATTGGCGCCGGACGCGCTCGCCTGGTCCGGCAAATGATCACAGAAAGCCTAACGCTCGCCGGCATGGGTGGAGCCGCTGGCCTGATTCTGGCTTTGTGGTTGATCGATCTGGTGCGCTCCATCATGCCGAAGTACAACAACGTGCCAGGGTTGAGCAGCTTTGGAATCGATTTGCCGGTCCTGGCATTCACTGCGGTGGCGGTGATGGGTACGGGTATCCTGACGGGACTCGCGCCCGCTCTCCAGATTTGGAAAGCTGATGTGAACGATGTCCTGAAGCAATCGGAAAGCGCCGCGAACCGGGTCGGCTCCCGAAAAATCTTCCAATCCTTCCTCGTGGCTTCCGAGATCGCAACAGCGTCGGTCCTGATGGCCGGCGCTATCCTGATGGTTCGAACGCTGATCGAGTTGAATGCCGTCAACCCGGGATTCAACCCAAGCGGTGTACTGACTACCGAGACGGTGGGACTTCCCCCTCCGTACCAGGGAGACAAAGTCGACCGCGCAGTCCCAGTCTTCAATCAGGCGCTGCAAAAATTGCGAATGACACCAGGGGTCCTTTCGGCCAGTGCAACTGACGCTCTGCCTATGGGTGGCGTGTGGTGGCGCGGTCACGCGCAACTCGACCAGCGGCCAGCCGACCTCAATTACTCTCCGCAGTTCGTTGGGCGATCCGTGTTTCCCGGCTTTTTCCAGACTATGGGCGTGACGCGAAAAAGCGGTCGCGATTTCTCCGATACGGATACGCGTGACTCTCAGCCGGTTGTGATCGTGAACGAACGGGCAGCCCGGAAATTTTGGCCTGGCGAAAATCCCCTTGGAAAGAAATTGCGGCTAGCCGTACGCTGGTTGAAAAACGATGAGCGCGAAGTGGTGGGAGTCGTGTCCGACGTGTTATTTATGAACTTAAACCTCGCGCCCGAGCCGGAGGTATACGTGCCATTCGCACAGGCGCCGGCCAGCGGCGCTTTTGTGGTGGTTCGCGCCGCCTCTCCCTCCGCTTTCGCGCCGGTGTTTCGCGCTCAAATGCGAACGATCATACCCGACAAACGCTCTCCGCCGCCGGAAGTTCGATCCATGCAGTCGTGGATCGACGACAGACTCCGTTACCAGCGGTTCGTTATGATCCTGCTGATCGCCTTCACCGTTATAGCGGTCGGGCTAGCGGCTTCAGGCGTCTATGGCGTTACGTCGTACGCAGTGGCGCAACGCACGCGCGAGATCGGTATTCGGATGGCGCTTGGCGCCGAGGCTCGCGATGTGACTCGCATGATTCTAGGACGGGGCATTGCCGTAGCGCTGGCGGGGGCCGCCGCCGGAATCGCGGGCGCCTACGCGCTGAGCCGGTACATCGCGACCCTGCTCTATGGCGTCAAGAGCACCGATGGGGCGGTGTACGCGGCGGCGGGCGCCGCTTTGGTCGCTGTTGCCGTAGCCGCATGCTATCTGCCGGCACGACGCGCCACGCGCATCGACCCCATCCTGGCGCTCCGGAATGAATAATTTCGCTCGAGAGTCTACCGCTTCTTCGGGACGCGCGCCGCGGAGCCGAAACGTACCTCGATCCGCGTCACGACTTCCGCGGGCATTCCGTTGAGCAGGGTAGGCCGGTAGGTCCACTTTTTGACGGATTGGATCGCGGCTGCGGCAAGCAGCGGGTCGCCATCGATGACGGTAAGGCTCTGGACCGAACCGTCCGTGCCGATCAAAGCCTCGAGGTTGACCAAACCTTCCACATCACTTGTCTGGAACTCTTCGGGATACGGGCCGAAGATGCGCGCCTGTTCCTGGACATCGCTGCCCACGCGGATCCGGGTTGGGACATCTCCCACATCGCCAACTTGGCCCGATTGAACCGGCGCCGGCATCGGATCCTTGCCCCTGGCGGCTCTTACCTTGCGCCACTCCCGCAACATGGCCAGGACCTCGTCTTCGGGAGTGAGCGTGGATTGGGCGAAGCTTCCGCCGGCTAGAAAAGCGACGACCAGAATGACTGACGCAGGTCGATGAAAGACCGGCATATGACGCCGCAGCCATTATATCGCCGCCGCGCCACAAAGAAATTTCAAATCCGCCGCAGAAAAAGTTTTTAGGCCACATCGCTATGGCTGGCTGCTATACTGCCGGTAATTGTCCCAATCTCCCCAGACCGCGCAAGACAGTAACCTTTTTCGGGATTACGCTCCTGGGCTGTTCTACGACGAGATGTTCACACCGGACCGGAAGCCGCGGCCGCACTACGCCCGGATTTTCGACGCGCTGTCGAACATGGCAATGAGCCAATTCGAGGAGCGCCGGCAGCTGGCCGATCTCTCATTCCTGCTGCAAGGAATCACATTTACGGTTTACAGCGACGGACGCGGCACCGAGCGCCTGTTCCCCTTCGACCTGGTTCCACGCATCCTGCCGCGCTCGGAGTGGGACCACATCGAGCGGGGATTGTGCCAGCGGGTGTTCGCGCTCAACCTGTTCCTTCAGGACATCTACGGACCCCAGCGTATTTTGAAAGACCGCAAAATTCCGCGGTCGCTGGTTTACTCCTGCCAGCATTTCCGGCGGGAAATGATCGGGCTGCAGCCGCCGTCGGGCATTTATACACACATCGCCGGGATCGACCTGGTTCGCGATTCGAAGTCCGGCGAGTACATGGTGCTCGAAGACAACGTACGGACGCCGAGCGGCATCTCTTATGTGCTGGAGAACCGGGCGGTGATGACCCGCACGTTTTCAAACGTGTTCCACCTGCATGAAGTGTTGCCCATCGGGCACTATCCGACCGAGCTGTGCCAAATTCTGCGCTCGCTTTCACCACGGGGGGATCGCGCTCCGGTGATCGTGCTGCTGACGCCGGGGATCTACAACAGCGCCTACTTCGAGCACAGCTTTCTGGCGCAGCAGATGGGCGTGGAACTGGTGGAAGGTCGCGACCTGGTGGTGGATTGCGACATCGTCTACATGAAGACCATTCGCGGGTTGACGCGCGTGGACGTGATCTACCGGCGCATGGACGACGAGTATCTGGATCCGCTGGCGTTCCGGGCGGACTCGATCCTTGGAGTGCCGGGAGTGATGGGCGCGTACCGGGCGGGAAACGTGGCGCTCGCCAACGCGGTGGGCAACGGCGTAGCCGACGATAAGGCGGTCTATGCCTATGTGCCGGAATTCATCCGCTACTACCTGGGCGAGGATCCGATTCTGCCTAACGTGGACACGTATCTCTGCTCGAAGCCGGATCAACTCTCGTACGTGCTGGATCATTTGCCGGAGCTGGTGGTGAAGGCGGTAGGGGAATCCGGGGGCTACGGGATGCTGATTGGGCCGGCGGCCACTGTCGGGCAGATCGCCGAATTCCGGGAGAAACTGCAGGCGAATCCGCGCAATTACATCGCACAGCCGGTGATTGGGCTGTCGCGAGTACCGTCTTACGACGTCAAGAACAAATGCCTCGCCGGGCGGCACGTGGATCTGCGGCCTTACTGCCTGTTCAACGGGGAGAAGGTCACGATCGTGCCGGGCGGCCTCACGCGCGTGGCTCTGCAGGCCGGTTCGCTGGTCGTGAATTCGTCGCAAGGCGGGGGCAGCAAGGACACATGGGTACTACGGGGGGACGTGTAGATGCTTTCACGCATTGCGGACTCGCTGTTCTGGATTGCCCGCTACATGGAGCGGGCCGAGGACACGGCGCGCATCCTGGACGTGAACTATCACATGATGCTCGAGCAATCGGCGAAGACGTACCGCCTGCGCTGGGCGCCGCTGGTGTCCATTGTGGGGGAGCAGGAGCATTTTCCGGAATTCTACAAAGAGGCCACGGCGCAGAACGTTTTTCACTTCCTGGCGTTCCACCCCGACAATCCGAATTCGATCGTGAACTGTATCGAGCAGGTGCGGGAGAATGCGCGCACGATCCGGGACCGGATTTCTCGGGAAATGTGGGAAGACATTAATAGCTTGTATCACCGGGTCGGCGAGTTCCGTTCCGAGGAAGAAGTTGCCGTCGGCCCACACCGTTTCTGTAATCTGATCAAATTCGGCAGCCACCGCTTTCACGGGGTGAGCGACGACACTCTGCCCCATAACGAAGGCTGGCACTTCCTGCAGGCGGGCCGTGCGCTGGAGCGGGCCGAGATGACCGGGCGATTCGTGGACGTGGAGTACGAGAAACTATACGAGGGCCTGGCGGCTGAAAGCCAGCCCGACAATCACCAATGGATGGCGGTGCTGCAATCGGTGGCGGCGTACGAGATCTACCGCAGGGAGTACCATTCGCGGATCGAGCCGGAGCGCGTGGCCGAACTGCTGATCCTGCACCCGCAGCATCCGCGCTCGATCCGGTTCAGCATCGCCACCTTGCAGCAGTCGTTGCGGGCGATCAGCGGGTCGGGGCTCGATTCTTACGATAATGAGGCGGAGCGGCTGGCGGGCAAGCTGCACGAGACCTTGATGTACGACCGCATCGAAGACATCTTCTCCCGTGGTTTGCACAATTTCCTCGTGGACTTGCAGAAGACGTGCCGCGCGATCGGCGAGCACATCGCGCGGAGCTATTTCTATTACGCGGTGGTGGAATGAACCGATACCGGCTTCTGCACGTGACAGAGTTCCAGTATGACGGGCCAGTCTCAGAGAGTTACAACCAGGTGTGGCTGCGGCCGCGGCAGGACGACCGGCAGAGCTGCCTCTCATTCCGGCTGACGACAGATCCCCACTCTCGCGTGTCGTCGTATGTGGATCCGATGGGGAACTATGTGCACCGGTTCAACATCATCCCGGAGCACCGCAGGCTACGCGTGGAGGCGGAGTCGGTGGTACTGGTGCAGCAGCCGGTTCCAATGCCGGCGAACAGCATCCGGATGGACACGCTGGATCGGCACGACGAGGCCATCGAGGAGCATTACGACCTGCTGTCGCCGACTACCTACGTGCCGCACGTGCCGAGCCTGATGGAATTGGTAAAAGCGGCGGAAGCGCAATGCGACGGGACAGCGGCAGGCTTTGCGCGGATCGCGTCGTCGCTGATCCATCAGCGTTTCCGGTATGAGAAGGGCGCCACGCACGTGCAATCCTCGATCGAGGATGCGCTCTCGACCGGAGCGGGTGTGTGCCAGGACTTCGCGCACCTGCTGCTGGCGGTGCTGCGCATGCGAGGGCTGCCGGGCCGCTATGTTTCCGGATACCTGGCTCCGACGCGAACAGGCGAGTACGCCAGCGGCATGGAGGAGGTCATAGGCGGCATGGCGTCACACGCCTGGTCGGAAGTCTTCATTCCCGAAGCGGGCTGGTTCGGCCTGGATCCCACGTCCGGCCGCGACGTCGATCTACGCCATGTGCGGGTGGCTTATGGCCGTGATTACGGCGACGTGGCCCCGGTGCGCGGCGTCTATAAAGGACACGCCGGTCAACGGCTATCGGTGGACGTGCGCGTGCGCCCCGAGCTCGATGACGAGGGCTTCGAACACCTCAAGGAGACAGCGGCCGAGCCGGCGCGCATCGCGTCCCCGCAGGATCTGCCTCAGCAGCAGCCTCAACAGCAACAGCAGTAGAGCAGGTTCTCGCGCCCGTCCGAAGCTACAGCTCGTTTCGCATCGAGGGTTAATGGGACAGAGCCTTGTTCTGTTCGACTACAAGACTTACCGGGAACGGATCCAGCCGGTTTTGAGGGCGTTTTTCGCCGGCGGTTCGGAGGGCCCGCTGCTGCAACTGTTGCAGGAAACCAATCAGCGGGTTTCCATGGACGAGGCTTCGCGGCGGCGGTTGACCGAAATGAACATTGAGCCGGGGCAGTCGATTATTCGCCTGCTCACAGGCTTTTCGCTCGATGACGATTTGGCTCCGATTGCCGCCGGTCCTAGCCGCAGCGCGCTTGAGCAGTATGTCTCCGGTCCCGTCGTCTACGAGTTGCTGGCCGTGCTCTGCATCCCGTCCCTGCCGGGCATCAACCCGAGGCAGATCCTTGACGATGGCGCGTTTCTCTCGCATCTGGTGGACAACTCTGCGTGGATTGCCGAGGCCTTTTCGGGCGGTCTGGCGGGAAAAGGCGAGCGTCTCGAATTTTCTCTGGGGATGCACTCCGAAGCGATGGCGCGGGAGGATCGCGAGCGGCTGTTAGAGGAATTGAAAGCTCTGCCGGCGCCCGACCCGAAAGCGGGAAACGAGAAGCGCGTGGCGGACTTGCGTGCCCGCATGCCGAGGTTCGGCACAGCGGGGTTGATCGCCCGCGTGCTCGAATCGCAAGCGGATCGGGTTCTCAAGCCGCGCCGGGGCGAGAGCGTGGCGGACCAGATCGCTAATTTGAGGCTCATGCTAGAAGCGAGCCTGACGGATCCGAATCTGACGGTGCTGAGCTGTTAGCTGTCGCAATCGGGGTAGCGATTTGCGTGCGAGTGGTCTAAAATCGTGAGAGCGGAGAAATCTACCAGGGCGCGTAGCTCAGTTGGTTAGAGCGCCTGCTTCACACGCAGGAGGTCACAGGTTCGAGTCCTGTCGCGCCCACCATCCTTCGAGGGAACTTGGTGACCATAGAAGAATTCCTCGATTTGCCCGATGCTCCCGGTAAGCAGGAACTGCTCGATGGAGAGCTAATCTCATCGCTGCCAGGGAAGCGAAGCCACTCGGAAATCTCCAAGCGGCTCCTTGATTTGTTTCGGTCTGTACTCAGTAGCGAAAGGGTCTGGTTCGAAACCGGCTACCAGCTATACGGGCGCATGCTTCAGCCGGATGTGAGTGTGACATGGCCCGATCAACAAGTCGCTGACGACTGGTTTCAGCGCGCACCCATGATCGCTGTCGAAGTGGCGTCCCGCGGCAATACAGCTGAGGAGATTGAAGGTAAGGTGGCTGCCTATCTGGAAGAAGGCGCCGCCGAGGTTTGGGTGATCTACCCAAAGACCCGCACGCTGGTTGTCTCCACCAGGGAGCATGTCGCTCGCATCATGGACACATACGATTGCGGATTGCTCACGCTGAGGATTGACGTTCCCGGCCTTTGTTCGCGTTGAGCAAGTAGACGGACGTGTGACCGGCGGCCATTAAGGTGGCGCTGAAACACGCATTGCATCGTACCCTCAAGCATTCTCGGGGATGAACTACGCCGTCGGTAGTTGGTATGCAGCGCAACTCACGACTTCGCCATCCAAGGTCACCTCAATTACGGCATTGACCAGATCCCTTCCTGCCAAATACCGACGGCGGCGTCGAACAGAGCACGCTGGAGAGTTGGCGCCGCATTCGGAACCAGGACGATCAGACCGGAATGCAGATCCATTTTGCGGAAAAGTTGAAGGAAATCCACACGATTGTTGGTCACGAACGTAAACTCGTCTTTGACGATCCGTTCGGCCAGCGCGCCCAGTCCGGCTGGCCGCTCAATCCGAGGTGATTGACGTGATTTGCCTCGAAGCCAGCGGCGTGAGCGACCCCAATCAGCGACTCGTGCAGACATTCGTCGATGAGGAACGTCATGCACTCTAGAGCAAGGTGCTCAGTGGGAAGGATTTCCGGCCCCTCGCGTTCTTCCCCTGCCAAGGACGGCGGCTGGGACGTCCACGCCGTGGAAACGCGCGCATGTACAGCGGGGCCATGGCGATTCTTTCTTTGCTCAAGGTCGGATAGCCTTCCAGAATCTCCTCCGCAGTCGCTCCTTGGGACAGCATGTCGGCGACTAGGTCCACGGGGATCCGCGTGCCCTTGAAGACGGCGGTTCCTTGCATAATTTCCGGATCGCTAACTACCATTTCCTCGATCCGGGCAAGCGTCTTCAATTGGCGTTCGACCTTACGCCGGGCCTCCTTGAATTCGACGAATAGCGCGGTCCCATTTCCAATTGCCATCACGTCCGTCTTGGGTGACCGTTGAATCGATTCCGCGATCTCTCGACGGGTCCCCACCGGTAACAGCCGGAGACCTTCCGATTCCAGTTGCAGGTAGATCAATTGTCCCTTTGTGAGCAGACGGCGAACCGTTGCACCTGATCGCGCGGACCGGGGACGTATCAATCGGTTATCAATCGCTTTGTGAACCGCGGCCAAGGGCAAACCTGTTACCGCGGCAGCTTGCGCGGGCGTGTATCCTTCCATGTCTTAATTCTACTCCAAACGGAGAAGAATATTTGAATGCTATGGTGATCTCGTGCGACGGAAACTGGCAGCAGCCCTCCTCACCCTGACCGCAATCGCAGCCGACAGCGGCAAATTCCGCGACCCCGCGCCGCCCGCCGTCCTCACACCTCCCGCCGTGGCGGCGCCTGCTCTCGAGCGCAATACCGACGTCACCTTCCACGCCAAACCCAAGCCTCTCCCCGCCGGCGCGGTGACTCACGACTGGACTTCCTTCCTCGGCCCCACGCACAATGCCATGTCCACCGAGACGAAGCTACTGCAGTCCTTCCCGAAGACCGGGCCCAAGCTCGTCTGGGAAATGAAAAAGGGGACTGGCTACAGCTCGCCCGCTATCTTCGGCGACCGCTTGCTGTACATCCACCGCGTGGGACGGGAAGAGCGCGTCGAATGCCTTCATCGCGAGACCGGCGAGCGGTATTGGCGTTTTTCCTATCCCACTCAATTCGAGGATCGCTACGGCTACAACAATGGGCCGCGCGCCAGTCCCGTCATCGACGGCGACCGCGTCTACACCTACGGCGCCGAGGGCAAGCTGCACTGCCTGAAGCTGGAGACCGGGCAAGTCTATTGGAAGCGGGATCTGCGCGCCGAATTCAAGGTTCCGCAGGATTTCTTCGGTGTCGCGTCCACGCCGTTGATTGAAGGCGACCTGCTGATTGTCAATGTGGGGGCGCCAGGCGGTCCATCCGTCGCGGCGTTCAATAAGAAGACCGGGGCCATGGTCTGGGGTGCGGGCACCCAGTGGGGCGCCAGTTACGCGTCCCCCATTCCGGCCACCGTCAACGGGAAACGGCGCATCTTCGTCTTCGCCGGCGGCGAGAGCCGGCCGCCCAACGGCGGGCTGATCTCCATCGATCCTCAAAACGGCGCTGTCGATTTCGAATTCCCCTGGCGCAGCAAGAGCTACGAGTCGGTCAACGCGGCTTGCCCCTTGATCGTCGGCAATCAGGCCTTCGTGTCGGCCAGCTACAAGACCGGCGGCGCGCTGCTCAATCTGCTTCCGAACGGCGGCCACAGCGTCGCCTGGACGACTGACAACCTGGCCACGCACTTCAACACCACCATCCACAAGGACGGCTACCTTTACGGCTTCGACGGACGCAACGAGCCCGACGCCTCGCTGGTTTGCCTGGAACTCAAGACCGGCAAGCTAATGTGGCGCGTGAACCCGGAGTGGGAAGAGTCGCTCACCATCGACGGCGCCGAGCATCGCCAGACGCTGGGCACTTTCCGAGGAACGCTGCTCTGGGTGGACGGCAAATTCCTTTGCCTGGGCGAAGTGGGGCACCTGCTATGGCTGGACCTGACGCCGAAAGGGTACAAGCAATTGTCACGAGCCTGGCTGTTTGCCGCCCGCGAGACCTGGGCGCTGCCTGTGCTCAGCCGCGGCCTGCTCTACGTGACGCAGAACTCAAAGGACATCATGCGAGGCGACGGGCCACGGCTGTTGTGCTACGACCTGCGCGGTGAGTAGCTGCTTTACGCTTTCGCGAAATACATGCTGGAGGCGCGCAATAGCTCATCCTTGGTCACTGAAACAGGGCGCTTCTCATAACGCCCGATCGAAGTCAGGATGTTGATAATATCCAGCGGATAGCATGCGCGCAGCTCGGTACGGCCGTCCGCCAGGCACAGCTTACGCAGGTTCTCGCAACTGTCGTTCTCCAGCATGATGTTGCGGGAGGCCGCTACGCGCCGGAAAATCTCGTCGAACGTATGCTGGTGGACCGGCTCGATGTAGATCTTGTTGTGGATACGTCGCAGGAATGCTTCATCCGCCAGATCGTTCGGATCGAGGTTGGTGGCGAACACCACCATCACTTCGAACGGGATCTGGAACTTCACGCCGTATTGCAGCGACAGGTAATCGACGCGGCGGTCGAGGGGCACGATCCAGCGGTTGAGCAGGTCGCGCGGGGAAATGAGCTGGCGGCCGAAGTCGTCGATGAGGAAGATGCCGTTGTTGGCCTTCATCTGGAGCGGGGCGGCGTAAATGCCCGACGGCTCGTCGAGCCTCAACTCCAGCATCGCCGGAACCAGCTCGCCACCCACCATAATGTAGGGTCGCTTGCACAGAATCCATCGCGGATCGATCTCCGACTCTTCCGTCTCGATGCGCTTGTGCACCACCGGATCGTATAGAGTGATGATCTGACCGTCGACTTCCACCGCGTACGGCATCAGGATCGAATCCTGGTAGACGCGCAACAGCCGCTCCGCCAGGCTGGTCTTTCCGTTGCCGGTCGGGCCGTAAAGGAAGATAGAGGTCTGAGAAATGACCGCTGGACCCAGTTTGTCCAGGATCTGGTCCGTCACAACCAGGTCGGATAGGGCGTTCCGCAGGGATTTGCGGCTGATATCGACCTCGGCGGCCTGCAGTTTGGTGGCGTTGGTGTAGTCGTCGAGCGAGACCGGGGCAGCCCCGGCGTACTTGCTGATCTGGAGCCGCTCGGTCGCCAGCGCTCGACCGGCGCCGGAGAGGGTGATCCAGTAATCGTTGCCGAGCATCCCTTTTACTTCCACCAGGTGATGCTGGCGCATGGTGTTGAAAAGGTGATTCACTACTGGATGCGAGAGCTTCAATTTCTCGCCTAAGCCCGCCAGGTTGGACGTGCCTTCAAGGGAGAGCCGCCGGACCATGATGTCCAACAGGAGAGACTCGCTGACACCAACATCTTCGATCTTTTCCGGTGACGTTGGATAAAATGCTGGACGGATCTCGTTCGCAGTGGGACTCATAAGCGCTTCGCCTCTCTGATGCGGGAATTCACCAACTCATTTTATCGGCGGATCGGGTCCCAAAGTTTATTCGGTCTGCACGTCCGGGCATCTGGCCTCGTCATTCCAGTGTGCTCAAAATGCGCGCAGGCGGTGGGGTGCGTCTTGTGGCGGCGATTCTGGCCGTGGCCTGCCCCTTCAGCGCCATGGCCGACCAGGCGTCCAAGTTGTACAAAGAAGGCCGGAAAGCGGAGCGCAAGGGCGAAATGGCGCGAGCCTGGCTGCTTTATTCGCAGGCCGCCGCCCTGGCCCCGAAAAACAAGACGTACTGGCTTCGTAGCGAGGCGGTGAAGACCCGGGCGGCGCTTCAATCGAAGATTTCACTGCCGGCCGGGGTGGGTGACGATCTCTCTGAAGAGGCCGACCTCGCCGAAATCTCCAACCAGGATTTGCGCGAAGCCCGAAAGCCCCAGCCCCCAATCGAACTCGAGGCCACCTCCGGCCGGAAGGATTTCAACCTGAAAGACAGCCCGAAGGCCGTCTTCGAGCAGGTGGCCCACGCCTTCGGGCTCGATGTAGTCTTCGACGGAGACTACCCGGAGGGCGGCGCCCCGCTGGCGTACCGCATGGAACAAGCCGACTACCGGGATGCCCTGTACGCGCTCACTTCCGCCACCGGTTCTTTCCTCATCCCGCTGAGCTCCCATCTTTTCATGGTGGCTAAGGATACCCAGCAGAAGCGCAACGATATCGAACCGGCGGTGACGGTGATCGTTTCGATTCCTCAGACAGTCACGGTTCAGGAAGCGCAGGAGTTGGCGCGCGCCGTGCAGCAGGTGATGGAAATCAAACGATTCGGTATCGACACAGGACGGCGGCTGGTGGTCCTGAACGGCCCTATTTCGAAGATTCGTCCCGCCCAGAAGCTTTTCGAGGACCTGCTCACTTACAAGGCGCAAATCATGGTGGAGGTGGAATTCATTGAAGCCACGCGAAGCGAAGCGCTGGCCTACGGATTGACGCTGCCGACGTCTTTCCCCATCATCCCTTTCACCACGGCACTACACAGCGTGCCAAGCGTATCGTCCGCGCTCACCTACATTCTGTTCGGGGGAGGCGCGTCGGTCTTCGGAATTGGCGTGTCTGGCGCGCAGGTCGTCGCCAACTTTAACAAGTCGAATACACACACGCTGCTCAAATCGAGCGTCCGGTCGGTAGACGGAATGCCCGCGACGTTTCACGTCGGCAACAAATATCCGGTCCTGACCAGCGGCTATTTCGGCCCCTCCAGTTTCAGCGGCGCCGGCGCTTACACTCCGCCGCCGTCGTTCAATTTTGAGGATCTGGGTTTGATCCTGAAAGTCACCCCACGCATCCACGGAATGGGTGAAACCTCTCTTGAGTTGGAGGCGGAGTTTAAAGTCCTGGCCGGGCAGGCGTTGAACGGCATTCCGATCATCTCCAGCCGCAAACTGACATCGAAGGTTCGGTTGAAGAACAACGAATGGGCCGCGGTGGCGGGCATGATGACCGCGACTGAAGCCAGATCGATCAGCGGAATCGCCGGTTTGGCGCAGATCCCCGGATTCGGCGCGCTGGTGCGGCAGAATAACAAAAGCACCGACCGCGACACGGTCATCATCTTACTGCGCCCGAGACTGATCAGTCCTCCGCCAGACGAGACGGTAACCCGCAGCGTGTGGGTCGGCACCGAAACCAGACCCGTCGCCCCGCTGTAAGCTACGGCGGCTCTCCTATATGTCGAACATCTTCGTCCCCTGCTTCTTTTGACTGGTCCTTGAAAACGGGTTCGGCGCCTTGATCCAGGTCGTAATCACCAACAGAAAGACCACCACCATGGCGATCAGAGTGGCCATACAGCCGATGATGAAGTAATCCTTCGGCACATGCGGGCCCGGCAGCAGCAGAACCAGAAGCACCGCGGCGATTCCGAACACTGCCACGCCAACTCCGGCCAACATGAGCGCCCGGTTCATATCTTCACTATTATGCTTCAAGCCTTGGGATGGGCGCGGTCGTAAACGGCAATCAGATCGTCGAGGGAAAGCTGCGTGTACTTCTGGGTGGTCGATAATCTGGCGTGGCCGAGCAATTCTTGAATGGCGCGGAGATCCGCCCCGTCCGACAGCAGATGCGTCGCATAGGCATGACGGAAGGCGTGCGGATGTGCCGACGAGTCTGCCGCCAGCGCGGTCGCGTAGGTCTTGACGATGAGCTCCACGCCGCGCGGCGTCAACCGTCCGCCGCGATGATTGAGGAACAGCGCAGTCTCCGCCGGTTTGCCTTTGCGCTCGGGCAGGTAGCGCTCCAGCGCAGCCTCCGCTTTGGCGCCGTAGGGCACTTGCCGCTCCTTGCGTCCCTTGCCACGGACTCGGAGCCAGCGCTCACTGCGATCGATATCTTCCAGGTTGAGTCCGGTCAGCTCGCTTACGCGCAGGCCGCAGCCGTAAAGAAACTCAAACAAAGCCACATCGCGCGCGGGATGTGGACGCTCCAGCTTGCCCGCCGCTACGTCGTCAAGGAGCCCGTTGACCTGCTCCTCCGTCATTACGGCCGGCAGGCGGATGGGCGCCTTGGGCATCCGGACAAGTCGCGCGGGATTCAAATCGATCGCGCCTTCTCGCGAGAGGTAGCGGAAGAAGGCCCGTAGCGCAGCCAGCTTCCGTCGCATGGAAACCGCCGTCAGCCCCTGCTCATACAGGCTGCCAAGCCACTCGCGGATCTTCCACACCTCGAATTCCCGGACGCCTGGCGGCTTCGCCCCGGGCGGCGAAAAGTATTCGACAAACTGCGCCAGGTCGGACCCGTAGGCGTCAAGCGTATGCGTCGAGACATTGTTTCGCTTAAGCTCTTCCAGGAAACGGCCGATCTGCGTCTGAAGCTCAGACTCCGGCATAGGCGTTCAGAAACTGATCCATGCTCGCGATCGCCCGCCGGCAGACTTCGTCATGACGCGCTCGTTTGTCGCGGCGGAACTTCAGGCGCGTGGCTTCGTCCAGCGCCGGCAGCAGGTCGAACGTGATGTTGGCCGGCTGGTAATTTGCCGGATCCGCGCCGGAGACGTAGTGCAGCAGCGAGCCGATCGCAGTTTCGCGCGGCAGCGGATTCGGCTCGCGTCCCAGTGCGATGTCGGCCGCGAAACGCCCGGCCACCAAGCCTGTCGCGATCGATTCCACGTAACCCTCCACGCCGGAGATCTGCCCGGCAAAGAACACCTCGGGATGGCTCCGTAGCTGCAAGGTCGGCGTCAGCAGCGCCGGCGAGTTGATGTAAGTGTTGCGATGGATCTGGCCGTAGCGCAAAAACTCGGCTTTCTCCAAACCGGGAATCAGCCGGAAAATCCTGGCCTGCTCCGGAAAACGCATGTGGTTTTGAAATCCGACCAGGTTGTAGCTATCCGCGCGGGCGTTCTCCTGCCGCAGTTGCACGACCGCATAGGGCCGCCGCCCCGTTCTCGGATCGGTCAACCCCATCGGCTTCATGGGGCCGAACCGGAGCGTCTCCCGGCCGCGCCGCGCCAGTTCTTCGATCGGCAGACACGCCTCGAAAAACGGCGTGCGATCCTCTTCGATGTGCACGGGAACACTTTGGCCCGCCACCAGTTCGTCAAGGAAAGCCTCGTATTGCGCGCGGTCGAAGGGGCAATTCAGATAGTCGTCGGTTCCATCGAGCGACTTGCCGTATCGCGAGGCCCGGAACGCGACGTCGAGATCGACGCTGTCGGCCTCCACGATAGGGCTGATGCTGTCATAGAAGAACAGCCGCCCCGCGCCCGTAAGTCGTACGATCTCGGCGGCGAGTGAATCGCTGGTGAGCGGACCGGTAGCGATGACGGTGATCTGGCCGCCGGGGATCACAGACCCTTCCTCCCGCCGCAGATTGATCAACGGCTCGGCGGCGATGGCGCGCGTCACCTCTTCGGCGAACAGCACACGATCGACGGTCAGGGCGTGTCCGCCGGGCACGCGCGCCACGTTCGCCGCCCGCATCAGAAGGGAATCCAGCCGCCGCAACTCTTCTTTCAGCAGCCAGGGAGCGGCGCCTTCCTGGTCGGTCTTGAGGGAGTTGCTGCAGACGAGTTCGGCTAGGCGATCGGTCTGGTGCGCCGGCGTAGTGCGCACCGGACGCATTTCATAGAGGATGACCGCGATCCCGGAGCGGGCGATCTGCCAGGCCGCCTCCGATCCGGCCAAACCCGCGCCGATAACGTGGATGGGGGAGGGCACTCTTCAGAATAGCCGATGTCGATTCACACCGCGTTCCGCGTCCGCCCACCTAGAAAATCCCTGACGTTCTCCACCGCCAGATCGAGCAACCGCTTCCGGGCCTCCCGTGTGGCCCATGCGATATGCGGGGTCACGATGCAATTCCGCGCCGAGAGCAGCGGATTCGATGCCACGGGCGGCTCCACCGACAGCACGTCGAGCCCCGCCCCGGCGATTTCGCCTTCGTTGAGCGCATCCGCAAGATCCTGGTCTACCACCAGCGGCCCTCGCGACGTATTGAGCAAGAAGGCGCTCTTCTTCATACGGCCGAGCCGCGCACGATTCATCATTCCCTGATTGTCGGCAAAAAGCGGACAATGCAAACTCACCACGTCCGCTTCGGCGATCAGATCCTCGAGCGATCGCCATCCGAACCCATCGTAGTCCGGCGGATTCTGTTCGATGGCATCGTGGGCGACCACACGCATCCCCAGCGCCGACGCGATCCCCGCCACCTGCCGTCCGATCCGTCCGAAGCCGACGATCCCCATCGTCTTGCCCGACAGCTCGACCAGCGGTGTCTTCCAGAAGCTCCAGTCCGCGCTGCGCGACCATTCCCCCTTTTGGACGGCCTCGCCATGCAGGCCGACGTGATGACAAAGCTCCAGCAGCAGCGCGAACGCGAACTGCGCCACCGACGCAGTGCCATACGTGGGAATATTGGTCACCGTTACGCCAGCCTTCTTCGCCGCCGCCACGTCCACGATGTTGTAGCCGGTCGCCAGCACGCCGATGTAACGCAAATCCGGCAGCGCCGCGATGGTCGCAGCCGTCAGCGGTGTCTTGTTCGTCAGCGCCATGCCGGCCCCTTGAGTACGAGCCACCACCTGGTCTGCCGGTGTGCGATCGTGGACCTCCACCGTCCCATACTTGCGCAGTTCGTCCCAGGAGAGGTCCCCTGGGTTCAATGCGTATCCGTCCAATACGACAATCTTCATAGAACCGATTCTTTCACTCCGTTAGTCGAACACCACGGTCTTGTTTCCGTATGTCAGGATACGATGCCCAAGATGGAGCCGCACCGCCCGCGCCAGCACCACGCGCTCCAGGTCGCGCCCCTTGCGCATCATGTCCTCGACTGAATCGCGATGGCTGACGCGGACCACTTCCTGTTCGATGATCGGGCCTTCGTCCAGGTCCATCGTAACGTAGTGGCTGGTGGCTCCGATCAATTTTACGCCACGTAGAAAGGCGCGGTGATACGGCTTGCCGCCGGAGAAGGCCGGCAGAAACGAGTGGTGGATATTGATAGTGCGGTTAGGGTAGGCGGCCGCGAAGTCCTCGCTCAACACTTGCATGTAGCGAGCAAGCACCACCAGTTCGATCTCTCGCGCCCGCAGTTCGCACAATTCCAGCCGCTCCTGCTCGCTCTTGTTGGCCGCGTCGCTTTCCAGCACATTGGGATCCTAAGCTTAGAATTCCACGTGGACAAGTTGTCGCGG
>JADMIO011478679.1_pt1 | contig 34457 bp, 28 predicted proteins | sample 8958161 | NCBI WGS metagenome assembly JADMIO01 (sample SAMN16585339, study PRJNA669376) | soil metagenome | isolation source: Crop rotation soil | place: USA: Cullars Rotation, Alabama | collected 2011
GGCAAGCCGGTCGCGGCCGCGATCGCGGGCCTGGCGCTCGGCGGCGGCGGCGAACTGGCATTGGCGACCCATCATCGGGTCATGGTCGACGATCCCAGGGTCGCGTTTGGCCTGCCGGAGTCGCTGGTCGGGCTGTTGCCGGGAGGCGGGGGAACCCAACGGCTGCCGCGCCTGACCGGAATCGAAAAGGCATTTCCGATCCTGCTGGAAGGCGCGCGCCTCTCTGGTCAGGCCGCGATCGCAGCCGGCGTGGTCGATCAACTGGTTCCTGCCGGCGAAGAGGTGGCGGCGGCGGAACGATGGGTGCTGTCGCATCCGTCGGCGTCGCAACCCTGGGACCGTCCGGGATGGCGGCCGGCGGATGTCGACGATGTGGCCGCGATCATCGCGCGGAAACGCGAAAGCGTTCTGGCCGAAACCCTCGGACACTATCCGGCCCCGCTTGCCATTCTCGATTGTGTCGGCGAGGGGCTGCCGCAGCCGTTTGATGCGGCGATCCGCACCGAGATGCAGATATTCTCAAAGCTCATCCAGCGGCGGGAGCCGCGCAACATGATCAGGACGCTGTTTCTTGGCCGGCTCGATCATGACCGTCTTCGCAAGGCGGGAGGCATTCCCGCGCCCGTCGAACAAGCCGTGGCGGCGGTATCCGAGGCGCTGCAGGCGGGTGAAACGGCGGATGCGACGCTTGCAGATGCTTTCGCTCGCGCCGGCTTTCACGGGCCGAGCAAGGCACCGGCATTCGATGGCGTCATTGCTCAGTCCGCCTTCTGGCTGGAGGCGGAGCCTGTCACCAATGGCAAACGTGCGCTACGCGAGCGGCTGGTGCGGGCATACTCAGTGGCAGACAAATGGCGGGCCACGTTCTCCGAGGACCAGCGTCGGGCGGCGGATTATCTGCTGGTCACGAAGCATGGCTTTCCTGCCTACATGGCAGGGGCTTTCTCCTCCGCCGAGCCGGGCGCCTGAGTGGTGCCGGCTTCGAAAAAATCCGCGATAGCGGCGCAACCAATCGAGAGAACAGTAGTGTCAAAACCCCTGACCGGCGTCCGTGTCCTCGACCTGTCGAAAGTTTTGGCGGGTCCGTTATGCGCCCAATATCTCGGTGACCTCGGCGCCGACATCATCAAGGTAGAGGCCGTCGGCCAGGGTGACGAAACGCGCGGCTGGCCGCCGTTTCCGGCGCCGGGCCTTGGCACGGTTTTTCTCAGTGCGAACCGGAACAAGCGCAGCATCGCCGTCGACATGAAGTCGGAAAAGGGGCGCGAGATCGTTCATGCGCTGGCAAGATCCGCCGACATCGCGATCGAAAGCTTCGGGACCGGCGTCGCCGAGCGCCTCGGCATCGATGCACCGACGCTGCGTACCCTGAACGACCGCCTGATCCATTGCAGCATCTCCGGCTTTGGCCGCTCGGGGCCGCTGAAGAATTCACCGGGCTATGACGTGATCCTGCAGGCGTTTTGCGGGGTCATGTCGATGACCGGCGACGAGGATGGCGGCTATATCCGCAGTCCGATCTCGCCGATCGACCAGATGACCGGCGTGCATGCCTTCAGCGGCATTCTGGCGCTGCTGTATGCGCGGGAAAAGACCGGGAAGGGCGGTGAGATCCAGGTCTCGCTGTTCGAAACCGCGCTCGGCCTGTTGGGCTATAATCTTCAGACCTTCTGGGAGCGCGGCGTGCAGCCGCCGAAATGCGGCTCAAGCCATGAATCGCTTTGCCCCTATCAGGCCTTCGAGGCGGCCGATGGCCCGATCATGATCGGGGTCGCCAACGACAATCTCTGGCGCAAATTCTGTGCGGTCACCGGACTGAACGCGATTGTCGACGACCCGAAATTCAAAACCAATGCGGATCGCGTTGCGCACCGCAAGGAAACACTCAGCCATGTTCAAGCCGCGTTGACGCAAAATTCCGTCGCGCACTGGAACGAGGTGCTGACGGGTGTCGGCGTGCCCTGCGCGCCGATCAATTCGATCGCGCAACTGCTCGATCACCCGCATACCGAGGCGAGCGGCATCATTGTCGACTACGCGCATCCGACCGCGGGCCAGTTGAAGGGCGTCGGTCACCCCGTTCTGATCAACGGCGCGGAACGTCGCGCAGGCAGGCCGCCGCCGGTGCTGGGGCAGCACACCGACGATGTCCTGGGTGAAATAGGTATGTCATTGGAAGCCATCAGCGAGCTACGGCGGGAACGTGTGATCGGCTGAGGTTTGCGCAGCTTAACGGGGAGTTGGATAAATGGGGCAATCCACAGATACGGCCCTGGCCGCGCTGAAAATCGGCGGACGCGTCGCTTACGAGCGTCTCGCGCGGCCAAAGGCGCGGCAGTTCGATGACGTGCCCTGTACGCCTTACGCCGTCACGCCCGAATGGCTGACGGCGGTCCTCTGCGGCAAGGTTCCGGGGGCCGTCGTTACGCACGTCGAGGTCAAACCGGCGAGCGCGGGCACGCATGAGCGTCATCAACTGAAGGTGTCCTACAATGAGGAAGGACGCCGCGCCGGACTGCCGGTCTCGATCTTCACCAAGTCGCTGCCCAGCATCGTCACCCGCATGATCGGGGGCTTCAACGGCACGGCGCGGGTGGAGGGGAGCTTCTTTACGCAGATCCGTCCCCAGCTCGAGATCGAGGCGCCGCTTTGCTATCACTCCGCTTACGATCGGCGAACGTTTGCGGCGATCCATCTGCTGGAGGATCTGGTCGCAACCAAGTCCGCAACGTTCTGCAATCACAAGACGTACGTCACGCGCGCCATGGCCGACGACATGATCGATCTGCTGGCGGCGCTGCACGGCCGATTCTACGGTGATCGGACGCTGGCCGAACGCTACCGCTGGCTCGCCAGTTATCCCCGATGGTTCACCATTGGCGCGGCGAAAATGGGTACGGAGTACTACACAAGGAAAGCGTTTGACGCCGCTGCCCACGTCATTCCTGAAGGAGTCATGGCGCGCCGCGACGATGTCTGGCCGGCAACGATGCGCGCACTTGCGCTGCATGCTAGCGAGCCGCAGGGCCTCATTCACTCCGACGTTCATATCGGCAACTGGTACCGGACGGGTGCGGGTCTGATGGGGCTATGCGATTGGCAATGTCTTTCGCGCGGGCACTGGTCGCGCGATTTCGCCTACGCCGTGACGGCGTCGCTGACGCCGGATAATCGCCGGAGCTGGGAGCGCGAGCTGCTGGCCCGCTATGTCGAGCGGTTCGCGGAGAAGACCGGCGTCAAGCCGGACTTCGATCTCAGCCTCCTGCGCTACCGGCAGCAGATCGTGCATGCGCTGGCGATGTGGACGATCACGCTATGCCACTCGCCGCTGTTGCCGAACATGCAACCGGAGGACACGACGCTCACCATGATCGAGCGCATGACGACGGCGATGGCCGATCTGGATGCGCTCGACAGTTTCCAGGATTGACACATCGGTTCGAGGGGCTGCGGCGCCGGATTTTGAGGTTGCGGTCCGTTTCAAAATTAGTACACTAGCGAACAAATAGGCCGCCAAGAGCCGCATTTGAGGTCATGGAGGTAACGCATGAGCGAACATAGATTCGATCCCGTCGCCCACGCGCGATCGATGCGCGCCAGCGGATTCTGGATCGACAAGAGCTTTGACGAATTTCTTCAGCAAGCGGTCGCTGCCACGCCGGAGAAGCTCGCGCTGCTGGCCGACCGCGCCGATCGTGCCGAGCCGAATCGCTTGACCTACGCCGAACTCGGCGATCTGGTTTCGCGCGCGGCCGCGGCATTGAAACAACTCGGCATTGGCCCTCGCGACGTCGTCTCCGTACAGCTTCCCAACTGGTGGGAATTCGCGGTGATCGCATTGGCCGCGTTCAGGGTCGGGGCCGTCATCAATCCCCTGATGCCGATCTTCCGCGAGCACGAGCTGAGCTACATGCTCGACTTCGCCGAAACGAAACTGCTGATCGTGCCGAAACTGTTCCGAGGCTTCGATTACGAGGCGATGGCGCTGTCGCTGCGACCCAGGCTGCCAAAACTTCAGCACGTCATCGCCGTGGACGGCGAGGGGCCGAACAGCTTCGATCGGGCGCTGCTCTCCGGGAATGAACGCCTCGGTCCGCCTCCGGTCGGCGAGATTGGCGCGCTTCCCGCCGATCAGATGGCGGTGCTGATGTTCACCTCGGGCACGACGGGCTCGCCCAAGGGCGTCATGCACTGCCTCAATACGCTGCTGGCCTGCAACATTGCGCTCGCCGGCCGTTTCGGTCTCGATGCAAACGACACGATGCTGGTCTGTTCGCCGCTCGGCCATATGACCGGCTTCGCGGCCGGCATGATGCTCGGCTTCAAGATAGGTGCGTCGATCATCTTCCAGGACGTCTGGGAGCCGAAGCGCGGCATCGCGATCATGGCCAATGAAGGCGTTACCTATTCGGCCGGCGCCGCAACGTTTCTCGCCGATATGTGCGAGGCGGTCGCGTCCGGGGCACCGAAGCCATCGCAGCTGCGCAAGTTCCTCTGCGCCGGTGCGCCGATTCCGCCGGCGCTGATCGATCGCGTCTACCGCGAGCTCGATCTCAAGGTCTGTTCGCTGTGGGGGATGACCGAAGCGCTGTCGGGCACGTTGACCGAGCCCGAGCGGGCGCTGGAGAAGTCGTCGAAGACGGATGGCCGTCCGCTCGAGGGCGTTGCCGTAAAGGTCCTTCGCATGGACGGTTCTCCGGCGCCGGTCGGAGAGAAGGGGTTGCTCAAGGTGCGCGGCGCGCAAATGTGCCTCGGCTATTACAAGCGTGAGGACATGGAGCCGTTTGATGCGGAGGGATGGTTCGATTCCGGCGATATGGCCTATATGGACGACGAGGGCTACATCCGTATCGACGGCCGCATCAAGGACATCATCATTCGCGGCGGCGAGAACGTGCCGGTATTCGATATCGAGAACCTGCTGTTCAAGCATCCCGCCGTGCTTGCGACCGCGATCGTCGGGTATCCGGATCCGCGGCTGGGAGAACGCGCTTGCGCTTTCGTGGTGCTGCGTCCCGGCCAGACGCTCGATCTGGCCGACGTGCAGGCGCTGATGGCGGAGCACAAGGTCGCGAAGCAATACTGGCCGGAGCGCGTCGAGATCGTCCCCGATCTGCCGAAGACCCCGGCTGGCAAGGTGCAGAAGTACCAGCTTCGCGAAATAGCGAAGGCTTTTGCAGAAGCGCCCCGCAAGGCCAGCGCATGAGTTCACGACGCGGGGATCGCGCTTGCGTCACGAATTGTGCGACGCCTGCACGGCTGGTCAGAACGTGCCGGGATAGGCGCCGCCCTCGATCAGGATGTTTTGCCCGGTGATGTAGCCGGCGTGAGCCGAGCACAGGAATGCGCAGGCCGCGCCGAATTCATCCGGGTCAGGGGCCAAGGCGTCGAATGCGAGTCTGCGACAAAGAAACCGGCCAACTTGCTTGTAAGCTAAAATATAGTATGCTAGTGTACCGTTAAATTGAGACCTGCACAAGTGGGCTGAACGGGGGAGGGAAGCATGATCCGGAAATTTGGATTGATAGCCGCGGTCGCCGTGATGGCCGTTGCAACGATCGGCGATGCTTCGGCCGCCGAGAAGAAATACGGGCCCGGCGTCAGCGACACCGAGATCAAGATCGGCCAGACCGTCCCCTATAGCGGGCCGGCATCGGCGTTCTCAAGCTATGGCCGCGTGATGACCGGCTACTTCAAGATGATCAACGAGGCCGGCGGCATCAACGGCCGCAAGATCAACCTGATCTCGCTCGATAACGCCTTCAGTCCGCCGAAGGCAATCGAACAGACCCGAAAGCTGGTCGAGGATGACGGGGTGCTGGCCGATGTCGGTACCGTCGGCACGACGCCCAATGTCGCGATTCAGAAATATCTGAACGGCGCCAAGGTGCCGCACATCTTCGTCTCCGCCGGCGGCCGGCGTTTCGCCGACCCGCAGAATTTCCCCTGGACCGTCCCGATGTATCCGGGCTTCGAGATGGAAGGGAAGACGTTTGGGCAATATATCCTGAAGCACAGGCCGGCCGCCAGGATCGCCGTGCTTTACCAGAACGACGACTACGGCAAGGATTTTCTGGTCGGGCTGAAGGCCGCGCTCGGCGACAAGATCAAGATCGTGGCCGAGGTGGCCTACGAAATCACCGAGCCGACGATCGATTCCCAGATCGTCCGCCTGAAGGATTCCGGCGCCGACACGCTGCTGTATTTCTCGACGCCAAAGTTCACCGCGCAGGGCCTGCGCAAGGTGAAGGAGACGGGCTGGACGCCGCTGCAATTCCTTGCCAGCCCGACCAACTCGGTCAAGACGGTGCTGGAGCCGGCCGGCTTTGAAAACGCGCAAGGCATCATGACGACGCAATTCACCAAGCAGGCCGGTGATCCGGCCTGGGCTGACGATCCCGAGGTGAAGGAATACGTCGAGTTCATGAAGAAGTGGGTGCCGAACGACAATCCCGGCGATTTCGTCGCCCTGTCCGGCTACATCAACGTCCAAGGCATCGTGCAGGCGATCACCAAGTGCGGCGACGACCTGACACGTGAAAATCTCCTGAAGCAGGCAACCAGCATGAAGGGCACGCGTCTCAAGATGATGCTGCCGGGAATCCAGCTCAACACCACACCGCAGGACTACGCACCCTATGAAGCGCTGCGCATGGCGAAGTTCGAAGGCGCTTCCTGGAAGCTGATCGACGAGGCCGGAGCGTCTGCATCCCGCTAGGCTAACAACTAGCCGGCGCCGTCAGCAGTTGCCTTGGCCACAGCTAGGAATTGTCCCGGCGGCTTTGCGCGATTGCCCGATACACCGTGTTTCTGGAGATGCCGAGGCGGCGTGCGGTTTCGCTGATGTTTCCCGCGGTCTCGGCGTGGACGGCGAGGACGCTGGCGCGCTGGATGTCGTGCAGCGAGCCGGAAGTCTTTGGCGGGGGCTGTCCGATCATGGCTTCCACCGCCGCCTCGTCGATCAGGCCGTCGGTGGCGGCAAGCGTGAAGCGGGCCAGCATGTTGCGCAGTTCGCGGATGTTGCCGGGCCAGGGGCGGGCGGCCAGGTTGGCGATGGTTGCCGAGGTGATTTCGCAATCCGGATCGATGGCGTCCAGCAAATGCTGGACGATGGCGTCGAAGTCGCTGCGGTCCTGCAGCCGGGGCAGCGTCACCTCGAGGGTATTGAGGCGATAGAGCAGGTCGGAGCGAAAGCGTCCTTCGAGAATGGCGCGGTCGAGGGTGGCGTTGGTGGCCGAGACCAGGAAGACATCGACCTTGGTGCGGGCGCCGCCGATCGGACGCACGGTCCAGTCGTCGAGCAGGCGCAGCAGCACGGCCTGCAGCGTGACCGGCATATCGCCGATCTCGTCGAGGAACAGGGTGCCGCCATCGGCTTCCTTGACGAGGCCGATGGCGCCGCCGCGCCGCGCGCCGGTGAAGGAGCCCTCGGCATAGCCGAACAGTTCCGCTTCGACGAGGCTCTCGGGAAGGGCGGCGCAGTTGACCGGGACGAAGGCGCCGGTGCGCCCGCTGGCGGCGTGGGCGTGACGGGCAAGCTGCTCCTTGCCGGTACCGGTCTCGCCGCGGATGAGGATCGGCATTTTGCGCGCCGCTGCGGTCTCGACCTGACGGACGATGGCCTGCACGGCCGGATCGTTGGCGACGAAACCGGTGGCCGAAGGCTTGGCTGGTGTTACGGGCCGCCGCGGCATCTCGGTCGAGCGGAGGTTCTCGATCGTTGCCACAAACATGCTGCCAACCGCATCTTCGAGCTGCTGGCATTCTTGTCGACGACTTTTCGACAGGAAAGACTGGAACGGCGTCAGGAACAGCTCCTCGAAGCGCTGTCCAGGCATGATGGCAAGGCCTTGCAGCAGGTTCTTCGCCCGTCCGTTCAGTGCAAGCACGCGGCCATCGCGATCAGCCGCGATCAATCCGGCGCTCAGCGTATGCACGTATTCGCTCCGGCTATGGAACGCAATGAGCAGGTCGCTCTCGTGGTGTCGGCGAAACAGGCCGTTTTCGATCTGCGCCGCAGCCATGGCCACAAGAGCCTGTGTATGATCCTGTCGTGACTTGCAGTCAGACGACGCATCCAGCACGCCCGCCAACGATCCATTGGGCGTAAAGACCGGTGATGCAACGCAAGTGAGTCCACCGAAGCGCGGGAAGTAGTGTTCCGGACCATAGACGAGGACCTGCCGGCGAAGAATGGACGCTGTTCCCAGCGCATTGGTCCCGCAGCGTGCCTCGGACCAGACTGCGCCTGGCCTGACCGCGGCGCCATGCACGGACGTCCGAAAGCTATCGTCGGCGACCATGTCGAGCAGCATGCCGTCAGGCGACGCGAAGGCGATTGCGAAATTGGTACCGGCAATCTGGCTGTGAAGGCTGTGCATCTCCGCCATTGCCAGCCGCAGCACAAGTTCATGTCGTTGCCGGGCCGACCGAAGAACCGCGGCGCCCTCGATCTGCAGTGATGGAGGGTGCGCCGGATCGAGTTGGCCGTCGGCGCAGCGCTTCCAGCTTTCCAGAATATCCGGCGGCAAGAGTTCGGCTGAAAGCGCGCCATGACGTTCGAGCTCGCGTCGCGCGCGCGCAATGCGTTCCTCCCTGGACAGCATGCTGATCCTCCCAGGATGCATTCATCGAAGATCGCGTTGGCTCGCGCCAATCTTGTCGATCTTAATCGAGCACTTTGAACGTCATAGTACGCGCTGAAACGGTATCGCAAAGCCCGAAATATGCCGCGTTGCATGATGTTCCGTGACTCAACAGCTCTGCTCGACGAAGTGTTCATCGAAGCAACAGTCTCATTCGTCCGTTCTCGACAATACGATGAAATTTCAACGTGTTGAGGCGTTGGCACGACAGTTGCTCATCAGGAAGGAGAAATATCGAAGCCGTGCTGGACGGCAGAAAGAAAAGAAGGAACCGGGAGATGAAAGCCGCCGTTCTCCATCAATACGACGAGACGCTGACCGCCAAGGAATTCGTCACCTACGAAGATGTCGTCGATCCGCGTATCGAAGCCCCCACGGATGTAATCGTACGAATCGGCGGTGCCGGCGTCTGCCGCACGGATCTTCATATCGTCGAAGGCATCTGGCGCGAGAAGTCCAACGTCAACCTGCCCTATATCATGGGGCATGAAAACGCCGGCTGGATTGAAGAGGTCGGCAAAGGCGTCACCGGGTTCAGGAAAGGCGATCCAGTCATCTGCCATCCGCTCGTCACCAGCGGCCATTGCCTGGCGTGCCGTCGCGGTGACGATATGCACTCGGAAGAGAGCAGCTTCCCGGGCATCAATGCCAATGGTGGTTACGCCCAGGTTCTTTTGACTGGTGCGCGTGCATTGATCAAACTGCCGCGGACCCTCGCACCGAAGGACGTTGCTCCGTACACCGACGCTGGTCTTACCGCCTATCGGGCGGCGAAGAAGGCGTCCCGCCACCTGCTGCCTGGCCAGTATGCTGTGATCATCGGTGCTGGTGGCCTCGGCCACATCGGCATCCAGGTGCTGAAGGCCCTCTGCGCCGCTGAAATCATCGTGCTCGATCGCGCGCCGGGCGCCCTGGAACTCGCCACGAGCTGCGGCGCCGACCATGTGGTGAAGGCCGACGGAAACGCGGTCGAGGCGGTTCTGTCACTGACGGGAGGTCGCGGAGCCGAGGCGGTCATCGATTTCGTCGGCGAAGGGGATGCGATCGCCAAGGGCCTCGCGATGACGAGGAATGCCGGCTTCTATTACATCGTCGGCTATGGCGGACGCATCGATATTCCGACCATCGACATGATCACTTCCGAAAAGACCATCGTCGGCAATCTCGTCGGCACCTATGCCGAGCTCGTCGAACTCATGGCCCTCGCAGACCGTGGCCTGGTCGATCTCAAGACGCGCGAATATCCCCTCAGTGCGGCCAACGACGCCCTTCACGATCTTCATCTCGGCCGCGTGCCCGGTCGCGCGGTGCTGGTTCCATGATCGCGCAAACCGCAACGGCGGTACGCACAAGGTGGCGCGGCCTGCCACCGGACGGGCTTGAAAGCCGTCTCTCGTGGCCGGGGGGCGCTCTCGTGGAGGGCTGCCATATGCAGTTCGAGCATGACGACAAGGGGCGCCTGGTTGCGCGGCACGAGATGGTGATGAAGTTGATCGACAACAACGCGCGTCAATTGCGATGCGACAATCAGCGCCACGGCATTGAAATTGAACGGCAACTCGCCGCGCGCGCGGCTGCGGTCTCCGACCCGCAACGTGCTCTCGTCGAGGCTGTTGAGCGGTGCGACCAGCGTTTGGCGGCGATCGACGAAGAAGAACGCCGGCTGACAGCCGAGCGTGATTGGCTAACCGAGGCTCTGGCGGCATTCGATGCCGCTGCAGCGAAGCCTGACCCGAAGGAGGGATTCGATGGCTGACACGAACACCGTGGAAGCTGCGGCGCAAACGGACGAGGACCGTTCGAAGGACGAGCTGTTCAGACGTCTTGCCGTGGTCGGGGAGGACATGATCGCCGCGCACGGCAAGGACTTCGCAGTGGGGACGCTCGTGCTCCTGGCGCGCTTTCTTGTCGAAACCAAAGACCTCGCCAGGCCGTCGGAGCCGGCGATTGGCGAATGGATGAAAGGAGCGAGGTCGACCTGACGATCGGCTTCGTCGAAGACAGCCGTGAAGCTGCAAGCAAAACGGCAACGAGAGCGCAGGCCGCGCCGGTGGGTGCGATCTGAAGTGGGAATCCAACGTTACAGAAAGGGAGAAGCTAGATGTCGGCAAGTCTAACACTCAATAAGATTACGGCGCAGAAGGGTATCGGCATAACCGAGGCGGCAAACCGGGTGGCCGATCTCGGTTGGACACCGAGTTACGTTCAGGAAGCGATGACCTTCCCGACCGACTACAAGATATCGAAGGTCGCCCGAGACCCGATGAAGCAGGTCTTGCGGTCCTACTTCCCGATGCAGGAGGAAAAGGACAATCGCGTTTATGGCGCGCTCGATGCGGCGTTGCGCGGCGACATGTTCCGCAATGTCGAGCCGCGCTGGGTCGAGTGGATGAAGCTGTTCCTGGCCATCATTCCGTTCCCGGAAATCTCGGCCGCGCGTTCGATGGCCATGGTCGGACGGCTCGCCCCCGGTGAAGAACTGCGTACCGGATTCACCATGCAGATGGTCGATGAATTTCGTCATTCGACCATCCAGATGAATCTCAAGAAGTGGTACATGGAGAACTACATCGATCCGGCGGGCTTCGACATCACGGAAGCGGCGTTCGGAAAGTGCTACGCAACGACGATCGGGCGGCAGTTCGCCGAAGGTTTCATCACCGGCGACGCGATTACCTCAGCCAACGTCTATCTGACGGTTGTTGCCGAGACCGCCTTCACCAACACCCTGTTCGTCGCCATGCCGTCCGAGGCCGCGCGCAACGGCGACTACGCGCTGCCGACGGTGTTCTTGTCGGTTCAGTCGGATGAGTCCCGCCATATCGGCAACGGCCATTCGATGCTGATGTCGATGATCAACAACCCGGACAATCATCAATTGCTGGAGCGCGATCTGAAATACGCCTTCTGGCAGAACCACGCCATCGTCGACGCCGCGATCGGCACGTTCATCGAATATGGCACGACCAACCGCGACAAGAACAAGGAATCGTACGCCGAACTGTGGCACCGCTGGATCTACGAGGACTACTACCGGACCTACATGCTCCCGCTGGAGAAGTACGGCATCAAGATTCATCATGATGACGTCTCCGAAGCATGGGATCGGATCGTCAAGAAGAATTATGTCCACAAGGTTGCGCAGTTCTTCGCAGTAGGCTGGCCAGTGAACTTCTGGCGCATCGAAGCTCAGACCGAAAAGGACTTCGAGTGGTTCGAGCACAAGTATCCGGGCTGGTACGCCGAGTTCGGCGATTTCTGGAAGTGGTATGGCAAGAAGAGCAAGCCAGGCGAGACCAACATCCTGTTCGACCAAGAGAACGGGTACGCCTATCCGCACCGGTGCTGGAGCTGCATGGTGCCTTGCCTGATCCGCGAAGACATCGTCTGCGACGAAGTCGAAGGCAAGGTCTACACCTACTGCTCCAAGCAGTGCGCCTGGACCCACAAGGTGGCGTTTGCTGCCGAATATGAAGGCCGTCCGACGCCGGCGATGGGCCGCTTCAGCGGTCGGCGCGAGTGGGAAGATTGTTACCACGGCTGGGATCTCGCCGACGCGATCAAGGATCTCGGCTTCGTTCGCCCGGACGGCAAGACCCTGGTGTCGCAGCCGCACTTGCGGTTCGACGACAAGGACATGTGGACGCTCGACCACGTCCGCGGTCACACCCTGCAAAGTCCGCTGCGCCTGCTGCGCGAGATGAGCCCCAAGGATCGGGAAAAGTCCCTCGCTGAATACCGCAAGGGATTCAAGATCCGGCCGTTCAACTGACGCGATCAGTCCTGGGAGCCGCTTTAGCGGCTCCCAGGACTACAAGCGGGCCAAACACAACCCGCATCAAGAACTGAATAAGTCCGAGGAGTCCATGTCTGCACCAGCAATTCATACCGTCCGCTTCGAGCCTCTTGGCGTGGAAATGGAAGTTGAGGAGGGCGAAACCGTCCTCGACGCTGCCTTCCGCCAGGGGATTTCGCTGATGCACGGCTGCAAGGAAGGGCAGTGCGGGAGCTGCAAGTCTCGTCTCATCGAAGGCGATTTTGAGCTTCTCAAGTATTCGACATTCGCGCTGCCGGACTATGAGAGCGAAAATAACCACGTCCTGTTGTGCCGGACCCATGCCTTCAGCGATCTGACCGTCGAACTGCTGAACTATGACGAAGATCTGCTGAGCCGTTCCATCGCGGTGAAGGAATTCGACGCGCGGGTGGTAAGCGTTAGCGCTCTGACCCACGACATTCGCCAACTCGAGATCGAACTCGATAAGCCGCTGCGCTTCTGGGCCGGACAATATGTCGACCTGACGGTACCCGGAACGGGAATTACCCGGGCATTCTCGATGGCCAGCGCACCCAATAGTCCAACGACGCTTCGTTTCATCATCAAGAAGTATCCGGACGGCGCGTTCTCCTCGCTGCTTGATGGGCAATTGAAACCAGGCGATCGGATCGTCGCCAAGGGCCCATATGGGACCTGTTTCCGGCGTGAGGAACGGCCGGGTCCGATGATCCTGGTCGGCGGCGGCTCCGGCATGTCACCATTGTGGTCGATCTTGACCGACCATATTGCAAGTGGCGAGCAGCGACCCATCCGTTTCTTCTACGGCGCCCGAACGCGAGCGGATCTTTTCCTGCTGGAAGAGCTGGCGAGCATCGCCGGCAAGCTCACCGATTTCAAGTTCATTCCGGCGCTGTCGCATGCCGGGCCGGATGACGCGTGGCAGGGCGAGACCGGCTTTGTCCATGAGACGGTGAAGCGGTGCCTTCAGGACGAAAAGCTCGCAGGTGAAATTGACAGTTACTCCTGTGGTCCACCGCAGATGATCGACGCGGTCCTTCCGGTTCTGCAGATGGCAGGTGTGGAGCCGGACCGGATTTACTTCGACAAGTTTACCCAGCCGCTGAAATGACAACGACGGAACAACCACGGAAATCAAGGGAGGAAGCCATGAACGCTCAAGTCCAGACAGCAACAGAGAAATCAGGAGCCGCCGGCGCAGCCACGTTCGCCGGTTCCAACAGTCGGAAATACAATTATTACGAACCGAAGGGTCGCAAGGCGACACATTACGAGGACATGACCGTCGACGTGCAGCCCGATCCGGAGCGCTACCTGCTGCAGGACTGGATTATCTCGTTTGGCGACGGAAGGCCGGCCTATTCCAAAGATTCGACGGCAGCCAAGAGTTCGAACTGGCACCTGTTCCGTGCTGTCGACCAGGAGTGGGAGCGCACCCACTATCAGCGCCAATCGACCATCTGCGGCATGATCCAGAACGTGATCGACAACGGCCGGAAATCCGGCGCGGCGGCGCGCCTCGACAAGACCTGGATCAAGATACTGCAGGATCATGTAGGAGCCTACAAGCACGCGGAATTCGGTCTTGGCACGTCGACGATGCAGGCGCAGCGTTACGGCTACACGCAGATGATCAACAACGCGGTGCTGACGAATTCGTCCTACAAGCTCCGTTTTGCGCAGGATCTGACGCTCTATCTCGGCGAACTCGGCCTCGACGTCGGACCGGATCTCGATACGGCGGCCGGGAAGAAGCATTGGCTGGATGATCCAATCTGGCAGGGCACCCGCAAGGCGATCGAGGCGATCATGGGGGCGACGGATTATCTCGAGCAGTACTTCGCCACCAACTTGGTATTCGAGCCGCTTGTTGGCGAACTCTTCCGCAGCGGCTTTGTCATGCAGATGGCGGCTGCACAGGGCGACTTCATCACGCCGTCGGTGTTTTCGGCAGCCGAAGCGGATTACGAGCGCAATCTCGCCAATGCGGTGGAGCTGTTCCACGTCCTTGCCACGGGTGCCGAGCATGCGACCCACAATAAGGGCGTGTTCAACGGCTGGTTGGCCAAGCACGGCGCGCTGGCGCTTGAGGCGGCCCAGAATTTGCAACCGATCTGGTCGCAACCGCGGGTGAAGGTCGCCAATTTCGCCGATGCGCTGGCGACCGCGAAGAACCGCATCAAGACGATCTCCACCGAAGTCGGCATCCAGGTGCCTGCATCGCTCACCGCCTGATCAATCAGCCATTCATTCAACAGAGAAGGAGGCAGCGATGTCCCAACACCAGGATAACATCTTCAAGTCGATGAAAGACGTTCGTTTCGAGGGAACGATTTCCCATCAATGCGGCGTGACCATGAACGATAGCGTCGAAGCTCGCGTTATCGCCGAGGTCATGGCGGACAAGAAGGGAATAACCGTCACCTATCTGCCTGCGATGATCCGCATCGACGGCAACGGAAAAATCCTGTTCGACATGGCGGAAATCTCCGAGGCGCTCGGTCGCGTCATGACCCCGCATTTGTTCGAGATCTCGACCTCCACGCATTACGGCAGGATGGTGATGATCGACGACAACACGGTCGTGCTGTTCGGCGACATGAACGACGCTCTCGCCTACGAATAGGGCAACCAGGGCAGCTCGCCGGGGTGACATTCATCATCCCGCCGGGCCGCACTGCCTGGTGCCTCGGTAAGAAACAGAACAGGGAAGGGGAACACGCGATGTTCAAGACCAAGGACGGCGAAGAGATTTTCGTGATCGACGGGCACACGCATTTCTGGGATGGAAGCCCCCAGAATCAGAAGAACGTGCATGGCAAGCAGTTCATCGAGTGCTTCTACGCCTACCATTCGAACCTCAGCCCTAAGGAGTGGCTGTGGCCGAAGGAAAAATTCGAGAAGTACGATGCGCAGACCATGCATGATGATCTGTTCGTCCATGGTTATGACGATATGGCCATCCTGCAGTCGACCTATCTGTCCGATTTCTACAAGAAGGGCTTCAACAACATCGAACGTAACTACACGATGAAGAAGAGCTACCCGAACCGCTTCATCGTCAACGGCGCGTTCGATCCGCGCGACGGAGAGCGTGGGCTCGACCAGCTTCGTGCCGACGCGGAGAAATACAAGTTGAAGGGCGTCAAGCTCTATACCGCCGAGTGGAAGGGCGACTCAAAAGGCTACAAGCTGACCGATCCGGCGTCCTACCGTTTCCTGGAAGAGGCAGAAAAACTCGGAATCAAGAACATCCACATTCATAAGGGACCGACGATCATACCGCTGAATCGGGACGCCTTCGACGTCGCGGACGTGGACGATGTTGCGACCTCGTTCCAGAACCTGAACTTCATCATCGAACATTGCGGGTTGCCCCGGCTCGATGATTTCTGCTGGATCGCTACCCAGGAAACCAACGTGTATGGCGGCCTGGCTGTCGCCCTGCCGTTCATTCACACGCGGCCCGGCTATTTTGCGCATGTGATCTCCGAATTGCTGTTCTGGCTCGGTGAAGACAAGCTGCTTTACGGCAGCGACTACGGCATCTGGACCCCGAAATGGCTGATCGAGAAGTTCATGGCGTTCGAACTGCCGGATGACGTGGCCAAGGAAACCGGTGTATCGCTGTCGCTGACCACGAAGAAGAAAATTCTGGGACTGAATGCCGCTCGCCTCTACGACATCGACATCGCGGCGCAAAAGCAAAAGCTGATGGCGCCGATGGCGGCCGTGTCATGACCGTCATCGCGGGACCGTTTGCCGGTCGCACGCACGAGGTCTGGGATCGGTTGGCTCACGTGGCCGATCCCGAGCTCGACGAGGCGGTAACCGACCTGGGCTTCATCGCCAGCGTGGAGGTGGACCTGCTGGACCATGTCCATATTCAGTTCCGGTTGCCGACATACTGGTGCGCCGCCAACTTCGCTTTCATGATGGCGGACGATATGCGTGCGGCCGTGAAGGCCTTGCCCTGGGTTCGCGGGGTGAGTGTTGTTCTTGGCGAACATATGTATGCCGACAAGATCAACAACGGCATCGCGCAGGGTCTTTCCTTCCAGGAGACCTTCGGTCACGAGGCCGCCGGAGATCTAGGCGAAGTGCGTCGCACCTTTCTTCTGAAGGCGTTTCAGCGCCGGCAGGAAGCGTTGCTGAATTTCCTCTTGGCGCAGGGATATACCCCCGAGCAACTCGTGACGATGATCCTTGCCGAACTTCGCACGCAGGCCGTCGGCAAGGAAGGCGAAAAGCTCGTCGGCCGCTATTTGGAGCGGCGCGATATCGTTGGGCAATGCGATCCCGACGCGATTGCGTTCATCTCGGCTGAAGGGCAGCGCCTCCGCGCAGAGGAGTTCGACGGGTACGTCAAAGGTCTGAGGCGTGTCCGCGTCAACGCCGAGTTCAATGGGGCTTTGTGCCGGGGCCTGCTTTCCGCGCGTTTCGACATGACGACGCCGCTGCCCGAGCGACCCAGGAAGTGCGGGCCAAGCCTGTCGATTGTCGGAAGCAGCAACAATACGAGTCGGGAGGATAACCTATGCCAAAGATGATGTTGCATGACGAAGCCGCGCGCGAAGCGCTGGGACGCGGGGTCGCAAAGCTGGCGCGGGCCGTAGCTGCAACGCTTGGGCCACGGGGCATGAACGCGATCATGGACCGGCCGATCGGAACGCCGATCGTTTCACGCGATGGTGTAAGCATTGCCGACGAGGTCGAACTTGAATGCCCATTCGAAAACATGGGTGCGCAGATCTTGCGGGAGGTTTCCCGACAGACTAACGAAGTCGCCGGCGATGGCACCACGACCGCCACGGTTCTGGCGGATGCGCTTGTGCAGCAGGGGCTCGCCTGTCTCGCCGCCGGCGCCAATCCCGTGGAGCTGGTCCACGGCATTGAGGCTGCCGTCGAGGAGACCGTCGCGGCCTTGAAACGAAGTGCAAGACCACTGCAGGGCAGCGAGGGTGCACGGGCGATCGCGCGGGTTGCCGCCAACGATGTCGCCCTTGGGGACCTGGTCGCCGAAGCCTTCGAGCGCGCTGGACCCCAAGGTATCGTCGATGTGCAGTTCGGCATCGGCGTCGACACCGTTCTCGAAGTCGTCGAGGGAATGGCGTTCGACCGTGGCTATATGTCCCATCATATGGTGACGGATGTCGAACGGATGCAGGTGGTGCTCGACAACCCCTATATCCTGATGACCGACCACAAGATTCAGTCGCCAGGCGAGTTGGCGACGGTCTATGAGCTGGTGGCGAAGAGCAAGCGCCCGCTGCTGATCATTGCCGACGAAGTGGCGCCGGCCTGCATTATCGACATGCTGGCGCGCCGCGAGAAGGACAAGCTCAAAGTCGCGGCCATTCATCCGCCGGAGTATGGGCACTGGCGCAAGGCGCTTCTTGAAGACATCGCCATCACCACGGGTGGCAAGGTCATTGCCCGCGATCTCGGCGGCAGCGTCGAGAGATGCGAGCTCACCGATCTCGGCGGTGCGCGTCAGGTGCGGATATCGGCGGAACGAACCTTGATCACCGCAGGCGCAGGCGATCAGCTCGCCATCAAGGCACGCCGCGAACAGGTGAAGCGTCAGTATGACGCTGCGCCGGAGAATATCGAGCGCGACAAGTTTCAGGAGCGCCTGGCAAAGCTTTCCGGCGGTACCGCGATTCTCTTGGCCGGCGGTGCGACCCCCGTCGAGCAGAAGCGGCGTGTCCAGTTGATTGAAGATTCGATCAACGCCACGCGCGCCGCGCTTGAAGAGGGCGTGGTGCCGGGAGGAGGAGTTGCGCTGGTGCGCACCGCGCCTGCTCTGGATTCCCTGATTGCCGGCCTCGCAGGTAGCACGCGGCAGGGCGCTGAGCTGGTGCAGCAGGCTTTGACGCAACCGCTATCTCGCATCGCCGTCAATTGCGGTCTTGATGGCAAAACGCAAGTCGACAAGGTGGCAAAATCCCTCAACGGCGTCGGCCTCGACGCCCGGACGGGCGGTCTCGTCGATCTCGTGAAGGCCGGTATTATCGATCCCGTCAAGGTGAGCTACAGCGCGGTCCGCAACGCAGCGTCGGTGGCAGGACTCATTCTCACGACGCAAACGCTGATCGCCAAGAAGCCGGACGACTTCGATCCGACGGAGGCGCCGGCGCGAGGTGGCGGCGCTGAATTGCTGGGCCGGGCCTGAACTACTGGGTTCGTTTTGGGCAAACGACAACAGCCGCCGTGGCAGCAGCCACGGCGCCGCAGGCGGTTAGCGGCTGCCGGGGCGTGATACGCTGTGCTCCGGAAATTGCTCCAGAATCCGGTACACGGTGTTTCTGGAGATGCCGAGGCGGCGTGCGGTTTCGCTGATGTTTCCCGCGGTCTCGGCGTGGACGGCGAGGACGCTGGCGCGCTGGATGTCGTGCAGCGAGCCGGAAGTCTTTGGCGGGGGCTGTCCGATCATGGCTTCCACCGCCGCCTCGTCGATCAGGCCGTCGGTGGCGGCAAGCGTGAAGCGGGCCAGCATGTTGCGCAGTTCGCGGATGTTGCCGGGCCAGGGGCGGGCGGCCAGGTTGGCGATGGTTGCCGAGGTGATTTCGCAATCCGGATCGATGGCGTCCAGCAAATGCTGGACGATGGCGTCGAAGTCGCTGCGGTCCTGCAGCCGGGGCAGCGTCACCTCGAGGGTATTGAGGCGATAGAGCAGGTCGGAGCGAAAGCGTCCTTCGAGAATGGCGCGGTCGAGGGTGGCGTTGGTGGCCGAGACCAGGAAGACATCGACCTTGGTGCGGGCGCCGCCGATCGGACGCACGGTCCAGTCGTCGAGCAGGCGCAGCAGCACGGCCTGCAGCGTGACCGGCATATCGCCGATCTCGTCGAGGAACAGGGTGCCGCCATCGGCTTCCTTGACGAGGCCGATGGCGCCGCCGCGCCGCGCGCCGGTGAAGGAGCCCTCGGCATAGCCGAACAGTTCCGCTTCGACGAGGCTCTCGGGAAGGGCGGCGCAGTTGACCGGGACGAAGGCGCCGGTGCGCCCGCTGGCGGCGTGGGCGTGACGGGCAAGCTGCTCCTTGCCGGTACCGGTCTCGCCGCGGATGAGGATCGGCATTTTGCGCGCCGCTGCGGTCTCGACCTGACGGACGATGGCCTGCACGGCCGGATCGTTGGCGACGAAACCGGTGGCCGACGGTTTGGGCGGCGTTGCGGACCGCCGCGGCGTCTCGATGGCGTTTCGATCGGGCGCAGGCAGACGCCGTCGCGGATGCATCAATATGATGGCGCCAATGCCGGAGTTCTCGTTCTTGACAAGGTCGAGGCTCGCGTTTGGCAGAAGCTCCTTCAACTTGACCGGCCACTGATCGAAGGGGACGGTGTTCAGAAAGCGGGTTGGCGCTTCGTCATCAAAGCTGTGACGGCTGTTGCGGACAACGTTCAGGGCGGGCTCGGTAGCATGAACGATCGTACCTCGACGATCGAGCACCAGGCAGTCCTCGTTCATCCAAAGCGATCTCTTGGCGAGATAGTGACGCAGCAGTTTTTCGTGATCCTCCCTGATCAGTTGCGCCAATACGCTTTCCACGTGCTGGCCCACGGAGACTGCCAGAGCGAGGCTCTGCGGATTGAAGGTATTCGCCGGGCCGGAAATATCCACCACACCCAGAAGTTCGCCATCGACGGGATCGTGAACGGGAACGGCGGCGCAGGTCCATCTTTGAACTTCCGAGCAGAAATGCTCAGTTCCGCGAATCTGGACTGGTTTCGATTCCGCCAGTACGGCGCCGATGGCGTTTGTGCCGATATCGGCTTCGCTCCACCGGCCTCCATGTTCCAGGTGAAGCGCGCGACCGGCGTCTATAACCCGGGCATCTCCCTGAGTGTCGATGATCAATCCAGACGGGTCGGTCAGGATCATCATGGAATTTGCATCGCTCAGGAACGTCTTCGAACTTTCGAGCGCGGAACGCGCGGCGTGACGGAGCGAGGCGTGTTTGCAGCGCTGACGATATAGCTCGGCCTCTGCCACGAGCGGAGCCCTGGCCCGGTCGACCGCAATTTGATGGTTTTTGGATCTCTGCCAGGATGCGGCTACGGACACGTTCAAGTCGGCCGACAGCGCTCCGCGCTCGACGAATTTCTCCCACGCGACCCGCACCTCTCGTTGGTCCATCCCGGCTCCTCTGAGGTGGCGAAGTTCGTGGCCGTCCCTCAAGAGGCCGCGCTATCGATCACCTGATGTGGGCTGCTCGCCAGAACCATCGTCTCCATGACGCAAAGCACAACCCGCAACCAATGCCCTCAATCCGGAAGCGCGTTCCCGGAGGGAGTCAGGTATTGGCAGATGCTCTCGTCATGATGACCACGGCGTCATCCGACACAACAATCCATCCCGCGTTCACTTCCCGGACATCGCAAGCGCTACTTTTTGAGGCTGCTTTTCGACATAGCTTATATGTCCTGAGAAAGCGGCGCAAAGGAGGAGTGAAGACACTCGGAAGGTTTGGAGAGACCCCTGACGGCGCGGAAAGCAAACGGGTGCGGTGCAGCAAAAGGGGCCAGGCAGGCAAGCCGTCATTGCCAGAACCGAAGTTCGCCTTGAACTATCTCTGCGCCGGATACAGGAAATTGTTCAACCACATCGGCGGCCGCATGCGTGGCATGGCGAGGCGGCTCAAGAGCGACCGGTTCGCAGATGAAATCGTGACGATCGAGGCCGGCGTGCCAACCTGGCATACCAGTCGTCGTCCGTTGCTGATCAATCGCCGTCATGAATTTGAAACAGGGAGGAGAAAATGCAGGAACCGGAGGGACGTGAAATCGGCCGCATCTATTTTCCTTCATCTCCCGGCGAATTCATAACGGCATTCGCTCACTTCCACCGGGCCGAGATTGCGCGCATGGCCGGATGGCGAGATCGCATCGACCGGACCACCAATTGGGCGATTACGCTCGTCGCCGCGATGCTCTCGGTCTCGCTTTCGACGTCGAACGCCCACCACAGCGTGCTGATGTTTGCGATGGTGCTGGCGTTCTTCCTGCTGATGATCGAGTCGCGGCGTTATCGCTTCTTCGACGTCTATCGGTCTCGCGTGCGCCGGCTTGAGCGCAACTACTACGCCAAACTGTTCGATCCCAGCGTGAAAGCGGAGGAGGACTGGCAGAGCATCATGGCTGCCGATCTGGTGGCGCCGACATTCGTGATGTCGATGGCGGAAGCCGTGTCGCGAAGGTTGCGACGCAACTATATCTGGATATTCCTGATCCTGCTGGGCGCATGGGCGCTCAAAGTGACGTTTCCCTCCTTTGGTGGCGAGAGCCCGGCTGCTCTCACCTTTCACGATTGGATCAGGAATGCCGGAGTGGGGCACGTTTCCGGCTGGGTCATATCCGCAATCATTGTTGTCTTTTACGGCTGGATCGTCGTTGCCGCATTGAGAACGTACGGCCGTCGGGGCGAGCTCGCGCATGGCGATGCTCATGTGTGAATGTCGCGTCAGGATTTTCGATGCTTCGCGTTCACCGCGATCGCAGCCGCTGCGGTGCGGTTCTCGACGCCGAGTTTCGAGTAGATCTGCTCGAGGTGCTTGTCGACCGTGCGCGGGGAGAGGCCGAGAATTTGCGCGATGTCGCGGTTGGTCTTGCCCTTCGACAGCCACGACAGCACTTCGCCCTCGCGCGTCGTCAGGCCAAGCTCGCTGGAGAACTCCGCCGGTGCGTCGGCGCCGGAATCTTTTGCCAGCCGCAGCAGGAATTCGTTGCTGCCTAGCCTGCCCATATATTGCAGCCGGAGCTGCTCGTTGCCGGGAAGCACGGTCATGATCGCGGCTTTCGCCCCGGCCTTGCCCTTGCGGGCCTGGTCCAGCCATTGCGGGATCGGATCGGGAAGCACGACATCGTCGTCGCTATCCGGGCCAAGCGTATCCGACAGCAGTTTCTGCGCCTGCGGCGTCGCCCACATGATCTTGCCCACGCCGTTGACGGCGAGCAGATAGCGGCCGGAGACGTCGAGGGCGGCGCGCGCGCTCTGGGTCAGCCGCGCATTGGCGAGGTGAACGCGGATGCGCGCCAGCATCTCCTCGACCGCGATGGGTTTTGTCACATAATCGACACCGCCGGCTTCCAGGCCGCGGACGATGTGCTCGGTTTCGGCGAGCCCGGTCATGAAGATGATGGGGACGTGTTCGAGGCCGGCGTCGCGCTTCAGCCGCTTGCAGGTTTCAAAACCGTCCAACCCGGGCATGACCGCGTCGAGGAGGACGATGTCGGGCGTGATCTGGTCGACGATCCGCATCGCGGCTGCGCCGTCGAGCGCGACCATGACCGTCATGCCGGCGCCGTCGAGCGCGTCGGTGAGCAGCCGAAGCGTCTCCGGCGAATCATCGACGATGAGGGCGACGTCGCGCTTTTTGGTTTCAGTGATCATAGCTGTGCAATGTTTTCAGGGCCGCCATGTACTGATCGAGATCGAAGCGATCGATCAGGGCACGCATTTGCGACACGAAGTCGGCATGCTCGGGGTAATCGTGGCCGATCTCGTCCAGCTTGATCTGGATCGCCCTGATATAGCCGAGCTGCCCGAGGCCGATCAGTTCCTCGACATATTTCACCGGCGGCCGCGATCCCGTCTCCGGTTTCCAGCGCGGCGGGGGCATTGGCTCGGCCTCATATTGCCATTCGATCTTGAGCAATTGCCGGATCGTCTCCACCAGCTTGGGGATATCTATCGGCTTCATCAGATAGCCGTCGTGAAACGGTTGCGCCAGCGGCGCGCCATGCGCTTCGAGCGCGCTCGCCGACACCATCAGGATGCGGGCCTGATGGTGTCCGCTGGCGCGCAAGGTTTCCGCCACCGTCCAGCCGTCCATGCCTGCCATCGAGATGTCCAGCAGAAACAAATCAGGCCGGCAGTGCTGCGCCAGCGCGAGGCAGCCGGGGCCGTCCGGCGCGCTCAAGAGAATGAAACCCAGCGGGGCCAGCACCTCGCGCAAGAGGTCGCGATGGGTCGGATCGTCATCGGTGATCAGGATCGTCTTGCGCGGGCCGTGATAACCGAAGATCGGCGCCTCGATCGGCGCAATCCGCGTCGGATTGGTGACTTCCGACAGCAGGATCTTGACGCGGAAAATGCTGCCTTTGCCGACCTCGCTCGTCACCCTGATATCGCCGCCCATCACGCCCGCAAGCAACCGGCTGATGGTCAGTCCAAGACCGGTGCCGGTCTGCGGCTGTGACACGCCGAGCGCGCCGCGCTCGAAGGGAGCAAAGATGCGTTCGAGATCGCTTGCCTGAATGCCGGGTCCGGTATCGATCACCTCGAACTCCGCGACGGGGCTGCGATAATGCACGACGAACTGCACGCCGCCGGTTTGCGTGAATTTCAACGCGTTCGACAGCAGGTTGATCAGAACCTGGCGCAGGCGCTTTTCGTCGGCATAGACGACGAGGGGCAGTACCGAAGGCCGCTTGAAAACGAAGTCGATGCCCTTGGCGGCGGCCTGAACGCGAAACATCCCGACGAGCTGGTCGAGAAATTCGCTCAACCGTACCTCGTCGCGCGATAGATAGAGCCGTCCCGCCTCGATCTTGGAAATATCCAAAATGCCGTCGATCAGCCCGGACAGATGGTCGGCGCTGCGCCGGACCACGCGCACCTGGTCGCGCGGCTTGGTGGCAAGGCCGGAATCCTGTTCCAGCAGTTGCGCATAACCCGAGATGGCGTTCAGCGGCGAGCGCAGTTCGTGACTCAACCCCACCACGTAACGACTCTTGGCGAGGTTGGCGGACTCAGCCACTTCCTTGGCGCGCTGCAGTTCCGCATCGGTGCGCTTGTGCGCGTCGATCTCCTGGATCAGCAGCGTGGTCTGCCGCCGCGTTTCCGCTTCCGCCGCGCGGCGGCTCTGCTGCGCCAGCACGAACAGCCATGCCACCACGCCGATGATGATGGTGAGCGCAAAGAACACCTTCCACAGCACGTCGGACACAAGGAGATTGTCGACGGCAATCGTCGCCGATGTCTGCAAATAGATCAGCCCAAGCGTCAGCCCGACGAGGCCGGCGGACACCGCGAACACCCCGACATAATGCCCGAACTGCGAATTGATCCGGGCGTAGATCGGCTCCGGCAGCATCTTGCCCAGCGTCTCCGACACCTGTGCGCCGATCCGCGCATGCGGCTTGCAGAGATCGTGGCAGCGCGCGTCGAGCGAACAGCACAGTGAGCAGATCGGGCCGGCATAGGCCGGGCAGGAGGCCATGTCCTCCGGCTCGAACGAATGCTCGCAGATACAGCACTGGATCGCCTCGAGGTTCTGCCAGCTTCGCTTCGGCTTGCGCGCGATGTAATATTTGCCGTCGGTGGCCCATGCGATCAGCGGCGCGGTGACGAAGGCGACCGCAAGCGCGACGAAAGCGGACAGCGCCTTCGCCGTAGGTCCGAACAGGCCGTAGAACGCCGAGATCGAGACGATGGTCGCGATCGTCATGGCGCCGACGCCGACCGGGTTGATGTCGTAGAGATGCGCGCGCTTGAATTCGATGTGCTGCGGGCGCAAGCCCAGCGGCTTGTTGATGACGAGATCGGCGACCAGCGCGCCGACCCAGGCAATCGCGACGTTGGAGTAGAGCGCCAGCGTCTGCTCCAGCGCCTTGTAGACGCCGATTTCCATCAGCAGCAGCGCGACCATGACGTTGAACACCAGCCAGACCACGCGGCCGGGATGGCTGTGCGTCAGCCGCGAGAAGAAGTTCGACCAGGCGATCGAGCCGGCATAGGCGTTGGTGACGTTGATCTTGACCTGCGAGAGAATGACGAAGGTGCCGGTCAGCGCCAGCGCCAGATCGGGCTGCGACAGCACGTAGCGAAACGCTTCGAGATACATGTGCGCCGGATCGGCTGCCTGTTCGTTGGCGACGCCGTGGCTGAGCGCGAAATAGGCGAGGAAGGAGCCGACCAGCAGTTTGAGCGCGCCGAAAATGATCCAGCCGGGGCCCGCACCCAGTAGCGCAATCCACCACGAGGTTCGCGAGGTGCGGCGGTCGCGCGGCAGGAACCGCAGGAAGTCGACCTGTTCGCCGATCTGCGCCACCAGCGAAAACACCACCGAAGCGGCGGAGCCGAACAGCAGCAGATCGAGATGGCCGCCCGCATCGCCATGTTCGCCGGCGAATTTCCGCCATTCCGTGAACGAATGTGGATTGGCCCAGGCGATCGCGACGAAGGGAAGGATGTGGAGGACGACCCAGAGCGGCTGCGTCCACAGTTGGAAGCGGCTGATCAAGGTGATGCCGTAGGTCACCAGCGGAATGATGACGACGGCGCTGATGAGATAGCCGATCGGGCGCGGGATGCCGAAGCACATCTCCAGCGCGGCCGCCATGATGACCGCCTCGAGCGCGAAGAAGATGAAGGTGAAGGAGGCGTAGATCAGCGAGGTGATGGTCGAGCCGATATAGCCGAAGCCGGCGCCGCGCGTCAGCAGGTCGATATCGATGCCGCATTTTGCGGCATGGTAGGCAATCGGCAGGCCGCAAAAGAAGATGATGACGCTGACGACCAGGATGGCGGCAGTGGCGTTGGCGGCGCCGTAATTCAGCGTAATGGTGCCGCCGATTGCTTCCAGCGCCAGAAAAGAGATCGCGCCAAGGGCGGTATTGGCGACGCGGGCGGCCGACCACCGCCGGGCGCTCTTGGCGGTGAAGCGCAGCGCATAGTCTTCCAGGGTCTGGTTCGCAACCCATTGATTATATTGGCGTCTGACGCGGTCGATCCGCTGCCGCCCTGCCACTGTGATGCTCCTGCCCAGTTCAACCGACCCCTGCGTAGCCAGCAAACTCCGTACCAAAATCTACGTCGCTATTTTGCGGTGCAATATACGCAATCCCACGTATCTGTGCAGTGCACAAATCCGGGCCATCCTCGCCTGACCAATAAGCGTTCTCGAACAAAAATGGGGTGCTCATGTCAGACAAACCAAACAAGGGCCTGCAGTCGCCGCTTCGCCGCAAACTGCTGATGGGCGCGGCGGCATTGCCGCTCATTTCGATACTTCCGCGGCCGTCATTCGGCGCCGGTCCCGCCACCGCCGCAGTCAACGCGACGGGGTTGGCGGTCACGGATACGGAGGTCACCGTCGGCATCCTGCACTCGGCCACCGGCACGATGGCGATTTCGGAAACCGGTTCGATCCAGGCCGAAAAGCTCGCCATCGAGCAGATCAACGCCGCCGGCGGCGTGCTCGGACGCAAGATCAAGTTCATCCAGGAAGACGGCGCCAGCGACTGGCCGACATTTGCGGAAAAAGCCAAGAAGCTTCTCGTCAACGACAAGGTCGCGGCGATCATGGGCTGCTGGACCTCGGCGTCGCGCAAGGCGGTGCTGCCGGTCGTCGAGCAGTACAACGGCATGCTCTATTATCCGACCTTCTATGAAGGCCTCGAGCAGTCCAAGAACGTCATCTACACCGGCCAGGAAGCCACCCAGCAGATTCTCGCCGGGTTGAACTGGATCGCCAAGGAGAAGGGCGCCAAATCGTTCTTCTTCATCGGTTCGGACTACATCTGGCCGCGCACCTCGAACAAGATCGCGCGCAAGCACGTCGAGAACGTGCTGAAGGGCAAGGTCGTCGGCGAGGAATATTACGCGCTCGGCAGCACCCAGTTCAATTCGGTGATCAACAAGATCAAGCTGACCAAGCCCGACGTGATTTTCACCGACGTGGTCGGCGGTTCGAACGTCGCCTTCTACAAGCAGCTCAAGGCGGCCGGCGTCGACCTGTCGAAGCAGGCGCTGTTGACGATCTCGGTGACCGAGGACGAAATCGATGGCATTGGCGGCGAAAACATCGCAGGCGCCTATGCCTGCATGAAGTACTTCCAGTCGCTTGACAACGCCAACAACAAGGCATTCGTCGCCGACTTCAAGAAGATGTGGGGCGAGAAGACCGTAATCGGCGACGTGACGCAGGCCGCCTATCTCGGCCCGTGGCTGTGGAAATTAACCTGCGAGAAGGCCGGCAGCTTCGACGTCGACAAGATCGCAGCCGCTTCGCCCGGCGTCGAATTCAAGGGCGCGCCCGAAGGTTACGTGCGCATCCACGAAAACCATCACCTCTGGTCGAAGACCCGCGTCGGCAAGGCCAAGCTCGACGGCCAGTTCGAGCTGATCTTCGAGACCGCCGATCTCGTCGAGCCCGATCCGTTCCCGAAGGGCTACCAGTAAGCGCAGCGGTACACCCCGCGGCCTTCCCCGAGCAAGAGCTCCCTGGCGTGGACCGTCAATCCGCGCTTGACGACCCCGCGTCGCGACTCCCGTTGCGACGCGGGACCCTTCCCCTCGACGGAGAAACATCGATGTTCGGCGACTATTCGATTGGCGATCTGGGCTCCATCTTCGTCATGCAGGGCTTTGCAGGACTGATCCTGTTTTCCGTCTACGTGCTGATGGCGCTCGGGCTTGCGATCATCTTCGGCCAGATGGGCGTCATCAACATGGCGCATGGCGAGTTCATGATCCTCGGTGCCTACGTCACCTGGCTGACGTCGAACACGTTCCAGCACTATTTGCCTTCACTGTTCGCCGGATACTTCTTCCTCGCGATGTTGCTGGCGTTTCTGGCGTCGGGCGCGCTCGGGATGCTGGTCGAATGGGCGTTGATCCGTCATCTCTACAAGCGTCCGCTCGATACGCTGCTCGCCACCTGGGGCCTGAGCCTGATCCTCCAGCAGACCTATCGTTCGGTGTTCGGCCCGCGCGAGGTCGGCGTCGAACTGCCGCAGTGGATGCTGGGGTCGCTCAAGGTCACCGACAGCATCGAGGTCCCGATCAACGGTGTGTTCGTGATGGGCCTGACCGTGCTGATCACCATCGTGGTCGCCTACGTCCTGTACAAATCCCGCTGGGGCCGCCAGGTCCGCGCCGTGGTACAGAACCGCATCATGGCCGGTGCTGTCGGCATCAATACCGAGAAGGTCGACCGCTACACCTTCGGTTTGGGCTGCGGCATCGCCGGCATCGCCGGAAGTGCCTTCACCATGATCGGCTCGACCGGGCCGACGTCGGGCCAGCTCTACATCGTCGATACCTTCCTGGTGGTCGTGTTCGGCGGCGCTGCCAGCCTGCTCGGCACCATCGCCTCCGCCTTCTCGATCTCGCAGACCCAGTCGACGCTGGAGTTCTTCATGTCGGGATCGATGGCCAAGGTGCTCACGCTGCTCGCTGTCGTCGGCATCCTGATGCTGCGGCCGCAGGGTCTGTTCGCCCTCAAAGTCCGCAAATAACAGAAGCAGGAAAGTCATGATCAACTCACGCTTCTTCAATCGATCCGAACTCATCGGCTTCGTTGCGCTGGCTGCCGTCCTGTTCGTGATCCTGCCGCTGACGCTGGATGTCTTCCGCCTCAACCTGGTCGCGAAATATCTGACCTACGCGTTTGTCGCGATCGGACTCGTGCTGTGCTGGGGCTATGGCGGCATTCTGAGCCTGGGGCAGGGGGTGTTCTTCGGTCTCGGTGGCTACTGCATGGCAATGTTCCTCAAGCTCGAAGCCTCGAGCGTTGAGAACACCAAGATCCAGTCGACGCCCGGCATTCCGGATTTCATGGACTGGAACCAGATCACCTCGCTGCCGCTGTTCTGGCAGCCGTTCCACAGTCTCACCTTCACCATCGCCGCGATCATCCTGGTGCCCGGCCTGTTCGCACTCATCATCGGCACGGCAATGTTCAAGCGCCGCGTCGGCGGCACCTATTTCGCGATTATCACCCAGGCCGTTGCCGCGATCCTGACCATCCTGATCGTGGGACAGCAGGGCTATACCGGCGGGATCAACGGCATGACCGACCTGCGTACCCTCAAGGGTTGGGACATCCGGCCCGACCACGCCAAGATCATCCTGTACTTCGTCGAGGTGGTATTGCTGTTCGCCTGCATCGGTCTGGCGCAGTTCATCCGCCTGACAAAGCTCGGCCGCATCCTGGTGGCGATGCGCGAACAGGAAGACCGCGTCCGCTTCTCGGGTTACAGCGTCGCCAACTTCAAGATCTTCGCCTTCTGCATGGCCGCGATTTTCGCGGCGATCGGCGGCGCCATGTTCGCGCTCAACGTCGGCTTCATGTCGCCCTCCTTTGTCGGCATTGTGCCGTCGATCGAAATGGTGATCTACACGGCGGTCGGCGGACGGATGTCGATCTTCGGCGCGGTGTGGGGCGCGATACTGGTAAACTTCGCCAAGACCAGCCTTTCCGAATCCTTCCCGCAGCTTTGGCTGTTCGGTCTTGGCGCCCTGTTCATCGCGGTCGTGCTCGCTTTCCCGAACGGCCTGTCCGGCGTCTGGCAAGACTATGTACAGCCGCGCATCGATCGGCTGCTGGCGTCGCGGAAATCGAAACCCAAGAACGGCTGGAGCGACGATTCCGTCGCCGACGGCGCGCCGGCGGAGTGAGGAGATCGTCATGCTCATCGGACACCAGCCCAAGGAATTCCTGCTCGCGGTCGAAGCCCTCACCGTTTCCTTCGACGGCTTCAAGGCCGTCAACGATCTCTCCTTCTATGTCGAGGAAAACGAGATCCGCGTCATCATCGGTCCCAATGGCGCCGGCAAGACCACCGTGCTCGATCTGATCTGCGGCAAGACAAAGGCCACCTCCGGGTCGATCCAGTTCCGCGGCAAGGAGCTGACGAAGCTGAAAGAGAATGAGATCGTGCAGACCGGAGTCGGCCGCAAGTTCCAGACGCCGTCGGTGTTCGAAGATCTGACCGTGTTCGAGAATTTGGAGATTTCCTACCCGCGCGGCCGTACCGTGTTCGGCTCGTTGATCTTTCAACGCGATGCCGCGGTGAAAGAGCGCGTCGAGGAGGTCGCCGAGATGATCTTTCTGAAAGACCGCCTCGAAACCTATGCGGACCAGTTGAGCCACGGCCAGAAGCAATGGCTCGAGATCGGCATGCTGCTGATCCAGGACCCGGACCTCCTGATGCTCGACGAACCAGTCGCCGGCATGAGTGTCTCCGAGCGCGCCAAGACCGCCGAGTTGCTCAACCGCATCATCAAGGACCGTTCGGTGCTGGTGATCGAACACGACATGAAATTCGTCGAGGACATCGCCCACAAGGTCACCGTGCTGCACCAGGGCCAGATTCTGTCGGAGGGGACGATGGAGAAGGTGAAGAACGATCCCAAGGTGATCGAAGTTTACCTCGGACACTGATGTCAAGGAGCGCATCGATGCTGGCAATTTTAGACCTACACGTCGCTTACGGCCAGAGCGAAGTGCTGCACGGCCTCAATGTATCGGTGGCGCCCAACGAGATCGTGGCGATCATGGGTCGCAACGGCATGGGCAAGACCACGCTGATGAAATCGCTGATGGGCATTCTGCCCACCAAGAGCGGTTCGGTAAAGATGGACGGCGCCGAGCTCGGTGCGCTGCAGAGCTTCGAGCGGGTTGCCAAGGGCCTGGCCTATGTGCCGCAGGGCCGCATGATCTTTTCCACCATGACGGTGAAGGAGAACATCGAGACCGGGCTCGTTGTGTCGGGCGAGACCGAGGTACCCGACAGCATCTACGAGCTGTTTCCGGTGTTGCTGGAGATGAAGGACCGCCGTGGCGGCAATCTTTCCGGCGGGCAACAGCAGCAATTGGCGATCGCGCGGGCGCTCGCCACAAAGCCGAAAGTGTTGCTGCTGGATGAGCCGACCGAGGGTATCCAGCCGTCGATCATCAAGGACATGGCGCGCACGCTGAAACGTATTCGCGACGAGCGCGGCCTGTCGATCGTCGTTTCCGAACAGGTGTTGAGCTTCGCGCTCGATATGGCCGACCGTGTGCTGGTCATCGAGAACGGCGAGATCGTCCGCGACGACCCGCGCGACAACGTCGATGCCGCGCAAGTCTCGAAATATCTGTCCGTCTGAAAACCCAACCTGTCTGTCTAAAAAGGGGAGCTATCGATGCCAGAGACACTGATCAAGGTCGATCTTTCGAAGTCGGCCTACGACAACGACATGATCCACAATCGGTGGCATCCCGACATTCCGATGGTTTCGTGGGTCAATCCGGGCGATGATTTCATCATCGAGACCTACGACTGGACCGGCGGCTTCATCAAGAACAACGATTCCGCAGATGACGTGCGCGACATCGATCTGTCGATCGTGCATTTCCTGTCCGGCCCGATCGGCGTCAAGGGCGCCGAGCCCGGCGATCTCCTGGTGGTGGACCTGCTCGACGTCGGCCCGCTCAAGGAAAGCCTGTGGGGATTTAACGGCTTCTTCTCCAAGCAAAATGGCGGCGGCTTCCTGACCGATCATTTTCCGCTGGCACAGAAATCGATCTGGGACATCAAGGGCCTCTATACCTCGTCGCGCCACGTGCCCGGCGTGAATTTTGCCGGCCTGATCCATCCCGGCCTGATCGGCTGTCTGCCCGATCCAAAACTGCTGGCGACCTGGAACGAACGCGAGACGGCGCTGATCGCGACCAACCCCACCCGTGTCCCGGGCCTTGCCAATCCGCCATTCGCCGCGACCGCGCACGCCGGCCGCGCCAAGGGTGACGCCAAGGCCAAGGTCGGCGCGGAGGGCGCACGCACCGTGCCGCCGCGCGAGCATGGCGGAAATTGCGATATCAAGGATCTGTCGCGCGGCTCAAAGATCTACTTCCCGGTCTATGTGCCGGGCGGCGGCCTCTCGATGGGCGACCTGCATTTCAGCCAGGGCGACGGCGAGATCACCTTCTGCGGCGCGATCGAAATGGCCGGCTGGCTGCACCTGAAGGTCGATATCATCAAGGACGGGGTGGCCAAGTACGGCATCAAGAATCCCGTGTTCAAACCGTCGCCGATCACGCCGAACTACAAGGACTATCTGATCTTCGAGGGCATCTCGGTCGACGAGGCCGGCAAGCAGCATTACCTCGACGTCCATATCGCCTATCGCCAAGCGTGTTTGAACGCGATCGAATATCTGAAGAAGTTCGGTTATTCGGGCGCGCAGGCCTATTCGATTCTCGGCACCGCGCCGTGCCAGGGCCACATCTCGGGCGTGGTCGACGTGCCCAATGCCTGCGCCACGCTGTGGCTGCCGACGGAGATCTTCGACTTCGACATCATGCCGTCGTCGGCCGGTCCGATCAAACACATCACGGGCGACATCCAGATGCCGATCTCGCCGGACAAGTGATCCCTGCGCGAGACGGATGCGGGACGGCTTAAGCGTGCCGGCCGCCCCGCATCCGCTGTCGTGATCTTCCAACCATCGCGCGAGAAAACCAGATGCCCGTCTACGAATACCTTTGCAATGATTGCGGCCCGTTCACGGACATGCGGCCGATGGCCGAATGCGACGATCCGCAGGACTGCCCGCGCTGCGAGACTGAATCGCCGCGCGTGATCCTGACCGCGCCGGCGTTCTTCTGCATGCCGTCGGACAAGCGCAAAGCCATCGCCACCAACGAGCGCAGCGCCCACGCGCCGAAGACATCAGCCGAATACAAGGCCGCGCACGGCCCCGGCTGCGGCTGCTGTTCGACCGGAAAGAAGAAGCCGGCCCGGCTGATGACCAAGACCAGAAGCGGAGCCAAGGGCTTTCCGACCGCACGTCCATGGATGATCAGCCACTGAAGCGCGATCCTTCAAACCCGAACCAGAACAAGAGGCGATCCAATGCTCCACGGTGACATTTCCTCCAGCAACGACACGGTCGGCGTCGCCGTCGTCAATTACAAGATGCCGCGGCTGCACACCAAGGCCGAGGTGCTCGACAACGCCCGCAAGATCGCCGACATGATCGTCGGCATGAAGCTCGGCCTGCCGGGCATGGATCTCGTGATCTTCCCGGAGTACTCCACCCACGGCATCATGTACGACTCCAAGGAGATGTACGAGACCGCCTCGCAGGTCTCCGGCGCTGAGACCGAGATTTTTGCCGAAGCCTGCCGCAACGCAAAAGTCTGGGGCGTGTTCTCGCTCACCGGCGAGCGCCACGAGGAGCATCCACACAAGGCGCCGTACAACACCCTGATCCTGATGAACGACAAGGGCGAGATCGTCCAGAAGTACCGCAAGATCATGCCGTGGGTGCCGATCGAGGGCTGGTATCCCGGCAATTGCACCTATGTGTCCGAAGGCCCGAAGGGTCTGAAGGTCAGCCTGATCATCTGCGACGACGGCAATTTTCCGGAGATCTGGCGCGACTGCGCCATGAAGGGCGCCGAGCTGATCGTGCGCTGCCAGGGCTACATGTATCCGGCCAAGGAACAGCAGATCCTGATTTCGAAGGCGATGGCCTGGGCCAACAATGTCTATGTCGCGGTCGCCAATGCCGCTGGCTTCGATGGCGTCTATTCCTATTTCGGTCACTCCGCGATCATCGGCTTCGACGGCCGCACGCTGGGCGAGACCGGCGAGGAGGAGTACGGCATCCAGTACGCAGGGTTGTCGAAGAGCCTGATCCGCGACGCACGCCGCAACGGCCAGTCGCAGAACCACCTCTTCAAGCTGCTGCATCGCGGCTATACCGGCATGATCAATTCCGGCGAAGGCGCGAAAGGCGTCGCGGCCTGCCCCTATGACTTCTACAAGAAATGGATAGACGATCCCGAAGGCACGCGCGAAATGGTCGAGGCGATGACCCGTCCGACGGTCGGCACCGATGAGTGCCCGATCGACGGCATCCCGAACGAGATGACCGGGAGCAATTATTGAGGCCCTGAACTGTCATCGCTCGGCTTGACCGGGCGATCCAATACGCAGCGCTGTATCGATTCGTTCACTGATGTCTCTGGAATACTGGATCACCCGCTTTCGCGGGCGATGACAGCTGTAGTGTTGGTAGCGTGCCCACCATTCTCGACGAACGGTCGATAAATGGTGGGTACGGCGCGAGGCGTTACCCCCACATGTGATGGAAGTGGTGCGCTATCTCGGCGATCGCCGATTCGTGGATTTCCGGGGCCGTCGGAGCATGATCATGCGTACCGGCGTCGGTCGCCGCAAGGGTCGTCGCGGCGGCGGTCGAAGCCGCGGCGACAGCCGGTGCTGCGGCAGGAGCC
>JADMIO012736436.1_pt1 | contig 34456 bp, 30 predicted proteins | sample 8958161 | NCBI WGS metagenome assembly JADMIO01 (sample SAMN16585339, study PRJNA669376) | soil metagenome | isolation source: Crop rotation soil | place: USA: Cullars Rotation, Alabama | collected 2011
CTTTCCCGGCCACGCCCGCGCCACGCGCGGCCGTCCACCGCATCATCGACCTCGGTCAACCGCGCCCGAGCGCGGTACCCGCTCCGACTCCGGTCGCGCCGCGCGGACGGGCTCGCCGGGACAGCCGTGCGGCGCCTCCGTCGTCGCGCAGCGCGGGCGGCGATCCCCGGTTCGTCTCACGCTACGAGGTGCTGACCCGCATCGGTCACGGCGGCATGGGCACCGTGTACTTGTGCCGCCTGAACTCGGAGGTCGGCTTTCGACGGCTGTTTGCCCTCAAGATCTTGCGACGCCACCTGATCGACGACGAGCAGGCCGCGCAGAAGTTTCTCGAGGAAGCGCGGCTGTCGGGCGCGATGCACCATCCCAACGTCGTCAGCGTTCTCGACGCGGGGTTCGACGGGTCGCAGCCCTATCTCGTGATGGACTACGTCGAAGGGGCGAGCCTGAAGCAGCTCTTGTCCGCCGATGCGGAGCGGCGGCCGCCGGAGCTGATTCTGCCCGTCATCCTCGACGCCCTCGCGGGTCTGCAGGCGGTGCACACGCTGCAGGGCGACGACGGCAAGCCGCTCAACGTCGTGCACTGCGATATTTCGCCGGAGAACCTGTTGGTCGGCTTGGATGGCGCGTGCCGTCTCGCCGACTTCGGCGTCGCCCGGCAAGGCACGGACCACGTGCGCGGGCAGACTGCAATCGGCAAGCCGAGCTACATGGCGCCCGAGCAAGTCGTGGGCGCCCGCATCGACTGCCGTGCGGACCTGTTCGCGTTCGGCGCCATGCTCTACGGCGCGCTCAGCGGCGTGAAGCTGTTCGAGGCCCCGACGGTGGAGGAGACCCTGCGGCGCGTCTGCAATGCGCCCATCGACCCGCCGAGCCACGTCGGACTGCGTCCGCCGCCGAGCCTCGACTTCGTGTGCATGAAAGCGCTCGAGCGCGACCCGAACCGGCGCTTCTCGAGCGCGCAGGAAATGTTCCTCGAGCTGCGGCAGGTGGCGTTGCGCGAGAACCTGCTGGCGCCCGCGAGCATGGTGGCGGAGTGGGTGCGGCAAACGGTCGGACCGGATCTCGCGCAGCGCAGGCTGATGGTGCTCGACCGCCCACGCAGCCGCTCGGCGAACGGCCCCGCAGCACCCGTGGAGCACCACGAGCCGATGGATCGACGCATCGGTGGCGAGCCGCCCTCGCTCGACTCCCACAGCATGTCGCAGACGATGGTGCTCGCGACCGACCCGCCGCGCCGCTGGGGCATCATTGTCGCGGCGGCTCTGGCGGCGCTCGCCGTGCTCGTCACGCTGCTCTGGCCGAGCGGCGTGTCGAAGCTCTTTAACGTCAAAACCGACGCCTACCAGGGCGATCTTGGCAGCGCTCCGCCGAGGCCGTCCGCCGCGCCAGCTGCGATGGAACAGAAACCACCTTCAACGGGCTTGCCTGCGATACCCTCACCAAGCTCTCATTGAGATAAGTCGATGCCCGAGCCGCAGGACTCCCAGTCGCCAGAACCCGAGCTTCCCGCCGGCGGGGCGGCAGAGCCGGGCACGCTCACGAACGCGTCGATCGTCGTCGTCAGCGGTGGGCCTTCCGGCAAGATTTTTCCACTGCTCGGCGCGGAGCTGATCATCGGCCGTCACGCCGCGGCGCACATCCGCATCGACGACAAGGCCCTGTCGAGTCGGCACGCGCGCATCAACCGCACATCGACCGGGCACTCACTGACCGATCTCGGCTCCACCAACGGCACGTTCCTGAACGCGAAGCGACTCGCCGCGAACGAGACCGTCGACCTTTTGCCCGGCGACAGCGTCCAGATCGCAGAGACGGTGCTCGCTTACCTGCCGGCCGGCGCTCGCAGCCCGCAGGAGCAGACCCAATATCTCTCGCGGCTCAATCCCAGCATGCCGAGCGCCCTGGCGCTTCGCGCGCCCGACGGCACGCTGCCGAACGCGCAGATCCTCGCGCAGCTCCTCACGGGGCAGATGAGCGAGCCGCCGGAACCCCCGCCCCCGACGATCGAAGAGCGGATCCATCGCGCCAAGGAGATGTTGAAGGTCGTCAAGCGAAACGGCCTGATCCTCTTCGCCGGGGCCGCGCTCGGCGCGCTCGGCGGGGATGCGCGGGTTTTCTGGAAGCCGCCGCTCGCGGAGGCGACGTTCGAAATCCGCATCACGCCGGGCGCCACGAACGACCAGATGCACACGTACGACCGCGACAACCGCGGTTTCTACACCGCCGCGGCGCAGGCTTTCTTGAACCAGCGCCTCGTCGAGCAAACGATGGAGGGCGTCGGGTTCAAGCACCCGACTCGACAGCAGATCGACGACATGACCACGGGGCTCGACTTCGACAGCGTCGCCTTCATGACGTTCGAAGGTAAGTACTCGAATCGAGACCCGGAGTTCGCCGTCAAGTTCCTGCGCCTCCATCTGAACAATTTCCTCGACTCCGAGGTCGCGAAGAATATCCGCGTCGTCCAGGCGGAGGTGGACTTCCTCGCCGATCGCGTGAAGGAGCGCGACACGGAGCTCGCGCGGATCGAGGGCGAGCTCAGCGCGTTCAAGTCGAAGCACCTCGAAGGCCTTCCGGAATTCACCGGCAGCCACATGACCTCGCGCGAGGCCCTGATTGCTCGGCGCGGTGACCTTTCGGCGCAGCTCACGCGGGCGAACCTCGAGCTTGCCGCCGCGCGCAAGCGCCTGAAGGAGGCGGCTCCGCTCGCGGCGGGCAAGGTCGCGGAAGCCGCGCCGTATACGGCGGCGCTCGTCGACGTGAATCGCAAGCTCGGGGAGGCCCGCGCCAAGGGGCTCGGCAACCTGCATCCCGAGGTGCAGGCGCTCGCCAAGCAAAAGGCCGATCTCGAGCGCATGCGCGACGAAGCCCTCAAGAAGGACTCGTCGAAGCTCGAGCAGGACGCCAACACCGGCCTCGTCGAGCTCCGCAATCGAGTGACCGATCTCGAGGTGGCGGCGAAAGGCACCGGGGCCGAGCTCGGCGAGGTGAACGGCCAGCTCAGTCGCATCGAAGGCATCGTCAGCACGATTCCGGAGACCGAGGCTCGCTATGCCGAGCTCACCCGCTCCTACACCGCGAGCAAGGAGCTGCAGGCGAAGCTCTTCGAGCAGCTCAAGAGCGCGCAGCTCAAGCTGGACCTGGAGCGCGCCTCCGCTCGCGCTCGCTACGAGGTGATCGACGACCCGGCTTCGTCGGGTGTGCCGATGCGCAAGGCGCTGCTCAAGGGCACCTTGATCGGCGGTGCGCTGGGGCTCGTGCTGGGCGTCCTGCTGGCCGCGATCCGCGAAGGTCGCCGCTGGCTCAAGGCGCGGAGCCGCCACCAGACGAACGCCATCGTCGCCGTCGCCGCGCCTCCGCCCGACTGGATCACGCGTCGCTGAGCCGGCCCGAGCGCGGGTTGCTCAGCCGACGATGCTGCGCACGGCCGCGATGACCCGCTTGACGTCGTTGTCCGTGAGCTTGGGCGAGAGCGGGAGCGACACGGTGCGTTCGCCGATGTGAAAGGCGTTCGGGAATTGCTCGGGGCGGAAGCCCCAGCGCTCGCGGTAGTAGGGATGGGTGTGAAGCGCTCGGTAGTGCACCCCGACCCCGATGCGCTTGCCGTGCATGGCGGTCAAAAACTCGTCGCGCTTCACGCGAGCTTCCTGGTTGACGAGAATCGTGTAGAGGTGGCGCGCGTGCACGCTGTTCGGCGCCGGCGGCGCGGGTAGCGTGATCGGCAACGACCTGAACGCGGCGTCGTACTCGTTCCAAATCTTCTCGCGTCGCTCGAGCCACGCGGGCAGGTGCGGCAACTGAGCGAGGCCGATCGACGCCGCGAGATCCGTCAGGTTGTATTTGAAACCCGGGAAAATCACGTCGTAGTGCTTGTAGCCCTTGTCCGAGAAGCGGCCCCACGCGTCGGCCGACAAGCCGTGCAGGCCGAAGATCTTCACCTTCTTCGCGAGCTCCGGGTCGTCGGTCGTGAGCATGCCGCCCTCGGCGGTGGTCATGTTCTTGGTCACGTAGAAGCTGAAACAGGTGAGGCTGCTGATCGAGCCGATCTTCTTGCCGTGGAACGCGCCTTCGATGGCGTGTGCCGCGTCCTCGATGACGAGCAAGTTGTGCTTCTTCGCGATGGCGCCGATGCGGTCCATGTCGCACGGGCGACCGGCGAAATGCACGGGGAGGATCGCCTTCGTGCGCGGGGTGATGGCGGACTCGATCGCGTCCGGGTCGATGTTCATCGTCGCGCGCTCGCAATCGACGAAGACGGGTGTCGCGCCCGTGTGGATGATCGCGTTCGACGTCGCGCAGAACGTCATCGGTGTGGTGATGACCTCGTCACCCGCGCCGACACCCGAGGCGACCATCGCGAGATGCAGCGCCGCCGTGCAGGACGACGTCGCCAGCGCGTATTTCGCGCCCGTGTATTTCGCGAACGCTTCCTCGAGCGCGTGCACCTTGGGGCCCGTCCCGAGCCAGCAGGATTCGAGAACGCTCGTCACCGACGCCACGGTTTCAGCGTCGATGATCGGACTGCCGAAGATGATGTACGGCTCTTCCATGGTTTTCTCGCTGAATATCAGATTTTAGCGCGGGCCGTAGCCGTCGGGGTTCTGCTGGTGCCAGGCCCACGCTGACTTGACGATCTCCTCGGTCGAGTAGCGGGGCTTCCAACCGAGGACTTTCTTGAGTTTCGTCGGGTCGGCGACCAGGGCGGGCGGATCACCGGGGCGACGCGCCGCCATCACCGTCGGGACCGGGCGACCCGTCACGCGCTCGCACGCCTGGACGATCTCCAGCACGGAGTTGCCTTGGCCGGTGCCCACGTTGAACACCTCGGCCGTCTCCGGCGTCGTCGCCTGAATCGCGAGCAGGTGCGCTTGGGCGAGGTCGTCCACGTGGATGTAGTCGCGAATGCAGGTGCCGTCGGGCGTCGGGTAGTCCTTGCCGTAGATGCTCACCTGCTTGCGTTGGCCGAGCTGGGCCTGGAGCACGATCGGGATCAGGTGCGTCTCCGGGTGGTGGTACTCGCCGTATTTCCCGTCGAGCGCGCCGCCGGCCGCGTTGAAGTACCGCAGCAACGTGAAGCCGAGGCCATAGGCGTGGGAGAAGTCGCGGATCATCCACTCGACGGCGAGCTTGGTGCGCGCGTACGGGCTGCACGGATCCTGCGCGGTCGTCTCCGTCATCGGGACGATTGGCGACAAGCCGTAGGTCGCGCAGGTGCTCGAGAAGAGCATGCGCTTGACGCCGGCGCGCTTCATCGCGTTGAGCAGGCTCAGCGTGCCGCCGATGTTGTTTCGGTAGTGATATTCCGGGTTGTCCACCGACTCGCCCACGCAGGTCGCCGCGGCGAAATGCATGACGGCGTCCGGTTTGAACTCCCTGAGCGCGCTCTCCACTTTGTCCGTCTCCGCGATGTCGCCGACGATCAGCGGATGCTCGCCCACCGCCTTGGGGTGCCCCTCGACGAGGTTGTCGTACGCGAGCGCTTGATGTCCCTCGCGAGCCACGTAGCGAAGGCATGCGCTGCCCACGTAGCCAGCGCCCCCGGTGATGAAGATTCTCATGACGCGTCTCCGTGCCCGGTTGCGGGCGGTTTCTTGCCATCCAGTTCTAGGACGACTTGCGTTGCCGTCCAGAAGTCCGAAACGACGTGATCGGCGTGGGCGCCGGCGCCCGGTTCGTCGCCATGACCGGTGCGAACCAGGATGCTGGCCTTGCAGCCGGCGTTGCGGCCCGCGAGCACGTCGCTCACGGCGTCGCCGATCATCCACGATGCCGCCAGGTCGAGCTCGAGCTCGGCGGCCGCGCGCAGCAGCATGCCGGGGCCCGGCTTGCGATCGGGGTGTTCGATCACGGTCGGATCCTCGAGCATCGGCGCCACGGGGCAGAAGTAATACCCGTCGAGGCTTGCGTCCTCGAGAGCGAGCTGTCGCGCGAGCTCGGCGTGAACCTCCGCCAAGCCCTCGAGAGTCAGGAGGCCGCGCCCGACGACCGACTGGTTGCTGACGAGGACGCACGCGTAACCGTGTCGCCGGAGCTCGCGCAGGGCCTTGGCCGCGTTCGGCAGGACGCGCACCTTCGCCGGGTCGACGAGGTGATGCACGAGCTCTATCAGGGTGCCGTCGCGATCGATGAAGACCGCGGGCCTCACGGGGTCGCCCCGAACAGGCGCGGGGCGTCGCGCTCGGCGCCGGCGAGCGCGTCCAGGTTGCCGATGTCGCGGTGGTAGCCGTCGAAGACGAACCCGCTCATGCGCCCGAGAAACGTCGGCAAAATGTGGAAACCGATGTCGAAGACGCGCCGGTCCGCCATCTCGCGATAGATGTCGGCGTCGACCACGTACAGGCCGGCGTTCGCCTGGTCGCTCTTCGGGTGCGCGGGCTTCTCTACGAATTCCGTGATGCGCCCGTTCGCGTCCAAGGCGGCGATGCCGCACTGGGACGGGTACGGCGTGTGAAACAGCATCATCGTGACCGGATCGCGGTGCGAGCGGTGGAACGCGAGCACCTTACCGAGATCCACCGTCGACAGGTTGTCGGCGTAGATGATGAGGACCTCGTCGCAGTCGTCGGCCCAGGCGCGGTTTTGGGCGACGGTGCCCGCGGAGCCGAGCAATACCGGCTCGTACGCTTCGACGACGTCGAGCGGACGCGTGGCGCGCACGTCCGCGAGGTACGCGCGCACCAGATCGGGCAAGTGGTGAGTGTTCACGAGCACGTCGCGAACGCCCGCCTTCTCGAGATGGTCGAGCCAGTAGCCGAGCAGCGGCTTACCCGCGATCGGCACGAGACACTTCGGCAGCTTGTCCGTGAGCGGCCGCAGGCGCGTGCCGAGGCCTCCGGCGAGCACCAACGCCTTGCAGCGCGGCGGCCCGGTCAGCTCATTTTTTGACATCGCGCACGACGCCGAGCTTCGCCATCATCCGATTCGAGTAGTCGAGGATGTCCTCGGCGGCGTCGGCACGCTTGAGCCACTCGCGGTACGCGGTCACGCTCTCGTGAACGCCGCGGCGGGGCGCCCAGCCGAGCGCCTTCAGCTTGCTCACGTCGGAGAAGATGTGACGCGTGTCGCCGTAGCGGTACTTGCCGCTGGGTTTCGGCTCGTAGTCGCGCCGCCCGAAGATCTCCGCGACGACGCTCGCGAACTCGGACACGGTGACCTTGCGATCGCCGCCGACGTTGAACATCTGGAAATCAGCACGCGCGTCGCGGAGCACGAGCAGGTTCGCGTCGACGACGTCCTCGATGTTCACGAAGTCGCGAACCTGCTGCCCGTCCTCGTAGATGACGGGATCGCGTCCGAGGTGACAGCTCAAGCAAAACACGCGGCAGGCGCCGCTGTACGCGTTGTAGAAGCTCTGGCGCGGCCCCTGCACGATCGAGTAGCGCATCGCGACGCTCGGGATGCCGTACTGGCGTCCGAGGTTCAGCGCCACGCGCTCCTCGGCAATCTTGCTCATGCCGTACGTGTTTTGCGGATTCGCCGCCGTCTCGTCGGTCGGCATCGAGACGAGCGGACCCGTTTCGCCCGGACCCGGCTGCACTTCCCAGACGCCGCGCGCGAGCTGGTCATTGCTGCGCAGGCCCGGAAAGACGTCGCGACCGGTGGCGTCGCGATAGCGCCCCTCGCCGAGCGTCGCCTGACTGCTCGCCACGATCACCTTCTTGAGCGGCAGGCTTTCGCGCACCGCGAGCTCGTAGATGAGCGCGGTCGAAGTCACGTTCACGTCGAAGAACTTGCTGAAGCTCGGCAGGTAATCCTGGAACGCCGCCAAGTGGTAGACGGCCTCGCAGCCTTTGAGGGCGGCGAGCAACGTCGCCTCGTCGCGCACGTCGCCGCGCACGAACTCGATTTTGGGGTTCAGGTAGTCGGGCACCTTGCGCCCGCGGTGTACCGGCTCCTCCAAGCTGTCGAGCACGCGTACGTCGTGTCCGGCCGCGAGCAACGCGTCCGCCGTGTGGGAACCGATGAACCCCGCTCCTCCGGTGATCAACACTCTCATGGGACTCTCGCTCCTCCGTTCAGAACGCGTACCGATCGCTGATGAAGATGACGCGGCTGCCGCGGCGATCGATCTCGAACTTGATCTCGCGCGGCTTGCCGAGCGCGTCGCGAATCGCGGCGTGCTTCTCCGGGGGCGCCATCATGAGGAGGAAGCCGCCGCCGCCCGCGCCGAGTAGCTTCCCGGACGTCGCGCCTGCGCGGCGGGCCGCGTCGTACCACTCGTCCACGGCGCTCGACGAGATACCGAAACCGAGCGAGCGCTTGAGCTCCCAGCCCTCGTGGAGCAGGCGGCTGAACTCCACGAGATCACCCTTGCCGGTGAGCGTGTCGCGCATCGTGGCCGCGAGGTCGCGCATCTCCTTCAGCACGCTGAAGCGGGACTTCGTCCCTTCGCTCTGGGCTTTCAGGATGCTGTCGGCGTCGCGGCGCTTCTCCGTGTAGAGGATGATGATTTGCCGCTCGAGCTCGCGCAGGATTTCGGGGCGGCAAGGGACCGGTTCGACGGTGACGCTGTGGTCGGAGTGGAAGCTGATGTAGTTCACGCCGCCGAAAGCAGCCGCGTACTGATCCTGACGCCCGATCGGCTTCTTCAGGATGTCGATCTCGATACGGCACGACTCTTCGGCGAGCCGGCGCGCGCTCGTGACTTGGCCTTTGTAGGCGTAGAGCGCTTGGAGCAGGCCGACGGTGAGGCTGCTGCTCGAGCCCATGCCCGTGCCGGCGGGAACGTCGCCGACCGTCGTGATCTCGACGTGCGGGCCGAGCCCGGTCATGCGCAAGGCTTCGCGCGCGAGCGTGTGCTCGATCTGGTCCACGGTGTCGCAGATCTCCACGCGCGTGTACGCGACGCGGGTCGAGCGCTCGAAGCGCGGGCTGACCGTCACGTACATGTGATGGTTCACCGCGAGCGAGAGCACGGCGCCCATTTCCTGCTCGTAGAAAGCGGGCAGATCGGTGCCGCCCCCGGCGAAGCTCACCCGGTAGGGCGTCTGCGTGATGATCACGAGGTGGCCCCCAGGCGCGCGCGATACTGCTCGATGAGCGCACTCAGACAGGTCTTGAGATCGAAATGTTCCAGCACGTGTTTGCGTCCTTCGTCGGCGAGTCGCCGTGACAGCTCGGGATCGCGGCTCAGCCGCTCGAGCGCATCTGCGAGCGGCTGAGTCTCGCGGGGCTCCACGAGCAGTCCCGTCCGCTCGTGGATGACCAGATCCGGAATCCCGACGAGGCGCGTCGAGACCGCGGGCAAGCCGCAGGCCATCGCCTCCATGAGCATCTGCGGGAGGCCGTCGACGTCGTCGTCCGCCGCCCACACGCAGGGCAGGCAATACGCGTCGCCGCCGTACATGAAATCCGGAATGTCCTCTTGCTTGAGCGCGGTGCCCGTCAGCGTCACGCGCGACTCCAAGCCGAGGTCCTTGATCTCCTGACGCAGGCTGGCTTCGAGCGGTCCGCTGCCTGCGATCGTGCACTCGTAGTCGAGCCCGCGCTCCCCGAGCAGGCGGCACGCCTGCAAGAGGTACGTGAAGCCCTTCTTCTCGACGAGCCGCCCCGAGGATCGGATCCGAAACACTCCGTCGGGTGTGCGCGGAGGCCGCGGCTTGAAGACCGAGGGGTCGATGCCGCAGAACGCGATGTGGAGCTGCTCCGGTCGTGCGCCGTTCTTGAGGAAGAAGTCGCGATGGAACGACGAGATGCAGATCACGAACTCGGCGCGCTGGATCTTGTCGCGGAGCGCCGCGCGTTCACGAAACAGGTCGGCGGCGTGACCGGTGAAGCTGAACGACTTGCCGAGGAGCCACGCGCCGTACATGGCGACGGTGCCGCCCGAGTGGATCCACTGCGAGTGAATGTGCGAAACGCGCTCGTTTTGCAGGGATTCCGCCCAGGAGCACGCGGTGTAAAGGTGCCAGATGCCTGCGGCGCGAACGCGCAGTGACTCGCGCTCGCCCGTGAGCGCGTTCCAGAGCGCGCCGAAGAAGCGCTGCCTATAGCGTAGCGGAGCAAGCAGCCCCGCCCGCACGCTGCCGAGCCGGGGCAACGGGTAGAGGAAGTGCGTACCCGCGTTCATCGCGTCCACGTCGGCGGACTTGAAGTACGTCGCCTTCGGCCGATTCAACGCGTGAAGGACGAAGGGGATGCCCTCTCTCGCAATGATGCGGAGCTCGTTCCCCACCCACGCGTCGCCCACGCCCTGGGTACTCATGTAGTGGATCACTCGGCACTCCGCTCAGAAGCCGCAAACGGCCGGATTATATGCAGCCGATTTCGAGCAACGCAAGCGCTTGACACCCCTTTGTCGCCGGGGTTCTCTGCCTCGACGCGCGCGAAGCGTGCAGGTTGCAAGGACCATGGCGAGCGACGACTTCGATGCGTTCGTGAAGCAGTACTACGAGCGTTTTGCGGCGGCGCTCCTCAGCTTCGACAAGAGCCCATTCGGCGCCGTGCTCGCGCTCATCGACTCGGTCGCGGCACGGGGCGGCACGGTGTGGGTAGCGGGCAACGGCGGTAGCGCCGCGATCTCCGATCACACCTGCTGCGACGCTTCGAAGGGCACCTTCGTCGAGGGCACGGAGCCGTTGCGTTTCGTCTCGCTCTCCGCCAATACCGCGATGCTCACGGCGCTCGCGAACGACATCGCGTACGAGCGCGTCTTCTCGGAGCAGCTCAAGTACTACCTCGAGCCGAACGACGCCGTGCTCCTCGTGAGCTCGAGCGGCAACTCGCCGAACGTCGTCGAAGCCTGCAAGTACGCCAACTCCCGCGGTGTGCCCACGGTCGCGTTCGTCGGCTTCAAAGGCGGCAAGCTCGCGGAGCTCGCCAAGCACGTCGTGTGGGTCCCCATCGACAACTATGGGATCGTCGAGGACGCGCACCAGAGCGTCATCCACTGTCTCACCCAGTACATCAAGGCTCGTAAGGACGCTCGAAGCCCGGCAGCCGCCAAACTCTGATGGCGCGGCTCGCGAAGGCGACCGTCGTCGCGCCGATCTCGACCCGGCGCGCGTCCGCCGTGGCGCGTGACGTCCTCACCCGCGCGGAAGGCGTGCTCGTGCACCGCGGGCTGCCGTCGGTGAATTTTTCCCGGGCGCGCCGCAAGCGCTGCCTGTTCGTCACGGTGCGTGGCGCGGTTCCGCGCAGCCAGGTCTACCCCTTCTTCTTCTATCTCCGGGAGCTCAAGGCCGCCTACGACGTGGAGCTTCGCGAGGTCGATCTCGAGAGCTACGAGCGGCATCCGGAACGAGCACCGGGAGGGGCCGACATCGTCGTGCTGCAGACCTGGTTCGATATCGACCGGGCACGTCTCCTGCATCTATTTGAAACCTTGCGACGGCAGAATCCGTACGCAAGGTTCGTGTATTTCGACTGTTTTGCCCCGACGGATCTCCGGCTCGCGGAGGTGGTGGCCGACCAGGTCGAGCTCTACGTAAAAAAGCACGTGTTACGCGATCGCAGCGCCTACGGGGCCCCGACCCGCGGGGATACGACCCTGATGGATTATTACGGCAATCTCTATGGGATCGACCACCCGGAGGTGCGCTTTGCGATCCCGGAAGGCTTCCTGTCGAAGCTCCTCGTGGGGCCGAGCTTCGGTCAGGCCGCGCCGATGCTCCCGCATTTCTACGCGCAGTCGGAGCCGCTGACGGCGCCGAAGACGATCGATCTACACGGGCGTCTCGGCTCGAAGGGAAGCGAGTGGTACACGCGCATGCGAGCGGACGCGATCGCGCGCATGGATGCGTTCAAGGATCTCGTGGTGGCGAGCGGCAAAGGGGCGAGCCGCTCCCAATATTTCGACGAGCTCGCCGGTTCGAAGCTTTGTTTCAGCCCGTTCGGCTTCGGTGAAGTCGCGTGGCGCGACTACGAGGCCATCATGTGTGGCGCTTTGCTCCTCAAGCCGGACATGGGGCACTGCGAGACGGATCCGGACATCTTCGTTCCGTTCGAGACTTACGTGCCCGTGCGCTGGGATTTCTCGGATCTCGAAGAGAAGGTTCGCTACTTCCTCGCGCACGACGCCGAGCGGCGCGCGATCGTCGCGCGCGCGTACGCTCTCATGCACGACTACGCGCGGAGCGGTCGGTTCATCGAGCAGATGCGGCCGCTGTTCCAAGCAGCTTGAGATGGTGAGCGCCGATGCTGTTCTCGGACCCCACCTTCCTCTGCTTCTTCCTGCCGCTCGTCCTGCTCGCGTATTTCGGCCTCGGCGCGCGGGCTCACAACCTCGTGCTGCTCGTGTTCAGCCTCGGCTTCTACGCCTGGGGGGAGCGCAAGTACGTCGCGGTCCTGATGCTCTCGATCGTGCTCAATTGGGCGTGCGGCATGCTCGCGGCTCGCGGCGGCAGCGCAGGGCGCTTGGGTCTCGCCGGCGCCATCGTCGGTAACCTCGGGCTCCTCGTCGGCTTCAAGTACACGAACTTCCTGGTCGACAACCTCAACGTCGCGCTCGCGGCCGTGCTCGGTCGAACGCTGACCCTTGCGCCGATCCACCTACCGATCGGGATCTCGTTCTTCGCCTTCCAGGGCATGTCGTACGTCATCGACGTGCACCGCGGGACGGTGCCGCCGCAGCGGAGCCTCTTGAAGCTCGGGATGTACAAGGCGTTCTTTCCCCAGCTGATCGCCGGACCCATCGTTCGCTACGTGGACATCAAGTCGCAGGTCGACCGGCGCGTCGTCACGTTGGACGACTTCGGCGTCGGAGTCCGCCGCTTCGTGATCGGCCTCGCGAAGAAGATGATCATCGCGAACGCCCTGGCGCGCCCGGCGGACGAGATCTTGGCGTTGCCGCAGTCGCAGCACGACTTCGTGCTCGCGTGGACGGCGATGCTCGCCTACGGGCTCCAGATCTACTTCGATTTCTCCGGCTACTCGGACATGGCGATCGGGCTCGGGCGCATGTTCGGCTTCCGCTTCCTCGAGAACTTCGACTACCCGTACGCGGCGACCAGCGTCGGCGAGTTCTGGCGGCGCTGGCACATCTCGCTGTCGAGCTGGTTCCGGGACTACCTCTACATTCCGCTCGGCGGGAACCGCGTCGCGCCCTGGCGCCGGTCGCTGAATCTGCTCACGGTCTTCCTTCTGTGCGGACTCTGGCACGGGGCGAGCTGGAGCTTCGCCGTGTGGGGGCTCTGGCACGGCGGCCTGCTCATGATCGAACGAGTGCCTTGGCTCAAACCCCTCGGGCACGCGCCGCGCGTCGTCCGGCACGCCTACGTGCTCTTGGCGGTGACGGTGGGCTGGGTGTTCTTCCGTGCCGACAATCTGACCGCGGGGCTCCACCTGCTCGAAAAGATGTTCGCGCTCGGTCCCGCGCCGATCGACGCGCCGAACGTACGCCTGTTCATCGATTCGGAGGTGGCCTTCGCTGCCTTCGTGGGCGTGCTCGCCAGCGGCCCGTTCCTGGGCCGGCTGTTTGGAGCTCCCGAGGCACGAGCCCCCGAGCCGTCGGGCCCGACGCGTGTGTTCGAGCTCTGCGGCCTGGTCGCCGCCTTCGCGTATTCGCTGATGCTGATGGCTGCGGGCTCGTACAGCCCTTTCATCTACTTCAGGTTCTGACGTGGCCTCGAGATCGCTATCGAAAACCCTGAGCCCGATGAGCACGCGGGTGCGCCTCGCTGAGCCGCCCCGGCTCGTCCAATGGGGCGTGCTCGTCGCGTTCTTCGGGGCAATTTTCGCGATGGACCTCGATCTGATGCTCGGGCTGGATCCGAACCCGTCGCCGGTGAAGAACGAGGTTCCGTTTCCGAAGCTCCACCTCGACGCGCGGCTCAAGAAATTCCCCGGAGACCTGCGCTACTACCTGGCGTCCAACATGGGGTTTCGCGGTGGGCTCGTGCGAGCTCGAGCGCGATTCGTGCACGATGTGCTCGGCAGCTCGCCCTCCGAGAGCGTGATTCGCCGCGATCCGTGGCTCTTCCTGCGCGCGGAGCACAAGCTCGACGAGATCCGCCGAACCGACCCGTTCACGCCGGAAGAGGTCGGCGCGTGGCGCCGGGTGCTCGAAGCCCGGGCGCGCTGGCTCGCCCAGCGCAATATCCGCTTCCTGGTGGTGGTCGCGCCCAACAAAGCATCGATATACCGGGACCAGCTGCCGCCGTGGCTTCGGCCCACCGCTCATCCGTCGCGCCTCGAGCAACTCGGAACGGCCCTGAAGGAAAGCGGTGCGGTGTCGTTTCTCGACCTCACGGGCGCGCTCGACGCGGCGAAAGCGGAGGAGCGCGTCTACCACTACACGGACACGCACTGGAACGACCTCGGCGCGTTTGCCGGCTATCGAGCCATCGTCGCAGAGCTACGGCCTTGGTTCCCGCGCCTCACGCCGCTCGCCGCCGACAAGATGGTGCGAACTCCCATCCTTACTCCCGGCGGCGACCTCGCGAGGATGAGCGGGCTGCAGCTCGATCTCACCGAGCCGCAGATCCAACTGTCGCTGCCTTCGGACGTGACGCCGGCCGTGTTCGCGGACGGGTCCCCGCTCGAGTTCGAGCGCATGGACGTGCGTGGCCGCGAGCGCTTCGCGACGAAGGGCAACGGCGAGATCCCTTCGGCGATCGTGCTGCGCGACTCGTTCGGGGAAGCATTGATCCCGTACGTCGCCGCGCATGTCGGTCACGCGACGTGGCTCTGGACCTATGAATTCCCGGCTGCCGAGCTCGAGCGCGAGCGCCCGAGCCTCGTGATCGAGGAGCTCGTCGAGCGGAAGCTTCGGGTGATCGAGCCCACGAATCCGCCCGACTTGCTATAAGTCCCTCATGCCTTCCGCGCTCGGGATCTTCGTCCCGGATTTTCCGCGTCAGACGCACATCTTCTTCTGGCGCGAGATCGAGGCGATGCGCGCGCTGGGCCTCGACGTGGCGCTCTTGAGCTCGCGGCGCGCGCCGGTTTCCGAGTGCCGCCACGCGTTTGCCGAGGGTGCGCGGAGCGAGACGCACTACACGTTTCCGCCCGCGGCGCTGCGCTCGGCGCGCGCGCTCGCGAAGAACCCCGCCGGGGTCGCCAAGGCGCTGCAGTACATCGCGTCCCTGAGCGAAACTCCGCTCAAGCAGAAGGGACGAGCGCTCGGGCTCCTGGCGTGCGCGGCCGATCTCGCGGACTACGCCGCGGAGCGGGGCATTCGCCACATCCATGCTCATTCGTGCGCCGACGCGGCCCACGTCGTCGCCATGGCCGAGCTCCTGGGTGGCCCGAGCTACAGCCTCACGCTGCACGGCGATCTCAAGGTTTACGGTGTCGATCACCGGCAGAAGATGCGGGGAGCGGTGTGTGTGACCTGCGCGGGGCCGCACCTGGTTCCGCAGCTCGTCGAGCAGGCGGGGTGCTCGCCCGAGCGCGTGCTTCCGAACGTGATGGGGCTCGACACCCAGCAGTTTCGAGCTCCGGAGCAGCGCCCCGGCGAGCGCGCGGGCCTGTTGCGCATGCTCACCGTGGCGCGCCTCAATCGCACGAAGGGACACGCCTACGCCCTGCGCGCGATGCGCCAGGCGATCGACCAAGGCTCAGAGCTCAGCTACACGCTCGCCGGCGAAGGGCCCGAGCGCGCGGAGATCGAGGCCGAGATCCAGCGTCTCGGCCTCGCGGGCCAGGTCAGCATGCTCGGTTCGCAATCCGAGGAGCAGGTTCAACGCCTTCTCCTGACGCACGACGTGTTCGTGTTGCCGAGCTTCGGCTTGGGCGAAGCTGCTCCGGTGTCGCTGATGGAGGCGATGAGCACGGGCTTGCCGGCGATCTCCTCCATCATCGGCTCGACCCCGCACATGGTCGAAAACGAGGTGAGCGGGTTCCTCGTCGCGCAACAGGACGAGGCTGCGTTGTGCGCCGCGTTCGTGCGTCTCACGGCGGATCTCGAGCTGCGCCGCCGCGTCGGCGCCGCCGCACGCAAGCGCGCTACCGAAGAATTCGACTGCCGCCGGACCGCCCAGCGGCTGGTCGAGTTCATCGAGAAGAACGGTCGCTTCGAATTCCCGCGCCGTCCGCCCGCGGGCAGACCGTTCAGTTCGCCGGGCTGAGCCCCTCGCGGAAGTACTCGATGATGGCGTCGGCGTCATAGGCCGTGCGCCAGTTCGTCTTCGACTGCTTGCGAACCTCGGTCGCGAACGCGTCGAACGTGCTCGAGCCGCCGAGCGAAGCGTTGTAGCTGGCGAGCGTACGGTCGGGGTCGACGAACGGGCCGGGGCTCTCGCCCACCTGGTTGCCCTTGGACGGCCAGTCGTGGACGATGTTGTTCTCGATCTTCGAATCGGGGTTCGACGAGCTGACGGTCTTGCAGCTGTCGGCGCCCGTCGACGTACAGTGCGAGAAGATGTTGTCGCTGATGTTGACCTTGGTGATGGGGGCGTCAGGACTGAAATCCCACCCCCAGCCCCGCGACTCGTCGCCGCTGAAGCCGCCCTTCGGCGTGATGTCGACGCCCTCGGTGAAGAGGTTGCCGATGGTCTGACCATTGAATTCCCCGCTGGGCGGGTTCAGCCATTCCGACGCGAGGAAGCCGCCGATCGCCGCCTGCGCGAAGACGTTGCCTTCAACCGTTCCGCTCGAGCGCATCTGGGCGCCGTGGCTCGAGCAGCGCAGAATCAGGTTCTTGCGCAGGATGCCGTCCGGGGTGCCGCCTTCCTGCCAATAGACACAGTGGTTGAAGATGGTGGGCTTTCCGAGATTGGGATAAAAGCCGCAGCGGTCCATGATGTTTTCTTCGACCGTGAAGCGCTTCACACCGGAGGCGTAGAGGCACTGCGCGTGCTCGGTAGTGAGCGAATAGCTGTCGAGCATGAGATTGCGGCGGAACGTCATCCCTTCGATGGGAAAGCCATCGGCGTCTTGCAGGATGATGGTGCAGAACTCGAAGCGGTTGTCCTCGAACAGCGTGTTGCGGGAGCCGCGCAGCCAGTACACGCACGCCGGAGTGTCACCCGAGGGGGTTCCGCGCGACGGATCGTGCTCGACGCCCAGGAAATGCAGGCTCGTGAAGACGAGATTGTCCATGGACTCGGGCGTTCCGCCGGCGCCGGTCGTCGTGATCGCCCTGCCCTTGAACTCGAAGCGTGGCCGTTCGCCGTCGCCGTATGCGCCGATCACCATCCGTTCGTCCGGCGAGCGGCCCGAGAGCTTCCAGCCTCCGAACCCCGTGGTCCACGCGTCACCGCGTTTGAAGAGGAGCCAGTCCGGTGAGCCATCTCGCACGAGACTGAGGCCCTTCTGGACCGTAGCGACCGCAGTTTCCGGCGAGGTGCCGTCGTTGCTGTCGTTGCCCGTGCTGCTCGAGACGTAGATGGTCACGGTGTCCGCAGACGGCGTGAGGGTCGTGAAGCCGGAGGTGTCCGTGGGCAGAGGCGGCGGCGGGTGCTCCGAGCTCGTCGGCGCTTTCGCCGTGTTGCCGCTCCCGCACCCCGCGAGCGCCGACGCGAGAACGGCGGTGACTGCCAAGAGACCTCGGAATGTGCCAATCGTTCTAGCTTGCACCTGGACCTCCGACTGCTTTAAGAGCGCGCTGCGTGGAGACACGCGTTCGAATGTTCCTTAATCGAGTAGATTTCCACACTCGAGTTCGGAACACCAGCGAACGCTCACTGCTCTTCTTTCGCTCGTTTCGCTCGCACCACGCCGCGACGGCTCGCTCCAGGCGAAACATAAGAAGCCTTCGCCGATTTGGGGCACGCTAGCCTCCGGGGCTCATGAAAGAATCAGGTAGCGGCTCTTTTCCGACCTTCTCGTTCGGTCAGAGTGGAATGGCGGTGCCACGCGTCGGCCAAGGCACGTTCCTCATGGAGCACGACGACCCGACTCAAGTGGTGGCCGCGCTGCAGGCGGGAATCGACCTTGGCCTCAGCCACATCGACACGGCGGAAATGTACGGTGGCGGCCGCGTCGAAGAGCTCGTCGGCAAGGCCCTTCGCGGGCGTCGGGACCGGGCGTTCGTGGTGACGAAGGTGTTGCCCGGCAACGCATCGCGCGCGGGCACGTTGAAAGCATGTGCGGCGAGCCTGCGGCGACTCGGCGTCGACACCATCGATTGCTACCTCCTGCATTGGCCTGGGTCGCACCCCCTGGCGGAGACCTTCGCCGCCTTCGAGGAGCTCCGCGCCTCCGGGGCGATACGCTCCTACGGCGTCAGCAATTTCGACGAAACGGAGCTCGAGGAGGCAGCCGCCATCGTCGGCAGCGAGCGTCTCGCCTGCAATCAAATCCTCTACCACCTCGGCGAGCGGAGTAGCGAACATGGCGTGATCCCCTGGTGTGAGGCGCGCTCGGTCGCCGTCGTCGGCTACACGCCCTTCGGGCGGGCGACGTTCCCGCCACTCAGCGGCGCAAACGCTCTCGAAACCGTCGCGCGTGCCCGCGGGGTCACACCGCGTCAGATCGCCCTCGCGTACCTCACGCGCAGGCCCGGGCTCTTCACGATCCCGAAGGCGTCGACGCCCCGTCACGTCGCAGAGAACGCGGCCGCCGCCGCGCTCGTGCTCGCGGAGGACGAGCTCCGGAGTATCGAAGCGGCGTTCCCGCTCGGTCCGGCGCGCGGCGGTGTGGCGCGCATCTGACGTCGCTTGGTGACGGCCGCTCGCTGCACGTAAGATGCCGCCGCTTCCATGCCTGCTCCCTCGACATCCGCCCGGCCTCGCGCGCTCCACGTCGTCGGTCATGCCCTCGAGCGTTCGCAGACCTTCGTTCAGCGCCGGCTGATCGGCGACCGCTACGAGAACTCGCTGCTCACGTGGGGGCTCGTCGACGGTGGGCTCGAGGTGCCGTGCCCCGTGCGCGTGATCTGGCCGGGCGAGACAGCGCCGTGGACCAAGAAGCTGCCGCGCGTCGCCGCGGCGTCACGTCACGCGAGCGTGCTCGCCGACATGCTGCGGGAGAAGCCGGCCGTCGTGCACGCGCATTTCGGATCCGCCGGCGCGGGCATCGTGACCGAGTGCCGGCTCCTCGGCTTGCCCCTCGTGACGTCGTTCTACGGCTTCGACGTGGGCACGATGCCGCTCGAGAAGCGCGGCATGCAGAAGCTCCGCGCGCTGTTCGCCTACGCTTCCGCGCTGACGGCCGAGGGTCCCGCGCTCGCGCGACGGCTCGTCGAGCTCGGCGCGCACCCGAGCTCCGTGAAGCTTTTGCCCCTCTGCCTCCCCGACTGGTGCAGCGCAGAGCCGAAGCGCACCCTCGATTTTCACGCGCCGGAGCTGCGCCTGCTCCAGGTCGCCCGCTTCGTCGACAAGAAGGGGATCGACATGACCTTGCGCGCCATGGCGGTGGCACGGAGCCGAGGAGTCCCCGTGACGCTCTCGTTGATCGGCGACGGCAGCTTGCGCGGCGAGCTCGAGCGCCTCGCGAGCGAGCTCGACCTCGGCGCGAGCGTGAGCTGGCTCGGGTTTCGGCCCTACCACGAGCTGCCCGAGTTCCTCGCCGCTTCTCACCTCCTCGTCCAGCCCAGCCGGACCGCGAAGAACGGCGACACGGAGGGTGGACACCCGACCACGATCGTCGAAGCGCTGGCACAAGGGGTTCCCGTGGTCGGCACGCGCCACGCCGACATTCCTTTCGCCGTTCGCGAGGGCGAGACCGGCTTGCTCTGCGCGGAGGAAGACGTCGACGGGCTCGCTGCCGCGCTCGAGACCCTCCATCGCGATCGCGACCGCCTCGTTCGGATGTCGCAGGTGGCGCGAAGGCGCGCCCTCCTGCGCCACGATCCCGAGCGCCTGCGCCGGCTGCGCGAGCGCATCTACCGAGAGGCAGCGCGAAAGAAGCCGCAACGCTGACGAAATACGAGCAGCCGAGCTGAAGCGCGAGCGGTGCGATGCCGCGGGAGCATCACGCCGAATTATTCAATAAAGTTCAGTGGTTGGGTGCAGAGTTCCCCGCGCCGCGTGTCTTGACGCCGAGAAGCTTCGGAGTATGTGGGGTGTCCGATGTTGGGTGACCGAGCGGCAGGCCGCGACCTCCCTACCGTGCAACGAAACGACACCCTCTCCCCCATGCAGTCGGGGATGCTCTTCGCGTCATGAGCACGAACGGCAATGCGGGGTCGCGGCGCCCCTCGGTCCTCGTGATCACCGTGAGCTACAAGACGGCGCGGCTGGTCGAGAAATCGCTGGCAGCGCTTGCTCGCGAGCGCACGACCAGCCGCTGCGACATCCGCGCGTACGTCATCGACAACGCGTCCGGCGACGCCCCGCACCTGCGCGAGGCCATCGATCGCAACGGCTGGGGCGACTTCGTGCACCTCTGCGCGTCCGAGAAGAACGGCGGGTTTTCCTTCGGGAACAATCGCGGTTTCGAGCATGCCTACGCGACGGGTGACCCGCCCGACTACTTCTTGATGCTGAACCCGGACGCTTGCGTCGAGTCCGACGCGATCGACGAGCTCGTGACGTTTCTCGAAGCGCATCCGCGCGCAGCGGTGGCGGGCAGCTCGCTCCGCTACGAGGACGGCACGCCTTGGCCCTATGCGTTCCGCTTCCCGACGGTGATGAGCGAGATCAACACCGCCCTGTCGATCGGCGTCGTCTCGAAGCTGCTCGAGCCGTGGATCGTGTCGCGGCAGATGAGCTCGAGCCACCCGCAGCGCGTCGATTGGCTGCCCGGCGCCTCGATGATGGTCCGCCGCACCGCCATCGACGCCGTGGGCGGGCTCGACGAAGCCTACTTCCTCTATTTCGAGGAGCTCGATTTCTGCGAGAAGCTGCACCGCTTCGGCTGGGAGACCTGGTACGTCCCCGCGAGTCACGTGATTCACATCGCCGGGCAGAGCTCCGGTATCACCGAACGCGGTCGCATCGCCGCGCTGCCCGCCTATTGGTACGAGTCGCGGCGCCGCTACTTCGAGAAGAACCACGGCGTACCGTACGCCATCCTGACGGACGCGATCTCCATTCCCGCTTACATGCTCGGGCGCTTGAAGCGCCGGCTGCTCGGCAAGTCCAAGGAAAACATCCCGGGCTTCACGCGGGAGCTCATCAAGCACTCGACTTTGCTTCACCCGACCCGCGAGCTCGAGCCGCCGATCGAATACACGAAGCCTGCCGCGCCGAGTCGCCCGTGAGTCAACCGAGCCCCTTCACGCCGCTCACGGAGCTGCCCGCGACCACGGGCCTCGTTGCGGTGAACTCGCCCGGGTTCGTGCACGCGGCCTTCGCTTGTTTGCGCGCGGGCGAGGTGTTCTCTCCGCTGCGCGGCAAGAACGACGAGCAGCGGACCCGCCTGCTTTCGCCGCAGCGGATCGTCGAGCCGGAGGCAGGCTCCGGCTGGGTGACGGAGCAGCCGCTCACCGATCGCTCCGAGCGGATCGCGCAGGTCATGTTCACCTCGGGCACGGAGGGCACGCCGAAGGGCGTCTTGCTCACGCACCGCGGGCTCCACGACGTCGTGTCGCGCCTCGACGGGGTGATGCACCTCGATGCGTCGATTCGCGAGTACGTCGGCGTGCCGGTCTACCACTCGTTCGGGTTCGGTCGTTGCCGCGCGGTCGCCGCGGCCGGCGGTGCCTTCTTCATCCCCGAGCGCGGCTTCAACCCCGTCGAAATCGCGAGCATGCTCCAGAACGGGAGCATCAACGCGATCTCCGCCGTCCCGAGCCTGTGGCGCGTGCTGATGGAGGCGCACGTCGTGAGCGCCGAGCTCGGGCGCAAGGTGCGCTGGATCGAGATCGGCAGCCAATACATGAGCCGTGCCGAGAAGGAGCAGCTGCGCACGCTCTTTCCCGCGGCGGCGATCGTTCAGCACTACGGCTTGACGGAGGCTTCACGCAGCACGTTCCTCGAGATTCACGCCGTGGAGGGCGAGGCGCTCGAGTCGGTGGGACGCGCGACCGGCGCCGTGGAGGTCCGCTTGACCGCCGACGGCCGCATCGCCATCCGCGGACCGCACGTCGCCGCCGGCACGCTCGTGGACGGCAAGCTCGCTGCGTCGGCCGATGCCGACGGCTGGCTCGAGACGAACGACCTCGGCGATCTGCGCGACGGGTTCCTCTACTACCTGGGCCGTGCCGACGACATCATCAACTGCGGCGGTCTCAAGCTGCCGCCGGAAGCGCTCGAAGCTCGCGTTCGCGCGTCCCTCAACATTCCGCCGGACTTCGCCATCTTTCGCGCGCCCGACCGCCTGCGGGGCGACGGCATCGTGGTCGCTGCGCTCCCGACCATCAACGTGACGGACAGCGCCCTCTCGGAGGCGACCGCGCTCGCTGCGCAGGATCTCGGCGTCAACGCGCGTGGCGCGATCCGTGTGATCCGGCTGGATGAATTGCCGACGACGGCGTCGGGCAAGGTGCAACGTCGCGCCCTGACCGAGCAGGCGGCGAAGGAACGCCCCCCCGAGTCGATCTCGCCGCAGTCGCTCGTCGCCGCGCAGGCCAACGTCTCGGCCATCTACGCGAAGTACCTGGGTGCCCGCGCCGCGGCTCCCAGCGCCACGTTCACGACCCTCGGAGGCGATTCACTCGCCTTCATCCAAACGTCGGTCGCGCTCGAGGCGCTGCTCGGACGGCTGCCGCCGCGCTGGGAAGAGGTCTCGATCGCCGAGCTCGAGCAGCTGCCGAAGACGAAGAGCGGGCTCGGGCAGCTCGAGCCCATGGTGTGGCTGCGCGCGATCGCGATCTCCGTCATCATCTCGAACCACGCTCACGCGCTCGGCGAGCTCAATTTCGCAGGTGGCGCTTGGCTCCTGCTCATCCTTTCGGGCGGAAGCTTTGCGCGCTTCCAGTTGCAACGGGTCATCCGCGAGGGTCGGACCCTGCCCATCCTTTCCGGGCTTCCCAAGCTCCTGATCCCGGCGGTGGGACTGCAGCTGCTCCAGCAGGTGCTTTTCCGGCACTTCGACCTGAGCCCAGTCCTGCTGTTCAGCAACTTCGTGAGCCCCAAGCTCGACGGGTTCTGGTTCGTCGAGGTGTGGGTGCAGATCTACCTCGCCGTCTTCTTGATCTTCACGGCGGTTCCGGTCGCGAAGCTCGCACGCGCGCGCCCGTTCGCGACGGCCTTGGCATTCCTCACGCTCGGCGTCGGCATGCGCGCCTTCGTGCCGGTCGTCTGGGATACCTCCGCGACGCTCTACGATCGCCTGCCGCACCTCAAGTTCTGGCTGTTTGCGCTCGGCTGGGCGATTTCGGTCGCTCGCGGCAAGGAGCGCTTCTTCGTGAGCGCCATCGCCGTCGTGCTCGCCGTCTGGCAGTACAGCTTCGATCCCGTGCAGGTGGCTTGGGTCGCTCTCGGGTCGCTCGCCCTGACTTGGTTGCCGGCGGTAAGGGTCCCCTCCGCGCTCGCGAGGGCCGTGGCGTGGGTCAGCGCGAGCTCCCTCTACATCTACATCGCGCAGTACCACTTCTTCCGCATCGCTCGGGTCCTCTTGCCTTCCTCCATCGAAGGAGTGGCTGGGTGGATCCTCGCCATCATCGGTGGCGGCTTGTTGCGGGAGGCGGCCGATCGCGCATGGCCATGGCTCACCGCGCTCTACGCGCGCAGAATCGCCGAGCGGCCTGCCGGTGTTCCCTCCGTGAACGGCTGAGGTTCCGGGTCTCTCGAACCGAGCGGCGCCAGGCGTTCAGTGAGGGCACCTTGCCCCGTCGGCTCCGGGCTGTCCGGGCGGTCTTTTCCTGCCTCGATCGCCCGTGCCCGCGTCTCGCGATTGCTCCGTGCGACGCCCCCGACTAAAGCCTGATGACGCATGAAAGGCATCATTCTCGCTGGGGGCAGTGGCACGCGGCTCTACCCGCTCACGATCGCGGTGTCGAAGCAGCTCCTCCCCGTCTACGACAAGCCGATGATCTATTACCCGCTGTCGGTCTTGATGTTGGCGGGCATCCGGGACGTCCTCATCATCTCGACGCCCGAGGATCAGCCGCTCTTTCAGCGCGTGCTCAAGGATGGAAACGCGCTCGGCATGAACTTCAGCTACGCCAAGCAGGCTCAGCCGAACGGGCTCGCGGAAGCGTTCATCATCGGGCGGGAGTTCGTCGGTAAGAGTCCAGCGAGCCTCGTGCTCGGCGACAACATCTTCCACGGAGCCGGTCTGTCGGAGCTCCTCCGCGACGCCAGGACGTCGCTCGACGGGTGCACGCTGTTCGGTTACCGCGTCGAGGACCCGGAGCGCTACGGCGTGGCCGAGCTCGACGCGAACGGTCGCGTGCTCGGCATCGAGGAGAAGCCGAAGAAGCCCAAGACCCAAATCGCCGTTACGGGCCTCTATTTCTACGACAACGAGGTCACCGAGATCGCGCGGACCTTGAAGCCGTCGGCGCGGGGCGAGCTCGAGATCACCGACCTCAACAACGTCTACGTGGAGCGCGGGCGTGCGCGACTCGAAATGATGCCGCGCGGCATGGCCTGGCTCGACACGGGGACGCCGCGCAGCCTGCTCGAGGCCGGGCAGTTCGTCGAAGTCCTGCAGAACCGCACGGGCATGCACATCGCCTGCATCGAGGAGATCGCCTTCCGCATGCGTTACATCGGGGCGAAGGAGCTCGAGTCGCTCGCCTCGAGCTACGGGAAGAGCCAGTACGGATCGTACCTGCGCGCCGTGCTTGCCGAAGGCGCATAGCTCACCTGAACGGAAACGCATCTTGCAAGTAGAAAACCTTCCGCTTCAGGGCCTGAAGCTCCTCAGGCCACGCGTGATCGGCGACGACCGCGGTTTCTTCATCGAGACGTACAGCGCGCCGCGCTACCGCGAGGCGGGCATCGACTGTACCTTCCTGCAGGACAACCATTCGCGCTCCCGGCGCGGCACGCTGCGGGGTCTTCACTACCAATCGTCTCCGGGGCAGGCGAAGCTCATCCGCGTGACGAGCGGCAGCATCTTCGACGTCGCGGTGGATATTCGGCCGGATTCGCCGACGTTCGGGCAGTGGTACGGCACCACGGTGGATGCCGACGAGCACGCGCAATTCTTCGTTCCCGTCGGCTTTGCGCACGGCTTTTGTGTGATGAGTGACGTGGCCGACGTGGTGTACAAGGTGTCGAACGTGTTCGATCCAAAGACCGAGTGTGGGATTCGCTGGAACGACCCGGACATCGGCGTGCGTTGGCCGATTGCCGAGCCGCTGCTTTCGGAGCGTGACCAACAAAGCGAGAGCTTCGCTGACTACGCGAAGCGGGTAAGGGGAGCATGAGCGCCCAGCGTTTGCGTGAGCCCAAGTCGCTGCTCGTCACGGGCGGCTCCGGCTTCATCGGCTCGTCGTTCATCCGCTACCTGCTCGGGCCGGGAGGCTTTTCGGGTCGCATCCTGAACCTCGACCTTTTGACCTACGCCGGGAACCCCGAGAACCTCGCGAGCGTCGAGAAGAACCCGAGCTACAGGTTCGAGAAAGGCGACATCGGCGATGCGGACCTCGTGACGCGGCTCGTCGCGGAGCACGCCGTCGACACGATCGTGCATTTCGCCGCCGAGTCGCACGTGGACCGCAGCATCGTGACGCCCGGTGCTTTCATCGAAACCAACGTCGTCGGCACGTTCCGGCTGCTCGAGGTGGCCCGTAAGGCCAAAAACGTGCACTTTCACCACGTCTCGACCGACGAGGTGTTCGGCTCGCTCGGCCCGACCGGCGCTTTCCGCGAGGACACGCCGTATCAGCCGAACTCGCCGTACTCGGCTTCGAAGGCCGGGTCCGATCACCTGGTGCGAGCCTACGCCCACACGTACGGGCTCTCGGTGACGGTCTCGAACTGCAGCAACAACTACGGCCCGTTCCAGTTCCCCGAGAAGCTCATCCCCGTGATGATCTTGAACCTGGTCGAGGGCAAGCCGCTGCCGGTCTACGGCGACGGGCTGAACGTCCGCGATTGGCTCTACGTGGACGATCACGCCGAAGCGATCTGGAGCATCGTCGAGCGCGGACGCAGCGGCGAGACTTACAACGTCGGCGGCGAGGGCGAGCGCACGAATCTCGAAATCATTCGGCTCCTGATCGAGCACGTGGCCGAGCGCACCGGCAAGTCGAAGAGCGACCTCGAGCGGCAGATCACGTACGTGAAGGACCGCCCCGGTCACGACCGGCGCTACGCGATCGATTTCACCAAGGTGAATCGCGAGCTCGGCTGGTCGCCCAAGCACGACCTCGCGCTCGGCCTGCGCGACACGGTAGGCTGGTACCTCGAAAACACGGGCTGGATCGAGCGCGTGCGGACGGGCGCCTACCGCGAGTGGATGGCGACCAACTACGAACGCCGCTAGCGACGAGCGAGCCGAAACAGCCGGTGGCCCTCCTGCTCGACGGGGCCCGTGATCGAGAGGCGCTCGCTCGCGATCTCGCGGATACGCCCCGCGCGGCTCAGATCGCGCAGCACGAGGCGATCGCCCGCCACCGACAGCACCTCGCAGCGTCCGAACGCGAAGTGCTCGACCCAGTCGCCCGCCTCGGGCAGCACCGCGTCGTCCGCTCCCTCTTCCGCGGAGTCGCTCACGCCGACGCGCGCCGCAAAGGCGGAGGTCAGCGGGCGCTTGGCAAGCACGGCCTCGGGCGCGTGGCGCAACGGGGCTTTGTCGTCGCTCGAATCCTGCCCCGCGCGCGGTAGCGAGTCGCCCGCCGCCACGCACACGGCCGATACGCCCGCCGAGCGCGCCCGCACGAGCACTCCCGCGAGCACCTCGACGCGCTCACCCACGGCGCGCGACAGCGTGACGCCGTACGGACCCCCGAGCGGCCCGCCCAGCTGAACGAGCGCAAAGCGGCCTCGAAAGGTGCGGCGCTCGTCCGCGCCGTCGGCCCCGAGCCGCAGCTCGACGTCGTCGACGAAGCCCGTCGCCTGCACCCAGCCGCGATGTCGCGCGAATGCTTCCACGAGCGCTTCGCAAAGCTCGCCACCGCTCGCGATGGAGCGAAACGCGGGCGGCAAGTCTTTCATCGCGGGGACGCCGTCGAACGCCGTGGTTTCGAAGCGCGCGGGCGGCCGCTCATTGATCGGGCGGGATGACGATTTTGTCGTCCTGCTGATCGGGGCCGCGGTGGATCTTTATCTCGTTGTCGGGGCGCGCCCACTCGGGCTTCTCCCACACGCCGCCGTCTTCCTCCGCCTCGGGGGTGGGGGTGGCCGCGGGCGGCGCCTCGATGCCCAGATGCGGCTCGGGCTTGGCCGTTGCATCGTGGGGGGCGGCGCTCGGAACGGAGGGCGCGGGCTGTGCGGCGGAGGTCGTCGCCGGCGGAGACGGCTCGGCGCCTTCGATGGCCGTGGGCGCCACCGGTGCGGTCGTCGCTTCATCGTGTTTTTTCGCGTGCTTGCTGGACGGCAGCGGCTCCGCGCTCTCGGGCGGTGCGGCCGGCGCAGGCAGCGCGGCGTTGTCGTGCCCGCGTGTGCCGCTGTGCCCCTTGATCCAAAAGAGGCCTCCGGCGAGCCCCGCGCCGAGCGCCGTGATCGCGACGAGCATCACGAGCGCGGCGCCGTGGCTCTTCGGCTCGGGTGGCGGCTCGTGGTGTGTCGTGCCGAACAGCGCCTCCGTCGGCGCGAGAATGCCGGGATCCGCACCCGCGGGCTCGACCTGCATGACGGCGGCAACGGTGGGCGCGTCCGCGCGCGTGCGGCGCCGTGACGACTCCGGAGCCTTCACCATCGTCGGCATGTCGGACTGCAGCGACGCCGGAGGACGGCTCGATGGACTCGCGTTGCTCGCGACCGAGACGTCGGGCGAATCGAACGCCGTGGTCTCCTTGACGTCGAGGCCGAGCGCCTCGCGCAGGGCGTCGGTGAGCTCCCGCGCCGTCTGGAAGCGGTTCTCGGGGTCGCGCGCGCAGGCCTTGGCGAACCAGGCGTCGAAGCCGAGCGGAACCGGGGCGATGTCGCTTGGCACCGGCAGATCGCGCACGCAAATCGTGAGCACGAGATCGCCGAGTCCGTCGCTGTAAAACGGGCGTTTGCCGGTCAGGCATTCGAACGCGATCACGCCGAGCGACCACAGATCCGAGCGGCTATCGACCGTCTTGTTCCCCTGCGCCTGTTCGGGGCTCATGTAGTACGGCGTGCCGAGGATCGAGCCGGTGCGCGTCCGTGTTCCTTCGGGTCCTTCGAGCGCGGCGCGCTCCACCTTGGCGACACCGAAGTCGAGGACCTTCGCGATCTCGTCGTCCTCGTTCTTCACCAAGAACACGTTCTCGGGCTTGAGGTCGCGGTGGACGATGCCGGCCTCGTGCGCGCGGCCGACGGCGCGCCCGACGTGCGTGAGGACGCGCGCGGTGTCCTGGCGCGACAGCCGTCGCACGCGCTTCAGGCGTTGCGCGAGGTTCTCGCCCTCGAGCAGCTCCATCACCATGAACGGGATCGGGCCTTCGACGCCGTAGTCGATGATCTGGACGACGTGCGGGCTGCGCAGCGCGGCAGCCGACTTCGCCTCGCGCAGGAAGCGCGCCAGCGTGTCCTCGTCGGGCACGGCTTCGCGATCGATGAGCTTCACGGCGACGGGCGCTTGCAGGACGAGATGCTCGGCACGCCAAATCGCCCCCATACCGCCCTGGCCGAGCCGCAGCTCCAGCCGATATCGGCCGGCGAGCACCCGGTTCGGCTCCAGCGCTTCAACGCCCATGCTAGGAAATCGCACCATAGCGCCCCCGGAAGCCGGGCGCACCCGCCGTTCCGTTCCCCGCCTTGTACCCTGGCGACCGCGATGCAGCTCGATCTAACGATTGTGGATGCAGCCGAGCTCCCCGAGCGAGCGGCCCGAAAAATTCGTGACCTTGTCGTCGAAAGCGCGAAGTTGCGCGGGCGCGCCTGCATTGCGCTGTCTGGAGGTACGACACCGCGGGCCGTTCATGAAGCGTGGGCCATGCTGCCCGATGTGCCGTGGAACCTCGTTCACGTGTACTTCGGCGATGAGCGGGCCGTTCCGCCGGACCACTCAGACAGCAATTATCGGATGGCGAAAGAGTCGCTGCTCTCACGAGTGCCGATTCCCGGTGCTCAGGTCCACCGTCCGGCCGCGGAACAGCAGGATCGCGATGCCGCCGCGCGCGCGTACGAGTCGATACTTCCGGCCATCTTCGATGTCGTGCTGCTGGGCATCGGGGAAGACGGCCACACGGCTTCTTTATTCCCAGGCTCGGCCGCTTTAGGTGAAACGGAGCGTCGCTGCGTCGCCGTCATCGGTCCGAAACCGCCCCCGGAGCGGCTCACGCTGACGCCGCCGGTGCTCGAGCAGGCTCGCGCGCTCGTGATGCTCGCGACGGGCGCGGGCAAAGCGGAGCCTGTCGAGCGCGCACTCTTCGGCGCCTGGGATCCGGTCGGAACGCCAGCGCAGCTTGCGAGACGCGGCACGTGGTTCCTCGATCCAGCCGCCGCGAAATTCGTCCAGGCCCACGCCCGAGAGAAATGACCGGATGCTGACAGAAGCCGAAGCCAAACGAATCGCTACCGAAAACATCGCCGCCTGGAACTCGCACGATCTCGAGCGCATCCTCGCTCACTACGCCGAGGACGTGGTCCTCATTTCGCCCGTCGCGAAGCAGCGTTTCGGCGCCACCGGCGGAGAGGTGCGCGGCAAGGCGGCGCTGCGCGCGTACTTCGGGCGCGCGCTCGAAGCGAGCCCCGAGCTGCGCTTCGAGCTCGTGGACGTGATGTGGGGCATCTCGAGCGTCGTGCTCTATTACAAGAACCATCGCGGCTCGATGACGGGCGAGGTGCTCGAGATCGGCCCGAACGGCTTGGCCGTGCGCGTGCTCGCGAACTACAGCGCGCCCGTCCCGAGCTAGGTGCTGACGACCCGGCTACACCCCGCGACGCCCTGCGGGCCTCGCTTGAATGTTCGAATTCAAATAAGGGTCGGAGCGGAGCTGCACTAGCTTCCGGTGCTCTGGTAGCCGCGCAGGGCCGCGTTCCACGTGAGCTTCGCCACGATGCCGCTCGCGAGCGCGCCCGCGAGAGGCCACAGCACGGCGCCGAGCAGCGAGCCGTGACCGCGCAGAAAGTCGGCGGGAACGAAGATCGCGGCGCCGAACGGCACGAGATACATGACGAGCGCCCGCAGCCACCCGGGGTACATCGAGAGGGGGTAGCGCGACGTATTGAGCAGCTGATGCACCGTGAACAGGTGCGAGGCCCAGGGACCCACGACGCGCAGCATCAGCGATCCCGTGACGACGAGCGCGCCCGTGTACACGACCGCGCCGCACAGGACCCAGAACGGAACGAGCAGCAGCATCCAAGACGGCACGCCGAGCTTCGACCAGGCGATGCCGAGCGTGACGGCTCCGGTCGCGAGATTGCCGAGCGCGTGCAGCTCGGGCCGCGACATGAGCACGAACGTCAGGCTATCCACGGGATAGATCAGCAACCGATCGAGCTGTCCGTCCTGCACGTAATACGGCAGCCACCAGATCCCGTTCGAGAGGAGCTCGGACAAGCCGAGCACGAGCGCCGTCATTCCGAAAAGGAGCAGCACCTCGCTCGCCTTCCAGCCGCCGAGCCCCGGTGCGCGCGAAAAAACCACCCAATAGAAACCGAGCGCGGCGAGCTGCATCGCGACCGCCGTGACCACCCCGACCGCGAAGTCCACGCGGTACTCGGCGATCGCCTTCACGGCCGTACGGTAGAAGAGGAAGTAGAAGCGCACGCTCAGCCTCCCTGCACCTGGTGACGCCGCATCACGGCGCTCAGGATCAGCTCGCCTGCAGCGAGCAGGCCGACTCCCCACGCCGCCTGCCACGCCATCAGCCTGAGCGCCTCGGGCCAGACCACCAAACCGAGCCAGATCCGCGCGGGTGTCTCGATCTCGTGGTGAAACGGCAGCGCCTCCGCCACGGCGCGGAGCGGCCGCGGAAACATGACGAGCGGCGCCGAGAGCCCCGAAAACACCTGATGCAACGAGGCGCGCAGGAAGAACACGCCGTAGCCCGACTGCAGCACGAACGACGCCTGCACGATGAGGTAGCTCAGACCGAACGCAATCAAGAATCCGAGCCCGACGCTCACGAGCGCGAGCGCGAGCGCGACGCCGTCGTGCGGCAAGAGCGCCGAGCCCACGAACCAATACCCGACCCCGAAGAGCGGCAGCGCGTACACGAAGTTCACGAGCACGTCGCCCGCCGCCTGTCCCATCTGCAGCGCAAGAAAGCCGATCGGCCGCAAGAGATCGCTCGCCACCAGCCCCGAGCGGATCCGCTGCCCGAACCTCAGCTCGACGCTCATCACGAGCAGCGAGTTCACGAGGAAGGCGACGATCAGGTACGCGAGCATCTCGTCGCGTGTGAGCGGACCCTGGCGCGGATTTTCCCGATAAATCGCGAGCCAGACGAGCAGGTACACGCCGTAGCTCGTCACGCTCGCGAGCAGCGACACGAGCGTCGCCAAGCGATAGGTGAGCTTGGTCTGGGCGGTCTTCTGCGCGAGCACCACGAATCCGTGCAGCATCTGCAGCGTGCTCGGCCGAGGGAGCGCGCTCATGCCGGCGGCTTTGCGTTGCGATACAGGCGCGTCACGATCGCTTCGAGCTCGGCGCCATGCACGGTGAGGTCCGAGACGGCGAGGTGTCGCAGCACGCTCGCCGTGACTCGCGGTGCGCTCGCGGCGTTTGCGCACTCGAGCCGAAGCCTGCGCGGCACGCTGAAGTCGAGCTCGAGCTCCTCGCCCTCGAGGTCCTGCTCGAGCCGCTCGCGCGCGCCGCTATCGAGGGGGCCCTCGAGCGTGACGAGTAGCGTGCGGCCTTCCGCGTAGCGCTCCTCGAAGCCGGTGCGGCTCCCGTCGTAGAGCAAGCGGCCGCGATCGAGGACGAGCAGCCGGTCGCAGGTGGCGCTGATGTCCTTCAAATCGTGCGTCGTGAGCACGATCGTCGTGCCGAAGCGGCGCCGCATCTCGACCAGGTGCTCGCGCACCCGCTCCTTCACGAGCACGTCGAGCCCGATCGTCGGCTCGTCGAGGAACGCGATGGCCGGCGCGTGCAGGAGCGATGCGGCGAGATCGCAGCGCATTCGTTGCCCGAGCGACAGCAAGCGCACCGGTGTGTCGAGAAACTCGCCGAGCTCGAGACGCTCGACCGCTTCGGTGTAGGTGAAGCGATAGACGTCGTCGGGCACGCGGTACATCGCCTTCAGGAGCTCGAAGCTGTCGCGCGCCGGGATGTCCCAGAGCAGCTGCGGCTTCTGCCCGAAGACGACGCCGATGCTCTGCGAGAGGCGGCGCCGATCGCCGTGCGGCACGATGCCGAGCGTCTCCACGCGGCCCGCCGTCGGCACGAGGATCCCGGTGAGCATCTTCACGGTCGTCGACTTGCCCGCGCCGTTCTCCCCGATGAGCCCCACGCTCTCGCCGCGCTCGACGCGGAACGAGAGGTCGCTGACGGCGGCGAGCTCCTCCGTCTCGAACGAAAAATAGGCGCGCAGGCCCGCCCAGAAGCCTTCCATGCGCTTGCGGCGCCGGTAGGTCTTGCCGAGCCCTTCGCAGAGGATTGCGGTGTTCATCGGTCGTTCCGTGGTCGCGAGCGTGGGGCCATGCCCCCGAGCGTCAAGACGACCAAGCTCGAGTCAGTCGCGTGGCGAGCGTGCCGAGCGCCTCTTTCGACGACGCGCCGCCGATCAGCAAGGGCAGCTCGATCTCGCGCACGCCGAGCGCGCGAAGGCGGCGCTGACAGTCGGATTGGATCCCTTCGCGCACCGCACGCCGGATCCCCGCTGCGACGGCCGCGTCACCGGGCAGGTCTGTCGCGGGCGGCGCGCTCGCCAGCGCGGAAAGTGCTTGGCGCGCGTCGGCGGCGAAGAGCTCCGGGCGAACGGCGTTCACGATCAGCGCGGCAACGGGCAAGCGCAGATCCGTGCGCAGCGCTTCGACGAGCTCCTCCGTCTCGTTGACGGGCAGCTCTTCCGGCAGCGTCACCACCACGACGCCCGATTGCTTCGGATCCTGGAACGTGCGCCAGGCTCGCTCGGCGTCGGCGCGCAAGAGGCCGGGCGGCGCCAGCTCGACGATGACCTTCGGCACGCGCAGCATGTCGAGGCCGTGACCCGTCGCGGGCGCGTCGAACAGCACCACGTCGAAGCGCGGCTCGCCGTCGACGACCTCGATCGAGTGGTACCAAGCCTTGCCGAGCAGCGCCCACTCCTTGAGCCCGGGCGCACCGGCGAAGAAACCTTGCACGTAGCGGTTGTCGAAGATCGCATCCACGAGCACGCGGCTCTTGAGCTTCATCTGCCCGTACTCGCGCAGGGCGATCTCCGAGCGCAGGAGGACGCCCGAAAGGTTCGGCCGGAGCTCGCGGATCTCGGTGCCGAGCGGGGCCACGCCGAGCAGCTCCGAAACGCGCTCTTTGGCGCCCGTCACGGCGACGAGCACGCGTTTGCCGCTCGCTGCGAGCGCGGTCGCCAATGCGGCCGTGACGGTCGTCTTGCCGACGCCGCCTTTGCCGGTGACGAAGAGAAAGCGGCGATGTTCGAGATCGATCACGACGGGCGTGTCGTGCTACATGAGCCCGGCGCGTCCTGGAGGTCAAATGCGCCTACGAGCCATCGTTCTCAGCATCATCACCGCGGCGACGACGGCGTGCACCCAGGCCGAGCCGCCCCGTAAATCGACCGTGGAGGAGGAGATCGCCGCCGCCGTCGCGGCCGGCGCCATCGAGAAGGACGCTCGCCAGGCCGCTCGCGCCAGGCGCTGGGCACCGCCCAACGGGCCGATGCTCGCCATCGAAGCCGGCAAGGGCGTCGGCGCGATCCGCATCGGTGCGACCGTCGCCACGATCGAGCGCCTGATGGACAAGCGCTGCGAGGTGCTGACGGAAGAGCTCTGCCGCTACATCACGCGCGGCGTCGACTTCCACCTCGTCGGCGGCATCACGAATTGGATCCACGTGCAGCGCGCCGGTCGTCCGGCGGGCAACGACTACACCGGCGAACCCATCGAGTTCGGCTTCTTCAACGGCGCCATCCCGCCCGACGTTCGCCTCGGCATGATCCCCTCGGCCGTGCAGGAGTACGTCGGCCCGCCCGAGCGCATCGAGCCCGTGCCCCAGCCCAACCCCGCATCGCTCGTCGCGCGCGACTACTACCCCGGCATGGTCATCGAGTACGACCGCTACACGAACGGCAAAATCATCCTGGGCGGCGTCCGCATCATGAAGGATCCCCTCGGCCGCCCCGGCTACGAATACATCCCCCGCGGCGCTGCGATTCCGGGCAATCCCGCGAGCGGCGAAACCGTGCGGAACAAAGACGTCGTTCGGTAGCGGCCGTTGCCCCCGCGCGCGCGCAACGTCGTGCAGGCGCGGGTGGGGGATTGCGAGCTGATGCCATCATGTCCGCGCGGCGTGGTGCAGACGCGTGCTGAGGACTGCGCGCTGGTGCCCCCACGTGTGCGCGGCGTGGTGCGACGCGTGCGGCTCGGCAGTGAGGGGGGGAAAGGGTGCCCGCCACGTGGGCGCCGCGTCATGCGACCGCGTGCGGCTCGGCAGTGATGGAGTGCGTGGTTGCCCCGCACGCGGGCGCGGCGTGGTACGGCCCGCGTGCTCGGCCTTCGGCCTCCGCGCCCGGGTGCCCCCAAGCGCGGGCCTTGCCCGCGCGGAGGCGGGAAAG
>JADMIO010838937.1_pt1 | contig 34453 bp, 38 predicted proteins | sample 8958161 | NCBI WGS metagenome assembly JADMIO01 (sample SAMN16585339, study PRJNA669376) | soil metagenome | isolation source: Crop rotation soil | place: USA: Cullars Rotation, Alabama | collected 2011
CGCGACAACTTGTCCACGTGGAATTCTAAGCTTAGGATCCCAATGTGCTGGAAAGGGGTGGCCCTAGTTGTCATCCCCCTACTCACCGACACCTTCGAAGGCTCGATCCTCCGCGCCCGTTAATCGGCCTTTGCTACGTGGTTTTCGAGGACTGCGAGGACGGCTTCGAAGGGGGCGGGGCTGTGCAGGGCCCGGGCGGTGATCAGGGCGCCTTCCATCCCGGCGACTGATGCGTCCGCGAGCTGACGGGCTGCCTTGGGGTCGAGTCCGAGAGTCTGGAAATGACTCGCGAGCCGCTCGATGATCGCCAGGAACGCGCGCCCGCCGAGGTCGCCCAGCTCGGCGGACTCGATGACGATCGGCGCCAGCGCGCAGCCCTCCTGGTAGCTGCTCGCCAGCAGGTTCTTGCGGGCCAGCCCGACATAGCCGCGCACCAGCTCCACCGGCGACGTGGCCTCGGCCGCCATCCGGTCGATGTGCTCCAACTGGTCTTTCAGGTGCTCGTTGGCAGCCTCCTCAGCCAGCTGCGCCTTACCGCCGGGGAAGTGGAAATACACCGAGCCGCGCGGCGCCTCACTCCGTTTCAGCACCTCCGACATCGCCGTCGCGTGGTACCCCTGCTCGCGCAGCAACTGCCGAGCGGCCGAAACCATCTTCTGCCTTGCGTCTGTCCGTAAACCCGCCATGGCTTGAGTGTACCTGCATACTATGTCGTACGGCATAGTTAGCTTGACGGCTCTCGAGAGGATCCACCATGGCGTCCGTACTCATCACCGGCGCATCCAGAGGCATCGGGCGTGCGATCGCCCTCGAACTGGCGGACCGCGGCCATCGCGTCGTCGCCACCGCTCGGGAACCGGAAGCGCTGGCAGACCTCCCGGTCGACCAGCGGCTGCAACTCGACGTCACCGACCAGGACAGCGTCGACCGGGCCGTCCGAGAGGCTGGTGAGATCGACGTACTCGTCAGCAACGCCGGTACGACGGTGCGCGCGCCTCTCGAGAGCGTCCCGCTGGCCGAGTTCGAGCGGGTCTACCAGCTCAACACCCTGGGAGCACTCCGCATCGCCCAGGCGGTGATCCCGGCGATGCGGCGGCGAGGTTCGGGTCGCCTGGTCTTCGTCTCGAGCATCCAAGGTCGGCTCGTGCTACCCATCATCGGCCCGTACGCCGCCAGCAAGTGGGCGCTGGAGGCGATCGCGGAAACCCTCGCCATCGAAACCGGCCACTTCGGGATCAAGGTGAGCATCGTGCAGCCCGGAGCGGTCTCCACCGCCGGCGCTGCCCAGGCCGGGGCCTTCTTCGGTGATGACGACCCGTATGCCCCGCTCTACCAGCAGCTCGGCGCTCTTCGCGGCGAGGCCATCACCCCGGAGGAAGTCGCCGCCATCGTGGCCGACACGGTCGAGCACCCGCACCCGGACCTCCGCATCCCCGCCGGCGCTCCCGCCGAACGCGCACTGAAGTCCCGCAAGGAAGCCCCCGAGAACGAGCCCTTCATCCTCGCCAACCTCGACTGGTGAGCTAGCGGTCGGAGACTACTACTTCGACCGAGTACTGGTCGGCGCGGTAGCAGTGGTCGCCGAATTCGACCGGGGAGCCGTCCGCGTCGTAGGCGCTGCGGGTCATCGTGACGAGCGGTTCGGCCTTGGTGAGATGCAGCGTACGGCGTTCCTCCGCGGTGGCGTTGCGGGCGCCGATGCGCTGCCGGGCGACGCTCGGACGGATGCCGCGAGCGCGGAGCAGCGCGTATAGACCTTCCTTCTGGAGCGCCTCGACGGTCAGGTCATTCATTGCCGGGGGCAACCAATTGCGCATGATCGCGAGCGGCACGTTCCCGGCGTACCGGAGCCGGACGATCGCGACCACCGGCGTACCGGGTGGCAGTCCGAGTGCTTCCGCGGCGCGGGCGTCCTGGGCGTCGCGCTGGAGCGAGAGTACGTCGGTGTGCGGCGCCCGGCCCTCGCGCTCGAGATCGTCGTACAGGCTGGTCAGCTCGGCCTTGCGGTGCACCATCTGGTTGGCGACCGTGGTGCCGATGCCGCGCCGGCGTACCAGCAGGCCTTTGTTCACCAGCTCGGAGATCGCGCGCCGGACTGTCGGCCGGGAGAGGCTGAGCCGGTCCGACATCGCCTGCTCGTTCTCGAACGGGTCGCCCGGCTTCAGCGTGCCGTCGCTGATCGCGGCGATCAGCTGCTCGGCGAGCTGGTGATAGAGCGGCACCGGGCTCGCGCGATCGATCTGGATCGGGAGGTCGGCCATGACCGGGATGTTACCTGAAGCACCTTTGTATGTCTCGACATGAAAATGTGCTTACAAACTATTGACAGCCCCGAACGGGAGGACAAGGCTGACTGAGGCGCTGTGATCAGGGCTGCTGGCCAATGCCGCTCGGGCAGGCGTTGCTGGCTGGGGTTGTTCGGACTTCGTGAGAGGGCACAGGATGCGGATCGGTTTGGCCGGGGCGGGGCGGATCGGGGCGTTCCACGCCGCGACCCTGAAGAGTCTGGCGGCGGTGGACCAGGTGGTGGTCACGGACGTGGACGCGAGCCGGGCGGAAGTCGTCGCCAAGGAGCTCGGTCTGGAGTTCGCCGCCGACGTGGACCAGTTGCTGAGCAGTGACCTGGACGGTTTCGTGATCGCCGCGGCGACCTCGGCGCACGCCGACCTGATCGGCAAGGCCGTCGCGGCCGGGATCCCGACCTTCTGCGAGAAGCCGGTCGCGCTCGACCTGGCCGAGACGCAGCAGGTGGTCGCGCTGGTCGAAGCCTCCGGCGTACCGGTGCATCTCGGCTTCCAGCGGCGGTTCGATCGCGGATATCAGTTCGCGGCCGAGCAGGTCCGGTCCGGTGCACTCGGGTTCGTCCACCACCTCCGGGCGAACACCAACGACGCGTTCCCGCCGCCGCAGGAGTACATCCCGACCAGCGGTGGATTCTTCCGCGACTGCCTGGTGCACGACTTCGACATCATCCGGTTCGTCACCGGTCGCGAGGTGGTCAGCGTCTTCGCGACCGGCGCGAACCGCGGCGAGGCCTTCTTCGGCGAGTACGGCGACGTCGACGCCGCCGCCGCGCTACTCACCCTCGACGACGGCACCTTCGCAGCCGTCAGCGGTACCAGGTACAACGCGGCCGGCCACGACGTCCGGATGGAGGTGCTCGGTTCGCTCGGCTCGGTCGCGGTCGGCCTCGACGAGCACACCGCCCTGAAGTCCGCCGAACCCGGTGTCACCTTCCCAGCCGGCGAACCGCACACCACGTTCATGGACCGCTTCCGGCCCGCGTACGTCGCCGAGCTGACCGCCTTCACCGAGGTGGTCGCCGGCACCCGCGAGGTCCCCTGCACCGTCCGCGATGCCCTGCAAGCCTTCCGTACCGCGGATGCCTGCGAACTGTCCCGGCGCGAAAACCGCGTCGTCATGATGGAGGAAATCGGCGAATGACTCTGCTTTTTGCCTCGCCTGCGGCTCGGCGGGTCATCGGGCTGACCTCCGGGTCTTCCCTCGTCCCTTCAGTCGCTTCGCTCCTTCCACTCCTCAGTCCAGACCAGGAGGCCCGATGACCAACCTTGCTGACCGAATTGCGGGAGCCCCGATCTCTTGGGGGGTCTGCGAGGTGCCCGGGTGGGGTTATCAGTACGACGCGGAGACCGTGCTGGCGCAGATGCGCGAGGTGGGGATCGCCGCGACCGAGTTCGGGCCGGACGGCTTCCTGCCGGAGGACCCGGCGGAGAAGGCGAAGACGTTGGCCGATGCGGGACTGCGTGCGGTCGGGGGATTCGTTCCCGTCGTACTGCATGATCCTTCGCACGACCCGGCGCCGGAGATCGCTCAGGCGCTGGAAGGCTTTGTTGCATCGGGCGCGAGCACGCTGGTGCTGGCCGCGGCGACCGGTCAGGAGGGATACGACGATCGCCCGGTGCTGGACGACGCAGGCTGGTCCACGCTGCTCGCCAACCTCGACCGACTCGCCGGAATCGCCGCAGCAGCAGGGATCCGGGCGACGATCCACCCGCACGTCGGCACGATGGTGGAGAACGCGGACGACGTACGCCGGGTGCTCGGCGGCTCGTCGATCGGCCTGACGCTCGACACCGGGCACCTGCTGATCGGCGGGGTGGACCCGGTCGCGCTCGCGCTGGAGCACACCGGCCGGATCCGGCACACGCATCTGAAGGACGTGGATGGCGCGTGGGCCGCGAAGGTGCAGAGCGGAGAGGTCAGCTACACCGACGCTGTGCGGCAAGGGATGTACCGGCCGCTCGGGCAGGGCGACATCGACCTGGCCACGATCGTCGGAGCACTGGAGGAGGCCGGGTACGACGGGTGGTACGTGCTCGAGCAGGACACGATCCTGCCGTCGCGGCCCGCGGATGAAGGTCCGGTGGTCGACGTCCGGGCGAGCATCGAGCATCTGCGCCGGATCGCCGAGGCGGTCTGATGGCCGACGACGTACTGACGATCGGGCGGATCGGGGTCGACCTGTATCCGCTACAGACCGGCACGCATCTGGAGGATGTCGAGAGCTTCGGCAAGTTCCTCGGTGGGAGTGCCACGAACGTCGCTGTCGCCGCTGCCCGGCACGGTCGGAAGTCGGCGGTGATCAGCCGGACCGGGAACGATCCGTTCGGGAAGTTCATCCATCGCACGCTGCTGGAGCTGGGTGTCGACGACCGGTTCGTCACCGGGGTGGACGGGTTGCCGACGCCGATCACGTTCTGCGAGATCTTCCCGCCGGACGACTTCCCGCTGTACTTCTACCGGTTCCCGAAGGCGCCGGACCTGGTGATCAACCCGTCCGAGCTGGATCTGCCGGCGATTCGCGATGCGCGGATCTACTGGTCGACGGTGACCGGGTTGTCGGCCGAGCCGAGCCGGTCGGCGCACTTCGCGGCCTGGGAGGCGCGTGAACGGCGGGCGATCACGGTGCTCGACCTGGACTACCGGCCGATGTTCTGGGCGGATCCGTCCGAGGCGCACGAGCAGGTCAGCCGGGCGCTCGGGCACTGCACAGTTGCCGTCGGCAACCGTGAGGAGTGCGAGGTGGCGGTCGGCGAGACCGATCCCGACAAGGCCGCCCAGGCGTTGCTGGACCGCGGACTCGACCTCGCGGTCGTGAAACAGGGCCCGAAGGGAACGCTGGCCCGCACCCGCGACGAGCGGGTGGAGGTACCCCCGTTTCCGGTCGAGGTGGTGAACGGTCTCGGTGCGGGCGACGGCTTCGGTGGCGCCCTCTGCCACGGTCTGCTGGCCGGCTGGCCGCTGGAGAAGGTGATCCGCTTCGCCAACATCGCAGGCGCCATCGTCGCCTCCCGCCTCGAATGCTCAACCGCCATGCCCTCCGAGTCCGAGGTCCTCGCACTGATGGGGGAGAACGCATGAACGGGGTGGATGAGCAGCGGACTGAGGGCGCGGTCTGGTCGTCGGCTGTTGATCTCACGGAGGTGCGGGTTCGGCATCCTGAGCGGATTGCGGAGGCGTGGCAGCAGCGGCGGCGGCGGGAAGTGGTGGGTGAAGACGGGCGGCTGCTGATTGTTGCGGCGGATCATCCTGCGCGCGGCGCGTTGGGTGTGCGGGACGACAAGATGGCGATGGCGAGCAGGCCCGGGTTGATCGATCGGCTGGTGACCGCGTTGGAGCGGCCCGGGGTCGACGGCGTACTGGCTACTCCCGACGTGCTGGAAGATCTGTTGTTGCTGGGCGCACTCGAAGGCAAGGTCGTCATCGGGTCGATGAACCGGGGTGGCCTGCAGGGCGCGTCGTTCGAACTGGACGACCGGTTCACGGCCTACGGTACGGCCGATGACATCGCTGCGCGCAGGCTGGACGGCGGCAAGATGCTGACCCGGATCTGCCTCGACGACCCGGGAACCGTGGCGACGCTGGAGAGCAGCGCCCGCGCCGTCACCGAACTCGCCGAACGCAAGCTCCTCGCAATGGTCGAACCCTTCTGGTCGATCCGCCGCGAAGGCCGGGTGACGAACCTGCTCGACCCCGACTCGGTGATCAAGTCGATCCACATCGCCGCGGGCCTAGGCGCCACCAGCGCCTACACCTGGCTCAAACTCCCGGTGGTCGACGACCTCGCCCGCGTCATGGAAGCAACCACCTTGCCGACCCTCCTCCTCGGCGGCGACCCGACCGTAGCCCCCGAAGAGACCTACGCCTCCTGGGGCAAAGCGCTAAGCCTGCCGTCAGTACGCGGCCTAGTAGTAGGCCGAGCCCTCCTCTTCCCACCCGACGGCAACGTAGCCGCCGCCGTAGACCAGGCCAGCACGCTGGTCCACGGAGGCGCCGCATGAGCTTCACTACATACAAGGGAGAGCATTCGTGACTGCCTGGTATCGACCTGCGGGATCTACTGCACGGGACGGGTTCGAGTTGGCGGTCAGTCCGGGCGAGCCGGACTGGCACCACACCGGCCTGTACGTCGCGACGCTCCGGCCCGGACAGTCTGTTGAGTTTTCGACGGGGGACTGCGAGTACCTGGTGCTGCCGCTCAGCGGATCCGCCGAGGTGATCGTCGACGGCGAGACCGTGCCTCTCGGCGGTCGTGCCGACGTGTTCGCCGGCCCGACCGACCTCGCCTATGTTCCCCGCGGTACGGAGGTCGCGGTGGTGAGCGCGGGTGGCGCACGGATCGCGTTCCCGCATGCGAAGGCCGCCTCGGACTACCCGTTCCGGCGGATCGGCGTCGAGCAGGTCGAGACCGAACTCCGCGGCGCGGGTGTCGCCTCCCGGCAGGTGCGGAACTTCGGCACTCCCGCGGTGCTCGAGGCGGACTCGATCATCGCATGCGAGGTTCTCACGCCGGCCGGCAACTGGTCGTCGTACCCGCCGCACAAGCACGACGAGCACAAGCCTGGTAAGGAGAGTGAGCTCGAGGAGATCTACTACTTCGAGCTGCAGCTGTCCGACGATGCCCCCGAAGGTGTCAAGGGCAACGACCCGATCGGTTACCAGCGGGTCTACGGCACCGACGACCGCCCCATCGACGTCCTCGCGGAAGTTCGCAGCGGGGATGTGGTGCTGGTGCCACACGGTTGGCATGGTCCTGCGATGGCGCCTCCTGGCTATGACATGTACTACCTGAACGTGATGGCCGGCCCGGGCACCGACCGCGAATGGCTGATCACCGACGACCCCCAGCACGGCTGGGTCCGAGACCTCTGGGAAGCCCAGCAGATAGACCCCCGTCTCCCCTTCGGAGAAGAACGATGACCCGTCGGGGACAACAGGTTAAGGCACTGATGACGATGTGGTGTGGAGGAGTGCGATGACGGTTCGTCTCACGGTCGCGCAGGCGTTGGTGCGATTTCTGAGCGTTCAGTACTCGGAGCGGGACGGCGAGCGGCAACGGTTGTTCGCGGGGTGCTTCGGGATCTTCGGTCATGGAAACGTCGCCGGCCTGGGGCAGGCATTGCTGCAGGCGGAACTCGAAGACCCAGAGGCGTTGCCGTACATCCTGGCTCGCAACGAGCAGGCCATGGTGCACAGCGCCGCCGCCTTCGCGCGCACCCGCGACCGCCTGCAGACCTACGCCTGTACTGCGAGCGTCGGCCCCGGCTCGACCAACATGGTCACGGGCGCCGCGCTGGCCACCGTCAACCGGCTCCCGGTCCTCCTCCTTCCGTCCGATGTCTTCGCAACCCGGGTGGCGACGCCCGTGCTGCAGGAACTGGAGAGCTTCAACGCCGGCGACGTCTCCGTCAACGACGCCTTCCGCCCGGTCTCGAAGTACTTCGACCGGATCTGGCGCCCGGAGCAGTTGCCCTCGGCACTGATGAACGCGATGCGCGTGCTGACCGACCCGGTCGAGACCGGCGCGGTGACGCTGGCCCTGCCGCAGGACGTCCAGGCCGAGGCGCACGACTGGCCCGAGGAGCTCTTCGCCGAGCGCACCTGGTACGTCGCGCGGCCGTTGCCCGAGGCATCCATTGTCGACAAAGCGGTAGATCTCCTACGGGCCTCGGAGCGGCCGCTGATCGTCGCCGGCGGCGGCGTGGCGTACTCCCGGGCGCAGGACGCGCTCCGCGAGTTCGCCGAGGCGACCGGGATCCCGGTCGCCGAAAGCCAAGCAGGCAAGGGATCTCTGCGCTACGACCACCCGCAGTCGGTCGGCGCGGTCGGGTCCACGGGCACGACGGCGGCCAACGCCCTGGCGCGCGACGCCGACCTGGTGATCGGCATCGGCACCCGGTACGGCGACTTCACGACGGCTTCCCGGACTGCATTCCAGAACCCTGACGTGCGGTTCGTGAACATCAACGTGGCGCGCTTCGACGGTGGCAAACATGCCGGCCTTCCTCTCGTCGCGGATGCCCGGGAAGCCCTTGTATCCCTGCGATCCGCGGTCGGTGATTGGTCTGTGCAAGAAAAGTACAAGGATCTGACCGCCGAACTCGCACGAGTTTGGGACGAGACCGTCGCTCAGGCGTACGACCCGCCTGCGGAGGTTGTGGACAACCTCGCCGAGGGTCTGCTGACCCAGGGCCAGGTGCTCGGTGCCGTCAACGAATTGTCGGAGCCGCGTGATGTGGTGGTTTGTGCAGCCGGTTCGATGCCGGGCGACCTGCACAAACTGTGGCGGACACGCGATCCGAAGGGATACCACGTCGAATATGGCTACTCCTGCATGGGTTACGAGATCGCCGGCGGGCTGGGCGTCCGGCTCGGCGCACCCGACCGCGACGTCTTCGTCCTGGTCGGCGACGGGTCGTACCTGATGATGTCGTCCGAGCTGGTCACCGCGGTCCAGGAGAACGTCAAGATCATCGTCGTCCTGGTCCAGAACCACGGCTTCGCCTCGATCGGCGCCCTGTCGGAATCCCTTGGCTCACAGCGATTCGGTACGGCGTACCGGCGGCGCAGCGGCGACGGGCGGCTGGACGGGGACTACCTGCCGGTCGATCTGGCGATGAACGTGCGCAGTCTCGGCGTCGACGTGATCGAGGTGAACAGCCGCGCCGAACTGGAGAAGGCCATCGGTACTGCGAAGGCCGCGACCGGCCCGATCGCGATCCACGTGAGGACGGATCCGTTGGTGGGCGCGCCCGACAGTGATTCCTGGTGGGACGTGCCGGTGAGCCAGGTCTCGACGCTGGAGTCGACTCAGACCGCGTCCGCGAAGTACGAGAAGGCGAAGCAGGACCAGCGCCCGTATCTCGGACCGGTCGAGAGGGAGAGCTGATGAGCGGGGCGACGTCGCGAGTCGAGGGGGAGGGCTGATGGGGCAGATCAAGGTCGGCAGTGCGCCGGACTCCTGGGGAGTTTGGTTTGCCGACGATGAGAAGCAGACGCCGTGGGAGCGGTTTCTCGACGAGGTTGCGGGAGCTGGCTACACGCGGATCGAGCTTGGTCCGCTCGGCTACCTGCCGACCGATCCGGCGCGGCTGAAGGACGAGTTGGACAAGCGTGGGCTCGAGGTCACGGCAGGGACTATCTTCGAGCACCTGCACCGACCCGACTCGTGGGACTCGACGTGGCGTGAGGTGTCGGCTGCTGCTGGGCTGGCTGCGGCGGTGGGAGCCAAGCATCTGGTTGTGATCCCGTCGATGTGGCGGGACAACGGCGTGGTCGTCGAGCCACGCCTGGACCACGAGGGGCAGGCACGGCACGGCCGCCAGCTGACCGAGTTGGGCAGGCGCGTCGCCTCGGAGTACGGGCTGAAGACGCAGTTCCATCCGCATGCGGACGGGCATGTCGACAACCAGGAGACCATCGAGCGGTTCCTGGCCGAGAGCGACGGCGAGCACGTCAACCTCTGCCTCGACACCGGACACGTCAGCTACTGCGGTGGCGACAACCTGAAACTGATCAAGGAATACCCGGACCGGATCGGGTATGTGCACCTGAAGCAGGTCGATCCGAAGGTGCTCGCCGAGGTGGAGGCCGAGGGGATCAGCCTGGACGACGCCGTCGCGCGGGGCGTGTTCTGCGAGCCGCCGCTCGGCGTACCGGAGTTCCCTCCGCTGCTCGACGCGCTGGCGGCGCTGGATGTCGACCTGTTCGCGATCGTGGAGCAGGACATGTATCCCTGCGCGCCGGAGGTGCCGCTGCCGATCGCGGCTCGGACGCTGGCATACCTGAGGACTCACGGGGGTGGTGTTTCCGTTTGACGACCGGGCAAGGTAATCCTTCCTGGTCACACCCGAACGCCGCGGCGTTACCGCGGGAACGTCTGAAAGGCTGGTTGTAGTCATGGTTCGGTGGCAGAAGAAGGCGGTGGCCACGGGGGCGGCGCTCGTGCTGGTCGCGGCGCTGGGTGCGTGTAGCTCCTCCGGTGGTAAGCAGGAAGAGAACAAGTCGAACGGGTCGAGCGGCAACGTGGCGAGCACGCCGCGGATGAAGGTTGCCTTGATCACCCACTCCAAGGCGGGTGACACCTTCTGGGACATCGTCCGCCGTGGCGCCGAGGCGGCCGCGCAGAAGGACAACATCGAGCTGCAGTACTCCTCCGACCCCGACGGTGCCGGTCAGGCCAACCTGGTGCAGACGGCGATCGACTCGAAGGTCGACGGCATCGCGGTCACCCTGAACAAGCCCGACGCGGTCATCCCGAACGTCAAGAAGGCTGTCGCGGCAGGGATCCCGGTGACCGTGCTGAACGGCGGTCTGGACACCTGGAAGACCTCCGGCGCGATCGGGTACTTCGGTCAGGACGAGCGGATCGCGGGGCAGGCGACCGGTGAGAAGCTCAAGGCACTCGGCGCCAAGAAAGTCATCTGCGTCATCCACGAGCAGGGCAACGTCAGCCTGGAGGCTCGCTGCCAGGGCATCAAGGACAAGTTCGGCGCGGTCGAGAACCTGAACGTCGACGGGGCCGACCAGCCCGGTACGCAGGCGACGATCACCTCGAAGCTGCAGCAGGACAAGGCGGCCGACTACGTGGTCGCGCTGAACGCAGGCGTCGCCCTGACCGCGGTTCAGGCGGCCAAGGACGCCGGGTCGTCCGCCAAGGTCGGCAGCTTCGACATGAGCAAGGAGATGGCCAAGGCGGTCCAGGACGGCACCGTCGACTTCGCCGTCGACCAGCAGCCGTACCTGCAGGGCTACCTGGCCGTCGACGCGATCTGGCTGAACAAGACCAACGGCGACACGATCGGCGGCGGCGAGGCGACCCTCACCGGTCCGGCGTTCATCGACAAGACGAACATCGAGGCTGTCGCGAAGTACGCCACGGCCGGAACCCGCTGAGGACGCGGCCATGGCATCGACCATCACGACACCCGCGGGTGTCGACGACCGGGTCACCTCCCGGTCAATAGGCGCCCGGCTGCTGAGCCGGCCGGAGATCGGGTCGCTGGTCGGCGCGGTGGTGATCCTGATCTTCTTCGCGATCGCGGCCGCGCCGTTCCGGGACATCAATCACGCCGGCACGATCCTGTACGGCGCCGCCCTGATCGGTGTCATGGCCGTTCCGGTCTCGCTGCTGATGATCGGCGGCGAGTTCGACCTGTCGGCCGGGGTCGCGGTGACGACCTCCGGTCTGACCGCCGGCATCTTCGCGTACCAGTTCAGCGTGAACGTCTGGGTCGCGATGATCGTCTCGCTGGCGGTGGCGTTGCTGATCGGCGCCTTCAACGGGTGGCTGCTGATGCGGACCGGCCTGCCGAGCTTCCTGGTGACACTCGGCACGTTCTTCATCCTGCAGGGCCTGAACATCGCGGTGACCCGGCTGACGTCGGGCGCCGTGGCATCGAACTCGATCAGCGACATGGACGGGTTCTCCTCCGCCCACGCGCTGTTCGCGTCGCAGTTCAAGCTCGGCGGGATCACGGTCAAGATCATCATCGTCTGGTGGATCGTCTTCGTCGCGATCGCCGCCTGGTTCCTGCTCCGGACCAAGGTCGGCAACTGGATCTTCGCCGTCGGCGGCGACGCCGCGGCGGCCCGGGCGGTCGGCGTACCGGTGAAGAAGGTGAAGATCGGCCTGTTCATGGCGGTCGGCTTCTTCGCGTGGTTCACCGGCATGCACCTGCTGTTCGCGCAGAACGGCGTCGTGCAGTCCGGTGAGGGCGTCGGCAAGGAGTTCCTCTACATCATCGCCGCGGTGGTCGGCGGCTGCCTGCTGACCGGAGGCTACGGCTCGGTCGTCGGTGGCGCGATCGGCGCGCTCATCTTCGGCATGGTGCAGCTCGGCGTCGTGTACGCCGGCTGGAACCCGGACTGGTTCAAGGCGTTCCTCGGCGTGATGTTGCTGCTGGCCACGATCGTGAACCTCGTTGTCAAGAAGAAGGCGGATGCGCGATGACCACCACGAGCACGTTCGACGACGAAGCCGCCAGCAGCCCGACCATGCCGGTCGTGCAGCTCGACGACGTCGGCAAGAGCTACGGCAACGTCCAGGCGCTCCGCGGCGTCTCGCTGTCGGTGCGGCAGGGCGAGATCACCTGTGTGCTCGGCGACAACGGCGCGGGCAAGTCGACGCTGATCAAGATCATCGCCGGCCTGCACGAGCACAGCGACGGCGTACTGACGGTGAACGGTGAGGAACGCCGGTTCAGGTCACCGCGCGAGTCGCTGGACAGCGGCATCGCCACGGTCTACCAGGACCTGGCGCTCGCCCCGCTGATGTCGGTCTGGCGGAACTTCTTCCTCGGCAACGAGATCACCAAGGCGTTCGGTCAGCTGGACATCCGCAAGATGCAGCAGATCGCGCACGAGGAGCTGACCAAGATGGGGATCTCGATCCCCAACCTGGAGCAGCCGGTCGGGATGCTGTCCGGCGGTCAGCGCCAGTGTGTCGCGATCGCCCGGGCGATCTACTTCGGCGCCAAGGTGCTGATCCTGGACGAGCCGACCGCCGCGCTCGGTGTGAAGCAGTCCGGGGTCGTCCTGAAGTACATCGTGAAGGCGCGCGACGCGGGACTCGGCGTCGTCTTCATCACCCACAACCCGCACCACGCCTACCTCGTCGGTAACCACTTCGTCATCCTCAAGCTCGGCCGGGTCGCGCTCGACACCCATCGTGCCGACATCACCGTCGAGCAGCTGACCAACGAGATGGCCGGCGGATCGGAGCTGGAGGCGCTGAGCCACGAGCTCCGCGACATCGACGCAGGCGCCGTGGCGCGTCCGGCGGACCGGCCCCGGCCGATCCAGTCCCCGCTGGAGAGCACATGACCGCGGACCTCAGGATCGGGATCATCGGCGTCGGGGCGATGGGCGCCGATCACGCCGAGCGGGTCGCGCGGCGGACCTCGGGGGCGCGGCTGGTCGCGGTCTCCGATCCCGATGGGGCCCGGGCGACCGCCCTGGCCGCGGCGCTGGACGGCGTCCGGGTGATCGACGATCCGCTGGAGCTGGTCGCCGATGCCGACGTCGACGCGGTGATCATCGCCTCACCCGGGTTCGCGCACGCCGAGCAGCTGATGGCCTGCCTGGAGCACGGCAAACCGGTGCTGTGCGAGAAGCCACTGACGATGGACACCGAGTCGTCACTGCGAGTCGTGGAGGCCGAGCACAAGACCGGCCGGCAGCTGATCCAGGTCGGCTTCATGCGGCGTTTCGACCCGGAGTACGCGGCCTTGAAGCAGTTGCTGGACTCCGGCGACCTGGGCCGGACGCTGCTGCTGCACAACGTGCACCGGAACAAGACGGTCGCCGAGACGTTCCGCAGCGAGATGATCGTGCGCGATTCCCTGGTGCACGAGGTCGATGTGGCGCGCTGGCTGTTCGGCGACGAGATCGCCCGGATCACCGTGCACGCTCCGAAGCCGACCGGCTTGGTCGCGGACGGGGTGCTCGACCCGCAGTTCGCGGTGTTCGAGATGGCGAGCGGGGCGATTGCCGACGTGGAGGTGTTCGTCAACTTCCAGGTCGGGTACGAGGTGCGCTGTGAGGCCGTGGCGGAGAAGGGCAGCGCGACGATCGGCCTGGGGGTCGACGTACTGACCAAACGCGCCGGACACTGGGGAGGGACGGTGCCGGACGACTTCCGGATCCGCTTCGGGCTGGCCTACGACATCGAGGTCCAGCGCTGGGTGAACGCCGCGGCGAAGGGCCAGATCGACGGGCCGACGGCCTGGGACGGGTACGCCGCGGCCGCGGTCTGTACGGCGGGGATCCAGTCGCTGCAGGAAGGGCGGCCGGTGCCGGTCGAGTTGGCCGATCGCAACGAGGTGCTGGCGTGAGGTACACCGAGACGCTGGCGTGAAGAGCAACGAGGTGCTGGCATGAAGTGCAACGAGGCGCTGGCGTGAAGAACAACGAGCAAGGGATGCAGCTGTGAGCATTGAGCGAATCACCCACCTGGTCGGCGGAACTCCCTGGACGGGGGTCTCCGAGCGCACCAGCAAGGTCTACAACCCGGCCACCGGTGAGGTGACCGGCGAGCTCGACCTGGCCTCGGCGGCGACCGTCGACGAGGTGGTCAAGGTCGCCAACGACGCCTCGAAGAGCTGGGGCCGGACCTCGCTCACCAAGCGCGCGCAGGTGCTGTTCGCCTTCCGCCAGTTGCTGAACGAGCGCAAGGAGGACATCGCGGCGCTGATCACCGCCGAGCACGGCAAGGTGCTGTCCGACGCGCTCGGTGAGGTGACGCGTGGGCTGGAGGTGGTCGAGTTCGCCTGCGGCATCCCGCACCTGATGAAGGGCGGCTTCAGCGAGAACGTGTCGACCAACGTCGACGTGTACTCGATCCGCCAGCCGCTCGGCACGGTCGCGGTGATCTCGCCGTTCAACTTCCCCGCGATGGTGCCGCTCTGGTTCGTCCCGATCGCGGTCGCCTGCGGCAACAGCGTTGTGATCAAGCCGTCGGAGAAGGACCCGTCCGCGGTCAACGCGGTCGCGGCGCTCTGGAAGGAAGCGGGCCTGCCGGACGGCGTGATGAACGTCGTGCACGGTGACAAGGAGGCCGTCGACCGGTTGCTCGAGCACCCGGACATCAAGTCGGTCTCGTTCGTCGGCTCGACCCCGATCGCTCGCTACGTGTACGAGAAGGGCACCGCGAACGGCAAGCGGGTGCAGGCCCTGGGCGGCGCCAAGAACCACATGGTCGTGCTGCCGGACGCGGATCTCGATCTCGCGGCCGACGCCGCGGTGAACGCCGGCTTCGGGTCGGCCGGGGAGCGCTGCATGGCGATCTCCGCGCTGATCGCGGTCGAGCCGGTCGCCGACGACCTGATCGGGAAGATCCGCGAGCGGATGGCGACGCTGAAGACCGGCGACGGGACGCGCGGCTGCGACATGGGTCCGCTGGTGACCGGCGAGCACCGCGACAAGGTCGTCGGGTACGTCGAAGCCGGGGTGAGCGCCGGCGCCGAGCTCGCGGTCGACGGGCGCGAGGGGCCGTTCGACGGTGCCGACGACGGCTTCTGGCTCGGCCCGACGCTGTTCGACAAGGTCACGCCGGACATGTCGATCTACACCGACGAGATCTTCGGCCCGGTGCTCTCGGTGGTCCGCGTCCCGTCGTACGACGAGGCGCTGAATCTGGTGAACTCGAACCCGTACGGCAACGGCACGGCGATCTTCACCAACGACGGCGGCGCGGCCCGGCGCTACCAGACCGAGGTCGAGGTCGGCATGGTCGGCGTCAACGTGCCGATCCCGGTCCCGATGGCGTACTACTCCTTCGGCGGCTGGAAGAACTCGCTCTTCGGCGACACCCACGCCCACGGCACCGAGGGCGTCCACTTCTTCACCCGAGGCAAGGTCATCACCTCCCGCTGGCTGGACCCCTCCCACGGCGGCCTCAACCTGGGCTTCCCGACCCACGACTAGAACAAAAGAAAACGTCGCCCGGCCTCGCTGCGCGAGACCGGGCGACGTGTTGTTTCAGAGCGCCGCGACCGGCTGAGTCGGAGCCGGTCATCGACGGCCGGCCCCTGCCCGGCACTACCCACACGGTACGGCGGCCAGGGCCCGGTCGGCCCCGGCGCGGCACTACCCACGTAGTACGACGGCCAGGCCCGGTCGGCCCCGGCGCGGCACTAACCACGTAGTACGGCGGCCAGGGCTTGTGCTGTGGGCTGGTCGGCGCTGCCGTGCAGCAGTTCGACCCGGTGCACCAGGCGTGGGTTCTGTAGTCCTACGGTGACGACCTCGTCGACGAGGCGCGGGATCGAGGCCGGCAGTACGGCGAGACCGTGGCCGGCGGCAACCAAGGACAGCAAGCTCAGGATGTCAGCTCCCGCGTAGCCGATCGCGGCACGGATACCGTCTGATTCGGCCGCAAGGCGCAGATCGGCCAATGTCGCGGCGGTGTCCGGTGCATCGATCCATCGCGCGTCCACGAGCTCGTCGAGTCCGAGCCGTTTGCGGCCGGCCAGCGGGTGCTCTCGGGGCAGGGCGACGACCAGCGGTTCGTGGCTGACCGCCGTGGTCGCCGGCGAGCCGAGGCCGAACAGGCGGAGCGGATCACTCGGTGCGGCGATCCCGTCGATCAACCCGAGATCGAACTCGCCGGCCGCGACCCCTTTCGCGACCGCCTCACGCCCGGTCACCTCCAAGGTCGTCTCGAGTCCCGGGTACGACCGCCGCAACTCGCTCAGTGCCTTGGCCAGATGTGTTGAGGCCGCCAGCGGAGAGGCGCCGAGGACGAGCGACCCGGGCGGGTCACCGATGGCTCGCTGGACGTCCGCTCGCGCGGCATCCAGCCGAAGCAGGATCGGACCGGCATGCTCGAGCAACCGTTCGCCCGGACCAGTGGGAGCCACCGGGCGCCGGTGGAGCAACGCAGTACCGAGGTCGTGCTCCAACGCGGCGATGTGTTGGGAGACCGCGGATTGGGTGTAGCCGAGCCGGGTCGCGGCGGCCGAGAACGAGCCGCAGTCGGCGACGGTCACGAAGGTGCGGAGCAGATGCGGATCCACAGCGATCAGTATTGCTTATGCAGACTGCAGAAATCATCGTTGGCGCTGATCACGGTAGCGGCGGCACGATGAAGGCATGAGCCAGAGCCACGCATACTCCGGAAGAATCGCCCTGGTCGGAGATCGATCGCCGCACGTCCGCTCGCACCAGCGAGTACCGATCCTGCTGGACAGCCTGCGGGAACGTGACCAGCTCGACCTCGACGTGTACTGGATCCCCACCACCGAGGCCGGCGCGCTCGGCGGATTCGACGGGATCTGGCTGCTCCCTGGCAGCCCTTACAAGAGCGAGAGCGGCGCGATCGCCGCCGTCCGGGCGGCGAGGGAGAGCGGTACTCCGTTCCTCGGAACCTGTGGTGGGTTCCAGCACGCGATGCTCGAGTTCGCCCGCACTGTCTGCGGCGCCGCCGGAGTGCAGCATGGCGAGAGCAACCCGGAGGCCGAGGATCAGCTGATCGTCGCGCTCGAATGCTCACTCGACGGGCACGAAGGCCCGGTTCAGGTGAGCCCGGGAACGCTCGCAGCCGAGCTGCTCGGCGTTGAACGGTCGGTCGAGCGCTACCACTGTTCTTACGGTCTGGACTCCAGCCGGCTGGACCTGTTGCGCGAGCACGGCCTGGTCTTCAGCGGTTTCGACGACTCCGGTGATGTCCGGATCGCCGAGCTGCCGACCCATCCGTTCTTCCTGGCCACCCTCTTCCAACCCGAGCTGGCTGGGGACGGATCCAGACCGCATCCGGTGATCCGTGGATTCGCCCGCGCAGCAGCCGCACGCGCCGCCGCCAGGGTGTAGCGTCGAAACAACCCCCGGGGCATGAAGGAGTACCGCGGCGAACACGGCTCGCTGAGCCGATTCAGCCCATCACCAGCCCTGGAGTGCGTCATGGCCAAGAACAAGGGCGGACGCGAAGTCCGCAAGCCGAAACAACCCAAACAGGCGAAGGCCAACCCGAGCGACAGCTCGATCGTGCCGCCGACCAAGCAGGGTCGTAAGTAGCAGCAGGTAGTCCGGTATCAGTCGGCCGGGCAGGCGGGAGCCCGGTCGCCTGCGGTAGCAGAACGACCGGGTTCGCCCGCGCGCCCGCCGTACGGGTCAGATCGTGCTGACCGGGCGGGGCTGGAGCCCGGCGTCGCCGTAGCAGGCGTCGATTAGTTCCATGGTGGCGACCGCGTCGTCGGCGTCGATCGGCAACTCGACGCCATCGCGGAGGTGGGCGGTGAAGGCTTCTAGCTGGTAGGTGTACGACGACTTGCGACCGAGCTGTTCGACCCAGGTGTCTTCCTTCGTTTTCACCATCACCCGATCGTCCAGATGCGGCAGGACGAAGCTCGGTGCGAACGCCTCACCACGAGTCCCGATGATCCTCAGACTGAACTCCAGCTCCTCGGCCGCCATGCTGATCCGGACGGCACCCGTCGCGCCGTTCGGGTAGACCAGGTCGGCATTGAGCCACTCGTCCACACCAGGCAGCCGCTTGCGCTCACCGGCGCGCGCGTTCGCCAGCGTCGGCGCACCGCCACCCCACGGCGCGAGCATCCGGGAAGCGTGCAGGGCATAGCAACCGACATCCATCACGGCACCACCCGCGAGCGCCAGCGACCAGCGCGGATCGTTCTCGTCCGGCGGCGGCATCACCATGGTCGCCTCGACGTGCTGCAGCTCGCCGATCTCACCCTTGGCCAGCAACTCGTGCAGCCGCCGCGTCACCGGGTGGAAGAGATAGTGGAACCCTTCCATCACGACAACATCGGCAGCACGCGCCGCGTCGCGAACCTGGGCGGCCTCGACAGCGTTGCTCGCCGACGGCTTCTCGGTCAGAACATGCTTGCCTGCGGCAATGGCTCGCAGGTTCCACGGTCCGTGCAGCCCATTCGCCAGCGGGTTGTAGATGACCTCGACCTCGGGATCGTTGATCACGTCCTCGTACGACGCGTGGACGCGTTCGACCCCGTGTTCCGCGGCGAAGGCCTCCGCCCGCTCGGGTTCTCGCGCAGCGACCGCGACCAGCCGGGCGCCGGTCAACCGGGCCGGTTCGGCGATCGCGCGGCCCGAGATCCGGGCGGCGCCGAGAATTCCGATCCGCAGCGGTTCCATTACCTTCTCCTTCAGCTGTCGTCCGTACGGCGGCGTACGGCGTACTCGTCGAGGGCGATCCGCAGACGAAAGGCCGTAATTCTGCCGGAGGTCCGTAGTACGGGATAGAGCGTGACCGCCATCCGGACCAGGGCATCACTCTCCATTTGCCGAAGGCACCTTTTGCCGGACGGTCACGCAGCGCAGGGGCCAAACTCGGCCGCCGAGAGATCTTGACGACGGTGTCAAGCGTGTGTTCGCTAGCTGACACGAGCGCTTGCTCGTGACAACGGGGACCAAGGAGATCGACCAGATGCAGACCGACCATGGACTCGAAGTCGTGCGGCTCGCGTTGATCGGGGCAGGCCGGATCGGCACCATGCATGCGGGCAACATCGCCCGCCGGGTGCCCGGCGCCGAACTCAAGACGGTGGCCGATCCGCGGCTCGATGCGGCTCAGCAGGTCGCCACGAAGTACGGCGCCATCGCCACCGCGAACGTCGACGACGTCTTCAAGGACCCGGACATCGACGCCGTGCTGGTCACCTCGATCGCGGCCGCGCACGCGGAGCTGATCGAGAAGGCGGCCGACGCAGGCAAGGCGGTCTTCTGCGAGAAGCCCGCGAGTCTCACGCTGCCGGAGATCGATCGCGCGATCGAGGTGACCCGGCGGGCCGGCGTACCGTTCCAGGTCGGGTTCAACCGCCGGTTCGCCAAGGACTTCGCCGCGGCGCGCCAGGCGATCGCCGACGGCGCGATCGGTACGCCGCAGTTGATGCGCTCCGTCACCCGCGACCCGGGCGTACCGGGCGGCATGGTCCATGCGCGCAACATCAAGCCCTGGACGATCTTCCGCGAGACGCTGATCCACGACTTCGACACGCTGCTGTGGCTGAACGCGGAAGCCGAGCCGATCGAGGTCTACACCCGCGCGGACACGCTGGTCGCCCCGCAGTACAAGGACGACGGGCTGATCGACACCGCGGTGGTGATGGTCGTCTTCGACAACGGCGCGATCGCGACCGCCGAGGCGAACTTCTCGGCGCTCTACGGGTACGACGTGCGCGGTGAGGTGTTCGGGTCGAAGGGGATGGTGACGGCCGGCCGGCACGCGAGTTCACCGATGCAGCATTACTACGAGCACGGGATCCAGCAGCAGACGCTGCGCAGCGACGAGGAGATGTTCGCGGACGCGTACGTCCAGGAGGTCTCCGACTTCACCGATGCGATCCGGACCAACGGCACCCCGCCGGTGACCGGGATCGACGCCCGCCGGGCGCTCCGGGTAGCGCTTGCCGCGATGAAGTCCCAGGAGGAGCATCGTCCGGTCGATCCCGCGGAGATCGGCCCCGCCTCCGGATAGGACCGGCCGCGGGGGAGGGTTCAGAAACGAAGAGATCTGATCAAATCCATCCTTCGACTCGACGATGCGCCTCTGACGCCCCAAGATGTGCCCATGAGCACCGTCCAGGTCAGCGTCGATCGCACCAGCCGTACCCCGCTGCACGTCCAGCTTGCCCAGCAGCTGGAAGCAGCGATCCAGGGCGGTGAGCTGCCGGTCGGCTCCCGGCTCAGCAACGAGGTGGACCTCGCCGAGGCCTACGGGCTGAGCCGCCCGACCGTGCGCCAGGCCATCGCGCGCCTCGTGGACCAAGGCCTGCTCGTGCGCAAGCGCGGAGTCGGCACCCAGGTAGTAGGCAACTCCGGTCAGGTGCGCCGCTCGCTGGAACTCACCAGCCTGTACGACGACCTCTCGGCTGCGCACCGCAAGCCGGAGACCGAAGTACTGCGGTTCGGCATCGCCCCTGCAAGTGCAGAGGTCGCCACTGCGTTGCAGTGCGAGATGGGTGATCGCGTACTACGCCTGGAGCGTCTCCGGCGAGCCGATGGCGAGCCGCTCGCGTTGATGCGCAACTGGCTGCCGCCAGAGATGCTCGACACGGACCCGGCGACACTGGCCGAGCGCGGTCTCTACGAGCTTCTCAGGGCTGAAGGTGTTCGCTTGAAGGTGGCGCACCAGACCATCTCGGCCCTGCCCGCCACACCGGACCAAGCCCGGCTCCTCGCCGAGGAACCGGGCTGTCCGCTGCTTGCGACGACGCGGATCACGTACGACGACCACGGCCGGGCCGTCGAGTACGGCTCCCACCTCTTCCGTGCCTCCCGCTACGCCTTCGAACACACCCTCGTCCACCGCTGACAGACCCCTCAGACGGCCACCGGCGGACGAGGGCGAGACCTACTTGGTGCCGCCCGGGAACACCCACAGCTTGCTGTCGGCCATCTTCGTCAACTGCTCGACCGTGTACGCCGGAGTTGCCCGCGTGTGCTTGACCTGGGCCTTCTCACCCAGCCCGTTGTAGCTCGTCAGGCTGATGTTGCGGCCGTCGGGGAAGTACAGCGTGACGGCGTTCCCGAGGATCCCGAACTTCTGCTGACGGGAGTCGTTGTAGGACGGAACATTCTTCTGCCAGGTGAGCACCGAGCCATCGGACCTGACCTTGCAGCCGGCCAGACCTCTTTCGGCCTGGCACTTCTTGACCGGAGCACTGGTCGTCAGCATGACGTTCACCAACGAGGCGCCCTTGCCGTCGTTGGTGACGTACGAAGCTCCGTTGAAGCCGTTGTTGCCGCCACCCCAGGTGTAGGGCTGGCTCAGCTGCGCGTGGCCGGGGATGACCTTCTTCAGGGTCGCCAGCGTTTCGGCCACGGGCACCACCGGCGGCTTGGGTTCAGCAGCGGGCGGTTCGGTGAAGGTGCTCTTGGGCGGGTAGCCCCAGTTCTTGCTGGCGGCGAGTTTCGCCAGTTCCGGGAGCGAGAACAACGGTTGCTTCCGCGTGGCCGGGCTTCCCTCACCTGCGGCGCTCATGCTCGTCAGGTTGACCTGAGTTCCGTCGGGGTGAGTCAGCGTGACCGCATTTGACGACGCCTCCTTGATCTTGCCGTTCCTGACGATCTCGTCCCGGAACACTGCGACCAAGGCGCTTCCGTCTGCCTGCATCGTGCAGGTGTGCGGGAGGCTGTTGGAGCAGTCCCTCGGGTCGTAGCTGTACCCGGTGGTGACCATCAGCCACGACGCACCCTTGCCGTCGTTGACGACGACCGAGGCGGAGTTCTGGCCGCCCAGCCCGCCGTCCAGCGACGTCGGCTTGGAGACCTGCAGATTGGCGGGGATCAGCTTCCGCAGCGTGGCCAGTGTGTCCTTTCCAGTCGCAGGTGGGGCGGCGGTCTTGACCGGCGCAGTGGTGACTGCCTTCGTCGGTGCGCTGGCGACGGGGGCCTGTTTGTGGTCCGGGCTGCCGAGGACCTGGGTGCCGCCGACGACGATGCCGGCCGTGGCCAGGACCGCACCGGACGCGCTGATGCCGAGCAGCGCGGTGCGGCGGCGGCGTAGTACGGCGCCTCGGCGCAGGCCGCGTTCGACCAGGTCGGTGGATTCGGGTTCGAGGTTTTCGGTGGCCCGGCGCATCAGGTCGGGCAGGGAATCATGCAGGTTGTTCATCGGAGCTCCTGGTACGTCAGGTCAGAGGGCGATCAGGTGGACGGCGTCGTCGCCGAGGACGTCCCGGAGGCGGTCCAGCGCCCGGGAGGTCCTGGTCCTGATCGCACCGGCGTTCTTGCCGAGATCGAGCGCGACCTGTTCGACACTGCGATCTTCGAAGAACCGCAGCACCAGTACGGCGCGATCGAGGGGAGCCAGTTCGGCCAGCGCTTCCTGCAGCGACAGCCGCAGCGCGTGGTCACCCGGTCGTTCGGCCCGGTCCGGCAGCTCGGCGGTCGGCTGTTCGCTCCAGCTCCGCCGCCGCCGCTGCGAGATGAAGGTCCGGGCCAGTACGGTCTGGGCGTAGGCGGGCGGATTGTCGATCCGCTGGATGCCACGCCAGGCCCGGAACATCTTGGCCAGCGTCTCCTGGACCAGGTCCTCCGCATGGTGCCGGTCACCGGCCAGTAACCAGGCCGTCCGGTACAAATGCGGCGTACGAGCTCGGGCGAACTCCTCGAAGTCCTCCGCGTTCGGTCTCATCGCAGCCTCTCCGTCGTGGTCTCACTCTCTACGACGCCCCGGGCCAACGACCGCGTTACACCTCCCGTACTACGGACGCCCGGCCGGCGGAAGCGGGGCACATGGCGCGCTTGACTGTGACGGAATGAATTCAATTCGTGACCCTGTGTCTATGTGAGGGTTGTCCACAGGCGGCCGAGGTGGGTTGGCGCCGGTGGGCTCCGGCTTGGAAGAATGGTTGCGCAGGGTAATCAGATGATTGCCGGACGAGACCACGGGGAGGCGGGATGACAGCCGACAGACTTGCCGCGCGCCGGCCCGGCTTGAACGGCGCGGTCGAGCTGATCGACGCCCAGGTGCGCGACGTCGTCCGGCGCGAGGGCATCGACCCGCTGCGCAACCCGGCCGCGGTCAGCACCATCGTCGCAACCGTCCTGAAGGAGTACGACGAGCGCAGCCTGACCGGGATCGTGCCGCCGATCGGCGACCTGGACGCGGTCAGCCGCGAGGTGCACGACCGGGTGGCCGGCTTCGGCCCGCTCCAGCGGTACCTGGACGATCCGGCGGTCGAGGAGATCTGGATCAACGAGCCGTCCCGGGTCTTCATCGCCCGGGAGGGGCGGCACGAGCTGACCACGACGGTGCTGACCGAGGAAGAGGTTGCCGACCTGGTCGAGCGGATGCTGAAGACGACCGGACGGCGGATCGACGTCTCCCAGCCGTTCACCGACGCGCGGTTGCCGGACGGCAGCCGGGTGCACATCGTGCTCGGCGGCATCACTCAGCGCTATGCGGCGATCAACATCCGCAAGTTCACGGTCCGGGCGACCCGGCTGGCGGATCTGGTCCCGCTCGGTTCGCTCACCCCGCACAGTGCCGCGGTGCTGGACGCGGCTGTTGCCTCGGGCCTCAACATTCTCGTCTCCGGCGGCACCCAGGCGGGCAAGACGACGATGCTGAACGCGCTGGCCGGCTCTATCCCGGGCAGCGAACGGGTGATCAGCTGCGAAGAGGTCTTCGAGATCAAGCTGCCGATCCCGGACTGGGTCTCGATGCAGACCCGGCAGGCCGGGCTGGAAGGCACCGGCGAGGTGCGGCTGCGCGACCTGGTCAAGGAGTCGCTGCGGATGCGGCCGTCCCGGATCATCGTCGGCGAGGTGCGAGGCGAGGAGTGCCTCGATCTCCTGCTGGCTTTGAACAGTGGACTTCCTGGCATGTGCACGATCCATGCGAACTCGGCGCGTGAGGCGCTGACCAAGATGTGCACGCTGCCGTTGCTGGCGGGGGAGAACATCGGGTCGCGGTTCGTGCTGCCGACTGTTGCCGGGTGCGTGGATCTCGTGGTTCATCTCGGAATCGCGGCCGACGGGCAGCGGCGGGTGCGCGAGATCGTCTCGGTGAGCGGGCGGATCGAGGAGCAGACGATCGAGACCGAGACGCTGTTCGGCACCTTCGACGGCGTACTGCGCCGGGCCGAGGGGCAACTGCCGCATCCGGAGCGATTCCAGCAAGCCGGGTACTCACCGTCCGGGCTGCTCACCGAGTTGCCTCGTGGGGTGAGCTGATGGGGCTCCTGCTCGGACTGTTCTTCGGGATCGGCCTGTTGCTGATCATCTGCTCCTTCGTGGCGCCGCCGGACGCCGGTTCCCGCAGTGAGGGCTGGCTGATCACGCGATGCCGCGATCTGCTGGCCGGCGCCGGGGTCGAGGGGGTGACGCCAGGCGCGTTTATCGGCGCGTCTCTGCTGACGGGGATGGTCGCGTTCGTGCTGATGTTCGTGGTGTCGGCCGCGTTGCCGATCGGGTTGGCGTTCGGCGTGCTGGCGGGTGGGGTTCCCGTTGCCTTGTTGAAGAGTCGGGCGCGGAAACGGCTGGCGGAGTTTCGCGAGCTCTGGCCGGACGTGGTCGACAACATCGCGTCCGCGGTACGGGCCGGGTTGTCTTTGTCGGAGGCCTTGGCGCAGGTCGGGGAGCGCGGTCCGCTCCCGTTGCGCGAACCATTCCGGCGATTCGGTGCGGACTATGCCTCGACCGGTCGGTTCGCGGAGTCGCTGGACCGCTTGAAGGCCCTCCTCGCGGATCCGGTCGGGGATCGGGTCATCGAGGCTCTCCGAATCGCCCGCGAGGTCGGCGGCGGCGACCTCGGCCGCCTACTGCGTTCCCTGTCGACCTTCCTACGCGACGACGGACGAACCCGATCCGAGCTAGAGGCCCGCCAGTCCTGGTCGGTGAACGGAGCCCGAGTAGCAGTAGCCGCCCCTTGGCTGGTCCTCGCGATGCTGTCCTTCCAAGGCGACGTAATCCAGCGCTACAACTCACCCGTCGGCGCCCTGATCATCGCCACCGGCGCAGCAACCTGCGTCCTCGCCTACCGCCTAATGCTAAGAATCGCCCGCCTCCCCGAACCCGAACGAGTACTCCGATGAGCCCCGCGGTGCTGGGCATGGTCGGAGCCAACGTGCTCCCCGCCCCCGCCCCCGATCCCGAGCTCGGGTGGGTGCTGCGATGAGTCCGGTGGTGTTGGGCGGGTTGCTGGGTGGGGTGTTCGGGGGTGGGCTGCTGCTGGTTGTTCGGAGACTGCCGTTTTTGCGGCGGCCTTCGGTGGATGATCGGGTTGGGCCTTACCTGCGGGACATTGGTGGGTCGGATGTGTTTGTGGGGGTGGTGGATTCGAGTTCGCCGTTCGGGGCGGTTTTGCGGTTGTTTGGGCCGTCGTTGCGGGCGGGGGCGGGGCGGCTGGAGCGGGTGTTGGGTGGGGCGGCTTCGGTGCGGCGGCGGCTGTCGCGGGCTGGGATCGACCGTACGGTTGAGGAATTCAGGATCGAGCAGGTGTTGTGGGGGGCCGCTGGGTTCGGTGTCGGGCTGGTCGTGGCGTTGGTCTCGCTGTCGGTTGGCTTGGGCAACCCGGTCGGGTTGTTGGTGCTGTCGGCCTTTCTGGCTGTCATCGGGGTGCTGGCGCGGGATACGTATCTCACGAGCCAGGTTCGTCGGCGGGAGCGTCGGTTGTTGGCCGAGCTTCCTACGGTGGCGGAGTTGTTGGCCTTGTCGGTGGCAGCTGGTGAAGGACCGGCTGCGGCGCTTGATCGGGTTGCACGGTCTTGTCGTGGGGAACTCGCGGGGGAGCTGCAGCGGGTGCTCGCGGAGACGCGTGCTGGGGAGCCTTTGGTTCGTGCGCTTGATGCTCTGGCTGATCGGTCCGGGCTGGTCGCGTTGTCTCGGTTCGCCGACGGGCTGGCGGTAGCGCTCGAGCGAGGGACGCCGTTGGCCGACGTACTGCGGGCGCAGGCGGGGGATATCCGTGAGGCGAGTAGGCGCGACTTGATCGAGTCCGGCGCGCGCCGCGAAGTGTCCATGATGATCCCGGTGGTGTTTCTCGTGCTCCCGGTGACCATCGCTTTCGCCTTCTACCCAGGCGCTGTCGGCATCCGGCTGATCGCCGGATGAACTGAGGAGAACTGATGTCCCTACTGTTGACCAGGTTGTTCCTGACTCTGGTGCTGAAGCCACGACCGGCCCGGAAGGAGCGCGGCGATGTCCCCGGTTGGGTGCTGATCACGGTGATGACCGCGGGTCTGGTCGTCGCGATCTGGGCGCTGGCAGCGGACCAGCTCAAGTCGATGCTGGAGAAGGCCCTGGACTCCGTCACCAACAAGTGATGTCCCGGAACGAGCGCGGGTCGGCGGTGGTCGACTTCGTGATGGTGTCGATGCTCGTCGTGCCGCTGTTCCTGGGGATCGTGCAGGTCGGGTTGTTCCTGTACGTGCGGAACACGGTGACAGCGGCGGCCTCCGAGGGCGCGCACTACGCGGCCGTGCTGAACCGGGAGCCGGCTGATGGCGAGGCGCGGACGAGGGAGTTGGTGGACGGCGTAGTACGCAACGAACTCATCGACTCGATCACCGGGGAAGCCACCGACGTCGATGGTCAGCCGGGCGTGGAGATCGTGGTCGAGGCACACATGCCACCGCTGGGTCTGTGGGGTCCCGGGATCAAATTCCACGTAGAAGGCCACGCCGTCAAGGAGACCGGGCAATGAACCGCGAGGATGAGCGGGGTAGTGCGGTGGTCGAGTTTTCCTGGCTGGCTTTGTTGTTGATGGTTCCGCTGGTTTACGTGATGCTCGGGGTGTTCGACGTTCAGCGTGCGTCGTACGGGGCGACGACTGCCACGCGAGCAGCCGCGAGGGCGTTCATCATCGTGCCGGCGGGATCGACCGAGGACGACGCCCGTGCGAGGGCGTTCGAGGCCGCGCGGCTGGCGATGAAGGACCAGGGCGTCGAGCTGAGCTCGGACCAGTTGAAGATCACGTGCAACCCCGCGTGCCTCGAACCAGGGTCGACCGTGAACGTCGAGCTCGATACCGAGATGCCGCTCCCGCTGATTCCCAAAGCGCTCAGTGGCGAACGGCCGGCGGTGCGGATCAGCTCCGTCCACAGCGAGCCGTACGGCGATTACCGCGAAGCCAAAGGCAACCGATGAAGGAGCGCACAAAGGACGAGCGCGGGCAGATGACCGTGCTGATCATCGGGTTCACGGCGATCGTGTTGCTGATGATCGTCGTGGTGACCGACATCTCGAAGGTGTTCCTGGTCCGCCGGGACCTGGATTCGACCGCCGACGGCGCAGTTCTCGCGGCGGCGAACGGGCTGGCGGCGATCTATGCCCAGGGTGGATCCGGCGAGAACGCGCGGATCGATCCGGAGGAGGCCCGGCGGCTGACTGCGGAGTACCTGGACTCCGTTGACGCGAGCAACCATTTCGACGGCTTCGACTGGACTGCCGAGGTCAACGGCACCACCGTCACCGTCCACCTGTCCTCAGCAGCGGACCTCCCCTTCGAACCGCCCGGCTGGCAAAGCACCGCCGACATCGCCGCGGACGCGGCCGCCGTAGTACCGATTCGTTGAGGTAGTCACGCCTCGGGTGCTTTGCGGTTGCGATACCTCGAGCGGAACTTCGAGTCGTACTCCAACTGGACGTAGCCCGAGGAGTGCACGCCCACCGCGATGCATCCCACGGCCAGGAACACGATCCCCGCGGCGGTGGAGATGTGCCAGAAGGCAGCGGTCAGGCCGACGAACGCCGAGCCCTGCGCAACCGCCTTGGCGACCCCCACAAGCGCGGACTTGCTCGCACGATGCCGGAACTCCTCCTGTCGGTTCAGCACCAGCAGTGCGGCCAGCAACGGGATCGAGACGGCGAAGGCAATGACGCAGATCGTCGCCGACAGGTCGAGTGACGACTCGGTCAGGAACGGCTGCACCACCACCAGACCCGCGGCTCCCAGCCCGCCGTAGATGAGGTTGGACTGCCGGATCCATTCCGCCTGGGCCGCCGGATCCGCGGCCGCCTCCTCGACTTCCTGCCGAATGCGTTCGGCTTCCTCGACCTGACCCCGCGCCGCCAGAAGGCCCTCCTCCTCAGCCAGGCGCTCGCCGTCAGGCATCCGCTCGTCCTCAGCCAGGCGCTCGCTCTCGGCCATGCGCTCGCCCTCAGGCATCCGCTCGTCCTTAGTCACGCGCTCAATCCTCACCGAGCCCTTCCGTGGCAGCACACACAGGGTGCGGCACGATGGGGTGATGCGGATCGAGTTGGCAGGGAAGCGGGCGTTGGTTTCGGGGTCGAGTCAGGGGATCGGGCTGGCGATCGCGACCGAACTGGCGCGGGCCGGCGCGACGGTGGTGGTGAACGGCCGTGGGCAGGACAAGACCGATGCCGCGGCCGCGGCCGTACGTGCCGAAGTACCGGAGGCTGAGGTGCAGGCCGTCGCGGCGGATCTTGCGTCGGCCGAGGGAGCCGAGTCGCTCAAGGAACAGGTCGGCGAGCTCGACATCTTGGTGAACAACCTCGGCATCTTCGAGTCCCGGCCGGTGCTGGAGATCGACGACGACGAGTGGCGCCGGTACTTCGAGGTCAACGTGCTGTCGGCCGTCCGGCTGATCCGGATGTACTTGCCCGGCATGATGGAGCGCGGCTTCGGCCGGGTGATGAACATTGCCAGCGACTCCGCCGTCGTCACGCCGCTCGAGATGGTGCACTACGGGGTGACGAAGACGGCGCTGCTCGCGGTGACGCGCGGTTATGCGAAGGCGGCGGCCGGCACCGGCGTCACGGTCAACTCGGTGATGGCCGGCCCCACCCACACTCCCGGCGTGGAGGAGTTCGTGGGCGAACTCGTCGGCGACGACAAGCCATGGGACGAAGCGCAGGCTCAGTTCATGAAGGAGCACCGCCCGTACTCCCTGATCCAGCGCCTCATCGAGCCCGCCGAGATCGGCAACATGGTCGTCTATCTCAGCTCTGCCCAAGCCTCCGCCACCACCGGCGGCGCTGTCCGGGTCGATGGCGGCTACATCGACTCGATCCTGCCTTAGAAGACATCCGGGTGGTCGGCGAGCCAGGTGCGGAAGGTGCGGCCGGGGTGGGCGGTGAGGAGTTCTACGGTTGGCTCGATGGGGTGGGGAGTGCCGACCCGGGAGGCCCAGTAGGACATCAGGGACTCGAACTGTGCGGGGTTGCGCATGGTTGAGGCCATTTCTTCGCGGGCCTGCTCCGGGGTGAGGTCGACAGCTTCGATCGGTACGCCGGTGAGCTCGGTGATGAGCTCGATCTGGTGGCGCCGGGTCATCGATTCGGGGCCGGTCATCGGGTAGTGCTTGCCGTCGTGGTGGGCTCCGGGGCCGTCGAGGAGGACCTGGACGGCGACGTCGGCGATGTCCTGTTCGTGGATCGGGGCCTCTTCGGCGTCCAGGTAGGGGAGCCGGATCTGGCCGGTGGTGCGGACGGCGTACGACCAGTAGATGGCATTCGTCATGAAGGTGCCGGGCTGCAGGAAGGTCGTCGCGAACGAGGTGGTGGCGAAGGCGCGCTCGGATTGGGCGTGCGGGTCGGCGGCGGCCTTGTCGTTGTCGGCGTGCGACGAGAGCGATGAGAGCAGGACGACCTGCTTCACACCGGCAGCTTCGGCGGCTTCGGCGTACGCGGTCGCCGACGACGGGTCGGCGTACAGGAAGAGCTGGGAGACGTCCTGCAGTGCGGTGGCCAGCGAGCCGGGGTCGGTCGGGTCGAGCGCGATGGCGCCGGGGAGATCGGACGGCTCGCGGCTGGCGATGCGGACGTCGCGGCCGGCGGCGGTGAGGCCTGCGCTGACGGCGCGGGCGATCTTGCCGCGGCCGCCGGTGATCAAGATTGACATGTTGTTGCTCCAAATATGTAGTGACTACAAGATTGGAAGAAGTAAAGCATGTCGCCCTAAGCTCTGTCCATGACGGCGGAACCGAGCGGGCGACGGGAACGGAAGAAGCAGCTGACCCGGATGGCGATCTCGGACGTGGCGACCAGGCTGTTCATGGAGCGCGGATTCGACGCGGTCACGGTGGCCGAGGTCGCGGCGGCGGCCGACGTCGCAGTACAGACCGTCTTCAATCACTTCCCGACCAAGGAAGATCTGTTCTTCGACGAGTCGGGCTGGTGGGCGGGACCCGCGACGGCGATCCGGGAGGCGCCGGGCGGGCAGACCGTGATCGAGGCGCTCAAGCAGCAATATGTCGCCGTGATCCGGGGCCGGCTGGAGGCTGGGCATCTCGCGACCTGGCGGCAGTACAGCGCCACGATCGAGGCCAGCCCGGCCTTGCAGGCCAGGCGGAGGCGGATCGCCGAGCAGATGGAGGAGTTGCTGGTCGAGGCGCTGCAGGAGCGTGATCCCAAGTTCTCAGGGCTGATGGCACGCCTGATCGCTGCCCAGTACGCCGCGGCGCAGAAGGTTTTGGAAGCCGAGCTGGCCCAACTCCTCCCGGTCGACGCTACTGCCGACCAGCTCGCTCCGGCCAACGCAGAACTCGAGCGGGCGGTCGACGAGGTGTTCGCAGTACTGGCTCGTGGCTTCGGCGAAAAGTACTGATTCCCGGCCGGGGCATGTGAACGGGTACGCTGCTTGGTTGTGGCTGGACCTGATTTCGACGCTGACCTGAAGGCACTCGACGCGACCCTGACGTCCATCGAGAAAGTCCTCGACGTCCCCGCGATGAAGCGCGACATCGCCGACCTCGGCGAGCAGGTCGCGGCGCCGGACCTGTGGGACGACCAGGCCAACGCGCAGAAGGTGACGTCGCGGCTGTCCCGGCTGGAGGCCGACCTCGATCGGCTGACCGGTCTGCGCACCCGGGTCGACGACCTCGGCGTACTGATCGAGCTGGCCCGCGACGAGAACGACGCCGACACCCTGGCCGAGGCCGAGCGCGAGATCGCCGCGCTGACCAAGTCGATCCAGTCGCTCGAGGTCCGCACCCTGCTGTCCGGCGAGTACGACGAGCGCGAGGCGCTGGTGACGATCCGCTCGGGCGCCGGTGGCGTCGACGCTGCGGACTTCGCCGAGATGCTGCAGCGGATGTACCTGCGCTGGGCCGAGCGGCACGGTTACCCGACCGAGGTCTACGACACGTCGTACGCCGAGGAGGCGGGTCTCAAGTCGACCACTTTCGGCGTCAAGGCGCCGTACGCGTACGGCACGTTGAGCATCGAGTCCGGCACCCACCGGCTGGTCCGGATCTCGCCGTTCGACAACCAGGGCCGCCGGCAGACCTCGTTCGCCGCGGTCGAGGTGGTCCCGGTGCTGGAGCAGACCGACGAGATCGACGTACCGGAAGAAGAGCTGCGGATCGACGTGTACCGGTCGTCCGGGCCGGGTGGGCAGAGCGTCAACACGACCGACTCCGCCGTCCGGATCACGCACATCCCGACCGGCACCGTGGTCTCCTGCCAGAACGAGAAGTCGCAGCTGCAGAACAAGGCCAGCGCGATGGTCATCCTGAAGGCCAAGCTGCTCGCCCTGAAGAAGGCCGAGGAGCGGGCCCAGATCGACGCGCTGCGCGGTGACGTGCAGGGCTCGTGGGGTGACCAGATGCGGTCCTACGTGCTGCACCCGTACCAGATGGTCAAGGACCTGCGGACGCTGTACGAGTCGGGTAACACCAGCGGCGTGTTCGACGGTGAGGTCGACGAGTTCATCGAGGCCGGCATCCGCTGGCGGCGTACCGGTCAGCAGGCCGGCCAAGACAGCTAGCTTGCCGCGTGCAACTCGACCTTCTGCGCGCGGACTGTGGCAACTGCCACGGGCTTTGCTGTGTCGCGCTGACGTTCGCGAAATCGGCTGACTTCGCGATCGACAAGGAGGCGGGTGAGCCGTGCCCGAATCTCCAGCAGGACTTCCGCTGCGGGATCCACGCGAAGCTGCGGCCGGAGGGCTTCCAGGGCTGCACGGTCTACGACTGTTTCGGTGCCGGGCAGAAGGTGTCGCGGCTGGCGGGACCGAGTTGGCGTGAACAGCCTGGGCAGAAGATGTTCGAGGCGTTGCCGATCATGCGGCAGTTGCACGAGCTGCTCTGGTATCTGACGGAGGCGCTTCAGCTCGAGAAGACTCGACCGATCCATGCAGAGTTGCAGAAGCTGCATGATCACGTGGACGAACTCACGCTGCAGGACCTGTCCACTGTCGATCTCGCCGCTGAGCGGCAGCAGGTCAACGAGTTGTTGCTGGAGACAAGCAAACTCGTCCGGGGCAAGCAGCCGAAGAAGAAGGAACGCCGCGGAGCTGACCTGTTCGGGGCCAAACTCCGCGGCGCCGACCTTCGTGCCGCGAACCTGCGTGGTGCGTATCTGATCGCGGCCGATCTGCGCGAGGCCGATCTCCGCCAGGCCGACCTGATCGGCGCGGACCTCCGCGACGCTGACCTCCGCGGTGCGGATCTCACCGGCGCCCTCTTCCTCACCCAGTCCCAAGTCAACGCAGCCCGCGGTGACAGTCGCACCAAACTGCCTTCTGCCGTACTACGACCAACCCACTGGGGTTAGCGCAGCTTGTGGGTGACCGGGGTCATCAGGAGTGAGATCCCTACGATGCCCAGGGCAACTGCTGCGAGTGCTCCGCCGCCGTGACCCCATGAGGTTCCTTCCATGGAGAGGTACGCCGTACCGACGGTTGCTGCTCCTAGTGCGAGACACGTCTGCTGACTGGTGAGCAGGATGCCGCTGCCGAGACCTGCTTGCGCCGGCGGGACCTGCCCGACGACTACGCCGATCAGCGGGACCATCACCAGTCCGCTGCCGAAGCCTGCGATCAGCATGGGGATTGCCAGAGTCCATGCAGTCACGTCGGGCCAGACGGTGAGTGCGACGACCGCCAGTACGGCGTACCCGACTGACTGGATGATCCAGCCGCGCAGGATGGCTCCGGCGCCGTACCGTTGCTGCAGGCGAGGTCCGTAGATCGATGTGATCAGGAAGCCGACCGCCATTGGTAGGAGGCTCAGACCGCCTTCCAGTGGGGACATTCCCGCTTCGCCCTGAGTCGCTAGTGCGAAGACGAACATGAAGCCGCCGAAGGTGGTGAAGAAGCCGACGGCTAGGAGTAGGCCGATCTGCATTGCACGCAAGCGCAGTACGGTCGGTGGGATCAGTGGGGCCTGGCCGGCCTTCTCGGACCTGTGCTGGTGCAGGCCGAGCAGTGCTACTGCCGGGATGGTTGCTGCTAGCGAGAGCCACGTCCAGAGTGGCCAGCCGAGGGGACGGCCTTCGGTGAGTGGCAGGAGCAGCAGGACGAGGGTGAGGGCAAGCAGGCCGGCTCCGACGAGGTCTACTCGTTGGGCTTTGGCTGCGCGTGTTTCTGGTAGGACGATGACTGCGGCGATCAGCGCTGCTACACCCACGGGCACGTTCACTAGGAAGACTGAACGCCAGCCGAGGTCGAAGGGGTTGGCTTCGATCAGTACGCCGCCGAGGATCTGACCGAGGGCGGCAGCGGCGCCACCGGCCACACCGAACATTGCCATCGCGCGGGCGCGGTGCTGGCCGGTGAGCAGGCTGCTGATCGATGCGAGGACCTGTGGGGTCATCGCGGCTGCCGCGGCGCCTTGGACGACGCGGGCGGCGAGCAGTACGCCGATGGTCGGTGCGATCGCGCAGATCAGCGACAACAGGGTGAAGCCGGTGAGGCCGATCATGAACAGCCGCTTGCGGCCGAAGCCGTCGCCGAGGCGTCCGCCGACGACGAGCAGGGTGGCGTTGGCGATGCCGTAGCTGCCGACGACCAGTTGGAGTTCGCCGGGGTTGGCGTGCAGGTCGGAGCCGATCGCGGGCAGTCCGACGTTGATGATGAAGAAGGAGAGCATCGGCAGGAAGGCGCCGAAGAGCAGCGTGATCAGTGCCACTTCGCTGAGCGGCGACGCCGCGCGAGGTTCAGCCTCGGCGGCCCGGATGGAAAGGACCTGGTCTGTCATGGGTCCCAGCCTGCGCGCGTTTTGAGCCTGGTGGTGAGAGCCTGGTTATCCTGGTATTGACACCACCCGGAACCAGGCTAGTAAACACCGTCACCCGCACGCACGATGGGAATGTGAGCCTGTTGACCACCATCCCAGCCCCCACCGACAAATTCCCGCCCGCCTCCGGCGGGCGGTCGGCACAGGTGCAGGCGCGGGTGGGTGAGGCTCCTGCGCCGGCTGTGCCGGGCGCGGCTGCGGCCCGGGTGGGCGAGGGTCCTGCGCCGGCTGCGCTGGGCGCGGGAAAG
>JADMIO010361610.1_pt1 | contig 34447 bp, 28 predicted proteins | sample 8958161 | NCBI WGS metagenome assembly JADMIO01 (sample SAMN16585339, study PRJNA669376) | soil metagenome | isolation source: Crop rotation soil | place: USA: Cullars Rotation, Alabama | collected 2011
CTCGCGATATGGATGATGCGCCCGCCGCCCTGGCGCTTCATGATCGGAACCACGGCCTGGCTCGCGAAGAACGGCGCCTCGAGGTTCACTCCGACGCCGCGCGCGAAATCCGCGCGCGTGTAGTCGCCAAAATCCTTGTTGATGCGGATTCCGGCGTTGTTGACGAGCACGTCGATGCGCCCGAACAGCCTGGCGGCCTCGCCGATCATAGCCTCGGCCGCGCCGGACTCGCTCAGGTCGAAAATGCCGTACTCGACACGGCCGGCTTCGGTGAACGCGCGGCATTCGCGTTGCGCCGTCTCCAGCTGCTCGCGCGTTCCTTCCGCAACCAGATACACCGATGCGCCCGCCTGCGCAAAGCGCTTGGCGATCGCGTTGCCGATGCCCTTCGGCGTCGATGCACCGGTCACGACCGCGACCTTGTCCTTGAGCGATAGGGTGATGCTCATGCTGCAGCGAACTCCCGTGTTTTGATCTCCACCTGCTCGTCGCGCGCCTGGTTGTAACGCAAGATCGCGCTCTCGCGTGCTTCCCTGACGGCGGGATCGAAATCGAAGCGGGGCCGCGGCTCATCGTCCCAGTAACCGAAGCGGTCGGTTCCGCGCATGAGGCCAGCGGTATGGCGAACAGTCCCGGTGCAGCGGACGGACGTCGGGATGTAGCTCACGCCGAGCCCGATGCGCCGGCGCGCGGAGTTGTTCGGCTCGGAGTAGTGCACGAGCCGCGTGTGATGCAGCGACATCTCGCCGGGCTGAAGGTTTATGCATTTTACGTCTCGCGTATCGAGCGGCTCGACGACGTGCTGCCCTTTCGAAAGCATGCTGCCCTTCCCGACCTCGGTGCCGTGCCGGAGCTGCCCCAGCCTGTGGCTTCCCGGCAGGTACTTCACGTTGCCGTTGTCCTCGATACTGTCGGTGAGCGCTATCCACGCGGTGATCTGCACCGCGGGATCGAGCGGGAAATACGTCGAGTCCTGGTGCCATCCGACGTAGGACCCGTCGCCGGCGTTCTTCATCCACACCGTCAGGTTGTAGAGGCGAATGTCGGGCCCGATGATGTCTTCGACCGCGTCGAGCACCGCCGTATCGCGCACGAGCTCGTCGACCCATTTGAGCGAAAGGTGAGCCTTCGTCCTCAGCACCTTGCGGAAATCCTCGCCATACTCGCGCTCCCCTGCCTCGAGCTGCGCGAGATAGCCTCGCGCGCGTTCCGAGCTCATGACGCGGATCGGATGGGTTGCGCCTTCCTCGTCGTACTGCAGCGCCTGTGCTTTGCTCAGAATCTTCACTCCGCCCTGATTCCGTTGTCACGTATGATTTTGCCCCACCGGCCGGCATCGTTGCGCACGTAGGCCGCGAACGCCTCCGGCGAGCTGGAGGTAGGGATCACGCCGGACTCCATGAGGCGACGGCGCACCTCGGGCATGTCGAGCACGGCTACGACCTCGCCGTTCACGCGGTTCACGATCGACTGCGGTGTTCCTGCCGGCGCGAAGAGCCCGTACCACGACACCGCCTCGTAGCCCGCAACGGTTTCACCGATCGCAGGCACGTCGGGAAGGAGCTCGAAGCGTTTCGCAGAGGTGACGCCGAGCGCGCGCAGGCGGCCCCCCCTGATCGGGCCCATCGCGGTGGCAACCGTGGAAAAGCCGAGCTCGACCTGCCCGCCGAGGAGGTCGACCATCGCCGGTGCGCCGCCTTTGTACGGCACGTGAATCATCTTGACGCCCGTCATGCTCATGAAGAGCGCAGTGGCAATGTGGTCCGACGCGCCGATGCCGCCGCTCGCGAACGTGAGCTTGTTGGGCTGGCTTTTCGCGAGCGCGATGAATTCCTTGACCGACCGCGCCGGCAACGACGGATGCACGCACAGCGCATTCACCGCCTGCCCCATCGGCGTGATCGCGACGAAGTCCTTCGCCGGATCGAACGGAAGCTTCGCGTACATGTGCGGGTTGATCGACATCTGACCCGAGGTCGCCATGAGCAGCGTGTAGCCGTCCGGCGGGGACTTCGCCCCGGCCTCGACGCCGATGTTGCCGCCCGCGCCGCCACGATTGTCGACGACGACCTGTTGACCGAGGCGCGAGCCGAGCACCGGCGCCACGGTGCGCGCCGTCACGTCCACCGCGCCGCCCGGCACGAACGGGACGATCAGCCGAATGGGTTTAGCGGGCCAGGTCTGACCGAATGCCGGCGCGACAACACACAGACCTGCAAGGAACAACGGGCGACGCATGCGGCTCCGGGAATTTCTCTTGGATGGAAGCCAAATGTAACACGGGCCCGCCGACGCTCTATGACGCTCCGACGCTCGTGCCAAGCGCAACGAGAAGCTCGTCCAGTTGCTCGAACGTCTCGACCATCGCATCCGCCGCGCCTGTGCCAGCAGCGTCGAGCGCTTCCTTTGTGGATTAGAGCTCGTGCATCGCCGAATACCCCGATTTGCCGGTGCTACACTGACACAGAAGGCGTCTGTTGTCGGCCCCAGTGACCGGGATGGCCAGTTCCTAAGTGCTACTCAATTGCATGCAGCGGAAGGCGATTCGTTTTATGGACTTGTCCACCCGTCGGCGGTTTCTTGGTCGTGCTGGAGCCATACTGCTTGCACCGGCGGTGGCGCGCTCCGGATTCGCGCAGAGCTGGCCGTCGAAACCGATCCACGTCATCGTACCGTTCGTTGCGGGAGGCACCGTCGATGTGATTGCCCGCATCGCGTTCGAGCAACTATCGAAGCGACTTGGCCAGAATATCATCGTCGACAATCGTGGAGGCGCCGGCGGCACGATAGGCTCAGCGATCGTCGCCAGAGCGAAACCTGATGGATACAACCTCCTCGTCAACTCCTCTGCCCACACCAATGCGCCGGCGGCCTTCCCGACCATTACCTATGACCCCGCACGCGACTTCAACGCGGTGGTCTCATTCGGTAGCATTCCCAACGTCATAGCGGCGGCGCCCTCGAAGGGATTCAGGACGCTGAAGGATCTCGTCGAGGCCGGGAAGAAGCGGCAACTCTCATTTGCCTCCGCCGGGATCGGCAGTGCCATGCATTGGGCGGTCGAGCGGCTTCAACTGAGCGCAGGGTTCAAGGCGCTCCATGTCCCTTTCAAGGCAGGTCCCGAGGCTGTTCTGGCGACGATGACCGGCAGCGTGGATTTCATTGCAGCAAGTATGGAGGGGGCACTGGTGCGGATGCGCGAAGGCAGCCTGGTTGGCCTTGCGGTAAGCACGGCGCAGCGGTCGCGCTCCGCTCCCGACATTCCGACCACGCTGGAAGCGGGCTATCCGGACTCCGACTACACGTTCTGGAACGGAATGTTCGCGCCGTCGAAAACTCCGCGCGAGATCATCGACCGTCTGTATCGCGAGATGACGGAGGTACTCAGGCATCCGGCGGTCGTGGAGAAGTACACCACCATGAGCATCGACCCAATGCCGATGACGCCCCAGGAATTTGACGCGCGGGTGGTAAGGGAGATCGCCGTCAGCCTCGATATCGTGAAGAAGGCTGGCTTGAAGTTCAACTGACGACCGGCCGTTCCAGAACTCTAACGAGGAGCAAGCTGATGCTTCCGCACTTGCCGCAACCAACGATGCATACGTTTCTTGACTATGATGAAGCGATTGCGGCGTTGAATTCAATCGCCGCCGATGCCCCGCAAATCGTAAAGGTTGCCAGCGCTGGCAAGTCGCGCATGGGCCGCGAGCTCGTCTATGCAAGGATAGGTTCGGGTCCGAAGAAGGTATGGGTGCAGGCGCGTAATCGCGCAGTGCAGGCTCTTACCACGCCCGGCGCACTGGAGCTGCTCAAGGCGCTGACGCATGATGCCTATGCCCTGGTGCGCGAGCAGCTCACGGTGCTCGTAATTCCCATGGCCCTCACGGACTGCACCGAGAAGTGGCTCGACTACACGGAGGACGGAGTCGACCTGGAGCGCGACTGGGAGGAATTTCGTGCCCCTGAAGCCAAGCTGTGGTTCGACCTGTGGGCTGACTTCAAGCCAGAGTACGCGATCAATCTACACCAGATGGCCAATTGGCCCTTCGTGGAGGGAACGACCGACATCTGTGCTTTCCAGATCTTCGCGAATCTGTTGCGGCCCGAGGAGATGAGCGAAGACCAATGGAACACGAACCGCAGGATCGGCGCGCTCGCAGCTGCCGCAGTCGGGGATATCGGTGTACATCCAGGCAAGTTCTGGAACCATCGCAAGCACCACGATGCCAAGCCGCGCCGGTTCAACAATTTCGGCTTCATGCTGCGCGGATTGCCGGTCGGCGATGGCAAAGTACACAGGGTGCGTGGTGCGGTTTTTTTTGAGGTGCGCAAGAACGGCGAGTTCAAGGCGCCGGAGCGGGTGCGTAATACCGGCGACGACGAGCTTGTCCGAATATTCCTGGCAGCCGTGCTCGGCGTACTGGTTCCGCTTGCGGACGGCACGTTCGACCGGACTCCGGTGGAAGGCTACGACAGCCTACCCACCGGCACGTGGTACACCGTCGGTGGCACCAAGCCGGATTGGCTGGACGGCGGCAAGGCTCCTGATTGGGTGTTCAAGAATGAACCACCGCAATGGCTGCTCGATGCTTTCGCGCATTTTGCGCGGGCGCGCGTATGGAGCGCTGACGAGCCGCCACGACGATAGGCATTTTGTCGTCAGAGGGGGTTCCGGTCTCCGAAGCGGCGGGCTCCGTCGCCCTCATTCAGCGCTTCGCGTCCACTCCTACTCAGAGATCAGGCGTGATTCCAGCAAGCGCGACGCGACCGGCAACATAGAGCGCCACCTGCCCTTGCACGAGCCTCGCGCTGCTTTGCGGCGCCACTCGAAAGCAGCCGATTGTCGCGGGGTTTCACGTGGTGTCGGCTAGACGCAGCTTGAGCATGCGTCGGCGACAAGCACATACTCATCTCGGGACGAACCACATCCTTCAACCCAACAGGAGGCACGGCTCACGACACATAACTAACGAAGGAAGCACCGATCATGAGATCGATGTTTGCACTCGCAAGCACGTTCGCCGAAAAACGGAACCGCTGATCAGCGCAGCCGCGCTAACGCTTTGATCTGACTGGAGGCGGGGGTCACAACCTCATTCCGCACCTAACCCGTTGAGTCCTCATGTTTCTCAGCTTGACGCGGGAATCAGTTACCCCACGAGTTACCCCCGTGACGGTACGGCGATCACGTCGCTGGTATTCCGACCGCGGGCAAAGCAGTTCCGGCGCGCGGGTTCAGCATGAAAAACACGCGGTAACGCTTCCCTTTCGCATCGTCATTACCAGTGTCTTGAAGATACGCCAGGTGGGAGCGGCGACGAGGATGTCTGCCAGCTTCGCCGCGCGCGTGCGGCAGAAGATGACAGCGACGAAGGCCGCTGCAGATACCCCCAATTGCAAATAGCAGCCGGGAGCAATGGTTGGCTGCCAGTCTTCGCAGAGTGCGATGAAGTGGGAGGTGCATCGCTTCATCCGGTTGTTGTATTCTACAACCTTTCATTTCTCGGAGTGGGCAGTGAGGACTTCAGTGGCACTTACACGTGCAGCGCACAAACGATAAAGTTTCAGTACACCCGCGCGTGGGAGCTGCGTGCCGGCGTGGTGCACTGGAGTGCGCGCGTGCGATTTCTTTCGTCATTCTGGGACGCCGGCGGCACGCTGTTAGAGGATCGGCGATCCGAAATGGCCGACGCAGTTCGTCACTGGAGGGAGTCGCTTACCTTGGTGATGTTGCCGCGTCGAGGTACGCGCCCGCAAGTGTTACACCTCTGCAGTGATGGCGCGCTAGAACCAAACAGGAAATCGAAGAGACCCATCGTGGCTCCAATCAAGCTTGTACCACCGGCGCACTAGCGGTCGCGCTACCTGCACCTTGGTCACAACTTGGCCGTCGGTGCTGGTGGTCTGCCACCCCCGTCTGAACGCAGCGCCTTCACCACACGCTCGAACTGTTCCTCGAACTTCGCGTTGTCCTTCTCCCAGCCAGTGAAGTCTGCGGCGATGCGTGAGCGGACCTGCTCCGCCTTGCCACTCTTCCACTCGCTGCCGTGCAGGTAGCCATCTAGGTCGAGCGGGATCACGGCCAGCACCTTCTGCCCGCGCTGCTTCATTAGGTCCCGCTCCTTCGCGAAGGCTGTCTCAATCTCGTTGTCCACCCACCAGCTCGTCAGCGATGCCTTCGAGCAGCACAGCAGCACCTTGTCCCATAGCTTGATGCCTCGCTGTATCTGCTCGTGGATGTCGTCGCCGGGACTCATATGGTGTTCGTCGAGCCAGCAGCGAATGCCGCGCCCTTGTAGGGTGTCATGCAAGCGCCTAGCGAACGACTTGTCGGAATGGTTGTAGCTGATGAAGCACGAGTAGAACTCGATGGCGCGATTCAGGATTGGAGGCAGGTAGTCGATCAGCACGTCAGGAAGGCCGCAGCCACGTAGAAAAACAAGCGGCAAGGGACCGGATTGCTCCAGCGTGCGGTGGTCGATTGTGCACGGGCCATGGTGGTGACAACTGTCTAAGCCCTGCGCTTCCCTCAAATTGCAATTGCTAAAGATCACTTCGGCTAGCCGTGCTTCACTCAGGCTCGCGTTGCCGAACTTCGCTCCGCCGAGGGTCGTCCTGATCATGGCTGCTTCGCTAAAATCCGCATTGCCGAGGTTTGCCTCCCGGAGGTCCGCATTGTTCAGATTCGCATGGCTAAGGTTCGCACCCCGGAGGTCTGCCATCATGAGGGTCGCGTTGTAAAGGTTGGCACCGAGCAGATTCGCTCCGGTGAGCCGCGCCTCGTAAAGGTATGCCAAGGGGAGGTCCGCCTCAGTGAGATCCGCATCGGCGAGGTTCGCCTCGCTGAGGATCGCCGCGCCGAGGTTCGCGAATCTGAGCTTCGCCCCGCTGAGGTCCGCTTTTCGGAGGTTCGCCTTTAAGAGTCTCGAGTCGCTGAGGTCCGCGTCTCGAACGTCCGCCTCTGTCAGGTCCGCGTCACTTAGGTTCGCCCCGCTAAGGTTCGCGCCGCTAAGGTGCGCCTGATGGAAGCGCGCGTTGCGGAGATCCGAGGATCTGAGGTTCACTCCGCTCAGGTTCGCGTACATGATGTTCGCGTTAGTGAGGTAGACGTTGCTGAGGTTTGCCCCCCTCAGGTCCGCGCCGCCGATGTCCGCGTTGCTGAGGTCCACCGGTATGTTGCCGAATCCAGCGCGATGCTCGGCCAGCCATGCGTTCCAGTGCTCGACACCTGACCGGAGTATTTCGAGACGTTGCTCATTGGCCATATTGCGCTCTGCCTTCATCTGCTCGTGCATATCGGGGCATAGCCAGCTCACGACTCATCCGCGACGCTCGTGTCGCGCGATATCCGCCAGCTCGTAGCAGTCCTGCCCCGATGCAGGCACCATCTCGACTGCTTTCATGTTCGCGGCGGACTGAGGCTGCACCCGTTTTAGTACCGCTGAGACCTGGAAATTTCCGGCTTCGTTTTCTTCCGTTTCGACCGCTCTCCGAGCGAATTCTGACGGCGTGAGCCATTTCAACGCGGTGTGGGGTCGCACCTCGTTATAGAAGCCGCGCCATGCCTCGATCTTGCGCCGAGCGTCGTCGAGTGACAAGAACCAGTGCGCGTTCAGACACTCCTCCCGAAGACGTCCATTGAAGGATTCGATCTTCGCGTTGTCGATCGGCCGGCCCGGCCTGGAGAAGTCGAGTTCAACACGGTGCTCGTACGCCCAGCGATCCATTACCTTGGAGATGAACTCGCTGCCATTGTCGACCTTGATTGTCTGCGGCAAGCCTCGAACTGCCTTAATCCGATCGAGCGTGGCTGCGACGTCTTCACCCGTAAGACGCTGACCGACTTCGATGGCGAGGCACTCTCGTGTGTAGTTATCAACGATCGTAAGCGCGCGCAGGCGCCGCCCATCGAACAACGCGTCCGCCACAAAATCCATGCTCCAGATCTCGTTGATCGCATGCACCAGTTGCTTGGGCTGGCGCAGCCGCGCGGCCTTGTTCCGGCGAGGACGCTTATGCCTGAGTGAGAGCCCCTCGTTGCGATAGAGTCGATAAACGCGTTTATGATTGTCTTTCCAGCCTTCCCGCCGTAGCAGCACGTGGACGCGTCGATAACCGTAATGCACCCGAGTCGACGTGATTTCCTTGATGCGCGACACCAATGGCTTTACGTCTCGCGCCTGCGAGCGGTAGCCATACACCGATCGGGATATCTTCAGCACCGCGCACACTTGACGCTGGCTCGCGCCGTAGCGGGACATCAGATCATCGGCAAGCACACGTTTGCGGGAGGGCTTTAGATCTTTTTTGCGAGCACGTCCTGCAGCATCGCCTTGTCGAGGGACAGATCAGCTACCAGGCGCTTGAGCTTGGCGTTCTCTTCCTCAAGTTGCTTCAGCCGGCGCACTTCGGACGGACCCAGGCCGCCGAACTTCTTACGCCAGTTGTAGAACGTCGCGTCCGAGATCCCCAACTTACGGCACACCTCGTCGACAGGCGTGCCGAGCTCGGCCTGCTTCAGCGCGAATGCGATCTGCTCTTCGGTGTAGTTCGACTTCTTCACGGCATGACCTCCCTTCCAGGGCGTTAATCATGCCGGAAATTCCAGTTTTGAACGGTTCGAAAAACCGGGTTAGCCTCACCAGGAATCACGAAATGATAACGCGCCAATAATGCGCGCTGTGCTACCGGGGAAGAGATCTGCGGTTTGGGTGCCCATCACGCTCAACACACAAGCATTAGGAGCGCCTGTCAACCTGGGAAGGAAGACCACGTGGTATTTACAGTCCCGCTTCGTATGACTTAGGCTTGCTTCGTCCATCTGCTGACTCCCTCGCGTGTGCTTGGCGGCTCACACTTGGAAGTTTCGTGGACGGAAGCGCTTAAATGTCCAAACTGCTATTGCCCACCCCGGCACAGCCGGGGGGCTCCTGCTTTTGGCTGTTTCTGCGTCGTTTGGTTTTTATGTGCGATCCTAGCAACGACAACTTTGCTACTGGATTTCATCGCGCACCTTCGAAAAGCGCGTTCTGGCTCTTCGAAATTTCGCATAACCGCACTTTTTACTAATCGATATGCGAGACGATTTTCGAGCGCACGTTAAGCAATTACTCGCGAAGCGGGTAAGTTATCGTTGTTCGCGTTGCCGTGCGCAGACATCAGGCCCGACGCTGCGCGTCGAAGGGTCTATCAATGTGGGAGTGGCCGCGCATATTTCAGCCGCCGCGGAGGGTGGTGCCCGCTTTAACCCGGCGCTGAGCGCAGCAGCCAGGTCTCACATTTCCAATGGCATTTGGCTCTGCCAGAACTGCGCGAAGCTCGTGGACAGTGATGCTGAGCAGTTTACGGTGGAACTTTTACAACAATGGAAACATCAAGCGGAACGTGAGGCTTTAGAAAAAGTCGGTAAAGCAGCCTCCGCCTCCGCGCAGCCGCTGGATGCATCCCCGGTACGTGAAACCGCTGAAGCTGAGTCCGCATTCCTCGGCCTGCTGGAGCTCATGTACATTCTTGTTCTACTTGATCAGTTTTCGAATGGTGTATGGGGCGCCTCGTTGCAGGAAACCGCCTCGCTTTTTGGTCATAAGGCCGGCGATCCAGGGAGTATCTCGGTAAGTACTCTTAGCTGCCTTGCGATTACGAAATACACGGGATCGAGCACCGCCAAGCCGATACGCGCCTATAGGGCATATTTACAGGAACGACAAAGTCATAATGGCGCGTTTGGAATGAAGCGCGAAATCGGAACGGCGCGATATCCGCAATCCAACGTTCTAGAACACTCGCGACACACCGCTACCGCGTTGGAGTTTTTCTTGCGCTACGACGGAGTCAAGCATCCGCGTATACCCGGTGCGTTGGCATTCCTCCTTCGAGAACGCACAGAACAGGGATTGTGGACCGACACTCAGCCGCGAGAACATGCCAATGTCGATCCCGTGACGGTCGCATACGTCATTAATGTTTTGGAGCTCATACGAGAGCACTTCACCGATGGCGGCCTCGCTTCTGGCATTACACCGGCCCTGCTCGATGAGCACATACAAACCGGCTTGCGATATCTGTTTATCCAATGCCGCTTAAGGACCAGCGACGGCTTCTGGCATTACAAGTACGGTAGCGCCGAGGAGCGCGCGCGCGTTCTGCAGAATTGTTATCAGTATGCCGCAGATGTTGCGAACAAATGCGCGACTTCCTGCGTTCGACTTTCACTCTTTAAGCGAGAACTAATTCAGATTATCGAGCAATTGCTGGACATTGGGTCGGCGTATGGAGGAATACCCGACTCCGCCGATTCGAATGTGGTCAGTCTATATACAACAGTGATGACGATCAGGGCAGCTCAGACGTTGGGAGCCCAGAGCGAAACAACTGCCGAACTCCTGAAAAGCCTGCCGGTTGTTGCGACCGACGAAAACGTCGTCGAGTCTGCGACGGCGGCTGGCTGGGCAGCGGTGCTCGGTTCCTCTGACATGTGGACGGGATTATCGGCTCCTAGCATTGAACGACTGAGGCAACTTGAGGGTGTGGTAAGCGACGCGCATACGCACAATGCACTGACGCACGATCTCGCGTCGCTCATGGGCACACATGCAGCACTTGCCCAAGCGTTGCTAGGTAAGCGAGCTTTGATATCACCCGCATAGCTTCGTGCGGCCCGAACGGCGTCACGAACGTGTAGTGTCGATGTCACCGTCTGGCTCGTTTGAGCATCACGCTCCTAGTCCGGTTTACAAGCCCCGATCGCGCACATACGGCTACGCCAGCTGGGACGCAGTAGAACACCGATTCTGAGAAAGACCTATCGATCGCCGCTCTCGGCCTAAGCGCCGCAGCCGCAGCCAAGGCGGCTAGCCCACGATCTCCTGAAGTGCGCGACTTCGTCCTTCTTTGCCGACCACTCGCGGCCGTCGTGAGTCCGACTAGCTTGGGCATGGCGGCAGTCTCCTGCTGAAGGCCCGACAATACTCGACGCCCAAAGCCGCGGAACCTTTTGTGCGCCGGATTCCAAGATATTGACCCCTGACGTTCCGCCACGCCCCCGAAGAGCGGCGCGCGCATCCGCCGCGCTGCCGTCGAGGATCCCGCCGCGCTCTTCGCATTCGACCTCCTCTGGATCGACGGCGCCAACTTCCGAGCCCGTCTGGAGCGCAAGGCGGCGCCTTACCACACGCTGCCGGGGAACCGGCTCATTCGATAGCGGGCCATTCCGCCGACAGCTCGCGCGAGCTCTGGCAGCTTGCCGTGCCGCTCGAGCTGGAAGGTATCGTCGCGACAGCGAAGCGGGCCAATTCGCCATACAGCGTCGGCCGAAGCGATGCGTGGCAGAAGGTGAAGACCACGGCAGGCGAAGCACGCGGGCGCGATACCTTGAATGCTGCGCACGAAAATCAGATGATTCCGATATGCGAAGCATTGCGCCAACTGCACATCGAAGGCTTCCGGGCGCTCTCCGATGGCTCGGTTGAAATCGCAGGCTACTGGCCGTTATGGAAGCAATTGAATGCGGAACGGAAGATGCGCGCTTACGACCCGGCACGCGGCCGCGCTACGATTTTTCGCGTTCGACTAGGCCGTTAATGTCGAGCATCGCGAAGTCCGTTAGAGTCGCCGTGTCGATCTTCAACGGCAGCACTGCTGTAATATCGACGCCAAGGCCAGCAAGGCGCTCCCGCTTATCTTCGTTCTGCCCCAACAGAGCGATCGATGCCGTGATGCCGAGAGACTGGAGCGCCGCTGGAACAACCCAGAGGACATCGGGTCGCCGCTTCGACAGGCCTAACGCCTGCTCTACTTCCCTCACGGACCACTGATTCGCTTTCTCGAGCTCCGTCATGCGAATCTTCGCCGCCAATCCAAACCCACGCGCTTCATGGTCTCGAAAGTACATCATCGTACCGTTGGCGGAAGCTGCGATGAGTCTCAAACTAGCGTCGATCTGAAAGCCACAATCGCAATCGAGCGACCCAAAAATACCACCGTATTCGCAGCCATATTGGATGCGAAGCAGGTGCGGCCGCCTCGCATCAAAACTAGGCGTGGAAAACGCCAGAAGTATCTGTTGATTATCGCCAAACGCGAAGCCGCTGACGTCGAAGTGGCCGTGCTTCGTTGCCAAACTGTGATGACCGAGCGTCAACAGGATCTGTGATTTTTGCATGGGACGAGTAATCGATTAGTGCGAGATGTCAACTACACGAGTTGCGCGACTAATGAGTACGGGATCATGAGTGACTATCACAACGCCAACCCCTTCGCTAGCGAGCTTCAGTAGCCGATGCCATAAAGCCCAAAGGCCGCGTCCGTGCAGATCCGCACTGGGCTCATCGAGCACAAGAAACTTACTGCCGAAAGTCATCGAAGAAACGGATAGCAATCGCTTGAAGCGTTGCTCAAGTTCTAACGTCTCTTTCCCCTCGTCGATACCAAGCCACCTCGTCTCGTCGTGCACTATCGCGTCCTGCAAGTGAGCATCTGTACCAAGGAGCAGCGGACGCACTCGCAATTCGCCACCAACGGTCGCCGCTAACATTTGCCCATTAGGATCTTGGAATGACATTCCAGCGCCACCGGTGATCTCGACAGTCCCTCCCCCGAGGGGTATGGCGCCAGTGAGAGCCAGCATGGCCGTTGTCTTTCCGCTGCCGTTTGGCCCCACCAGTGCGACCACCTCACCCGCACTCACGGTGAAAGAGAAGCCCTCGACGATCGTCTTGCCGTTCAGTCGCACGGTGACGTCCCGTGCCTCGCAAACCACGGACCGTGTCATTGTAGGAACGATTTCCCAGCGAGGAAAGTCCGCCCAAATGTCGCCCAGTAGTAGCTTATCAAGCGGGCTGCCGTTTACCCGGACATCCATCACGATTCGACCGCTGCTCAGCTTCACCACGCGGCGTACGATAGGGCTAAAGTATTCTACAAATGGGTCAGTCACGATTAGCGTTGCCTTTGAGGCGTCCAAATACTTCCCCAGTGCCCTTCCGAAAACCTCTCGCGCAGCGGCGTCTAGCTGCGCAGTAACGTTGTCAAGCAGTACGACCTTCGCCTCCGACGCCAAAAGGCACGCAAGAATGAGGCGCGCCTTCTGGCCGCCCGACAAGTGCGCCACCTCCGTATCCCATTCTTCACGGAGACCCATTTCCGCGACTGCGGTTAACGCTGCAGCGAGGTCATGAGTGTGGCACATCACCTCTTGGCTAACGGTTACCGCGATCAGCGAATCCAATGGGTCTTCCGTCACTAGTTTGACTGTCGAGAGAGTACATTCGAGCGCTAGCTCTTTGTCGAGCCAATCTGTGTCCGCGACGCGTACTTGCCCGAACACCTGCCCTTGTATCGCAGGTATATACCGCGCTATCACGCGTAGCAGCGCACTTTTGCCCGCACCCGAGTCACCTGCTAAGAAGACTCGATCTCCGCAGCGTATCGTGAGACTTACATCGTGCAATGCCGCCGCAGAATGTGGCCAGTAGCGCGCCGTAACATTCTCCAAGACGATGTGATGATCCGCCGTTAGCCGTCTTGCGGGGAAATGTGCTTCTGCTGCAAACGCAATTCGCGTGACGCTGTCAAACAGCCGCAAGGTGATCGCGGAGAGCTTTAGAACAGAAATGCGCAAGCGCAAACGAATCACCCGGCGCAACGCAACCGGCGCCCCCGTGAGGTGCACCGTGATCGCGCGCGTGGCTGCCGCATAATCTTCTGCGAGTCGTACGAACAAATGAGCAGAAGCTAAGATATAACGCTTCGCCGAACGTCCTAGCCGCAGGCTTCCAGAGTACGAAAGAAATACCTCCGACAGCTCCGCCGTCGTTGACGAATTCAGCCACGCAAATCCCAGCATGACCATTGCCGTTCGCCGAGAGGCATGCAGTAGACCGACATTGAACCCGCAGCTATTTACAACGAATACGAAAACTTTCGAAGTATCAGTACATTCCGCTGGAGAGAACAGCCAGTTCCCAATTAGCAGAAATACAAAGGTCGTGAAAACCGCCGCCGCAAACAGCATTCTAAATCTGAGGCGAAAGTTTAAAATTACCAAAGCGACTGCCATTGCCATCGCAGCGACGGCCGTAGGTATCTGGGTGATAAATTGGCATAGCACGATCGCAAGGATTACGATCGGCAGCCTGAGCCGGCCTGGTAAGAGGCCTAGGCCAGCGCCTCGACGTGTGCGACGCGGGTGCGACGAAGCGTTTGAAGCGACGGCGCGATTACGCATATCGCTAACCGAGGCTTGAGAATGGCCACGGCCTCTGCCAAGTCATGGAACGAACCTTCGGTTCAGCCGCAGAACGCCGTGCCCCTCACGCCTACAGCCGGGCTGCTTGTGGCCCACTATGCCCCTGACACCTTGATGTAGGGCGCTAAACCTCGCCGTCGCGCCCGTTCGGTAAAACTCGCGAGCACATAGATTCCTAAAATACAAGAAGCTGTATCGCCCAAGAACCACCCTACACCTGTGGCGACTATCGCGGCCTGCCAGGACTGCCCCGCCAGCACTGTGCCAAGTGTACCAAGCACAGCCGATACGAAACTGATGACGATGGCAATAAGAACAGCGAGCACAAAGTCCCTCACATGCACAGCTAGATTCGACAGCACAAACGGTATGATTAGTAGCAAGATTATTGACGGCACATATGCCAGCCAACCTAAGTTTAGGGGCCGCAGTGCGATTGCCAAAGCGATGATAACGGCTAGAAGGACGAGCACGACCCAAAGCCCTTTCTTAACAGCGGTGCCTTGAGAGCCGAAATCAGGATCGATCTTCGCCCAGCGGAACAGATACGCAGGAAGTAACGAGTTCGCCAATCCACCGGCGATCGGATTCATGATTATGTCGGGGAGGCCCCAGCCGCCATACGCGATTATCCCAGCCGCATAAGCACCAAGGCCACCTGCGAGCATCCCACGAATTGGGCCGAGCCAGACGCCCGCCATTAGTTGCAGCGCCGCTGGCAGCCACAAAAAGGCCGCTCCTTTTGCCAGCGGGCTGCTTGTAAGAGTCATCATGACAGCGCCGAGTAAGGCAATCGCGACGCCAAATGCCACCGTGGCGTAATTTCTAAGGACGTCGCTTCCTTCATAGCGGTATTCGTAATGGCGAGGCATGCGCACCCTCCTCTAAGGCTTGCCTCGACTGGAGCGAAGCTCTGCGCGGAGGCACATCAGCAGTTTGCCCATTTTGTTCTTTCCTTGCCCGCTAGCTCCCATTCCCCAATACTCATCGTCACGGGCCGCTTCGATCAGCTCACTCTGCCCGGTTCCTAGCAGAAGATCGGCCAGCTGTGGATGTTGCGCAAATTTCGCCTTAATTGCGCGCTTCATCACGCTTTCGCGCACCAAAGGCCAATCCGGCCTGACGTGCTCCGCCATAGCCCGCGACAGAGCTTTTGCTTCCCCGGGCGTGGTCGCCGCTTGAATTCGTTCGACATCGGTATCTAGGTCAAATTTATTCGCTTGGTAGTAGTGCTCCGCTGTGCTCCAGTCGCGGCCATCCAAAGAAAATGGATGATACGAGTAGTTCGCGAGCCATCCAAATTCGCCGTCGGGATCATAGAAGTAGATCGCCGTCACCGGAGCGCCGATCGCTTAAAATGATCCAGCAAATGAAACCCCTTCAACCGGCGAATTGCTGTCCACGCCAGAATGGCGTAGAGCGCGCAAAAGATACCCAGCAGCAGCACAAGCGTTTCCCGTCCGACTAAACCTTCAATAAAGCTTTTGTATTGCCCCTCTTGCGCGATTTCCCTGAGCGAAAACACTACGGCCAAGAAGAAGATACTGAGTACTAAGCCGCACGCATCCCACTTCGCAAGCTCTCGGAACGGCCTGCCCGTGCTTCCTGGCCCAGGTCTGTCCCGCGTAACAAAATCCCATACTAGCAATACAGCGTAAAACCCTATCCAGAGTATCAGGAACAGAACGAGATTTCTCTCGAGCGCGAACCACAGTGACAACAAAATCGCGTGGTTGGCCACCCGCAGGCCCCACTCCGCCTTGGTCTTGCCGGAAAGTCGCTGATGTTCAGCTTCGTCTATTTCGGCGTACGCTTCGAAGTAGTAGAAGTAGATTGCGTTCGCGAGGAGCGTCCCCCCAATTAGGAACTGGGCCATGGGCGTCACGCCGTGTCCAGCTATACCGCCCGATGATTGTCCCGGCGCGGCAATATCCATAAAGAACAGCGTATAAATCCCCGTTATGATGAATACGAGAAATGACGCAAGTAGGCTGGCCGGCATTAAACGTTCGCTCCGAGTCTGTTTGGGTTAGACAGGACGCGCCTGGCGAAGGCTAGCGGCGCGAGCATGAGGCAAAACGCACGGACTGCGGGCGTGGCGACTTCAGGCTAAAGATGGCGCGGCGGCAAGTCATAGCTGATGTGCGCGCTTTGGTGATGCTTAGCACACCGCGTCTGTCGTTATTCGGAAATCGTGGACCGGCGGCGGCGGACTTCGAAATGCGCTGGCCCGGGACAGAATCGGGATTCTGCCGACCAGACATTCGGGAGAGGCTGAGGAGGCACCGGCGCGACCCGCCCGGATGCACCGCGCATTGACCTGTCGACATACCCTGCCCTGAGTTCGGCCGTGTGAGACCGATATGTTCTTGTTTATCGGGCGCTGGGTTCTTTGCCGCGCTCGAGACGACTTAGGATATGGCAGCCGTGTCGACGACCGCAAGAGCCTTCTTGCTGTCAGGTATCCCCCGACAGAGGTGACGCACTCTCATCGCACGAACGCCCCGCGAGGATCACGGCAGTCCGCAGTTTTTACCGTAGGGTATAAGCCGTAGTGACAAAGCAAGCTGGGCCTGATTTCCCGAATGCGGTGGGGTTTTCGCAACTCTGGTTGGAGTGTGCCCATGTATGTCATGGCTATCCATGTATATCTAAACTCACGCGGCTCGTGCAGACGCCAGTGTTTGATCGTCCTAGCTGGTGTGGCATCTGAGCCGTTTCTCGACCTGCGCAGCGACGCTTAACGACCACATGGTGAACTCGCGCACGCGGCGGTGTCGACACCGGCCGCGTTACATTCGCCCCATCTGGCACCGTTAAGCGCAGCCGTAATGTCCAGAAACTCGGTCGGAACGCTCAGGCTACCGCGCGGTAGTAATAGTTGAGCATTCCGCCGAGTCTTCGGCGGCTTTGAACGCATCCAGTACTTGCCGAATGAGTCGATGCTGTTCGGATCAGCCCGTTTTCCAAGCCCTGATGATTACGCTCCTCGTGATAGTGAGCCATATACTCACCAATCGCGCGACGCAGCGACGCCTGTCCGATGAAAATCATCCTTCTCAGGCATTCATACTTGATTGAGCGAACAAGTCGCTCCGCGTATGCATTCAGGTTCGGCGACATAGGCGGCAGCCGGATGACCTCGGTTCCACCCTCCTCCACCAGCCTCCTGAATTGGCCCGTGTACTTCGTATCCCGATCAATAATCAAGTAACGCTTCGACGCCAGCGCACCGCGCTCTTCGTCTATGAGGTTTCTGCCCATTTGCAGCATCCATGCTTCGTTCGGCCGCGTGGTAATTCCTGCAATATGCACCGCACGCTCGGCTACGCTGATCACGAACAGAACGTAATGTGTAAGGAGGCCCTTCGGCGTCCATACTTCCACAGTGAAGAAATCACTGGCAGCCAACACCTTCCAGTGGGCCCTGAGGAACGTCGACCAAGTGGTGCGCTTGCTGCGCTCCGGCGCAGGCTCTATGCCATTGCGTTCCAAGATGTTAGCAATTGTCCCGCGCCCGACGTGATGATTGAGGTTGGCCAACGCCCCTTGCATTCGCGTGTAGCCCCATCCCGGATTCTCCTGCGCCATGCGAACAATCAGCTGCGAGATCTCGCGCATGATGCCCGGACGCCCGGGACCACGTCGCTTGCTGAAGTCCCACTTCTGGGCCACCAGGCGCCGATGCCACCGCATCAGAGTATCTGGCGACACAAGGGTATCGAGTTCCAGCAGCGCTTTACGCCCAACCGCTTTGGCCTTCCTTGCAAGCAACGCGCGCTCAGCGTCGGTGAACCGGATCCGCTCGCCTCGCAGGCGCTCCTTCAACAGCTGGTTCTCGGCTTGCAGGAACTCAATAATAATGAGCTGACGGCGATGAACCCAACCCGAGATGATCATCAACAGAAATGTGAGCAGCGGTGGCACGGAACCCATGCCAGAAGTCTACCGTGCACCGTCGTCCGAATAAATGGACACTACGCGCTTGTAATCCACCTGCGGCTCGAATAGTTTCAATGTCGTGGCACTTTGCGGACGACTAGGCGCTTTGCATGAGCGTTCCGGGCGGTCGTCCAACGGCTCGGAGCAATGCCCCTGCTCCATCTCGATAGCTGGAACGTTTCTCTGCGCGTGCTCGCCGCCTGCCCTGCTTTTTCCATGGAGCTTCTGGCCGACGGTTGGAGCGCGCTAGCGACGGCGCGCAACAGCGAGCAATTTTGCAGTACCTCTCTACGCCAACCGATAGACGAAGAATACGGCAAGCCGGCCGCGGCACCCTCGGTGCTTACTGCCCCAGCTCGGACCTAAGATCCTTGATTTCCTTTTGCAGCTTCAGGAGATCGCGCTCACGCTCCAAAGCAGTCTTGTCCGCGTTTCGCGCCTTCTCCGCGTCGGCCTCTTTGCGCTTGCTGCGATCCTCCAAGCCGGACCGAAGTGACTCGAGCGGAGCGGTTACTGCCGTTGCGGGAAGAGCATCGCTGCCGATCGTCACCTTCTTTAGACCTCCGGTAATGGGAGAAATCGCCAGTTCTACACTACCGCCTTTCCCCTCAAAGCGACTCGGCAGTGATGCCACGGGGCCGTACTGCGCGACTGGAATGGCGTCGACGACCAAGTCATGGCGTTTGTCTTTGGAGTGATCTAACGGATCGGCCACCTCAAGTGCATATAACGTTAACTGCCCAAGTGCAGGGATGCGATAGCGGTATCCGGCTGGATCTGGCTCTCGGCACGCCGCGTTTTCGCATTTGGGAATTTGGACTTTGGGAGCGAGGCCGGCGTAGAAGCTGATGCGGTCCTTGAGGATGTCCGCCAGTGCCGGCCGACTGGCTTCAGCTTCGTCAGCCGGAGCGTCTTGCTTGAGATCCAGGTGCGTCGGCGCGATAGCCGCGAAATCGCTTGGAGACAGGGGCTCAGTGGAGCGTAGCGTGTACTTGAACGTCTTCTTGACGACATCAAGGTCCGCGGCTGTTCGGTATTTTGCAGCCTTGTCCTTTATTTCCGCCACGCGCTCATTCGATCGGGTGATCAGTAGTTTCGCGAACTCGGGGTCGACGCGGGGCTTGGCTCCTGGGCGCAGCCATTTGTCCAAAACTTGGCGCTCTTTGGCGATGGCCTCTTCGTACCCCTTCAGCGCAGCACCGATCGTTTTCGCATCACTGCAAGTGAGCGCATTGTCTACTTTCGGTGGCTGCTTCTCCTGTGCGGGAATTCGCTCGCGCGCCAAACTAAACAGACCACTCCCGACCACCGACGCGACGGTCTTGATCACGCCGCCTACAACCTCGAAAGTCATGTTCGCGCCGCTAGACGATGCGTCTGCAATAACCCCTGACTCATCGAAGCTCATCTGGTGCTTGATGGAGGAAAATAGCTCCGCGTTCATCGTGACGTAGTACGTGTGGCTAGGGTCCGGCGCGCCCTTGAGCGTGATTTCTGGCTTCAATATCTGCACTGTGGTATTTCTCGGAAGCTCGCATTCCTTCGGCTGTGCGACCGTACCGGCGGCGCATGCTGCAAGACATTGATCATAAATCTTGCCCACCCGACCGCTCTGAAGTTGCTCCACGCTTACTGGAATAGCGATATGAGCCTGCGTTTTGGGCAATGAGTAATAAATCCCGGAAGGGCCCATTTCCTGAGTAAGCGCAGGAACCTGACGAGCAGGCAAGCTAACCCCGCAACCGGCGCACAAGCAGCACAACGACACGAACGCCGCGCGCGCTCGCCGCTTTTCGATCCTTGGCATTCATTCTCTCCGGTTTGTTTTGCGCCGTTGAACGACGCGAATTAGCTACGCGTGCCACCGCTAAAACAGCGCTCGACCCTAACTTTATGGAACATGGTCAAGGGAGGCACGGTGGGCCACTCCTGCATTCAACGCCAGGGCTTGTATTCGCCGTCACGCTGCGCGCCCGACGCGATAACGGACCATAAGAAAGCTATTGAGTACACGCGTCGGGATATTCCTTGCACGCGGCTCTTACAAGAAAATCCACATTGCTTGTCAAGAGAGGGCTGGCGCCCTGTTGCTTCACACGGTTATCTGTTGCGCCCCAACTAGTGACGCCAATGACAACATTGGTGTGCGCGAATATTCCGTTGACCGTTTCGGTCAGAGCTGGTCGCACCCCAAAGTTCGCGATCCAGGGGCCACCACTTGATCCGCCGCACATTAGCGAACCGAAAACGCTGTTATCGCGATTGCTCGCCGAAGTGGCAGCCTGGGCATCGTTCCGTTGCATCAAACTTCCGTTGTCGAGGCAGCCGGGGTAGCCTAGTTGCGTCACATGCGTAAGCCCCGTCTGCGTGAATGCCACGGGCCCGGATGCGTAAGCGAACCAGCCCGTCCGCTGGCCCGGAAAGTACGGTTTCTTTGTCTTTGGATGGGGCTGCGCAACGAGGACCAGAAGCGCGACATCGTCGCGGCAGACGACTCCGTAGTCGCATGGCGCGGTTCCGTCTGGGTATCCTGACAAAACGTATGCCTTAGATGCTTTCCACACGCCAAAAGGCGCCTCGCCGTTGCGATAACCAGGAATGAACTCCCAGTTGGAGTACATGGTTTTCTTGCCGTAGTCGGCCACGCAATGCGCCGCTGTAATTACAAGACCTCGATCGATGAGCGAAGCGCTACAGACATACGTATCCGTCCCCTCGAGGAAAAAAAGCTTTCCCGCCGCACGATATGGCCATTGCGTATTCGTCGCCAATGGCTCGAGGTCGGCTCGCGCGGTGCTATAGGGCAGATTTGCCGATCCGAATTCTTCCTTCGCTTTGCTCGAACTCGGCGCTGGCGTCGGAACTTTCGGCTTTCCCGGCACGGTCTGTCCATCGCCAGCACTCGACGCGCGCACCCGAACGTCTTTATCTAGGGAGCCATTCTTGTCGAGAGCGGTGACGATGTCTTTCTTGAGAGCCGCCGCCGAGTACGTCTTGTGAACAGGCAGCGGACGCGCTTTCGCGTTCGCGTAGTCCAACTTCCGTGCGTCGCCGCGCGAAGACGCCACGGAGGCGACGTTCTGCGCTGCTGGCGGGGCGGCGGTTTGCGCCAGCGTAGCGACGGCAGCACCTAAGACCGCGCCCGCCGCGCCGATTATGACGACGGACCGAATAATTGCATTGCGTTGTCGCATAGATACTCCTTCGTTTAGGGCACTAGTTGATGAAAGGCAAAATGCGCGAGTGGATGACAGCTGCCTTGACCGCACGGTTTTCCTTGAGCCAACGTGCATCGTTGAGGCTGAAGCCGAGGTGGTGCAGCGCGATGACGTGGTGCGAAAGGTTTAACACCGGTGAGCCGGAGCTGCCGTTTTCGGTGTCGCAGGTGTGTCCTAGGTCCGTGGCCTTTCCTGCCAGTTCCCCGACCGCGCTCGCCGTTTTAACAGCGCAGCCATCCAGCGTCACACGCTTCGGCTGGCCACCCGGATGCTGCACGATATATAGCGGGACGCCCTTCTTCGGCGCGCCAAGCTCCCAAGTCAGCGTGCCCCAGCGGGCACCAGGCGCGCCAGCGAGCTTGAGGAGCGTGAAATCCAAACCAGCGTCTGAATCCTTGATTTCTTGGCATCGAAACTCTTCACCCTGCCGCAGGTTCCGGTCCGCATCTTCCTCGTACCCAAACACGGCAACGGCGCTCGCGCATATGTCCGCGCTATCGAAGCAATGCTGGTTCGTCAGCAGCAAGTTTTGCGATACAAGAAAACCTGTGCACGAGAAGAGCACTTTGTTTTTCTCGTAGCGCAGCTTCGCCACTGCGCGCGCCGCTCGAGTCAACTCGCTGTTCGCGGCGTACCGCGCGATTGGACGATCTTTGGGGTTGAGGGGATCCTGAATGCTTAAGATTTTCGCTCCGCGCGACTCGACGCCGATCTCGGCCAACTTGAACGCGACCTGACTCCGCGGGACTGCACGTCGGTTATCAATCTCGATGAGTGCATATGTGCCCGGCAGATAGGGCGTCCGATACTGCCTCATCTTTGCGAATGCGGACCCCGGTACTTCAACGATCAATTGATTAGCCCGGTCCCTGATGCGTACGGTGAAATCCGACGCACCGCTCAAGAGGATGTCCGTGAAATGCAGCAAGAAGAAGGCAGATTCCGAATCGGCTTGCACATCCCTGCGCCAGACAACGCCTGTACGATCCAGCGACACTGTCGTCGTTTTGGCGTCCAGCGGTTTAACAACTCCCTCGATGGCTGGCTTAGCTAAGCCGCTAAAGCTCGTCAGCAACAGCAGAGCTCCGGCGATAAACGCCAGACTAGTTACTGGGAGTCCTGCAGAGGCGGCGCGTGTCACAGCTGCAGTGGAGCTACGTAATCGACGATGTTCTTCAGTCGCACTTCTTCGCGCTTGTCCGGCTGACCCGGGGCGGTCGGCACGCCGAATGACAGTGTGGCGTTTCCCTCTTTGAGCGTAACGAAGCGTCGTTTGAGGACGCCTGAGTCTCGCCCGATCTCGTCGGTGTAAAACAGTGTGTAATGGCCAAGCCCCGCATTGAGCATCAGCCGGCGAACTTGCGAGAATGCGAGAGGAACTACCTCACTACTATCGAAATCAACGAAACGCATCGTTTTATTTGGATCTCGCACGTTCCCCTCTAGTCGTCGTCCGCCTGCTAGATCCACCAGAGCCGCCTTATACGCCAGGAGACGCTGCACATTTAAACGACCGCCTTGCACTTTGCCGTAAAGGGCGGGGAATAAATCCGAGGTGTAGATCAGGCGGTTCTTCACCTGTGACGGTCGCAGTCGACGCTCGTAGAGGTATAGCAGCGAGGCGGCGCCCGCCACTACCGGAGCCGCCTGCGATGTGCCATTCATGACGCCTATCCGATCGCCTGAAATGGTGCTCACAATATTCTGGCCAGGAGACGCCAGGTGCACCCGGTCACCATAGTTCGAGGCACCACCGCCGACGCTCATCATATTCGGTGCTCGCTCGCTCAGATCCAACGCTCCCACCGTGACCACATTCATGTCGTCATAACACGCTGGTCGCACGCGACAGTCGCCATTGCGCGAGAGCGGCGCTCCGTTGTTCCCTGCCGACACAACGAACAACGTGTCTCGCTCCTGATCTTTCATTGCAGCGTGAAAGACGTCGTTGCTGCCCTGGTCGGCGGATAATGTGTACTCGAAGCTCAAATTCACCACATCCGGCGCGTCGGTCCTGTACAGCTGACGCAGCTGATCAGCCTGCTTCGCGAGATAGTTCGGCAACTTGAAGGAGTCGGTATTGATACTCACAGCCCTAATTGAAGCGTATGGATTGATGCCAGGCCCGTAGGGCGCGTCCAGGCGCGAAGCGATGAGACCCACAACGTGCGTGCCATGATCCTGCGCCCATGCGGGACTGCCGCGAGAGCCGCATGAACTGCGTTGAATGGCACTGCGAAGGCCGTCTGGATCGACGACCGTCACGTTCTTGAACATGCAGTGAACGTTGTCCACCCAGGAGTCGAACACGGCGACGGTTGTTTTCGCCACATCAGGAAAGAGGAGCGACTTGGCTTGCGACAAGGGATGCTTGATCAGCTTGAGCAAAAGCGCTCTGGAGCCCTCCACCGTGGCCTCGGAATTGGTCGCGTGCAACGTGGCTTTTGACGGTGGGATGAGACGGTCGCTCATAGCTGGTACAAGCGTCGTTACCTCGCCCGACGGCGTTAAGGCCGCCGGCGCATTGGCTGAAGTCGCCTTCGAGCTTGAGTTCGTCTGCGAGGGGTTTGGCAAGCGCTCGCGAACGACAGGAATAGCGGCTCGATACGCCTTTGTCGGTACCACTATTTTTCCGCCATACGCATTATCCAGAGGAGCGTCGAGGCGTCGGTTCAAGTTTTGCACATACTTCAAACATGCCTCGTCAAAGACGTTGCACCCACGCCTCTCGTCTACGACGATTTTCTTTAGAGAATCGCCAACGCGCTTTTGGTACGGCTTGTGAAGGACGATTGGCGTAAACTCAATCGCCGGGACCACAATTGCTTCCCCAGGTTGGACATTCCATCGCACAGACGCATCATCGGCTGCCTCGTTCCCTGATCTGCCCAGCCGCAGTGTGCATACGGAAGGATTTAGCTTGCAGACGAGGACATCCAATTGCTTCGGAAGATATTTGCCGTCGAATAGACCAAGAGAGCGCAGCACCTCTGTGATCGTCTTGCCCGGAGGCACCTCGACCGTCTTGGTCGGGAGGGTGCCTCCGCGCTCAACCAATGAGAGTAGGTCCCGGTAGAGCGAGGCGAACTCACCCGTGAGCTCCTCGAAAGTCTCATTGCGAGACTGCCACACGATCGCCTGTTCGCCGGATTTCTGGGCATGTGCCCATAAAGGCAATGCCAAGAGTACGGCCACAATGGCGCGGTGCTTCATAGTCGCCACAATGCCCGTATTGGCCCGCACAGTACTGACCGGTGCAAGGTACGCCGTCGCAGGCTTGCTCGGCGAACTCATCATCCGTGCTAACGGCGGACAGAGTCGGGAGCAACGGACCACAGGCGCTAACCGAAAGCGCTTGCGAATTGAGAAGCGAGCGATGGCAGCGCAGCTCAAAGGTGCCCCCTTTCACGCACTGAGCAGAACCGAACGCTTACTATGCCGCCGCGACGTTCGTTCCACACCCCTCCCTAAGGGCGATAGACAGATTTCTATCTTCGTCGCGTAACCGGATTGTTAAAAAGGTTCACAGTCGGTTTCAAGTCAGGAAATCCCCTACATGGGCCCGAAAGCTTCGCCGTGCCGCCCGTCGCTACGATTTCCACTTCGCCGCGCGGCGTGAAGCGCGGAGTTCTCACCGTCCCATGCGCTAACGAAATCTGAAGCGTTAGCAGCGGGAATGTGGTCGGCCTTTCTCGGGCACGCTTCTTCTGATCCTCCAAGATTACGCAGATGCCAAACACACTCACGGCTCAGGCAATAATAGACGGCACCGTAGACGCGCACTTTTTGCTAACGCCCGCTCTCCCGGTTGACTGGAACACGCGGAAAAGGAGGTAAGCCAATGAAGCAGAGATTTCTGATGGCCGTGTGCCTCGCAGCCGTATTCGGGACCAGCGCACGCGCCGAATTTGTCGGCAAGTTTGAGTTCGTCCCGCCCGGCTGCAAAAGCTCCGGCGAATGCACATTGTCTTTCGATTTCGGCTATATCGACCCCAAGGGCGTCGGATGGCAGGCCAAGGCAGGCCTCAAGACCGATGGCGCGTCGATTCCGTCCTGGGCGCAGCCGATAATCGGCGGTGCGTGGGAGGAGCAGTTCGTGAGGGCCGCCGTTATCCACGACCATTACTGCATCAGAACGGTAAGGACTCGATCATCTACCCACCGCATGTTTTACGATGCCTTGATCGAGAGCGGCGTTAGCCGACTCAAGGCTCTGGCCATGTACTACGCCGTAACGGTTGGCTCGCACATGTGGATCAGTTTGATGGAGGGCCATAACTGTTCAGGCCTTAGGAATTGCATTCAGAACGTCAATGCGCTCCAGACTATTCCCGGCTCGACCATCAGAAAGAATGAAGCCAACGAACTGCAAGCCTATCGGCCCCCACGCTTCGGAGATCCCGCCGTGTCACGAGACATAACGGAAGCGCAAATCATCATCGAAGGAGGTTCGATAAATTCGCCCGAAGACGTCGAGCGACTTGCGAAGAATCGTAACCCCCACGATTTCTTCCTGACCCATGGCGACAGTATCAGCTTCCAAGGACCGAACAGCACCTTCCCCGACCGCTGAAACAACCTCGGTCGTCGCCGGCCTCACGTCGCGCGGGGGGCGGCGCTCGGCGTCGCCGGCTTACTCAGATGCCCGATATGCCGGCGCCGCCGGCACCAAGGATAGGCAGGGGGCACAACCTAATCTCCAACCTAACCTGTTGAGTGTTCGACTTTTACAGACTCAGTCCGCGAACAGTTACCCCAACAGTTACCGTGCGCCTCGTCATTTTAAAACGGGCTATGGTTTCCCCACCGTCCCGGCAAGACCCGCACAATCTAATGGCACAAGCTTAGGCAGGTCGATTGCAAATTCTGTCGTCCCGGATGTCTCCCGAAGGTAGCGGGCCTCACGTTCGATCGCACTGGGCCTTCCGCTACGTAGTGAACCTTCAGAGCCGGCAAATGGGGCTCGCAGCGCTGTATGGCATCCCCCCCTCGCGAAAGCCGGTGAGATAGGGTTAGCAGCAGGAGAACTCTAGGGCTGTCGCTTCGGAACGCGCACCCCGCCAATTACAACATGGTCATCGTGAATGGCGATCGCCCCACCATCGGCTGGTGGTGCTGGCGCTGGACCGACGGCTGGGGGAACACAAAAGGCGCGAAGCGCCGCTTGCACCGCAGGCTGCTGGAAATACTGAAGGTGAGAACAGTGCAACCTTGGTTCCGGTGCGCCAAAACTTAGCGCAGATGACGTAGGTACAACCAGATCGTGCAAGCGCTGCCCGAAGGCTCCAAGCAGCGCGCCCTCCACCGCCACGCCAAAGCCGGAGGGCGCATTCTGCACATCGAATTCGGCTCCCCACGCGCGTACTAAACCAGCATCGCCAATGCGCGCCAGCAGCGACATTGAGTCGGAATCTTCCCGCATGACTTCAAGACCGCGCGGCATCCCTGGCGGGTCTATAAGATACGAATACGCCTTGGTGAGAGGCGACATTAGCGGCAGACTGCCCACTACGTCTTCACCCAACTTGTAGAGAAGATTGAGCGCGCGTGTACCTATAGCGACGAGTGGCGTGCCTGCGTGAGGCGTACCGAACGTGTAAATTTCTATCTGGCTCGTATAGCCGTGCCGTCGCAGATCATCCGCGGCAAGCCGGGCGACGAGCCCGCCTCGAGAATGCGCGGCGAAAAGTAGGCGGTTCGTACTGATGCGCTCGCGCACGAACTGCGCGAGTTCGACGGCATTCTCCTCAATCGCCTTAAATGTGTCGTGCTCATAACGATAAGTCTGCTGCAGCGGCTGCGTCGACGGTAGGTCTTTAAGTCCTTGGATTCCGCACGAAACAGCACCATGCACGAAAACGATCGTACGGTCGTGCTTCACTGCGTCGACATATGAGAGATCGGGATAACGCTCCCCCACGTCCGCATAGCGCTCCGTCATTGTGACGAGCCGCCGTTCGGCGGTGGGATCGCGCGTGTAAGACGGTTGTCCTCGCGTCAGTCGCCGAAGCACTGATCCAACGACGTATCCCACCGTGCCGGTAAAAGCCGCTCGATAACCGCGGCCGGCTCGACGCATCTTCGTCCACCCGTCTAGGACCGCGCTCTGCCGTCCGAAGTATCCACGCCAATCTAAAATCGTCTCCAGCACATGGGCATCGCTCGCGTACCGATGGCGAAGCCTCTTCGTTCGATTCGCTTCACGTAGCCCTGGTTTGTAGTCCAAAATCAGAGGCACTTCCGATTGTCCGTCAGGCGGCAGCTCGATTGGTATGATGAATGCCGTGTGATCGTGCCACGCAAGCGTCGCAGGATCATCTTGCACGTCGGATTTCAGATCCACGTTCGGATAAATACCCAACGCTTCTTCTACGGCCCGAATACGTCCGCCAGATGTCCAGTCAAACTCGTGCGCTTCTGCCTCGGCGGAATCGGACCATAGCTCTATGGCATCGCGCGCCAAGCCCGAATCGGTAGCAGCCTCCTTTTCAAGGTATCGGAACAGTGTTGCATCGGGTTTAAGATGCTCGCGCGCTGCGGCAAGAATGCGTGCACTCGAAAAAGGTCCCCCCTCGACCGTGATGACTTGAAGCTGAGACCAACCGCCCGAAGTAAATGCAGCTGCCGTCCACATATAACGTCCTTCCAATCAGCGGGTTGTTCAGATTGTTTGCTTAGGCCACCTCGGATCAGAAAGTCTTATCCCCACGTCTTGGTCTGGCATTAAGAATTCATTCAACGAGCACGGTGGCGCCTTTTCCGCACACATCTCGCATGGGTTATCATCATTACGCCACCAAAAGGAAACCGTATCACCTGCATTTGCCAATGAAGAAGCATCGGAGTTACCCGCCTCCACTTGAAAGTTATGCACGCCAGAGTTGTTTATCGTATAGCTGATTTGCGCCCGATGATTGGTTGCATTTGAAAACGCGATCTTCGGCATGGCCTTCCTTTCGCAGTTATTCAACTGAGCAAACCGAATTTTCTAAGCGCGGCGCAATGCACGAGGGCTTTGCAGCGAGCCGAGAAATCCGGTGGATGACGTCAGTAAAAACGGTTACTTCTGACTCAGTCTAGGCACGGCATGAACCGCTTCGCTTTAACAAAATAGTCTTCGCCCGCCGCAGTCGGCAGATAGGTTTGGCCGTTGCGGTCGAGTTTCACTATGTGCATTCCGGTGTGCGCCTGTTCGTTTCGAGGCCTTGCCAGCGACCAAATAAACGTCGCCGAGCGGCGCATGAGCCCAGCTCGGAAATCAGCTTTTGCATCGCGTAGGTCCACGCGCCATGGAAGCGGGGACTGCGCGTATAGCGGCAGCGACATGCGCACTTGGGGGTTGAACCTGCCGGTCTCCCGCCGCACTAATGCCGCATAAAGCGCCGGCGGGGGTTCGACCACCGGCTCATCGGTCAGAAGAATCCGCAGTGTCCTCACTACCTCGCTCACATGCAACGTGTTTAGATGCAGACCGTCAGATGCTGTGGTCGCGTCTAGGAGCGTGACCTGGACTGCACCCGACTGCGCCTCCGAAACCTCCAGCTCGAGCATGTCTCCTGCGACCAAACCAGCAGCCGTGCCGTCTTCTTTGATTAGGGCCGAAAGCGCGAGCTCATAGACGGTGCCGAGCCCGATTGGCGGCGGCTGGGGAGGCTTGAATCCCGCAACGGGCTCGGCTGCCGGCCGTCCGACATATAGCGTTCGTCTCTCCCCGGTTTTGTGCTGGACGGCAATCTTCAACCCAAATGCGCCCGTATAGCTCGCGATGTCGCCGTCTGCAGAAAACGTGGCGCGGGCTAGACCATCCACTTTCTTCTCGAACGCGATGTCGATCATGAAGGTGATCGACGCGCTTCGATTCACTCGGGCACGATCCGCATACAAGACGCACGCGAGTTCTCCCCGACCCATTGGTTCCAATTGAACGTTGGGCGCCGCGATCCGTCCACGCGCCTCGACAGGCGCCGAAGCGAGGCCGGCGTCGTATGCCGGGTCCACGAAGATGAGCGACGTCGGAACGATAGGAAGTGCTCCGTAGGCCTTAATAACAGGGAAGAGCGGAAAACGAAGAGTGACAGGCGGACGATCTGGTCCGGTCGGGATGCTGGGTGCCGTAGGGTCTTCAAGGCCCAAGTTGTAATAGGACTGGCGACTTGCGACTGTCGGAGCCTGCCGCGTTGATGACGGCTCGACAACCCAGCGAATCTCAACCTTGGGTAGCGTCTGCGAGCGACTAAATGCTGCGGCAATCAGCTGCATCGCTGCGCCCCTCACGCTGGATGTATCTGTAGTGCGGGCGTCGAGGACAAGGCGCACTTCTCCCCGCCACAGCGGTCGGGACGCCGACGAGATCTCTTCAAATATGCCCGGGCCTAACGCGTGGAGCCGTCGGAAAGGAATTACCGCGTCTCCGATAACAAGTGAGGCGCGGCTGGTGAACTCCGTGGTCGTTGGGTCCGGCGGAAACAGAAGCTGGAACAAGCTAAGATCGGCGTCCGCTTGAGGGCGGGCTTGCCCGGGCAGGGTTTCGACATAGAGTTGAGCGACAAACGGAATCGTGCCATCCCACATCTCGGTGACGATCCCGTCCCACTCGGAAGCCGCGATGAAGGTGACGGTCCATGCGCCGACTGTCTCGCTACGCTCGCCACGTATCGTATCGGCGGGCCCGGTCAGCGCGAACAGTGGTGTTTTGGGAAGCAGCGGTGAGGCGCACGGTCTGCGATCTCGAACCGGATCGCCAACATTCTCCGGAAGTGGCCCGGGTCGCGGAGTTCGCTCGGTACGCACGGACCAGCAGCCCCCCTGGCCAGGCCGACCGAAGCGAGAATGGGTTTGGTCGAATGTGCTGAACTCTCCCAACGCGGTCTCGAGCCGGATCATGTGCGCCAGTGAAATGCCCGCGCGGTCACCTACGGAGGCGAGGGTAGCTCTCTCGGGCAAAATCGGCTGAATGCCGAGTGCCACTCCAGTGCCCACCTCAGAAGCAGATCGCGTCGCGTTAACCGCTTCGCTCAATGCGTCGACCACTGCGGTGTCGGCAGGGAGGCGCGGCCGCGGGGCTGCCGGTGTGAGCCAAGGCAACTGCGGTCCTTCGAGCCCCGCCAACGGCAACGGAAGATATATCGGCACCCGTGTTTGTGCGCACCATACGATCGCGCGCACAACCGGTGCATTTGTAGGATCCTGCGGCAACACCGCCGCGGCGTGAGCCGGAAAGGCGACTTCGCGTGACAGACCGGCAAGGCCAGTGGCCGCAATCGGCTCCTGAGCGTTCGGGTCGGCGTCGCGAAATGGCTGAGTCGGGCCTTCTTCAGGCGCGGCCAGCCAACGCACCGCGTCGCCGGCGAAGCCGATGGCGTAACCACGCCCACCATCGGCGTACTGACGGAGTGCCCGCGGCGGCACCGCTCTTGCGGGTCGCGCCTTGCGCGGCAAACCTTGTTCGTCGTAACTCCAGAGCTCCACACCTTTGGCGCGCGTACGAAGGAGCGCGACACGCGGATGCACGTGCGCGATGAAGGCTGGACCGGCGACGAGTGCAGTCGGAACAAGCCCCAGGTCGAAAACGGCGGGGCCGGTCCACGTGCGAACCACCACATCATCGCCGACGAAAACCACTTGCGGATGGTCGTCGCGAGATGCGCCGATAAGACCTTCAGGAGGCAGACGCCGCGCGACAATCGCTGCTACGACGTTGCGCATGTCTGTCCCGTCGCGCCCGATGCGAGCAGCCACGAACGAAACCGACGGCGCGGTAGACGGATTCGTCGCGAGCGGAGATTGCGACTGAAAGTGCTCTAGGGCATTCGCAAGGCTGATCGCTGCAGCAATAAAGAACGGCGTACTGTGGAGTGAAGGTGCGCGGTCGATACCGGCAGCGAAGCTTTGCTCGACCAGCACGGCGAACGCGACGTTGTCAGCCCCCAATTTTTCAGGTCGGGATATCGCGCCCGCACTCAGTGCCGTGTGCAACGCACGTTGTGAACGCGAGGCAGGCGCGACAGCGCCCCGCAGGGTCGTTATGACGTGGCGTGCTGCGCGCCCGTCCGGCCAAGCGATCGAAATTGAACTCAAGCCGTTCTGCTCTATGCAACCAGGCTCTAGTCCGCCGAGAGGATCCAAAGCGGCGAGTACCGGCAACCGCAGGAGGGGCGCATCGCGACCGTCCACATCCCCAAGCAAACCCACAAATCCGCCGGCCACCAGAAGGATGTCTGCCCGGACGGCGCCGCTGTCCCAGAACGCGCGCCTGAACGCGGCACCGAGCGCGCCTCGCAGCACCGTCCCGATACGGCCGACGCCAGCGGCCAACATCCCCGTCTCACGATCGCCGCTGTCTTCGCCATCCACGACGAGATCTGCGTAGCGCGCTGCGAACGTGACAGGATCATGCTGCTCATAGCCGTCCGCCGGCGACACTATCGCCGCGGCGCGTCCCAAGATGATTGTCTCGATCGCCGTGAACGACAGCTCGGCATCTGCGGACGAAGGTTTCGTTACGACGTGGGTGCCGGCCAGCACAGCCTCCCATGTAGCGCCGTCCTCCCCCGCGAGGATGCGCGCAGCAAGATCCAGCGACATCGTGTGCCCGTCAAGCGTGTAGGTGACGCTGTGCCGGCGCGTGAGCGTCGGATCCACCGCTATTGGAGTTCGACCGTTCGGTTGGCGCTTCGGCCATGGAACGACGGAATCCCCACTCACGACCGGCCATGCGATTGCGTTGACCAGCGAGAGCCTGCCGTAGAACGCAATGTGTCCCACCCATTCCGCCACCGGCTTGTCTGGCGGCGGTAGGCGGGTCGAGGCTTCGGCGTGTATCGTCGCGCGCTTGAGAGCAGCGGGCATGGACGCGACAGCGTAAACAATCTCGGCGTCAAAATATCCCACCTGCAGGCTAAATTGGCCGTCACTTGACTGTCCGACAGGTTCAACACGTCCGACAAGACCAAGCGACAACGCGCCGGCACCGCCGAGCGCAGGAAGAAGGTCCGCAGCGCGGAGCGATGAGCCTTTAATTGTCAGAGCGAATGCACTCTCGTGCTCGATGAACGTCGTGCCGTCGAGCGGCGTCTCTTGGCCGCTGTCTGGGGGCTGCTCTATCTTGAGCAGCGAGTAGTGTGTTATCCCATTGCCGCGGAGCTTGAACTGCATCGGCGCGGTGATGGGTTGGCCCTTCGGTCCGCCCCCATACGGCGCAATAGCTATGCGCCGTGTGAATTCTATGTGCGCAACTGTGTCGTCGGGTTCGCCATCGGCGTCAGTGCCCGTGTTGATGGTCGCCATGTCAACGGCGAGCATTCCCTGTCCCGGATGGAGCTGCCAGTCGTCAGGGATATTGCCATGCCATACGACACTAACGTTGCCGACCGCGTTCGAGGCTGGCGTAATAACCGCATCGGAAAGAAGCACATCCAATCCGAACATCGTGATAGTCAGCTTCGATCCCGAAAAAGCTGGCCGGCCGTTGCGCCAACCGTTGCCTGCAATATCGATCACCGGATCGACAGCAATGCGGCGCGCTTGTTCGCCCGCGTTTCGTGCGGGCATTGCAAAGGACAATGGGCTGCGCGGTTTCAATGCCGACACAACCAGCGCGGAATTACCCGATTCGTTGAGCTCCAGCATTATTAGGTTGCCACCGTGCTCGGGGCCTTCTGTACGCGGCCCCAGATAAAGTCGAGCCAGGACCGAAGCCGTCTTCACGCCACCCGTCGGCACACCATCTTTGAAGTGAAACTCGCATGCTTCGAGTCTCAGGGGCTCGAGCGCAAATCCAAAGAAGGGTATGCGATCGCGGCCAACCGCAAAGACCCCTGATTCGTCTCCCCGCCTGGTTGCAAGTCGCCATTCGATCCCGGAGAGGGGAAGCCTGCCATCCTGCCACGCCGTAGGGTCGACACCGGCTGGTGGGATGACGGCTTTGCCGTCCGCGCCCAGCGGAAGGTCCTTGACCCAAAATTCAAACAGGTCTGAGCCGCCGTCGCGATCGACGATCGCAATCGGCTTGCACAGCGACACCGTGCCAGGCACGTCGCTGTCCGGCACGCTGATGGGCCGCCATAACATGGCGTCGCCCGCGACAAATTGAAGGGGGCGCGTACCGCTGCGGCGACTGTCCATCAGGAAGCCGCGCTCCTCGAACGTGGAGGGCGAGTGACCGATGATATTGATCTGATCGCCCGCCTGTGTGAGCTTCTCGCCAGTCACGCTGAAGCGGCCCGTCACGCCGAGCAATGCGCGGTTTCCGGTCATCTCGACGCCGATAACGACAGCGCCGTACGGCATCTGCGTTGAGTCGTCGGGGTTGCGAAAGCCAAGGTCGGTTTCCCATGTCGCCCCACCGATCAGGTCTTTCGCTTTTCCCTTGGCAACGCGGGGAGGCCGATATTCGCAGAGGTAACTGTGCATCACCCGCGCGTTCTGATGTCGGCGTTCCTGCTCCGTCCAGAAGCTGGCCATCGCTTTCCAGTCCAGCGCAGTAGCCGTAGCTGCCATCTCCTTCGTCGCCTCGTCCTGGTCGGACTCGGCAGTCGCTGCGCCAGCGACGGGCGGTTCGTCCTTTGTCCTGGGCAGTGCTGCCATGGCAAAGGCCTCATCACCTGCAGGCATATCGTGACGGTGTGCGAACAGAAGCAATGACCAAGGCGTTTCGGTGGCATTCATGTTCGATGGAAACGCGAACTCGGTGCCCGGCACGCCGAATGCGGCCATGGCGATTCCGCGCGGCTTCGCAATGTCGCCCTCCGGGCGCCATGGCCAAGCCGCGACTGTGCGCAGCTTGAGTGGGCGTTCGTCGCTGCTGTCGAGTGCCTGAAAAAGCTGCGGGAACGCAGGGGTCGCGCCCTGAACTGGGTGCCACGTCATGCGCACAACGCCCCGTCGCCCACTCGGCCGTTGTTCGCTCTCGATGGCGAACGGCACTAGATCTCGGCTTTCGAGCGGCCTCACGGCCGATGACGCCGCACGCGTCATCGGCAGCGTCGATGCTAGTGGCATCTGCGGATGACGCTGCCATACGACCGCTACTGGTTCGGTGCCT
>JADMIO010957456.1_pt1 | contig 34442 bp, 13 predicted proteins | sample 8958161 | NCBI WGS metagenome assembly JADMIO01 (sample SAMN16585339, study PRJNA669376) | soil metagenome | isolation source: Crop rotation soil | place: USA: Cullars Rotation, Alabama | collected 2011
GTTCGGCCTACGAGATCATCGGCGTCGTCGGCGACATTCGCCACAACTCGCTCGCTGGTCCGCCAGTTGGGACGATGTATTTCCCGACCGTTGCGTCGCCCTTCACGAACCTTGTTATTCGCACTAAGACCCATCACCTGAGCCTCGCCGCTGCTCTGCGCAAAGAGATACAAGCGATCGATCCCGATCAGCCGGTCGCGGCAGTCAGACCGATGACGTCGTGGGTTGAGGCTTCGGTTGCCACACAACGTTACCAGACGACGCTCCTCGGATTGTTCGCGGCGCTTGCGATGGTGCTCGCGGCGACCGGGATCTACGGCGTGATGTCTTATACCGTCGCGCAGCGCACACATGAGATCGGTGTGCGCATGGCCCTCGGCGCGCGCCGGCCTGACGTGCTGAAGCTGGTCGTGCGGCAGGGAATGATGCTCGCGGTTGTTGGCGTGGCGGTTGGATTGATCGGCGCGTTCATGCTGACGAAAGTAATGGCGACACTGCTGTTCCAGGTTACGGCGCGGGATCCGATCACATTTGGTGTCGTAGCGGCGTCGTTGTTAGCGGTTGCTTTCTTTGCGTGTCTCGTTCCGGCGCTGCGCGCGACGAAAGTCGATCCACTAGTCGCTCTGCGTTATGAGTAAGCGTTTGATTTGGACGGGGTCAGTACCACCTGCGGTAGCTGGTGGGTGCGCAGCCTTTGTGCGCGACTGACCTCATCTCGCGGGGCTAAAAGGCTACGCACCCACCCGCTACCGCAGGTGGTACTGACCCCGTCCAAGCAAGGGTCGCTTGGAGCAATAGGTCCTGGTGGTCCTATAAGGTGATACAGATCATGGACACGATCATTAAAGACATTCGTTATGGCGTGCGGGGGTTGTTGAAGCATCCGGGGTTCACGGCGGTCGTCGTGATCACGCTTGCACTCGGTATCGGCGCGAGCACCGCGATCTTCAGCGTCGTCAATAGCGTGGTGTTGCGTCGTCTACCGTATCGAACGGCAGAACGGATCGTCGCCATTCAGGAGCATGATCCGGACGGACGGCGAGGCCAGTCGACCTCCGCTAACTTCTACGACTGGCGCCAGCAGCAAACCGTCTTCGAACATCTCTCTGCCATTAAGATCACCACGACCAACCTCGCACTTTCAGACCACGCCGAGCGGATCGATCTCGCCCAAACGAATGCCGACTTCTTCGACATCTTCGGCATCACTCCGCAGTACGGACGGCTATTTATTCCGCAGGACGAGCAGGCAGGGCACGAGCCGGTTGTCGTCATGAGCCACACGCTCTGGCAGCGACGCTTCGGATCCGATCCGTCTCTCGTTGGCAAATCGATCACGCTCGACGGCCGAAACTACAACGTCGTCGGTATCGCCCCGCCCGGTTTTCAGTATCCCGACAAGACCGAGTTGTGGCTGCCGCCGTTGAGACTCGTGCCGGAGTTGTACCCGGACCAGGACGTTACGCAAACGCGCCGCATGGGTTACCTCACGGTCGTCGCTCTCTTGAAACCCGGTGTGTCGCTTCAGCAGGCGGCTGGTGAGATGGAAACGATCACTGCACGCTTGCGACAGCAGTATCCCGATTCAAACAACAAACGTTTTAATCGAGTGGTTGCACTTCACCAACACCTCGTCGGCGATACGAACAAACTGCTTTGGTTGCTGCTCGGCGCGGTTACGTTTGTGTTGCTGATCGGATGTGCGAACGTCGCGAACCTACTGCTCGCGAGCGGCGCATCGCGACAAAAGGAGATAGCGATTCGCGTGTCGCTCGGCGCATCGCGCTGGCGAGTCATACGCCAGTTGTTTACCGAGAGCATGCTCCTCGCGCTTATCGGTGGCGTAGTTGGATTGCTGATCGCGTTTTGGGGAGTCGCGGCGATCACGAAACTCCTGCCCACGGATTTCCCGCGTCTCAATGAGATTCAGATTGACCTGCGCGTGCTTGGCTTCACCTTCGTTGCGTCAATGCTCACCGGAATACTTTTCGGTCTCGTTCCCGCGTTGCAAGTCTCGCGTTCCGACGTTCAGGAAGCAATCAGGGAAACCGGACGAGGCGCATCGGGAAGCCGGAGGCAGAGTCGCTTTCGTCAGGCTCTCATCGTCGTTGAGGTTGCTTTGTCGGTTGTATTGCTCGCTGGGGCCGGGTTGCTCTTTAGAAGTTTCCTGCGGCTTCAGTCAGTAGACGCCGGCTTTGTTTCGCAACAGGTGTTGACTGCAAGGCTGACGCCCTCAGGAACAAACTACGTTAACGATGCTGACTACGCAAAGTTTTATAACGGCGTGATCGAGAAGGTGAGCGCGATTCCCGGTGTGCAGGATGCCGGTCTCATCAACACGCTGCCTTTATTTAAAGGTCCGACGTCCGGTTTCCGCGTTGAAGGACGTCCGATCACCACGCCTGACAAATGGCCCAGTGTGAATTATCGCGTCGTCAGTCCGAACTACTTTCGCGCGATGGGTATTCCGGTGTTGCAAGGTCGCGCTTATACCGATCACGACAACCAAAACGCGCCGCTCGTGATGATGGTCAATCAGCAACTGGTCCGCGAAAATTTTCCTGATGAAAACCCGGTAGGGAAGCGAATCACGTTCGGTGGTACGAACACGGACGGGCAACCGCGATGGTTTGAGATCGTCGGCGTTGTCGCAAACGTTCGCAGTGTCGAGTTGCGCGAGGAGCCCACTGCGGAACTGTACTTCTCGTCGCAGCAGGATCTCTGGCCGGCGATGTCGCTCGTGGTTCGCTCGAGTGTCGAGCCGTCGAGTTTGAGTGCTGCTGTGCGAGAGGCTGTTAATGAGGTTGATCGATCGGTTCCCGTCGCGGACGTGAAGACGATGGATCACGTCGTCAGCGAGTCGATCACGCAGCCACGTTTCAATCTGTTCCTGCTCGGATTGTTCAGCGCTGTGGCGATGATCCTATCGGCGGCAGGAATCTACGGCGTCACTGCTTACACGGTCACACAACGCACGCACGAGCTCGGCATTCGCATCGCGCTCGGCGCGCAGGTTGGTGACGTGTTGAAGATGATCCTGGGCCAGGGAATGGCGGTGATTGGTATCGGATTAGTCGCTGGATTGGCGGCGGCGTTTGGGTTGATGCGTTTGCTCAGAAGCTTGTTGTTTGGTGTTGGTGAGAATGATCCACTGACGTTTGCGGCGATCACGGGGGTGTTGGTGCTGGTGGCGCTAATCGCCTGCTACCTCCCCGCGCGCCGCGCAACGAAGGTGGATCCACTCGTCGCTTTGCGGGCGGAATAGGATCACAAAAAGCACAAAGAGAAGAAGCCACAAAAGGCACAAAGATGGACTCAATAATCAAAGACATCCGTTACGGATTTCGCAGCTTGATGAAGCGGCCGGCGTTCACGGCTGTGGCTGTGATCACGATCGCACTCGGCATCGGCGTTAACACTGCGATCTTCAGTGTCATCAACGCCGTTTTGCTTCGACCGCTGCCTTACGACGATCCATCGCGATTGATCAGTTTTAGATCGAACCAGTCAGTGCTCGATCTCGCCGACGTCGAGTCGCAGAGCAAAACGTTTAGCCGGCTCGGCGGCATGGTCATGCAACCGCTCGCCTACACGGGCGGGGGGGAACCAATTCAATTTCAGATCGGGCAAGTCACCGGCGGGTTTTTTGAAACTCTCGGAGTAAGACCTGAGCGCGGACGATTCATCACGAATGAAGACGACAAAAACGGCGCTGCGTTCGTCGTCGTGTTGAGCCATAACCTTTGGGTCAAACAGTTCAACAGCGACGAGCAAATCATCGGCAAATCGATTCCGCTCAGCGGCGACACGTACACCGTCATCGGTGTGATGCCGGAGACGTTCGTCACACCTCGCGACAGCACCGAAGCGTGGACGCCGGTACACGTCTCGAACCCCGTTGCAGCGAATTTCCGCGGCGTTCATTTTCTGAAAACATATGGACGGCTCGCGCCAGGCGTGACTATCGACCAGGCACGCGCGGAGATGCAGATCGTCGATCAGAACCTCGCCGCGCAGTATCCCGCCGAGAACAAGAACCGCAACACGGTGCTCTTCGCATTGCACGAGCGGATCGTTGGCGAGACGCGCCGCTCGTTGATCATCCTCTTCGCCGCAGTCGGTTTTGTCCTCCTGATCGCGTGCGCAAACTTCGCCAATTTGTTGCTGGCGCGTGCCGCCGAGCGCCAACGTGAGTTTGTAATTCGCGGGGCGCTCGGCGCGGGCAGGTGGCGATTGATGCGTCAGTTGCTAATCGAGAGCCTGTTGCTATCGCTGGCCGGCGGCACCGCGGCCGTCGTGCTTGCGTTCTGGGGCACAAGTCTTCTCGTGTCGTTTAAGCCAGACAACTTACCTCGTTTGACAGAGATCGGCGTCGACGGACGCGTGCTCGGTTTCACGCTCGGCATTTCGATTTTGACCGGACTGATCTTCGGCCTCGTGCCTGCATGGGCCGCTTCGCGCGGTCGCGTTGGTGATGCGCTCAAGGAAGGTGGCCGCAGCTCGACGGCCGGAAGTGCGCGACAACGACTGCGCAGTGCGTTTGTAGTTGCCGAACTCGCGGTGGCGCTCGTTCTCCTCGTCGGCGCTGGTTTGCTCATCAAGACTTTCTGGAAACTGCGCTCTGTCGAGCCGGGTTTCAATCCCGATCACCTGATAACGATGCGAGTCGAATTGCCTGAGACTCGCTACAAAGCGGTTGCCCCGCAAACGCGCTTTCGCAAACAAGTCCTCGCCGGCATGAACTCACTGCCGGGCGTGCAGGCCGCGATGATCAGCGAGCTTCCACTCAGCGGCGACTCTCTCGATCACGATTTTCTAATCGAGAACCGGCCCCCGATCGCGCCCGGTTACGAGCCGAGTCTGGAAACTCGCAGCGTGCTCGGCGACTACTTCAAAGTCATGCAGATCCCTCTGAAGCAGGGACGCGATTTTGGGCCACAGGATTTCGATGACAACGCGCCACGCGTCGGCATCGCTAACGACGCGCTCGTGCAGCAGTATTTTCAAAATGAAGATCCGATCGGCAAGCGCGTACGTTGGGCGCGGGATCCCGAGATCCACTGGATAGAAATCGTTGGCGTCGTCGGGGATGTGAAGCACTTTGGCCTGGACCTGCCTGAGCAGCCGGCGCTCTACTCGCCTTACACGCAGATCAATCCGTGGAAGCGATGGATGTCGGTTGCGGCGCGAACGCAGGGCGATTCCGCGGGGGCAGCCCAGGCGCTCAAAGAGCAGATTTGGAAAGTCGATTCGCAGCTACCGGTGACGCGACTCGAAACGATGAGTGAAGTTGCGGCGAGCTCGTTTGCGGCGCGGCGATTCAACATGTCGCTGCTGTCGCTGTTTGCTGGTCTCGCTTTGGTGCTGGCCGCGATCGGAATTTACGGCGTGATGTCGAATGCCGTCACGCAACGAACGCAGGAGATCGGCATTCGCCTCGCCCTGGGCGCGAGCGCGATAGATGTGCTGGGGCTGATCGTTCGTAACGGACTGACCCTCGTGATTATTGGCGTGGCCGTTGGTTTAGCGGGCGCTTTAGCGTTGACGCGGTTGATGACGACGTTGTTGTTCGGAGTGACGCCGACGGATGGACTGACGATCCTCGTGGTCTCAGCGGTGTTGATTGGCGTGGCGTTGCTGGCGTGTTTGATACCAGCGCGGCGCGCCACAAAGGTCGATCCGCTCGTGGCGTTAAGGTACGAGTAGACAGGATGACAGGATTTACAGAATTAACAGGATGAATCATGTAATCCTGTCTAAACAAAACTATGACTAAAGACCTGCTTCACAGCATTCGAAGTCTTCTGCGTCACCCGGCGTTCACAGCGGTGGCGATCATCACGCTCATGCTCGCTATCGGCGTGAACACCACGATCTTTAGCGTTGTTAATGCAGTGCTCTTGAAAGCGCTGCCGTTCCGCGATCCACAACAGCTCGTCTCCGTTCACAGCACGCCCTCGGGGTCGGATGGGCTGCCCGGCATCGCCGCGTATCAATACCTCGCCTGGAAAGATCGCAATACGAGCTTCGACGATGTTGCCGCATTCACCGATAACAACTTCAACCTCACCGGCATTGGCGAGCCGGAGCGCATCTCGTGCGCGCAGGTGACGTCGAGCCTCTTCACGACGCTCGGCGTCCGGCCCTTGCGTGGTCGCTTCTTCGTGGCGGAAGAAGACAAACCCGGCATGAGCAACGTTGCAGTCGTCAGCGAAGCGTTCTGGCACAGACGTTTCGGTCGCGACGAATCAATCCTGCAAAAGACGCTCACGCTCGACAACAAGCCGTATCTGATCGTCGGCGTGATGCCCAACAACTTCCGCTATCCCGGCGAGTTTGACGTTTGGCTTCCACTCGCTCTCGATCCGGTAAAAGAGTTTCAGGGCGACTGGTTTCAGCTCGTCGACGTCGCCGGCCGCCTCAAACCAGGCGCAACACTCGCGGGCGCGCAAAGCGAGTTGAATCTGATCGCGAAACAGGCGTCCTCGCAGGGCAAGGGTGAGCCTTTGCCGTTCGCCGCTGTCGACGTCGCACCGCTGCACAAGCAGCTCGTGGCCGGCATACGCGTGACGGTGCTCGTGTTGTGGGGCGCCGTCGGACTCGTGATGTTGCTCGCGTGCATTAACGTCGCGAGCCTGATGATCTCACGCACACTCGCGCGCCAACGTGAGATGGCGGTGCGTGCGGCGGTAGGCGCGCGTCGCTGGCAACTGATTCGGCAGCTTCTCACGGAGAGCGTTCTTGTCGGTGTTGTAGGTGGCGCTTTGGGATTGCTGATCGCCGTGTGGGGCACGCGCGCGCTTGGCAGCCTCGTTCCCAAAGGGTTCACCAGCTCTGTTTATGACCTCAACAACATCCGGCTCGACTGGCGCGTGTTTGCCTTCACGCTCGGTCTTTCAGTTCTGACCGGAATCGTTTTCGGATTAGCCCCCGCGCTGACTGCTTCAAGGCCTGATCTGATCGGCGCGCTGCGCAACAGTCGCGCGCAAGGATTGATGAGTTTCGGACTGCGCAGTTTTCGCGGCTGGCTCGTCGTTGCGGAACTCGCGCTCGCAGTCGTGTTGCTACTCGCCGCTGGTTTGCTGGTGCGAAGCTTCAACAAACTCGTTGCCGTCGATCTCGGCTTCGATCGCGAAAACGTACTCACCGCGCGCATCGCTTTGCCTCGTTCAAGTTATGCGAAACCGCAGCAGGTCCAGGTTTTCTACGACGACTTGTTGCAGCGCGTGAAGTCGTTGCCGGGAGTGCAATCAGCCGGAATCATCAACCACACGCCGCTCCAGGGGTTTGGAATGATCGCTTTTATGGGGATCGAAGGTTATCCGAAGATCGACCAGAAGAAGGATCCGGCAGTGGGCATCGGCACAGTCTCGGCTGACTATTTCCGCACGCTGAAGATACCGCTGTTGAGTGGTCGCTACTACGACGCGCGAGATGGCGCAGACGGGCAGAAAGTCGCCCTCGTCAACCAGGCGTTTGCGAAACGCTTCTCCGCGAATAGTGACCCACTCGGGAAGCGCGTCGGCTTTGGTTGTGAAGGGTCGGAAGGTTTGTGCCGCACGATTGTTGGTGTGGTCGGCAACATCCGCCAGGAGAGCATTACCGACGAGGTTGCGCCTGAGATTTACATACCGTTTGCGCAAGCTCGGATGAACAGCGTGACCCTCCTTGTGCGCACCGATTCAGATCCACTTGCGCTGGCGCGATCGGTGCGCAATGAAGTGCTTGCGATCGATAAGAACCAGCCGGTTTACGACGTGAAGACACTCGCGCAGCGCGTCGATGAAGCGGTGGCTGTTTCGCGATCGTTGATGGTGTTGTTTGCATCGTTTGCGTTGCTCGCGTTGGTGCTTGGCGCGGTTGGCATATACGGCATCGTCTCTTACTCCGTTACACAACGAACACAAGAGATCGGCATCCGGATGGCGCTCGGCGCGAGACCGGCGAACGTCCTGCGTCTGATCATGAAGAACGGGCTGACGCTCGTGTTGGCCGGAATCGTGATCGGCGTTGGCAGTGCGTTTGGGTTGACGAGGTTTTTGACGACGCTGCTGTTTGGGATTCAGCCGACGGATCGTGTGACGTTCGTGGTTGTGTGCGCGACGTTCTTTGTGATTGCGATGGCTGCTGCGTTGATACCTGCGCTGAGGGCGACGCGCGTCGATCCACTGACCGCGCTGAGGGACGAATGATGGTTAGACAGGATTCACAAGATTTTTCAGGATTTACATGTTAATCCTGAAAATCTTGTGAATCCTGTCAACAACTCACTTAAGAAACAGGGTTCCAGGATGAATTCAATAATCAAAGACCTTAAGTTTGCACTGCGTGGGTTGCTGAAGCATTCCGCATTTACCGCGATTGCGGTGGTCACGCTTGCGCTCGGCATCGGCGGCAGTACGTCGATCTTCACGGTCGTTAATGCGGCGCTGCTGCGCGGGCTGCCTTATAAGTCGCCCGATCGTCTCTATCACATTTGGGAACAGACGCCGAAACAGGAATTTCCGAAGCGCGAGTTCTCATATCCCGACTATCAGGATTACCAGCAGAACAACGTCTTCGAAGGTCTCGCTGCTTACACGGGCGGCGGCGCGATTCTGAGTGGCCAGGGCGAGTCGGAAAGTCTGAACGCGCCGCGCGTGAATGCCGCGTTCTTCTCCGTGCTCGGTGTCGATCCCTTTCTGGGGCGAACTTTTCAAAACGGCGAAGATAACCAGGGTGGTCCAAAAGTAACAGTACTGACTTATGCGTTGTGGCAACGCCGCTTCGGCGCTGATCCGAACATCATCGGACGCGGTCTCACGATCAATGGCGACAGCTACACCGTGATCGGCGTGTTGCCCGCGAGCTTTCAATTCGCTCTGCGGCCGGCAGATCTGTTCCTGCCTTATCAGCCGACGCAAAACCAGTTGACGCGCCGCTTCATGCACGGCACGAACCTCATCGGGCGACTCAAGTCTGATAAGACGGCCAACGACGCGCAATCGGAATTGAATCTGATCGCGGGCCGTATCGAGCAGCAGTTCAACGACTCACATGCAGGTGTGAAAGTTAGCGTCGTCCCGCTGCAGGAGGAAATCATCGGGAACGTGCGGCCGATTCTGTTGGTGCTGCTCGGCGCAGTTGGGTTTGTGCTTCTGATCGCGTGCGCGAATGTGGCGAGTCTTTTGTTAACCCGATCGCTATCAAGGCAAAAAGAGGTGGCGATTCGCTCAGCCCTCGGCGCGAGTCGCTGGCGTGTTATCCGGCAACTGCTCACGGAGTCGATACTGCTGTCGCTTGCTGGTGGTCTCGCAGGTTTGTTGATTGCTTTCTGGGGCGTGCCTGCTCTGGTTGCAGTCTTGCCGCAGAGCCAGTTGAACGCGATGCCGTTTCTGAAGTCGCTGAATATCGATGCGTCGATACTCGCGTTTTCATTTGGTCTGTCATTGCTGACCGGTCTGATCTTCGGGCTTGCGCCTGCGCTTCAGTCTTCTAAGCTCGATCTCAACGAAGCATTGAAAGAAGGTGGACGCCAGACGTCCGCAGGGTCTGGGCATCGTCTGCGCAGCGCGATGGTCGTGAGCGAGATTGCGCTCGCGGTCGTGTTGTTAATCGGCGCTGGATTGATGATGAAGAGTCTGTTGCGACTGTTGCGGACCAACATCGGCTTCCAGACTGAAAACATTCTGACGATGACGGTGATTCTGCCCCCGGCGAAATACACCGAAGCCAATCAGCAGATCAATTTCAACGATCAACTGCGACAGCGCGTGCAGGCGCTGCCGGGTGTCGCCGGCGCCGGAACCGTCAACATCCTGCCGGTCAATGCCGGTAACACGACGCGTTTCTTCATCGATGGCGATCCGATTCCCGCGCCGGGCAAGGAAACCGAAGCCAACATCCGCACCGTCAGCGATGATTATTTCAAGACTCTCGGCGTGCCGCTGCTTGCGGGCCGCACGTTTGACGAACACGACACGCCTGACAAGCCCGGCGTCGTGATCATCGGCAAGACGATTGCGGACCGCATGTTCGCCGGTCGCGATCCGGTGGGACGGCTGCTCAAGTATTCATCGATTCAGGGTCAGGGAGATCTGATCGTTGGCGTTGTAGGCGATGTGAAGATCACGGGAATCGATGAAGCGCTCAGGCCGGTGCTGTATTACCCGTTCCGCCAAAACTCTTCAACGTTCGCCAATCTCGTTACGCGCACTAACACCGATCCGGCTGCGCTCGCGGCTGCGATTCGAGGTGAGGTTCGTAACCTCGAGCCCGATGCAGCGATCCTGAACATGCGCACGATGGATGAAATGATCGCGCAGACGCCTGCGTCGTTCATGCGACGTTTTCCGGCGTTGCTGATCAGCATCTTCGCGGGCATCGCGTTGTTGCTGGCGTCGATCGGGATCTACGGCGTCGTCTCGTATTCGGTGAGCCAGCAGACGCACTACATCGGCGTGCGCATGGCGCTCGGCGCGAGCCCGTCTGACATTCTCAAGATGATCTTGAGGCAGGGACTGTTGTTGGCGCTGCTGGGGGTCGGCATTGGTGTTGGCGCAGCGTTCGGTCTGATGCGTTTGTTGAGCACGCTGCTTTACCAGGTGAGTGCGACAGACGTGAGTACGTTTGCGATTGTCACAGGGACATTGTTTGCCGTGGCGCTCCTGGCGTGTTTCCTGCCAGCCCGGCGCGCGACAAAGGTCGATCCCCTCGTGGCGCTTAGATATGAATAGGATCACAAAAAGCACAAAGAATAAGACACAAGAAGCACAAAATGTTTGATTCATTGCTCAGAGATATACGTTTTGCGGTGCGTGGGTTGTTGAAGAAGCCTGCGTTTACGGTGGTTGCGGTGCTCACGCTCGCCCTGGGTATTGGCGCAAACACCGCGATTTTTAGTGTTGTGAATGCGGTGTTGTTGAAGCCGCTGGCTGCTAAGGATCCAGACCGGTTGATGACCTTCTGGCATTCGTCGCCGGCCAAGGGTTTGAAGCACGTCGATCTCAACGACGCGCTGGTTGCTTACTATCGCGACCGCACGCGCACGTTCCAGGGGCTTTCAGCATTCGAGACCGGTAACTTCTCAATCACCGGCGGCGGCGAGCCTGAGGTGGCGCCGGGCGCGATCGTCACGTTTAACTACTTCGAAGTGCTCGGACGTGAGCCCCTCTTTGGACGAACGTTCACGCGGCAGGAAGACACGCCGGGCAACAACCACGTGGCGCTACTCAGCTACGCTTTGTGGCAACGCCGCTTCGGTGCAAATCCGAACATCGTCGGCCAATCGATTAACCTCGATGGTGAGCCCACAACCATCGTCGGAATCATGCCCGCCGACTTCGATTTTCCCAATCGTGCTGAGCGAGAGAGTAGTTCAGGCCCGGCGCAATTGTGGGTCCCGAAAGGTCTCGATCCGCAAGATGCAACGTCGTGGAACCTCTTAGCAGTCGGCCGCTTGAACCCCGGCGCAACCCCCGGGGACGCAGAAAAGGAAATCAATGCTTTGTACGCGGCTTGGACCGCTGAGAACGGCCGCCAGCTTGGCGACGGCTCGATCGGCTCAACCACATCTACGGTGATGATGCCTTTGCAGCAGCACATCGTCGGCGAAGTGCGACGACCATTACTCGTGTTGCTGGGCGCGATTGCGCTCGTACTGCTGATCGCGTGCGCAAACCTCACGAACCTTCTGCTCGCGCGTGCCTCAGCGCGCCGGCGCGAAATCGCAGTGCGACGGTGTCTCGGCGCGAGTGCAACCACAATCGCACGACAAACACTCACCGAGAGCCTCCTGCTCTCATTCTTCGGAAGCGTCGCTGGTGTGCTGCTGGCCATTTGGATCGTGACCGCGCTCAAGAGTTTTGCGTCATCACAAATTCCGAATGTCGAGAATGCGCGCGTCGATGGGACTGTTCTGCTGTTCACAGTCGCGGTCATGTTGCTCACCGGTTTGCTGTGTGGCTTAGCGCCCGCACTGCGCGCTTCCCGCATCAACTTGCAGGACGCGATCAAGGAAGGCGCACGCGGCTCCTCGTCTGGCTCCAACAAACGTCTGAACAATGTCTTCGTCGTCTCACAGCTTGCGCTCTCGCTCGTGCTGCTGATCGGCGCGGCGTTGTTCCTGCAGAGTTTCCGCAACCTGCTGTCAGTTAATCCGGGCTTTCGCGCTGAGAACGTGTTGATGGCGCGTCTGTCGCTCCCCGAAACGAAATACAAAGAGAAACCGCAGGTCGAGAGCTTCTACAACCAGGTTCGCGCGGGTGTGAGCAGCCTTCCGGGCGTGCAGGCCGTCGAGCTGAACCAGGTTGTTCCGTTCAGCGGTGGCGGCGGTGGCGCACCCTTTAGCGTCGAGGGCTTCGAGGGCCAGCCGGCGAAAGTCGCGTGGATACGCAGCACGACGCCGGGATACTTCGCGGCGATGGGGATGCCGGTGCTCAAGGGCCGCGCGTTCGCATCGTCTGATACTGAAAAATCTCAGCCCGTCGCGATCGTCGATGAGTCGCTCGCACGCAGGTATTCGCCCGACGGCGATCTGGTCGACAAACGCATCCGCATCGGTGATGGGCCATGGATGACGATTGTCGGCGTCGTCCCCAACGTCAAGAATCGCAAACTCGATGAAGAAGCGTGGCCCTACGTTTATCGACCGTACAGCCAGTGGGTGCGAAGGGACACAATGCTCGTCGTGCGCGGCTCGGTCGACCCCACTTCGCTCGTTGCCGGTATCCGTCAGGAAGTCGCGAAACTCGATCCCGAGCTACCGCTCTCCGATGTGAGCACGATTCAGCAGGCAATGGATCGTTCGCTCCTGACTACACGACTCACCAATTCGCTGCTCGTCGGTTTCGCTGCGACTGCGTTGTTGCTGGCGCTGACCGGGATTTATGGAGTGATGTCGCTCAACGTCGCGAATCGCAGGAACGAGTTTGGAATACGTCTCGCTCTTGGCGCGCAAACGTCGAACGTTTTGAAGTTGATCCTTGGACAAGGATTGAAGCTCGCGGCGGTCGGTGTTGCGCTGGGACTGCTGGGGGCGCTCGCTTTCACGAGATTGTTGAAGGGCTTGCTGTTTGGTATCAGCGCGAGCGATCCGCTGACGTTTGGATTACTTGCCGCGCTGCTGGTTGGTGTTGCTCTGCTGGCGTGTTGGATTCCCGCGCGCAGGGCGACAAAAGTCGATCCACTTGAGGCGCTACGGTCCGAGTAAAACCTAAACACGGATGAAACGGATATGAAAACGATCTTCACGGATATTCGCTTCGGGATGCGCGGCTTCATGAACAATCCCGCCTTTACGATCATTGCGGTTTTGACGCTCGCGCTCGGAGTCGGCGCAAACACCGCGCTGTTCAGCGTCGTGGATGCCGTGCTGCTGAAGAAGCTTGCGGTGCAGGAGCCCGAGCGGCTGGTGCTGCTCAACGCGAGTTGGAACGGCCAGAAATTTGGACCAGGCAGTTACGACGGCAGCAACATGCGCGACCCCGCAACGGGCCTCACTGTCGGCACTTCGTTTCCGATGCAAACCCTCACGCGCCTGCGCCAGGAACACGAGACGCTCTCTGACGTCTTTGCGTTCTCACCGATGGAGGTCAATTTCAACGCGGGCGGGCAGGCAGAAGTCGTCAGCGCGCAGGTGGTCTCCGGCAATTACTACACCACGCTCGGTGTGCCGGCAATGCTCGGCCGCACGATTACAGATGCGGACGATAACGCGGCCGCGACTCCCGTCGTTGTTCTCAGTCATCGTTTCTGGGCCAGCCGTTTTAATGGGGACCCGGCGGCGATAGGTAAGCAAGTCAATATTAATAACGTTGCTTTCACGATTGCCGGTGTTACTCCGCCAGGGTTCTCGGGAACCTCACAAGTCGGCAGCTCGCAGGACGTTTCGCTTCCGCTCGCGTGGGAGCCGCAGATCAACCCTAAAAGCAGCTACCTCGAAGGCGCAGGCGTCTGGTGGTTGCGATTGATGGGACGGCTCAAACCCGGCGCGACGATGGCCCAGGCGGAGGCAAGTCTGGCCGGTCCATTTCAGCAATCGGTGCTCGAACACCGCGCGCTGAGAAGGACCGACGCAGGCGCTGCCCTCCGCACGCTCGACCCCAGGGATCTGCCGAAGCTCGGTGTCCAATCAGGAAGCCGCGGTGAGATGAATCAGCGTCGCTGGCTCGAATCGCCATTGCGGTTGTTGGCCGGAGTGGTTGGCGTCGTGCTGCTAATCGCTTGTGCAAACGTCGCCAATCTTTTGCTGGTGCGCGCGTCGTCACGAAGAAAGGAGATCGCAGTCCGGCTTGCTGTAGGCGCGAGTCGCTGGCGATTAGTCAGACAGTTGTTGACGGAAAGCGTTTTGCTCGCCGCGGTCGGTGGAGCGCTCGGAGTGCTCTTCGCATTCTGGATTAAAGATGGACTGTTGCTCGTGACTGAATGGGGCGGGCGCGAAATGAGTGCGCTCAATCCACGCCTCGATCTGCGCGTACTCGGCTTCACACTCGGTCTCTCGTTCCTTACCGGAATCATCTTCGGGATCCTGCCCGCGCTGCGCGCGACGAATCTCGATCTGACGCCCGCGCTTAAAGACAGCGGACGCAGCTCGAGTGGGCTTAGCCGCTCGTGGCTGAGCAAGTCGCTGGTCGTGGTCCAGGTGTCGTTGTCGGTGTTACTCCTGATCGGCGCGGGACTACTCATTCGCACGCTCAGAAATCTGCAACACGTTGACATGGGATTCAACACGAACAACCTGCTGCTATTCAAGATAGAGCCGAGCCAGCTCGGGTACGAGAAGGAGAAGCTCGCCGAACTGTATCAACGAGCCTTCAGCCGTCTTGAAGCCGTACCCGGTGTGCAGGCCGTTACTTTTTCACGCAGTCCATTGTTGGCGCAGAGTTCATGGACGAGCTCGATGTATCTACCGGGCGAGATGGGAGCGAACGGCCAGCCCCGCGACAACGACGTGAAGGTGCATTCTGTTCGTGAGAACTTTTTCAACACGATGGAGATCCCGCTGCTCATGGGCCGCGGTCTTACCGAACAGGACGATGCGCGCGCGCCACGCGTTGCGATCGTCAACCAGGCATTTGTGAAAGCCCACTTTCCGAATGAAAGCCCAATCGGAAAACGATTTGGCTTTGAGCCGGCCAAAACGAGCGAGATCGAGATAGTCGGTGTTGCGCGTGACGCAAAGTACACCAGCCAACGCGATGAGATTCAGCCGACGGTCTATCAATCATGGCGACAAGTGCTGGGACGGATGACTTTCGCGACCTTCGAAGTGCGCACGGCAGGCGATCCGGCGGCGACTATCGCGGGCGTGCGGGAAGCGATGCGCGAGGTCGATAGCAATCTGCCGCTCAGCAACGTTCGCACCCAGGCGCAACAAGCTGACGAAACACTCGCGATGGAGCGGATGTTTGCCAAGCTGTTGACACTCTTCGGCGTCATCGCGCAACAGCTCGCGGCGATCGGGCTGTACGGCATCATGGCGTACGTCGTGACGCAGCGCACGCACGAGATCGGCATTCGCATGGCGCTCGGCGCCGACCGGCGTAACGTGCTGATGATGGTGGTGCGACAGGGAATGATTTTGACTGTGATCGGTATTGCGATCGGACTCGTTGCTGCTTACGTGTTGACGAAGTATCTAGAGAGTTTGACGAGCATGCTGTTTGGTGTTGAGGCGCGCGACCCGTGGACGTTTGCGGCGATCGGGATCTTACTGGCTGTGGTTGCGTTGATTGCGTGTCTAGTGCCGGCGAGACGGGCCACGAAGGTGGATCCGCTCAGGGCGCTCCGGTACGAGTAAGAGCTTAACCACGGATGACACAGATATGAATTCAATTTTCACGGATATTCGGTTTGCGTGGCGGAGTTTGTTGAAGCGGCCGGGCGCGACAGCGATTGCGCTCGTGACGCTTGCGTTGGGAATCGGGGTTAATACAGCGATCTTTAGTGCTGTCGATTCTATCTTGCTGCGACCGTTGCCGTTTAAAGATCCGGAACGAATCGTATCTGTTTGGGAGCAGACGCCGTCACAAGGCATACAGCAAAACCAGGCCGCGCCCGCGAACTTTTTCGATCTTCGCAACCAGAGCCAGTCGTTTGAAGCGCTCGGCGCTTATGGCCCACTCGATATCAACCTCACCGGCGCTGGTGATCCTGAGCGACTCGACGGCCAGCTCGTTACGGCGAATGTGTTTTCAATCCTCGGCGTTGCGCCCGCACTCGGCCGGACGTTCCTTCCGAACGAAGATCAACCGGGTCAGGAGCATGTGGTTGTTTTGAGTGACGCGCTCTGGGCGCGACGCTTCAATCGCGATCCCTCGATCATCAATCGCAACGTCGCGCTTAACGGGGAATCGTTTACGGTCGTCGGCGTGATGCCCCGCGGCTTCTTCTTTCCAGTGCGTGAGACTGAGTTGTGGACGCCCTGGGCCATGGAGCCGGACCAGGCGAGTGGACGTGGCGATCACTACCTGGGGCTCGTGGCGCGTCTGAAGAGCGGTGTCAGTATTGAACGTGCGAATGCCGATCTGGCAGCCATCGGCCAGCGATTGGCGACTGAATATCCCCGAACGAATGAAGGGCTCGGCTTCATCGCGCACTCGTTGCACAGGGATTACGCCGGCGATCTTCGCTTGCCGATGCTGATTTTGTTCGGCGCTGTTGGGCTCGTGCTGCTGATTGCATGTGCGAACGTCGCGAACCTGCTGCTCGCTCAGGCGACAACCAGACGGAAAGAGATCGCGATCCGTATCGCACTCGGCGCACGACGTTGGACGATCGTGCGACAGATGCTCGTCGAGAGCTTATTGCTCGCCTCGGGTGGAGGTTTGCTTGGCGTGGGCGGTGCGTACTGGGGCGTTGAAGCGCTCACGAAGTTTCTTCCCGAGAGTCTTTCGAAGCTACAAGGCGTAAACATCGATGCGCGAGTGTTGCTGTTCACACTCGGCGTGAGTTTGCTTACTGCAATTGTCTTTGGCGGCGTGCCTGCATTGCTCGCTTCACGCACGACGCCGGGCGCGACGTTGAGTGACGTTGCGCGAGATATGGCTGGCGGAACGTCGGGCCGCCATGTCCGGCGTTTGCTCGTCGTGTTTGAAGTGGCGCTTGCAGTCGTGCTGCTCGTGAGCGCCGGGCTGTTGATTCGCAGCTTCCAGTTACTGCGGCAGGTTGAGCCCGGATTCAATCCCGAGAACGCACTCACGATGCGCATGGTCCTGCCGTTTCCGAAGTATGCAAAGAAGGAAGCGCGCAGTGCTTTCTACGATGAGGTGTTGCGGCAGGTCAAAGAGACGCCCGGTGTTGAAGCTGCGGGCATGATCACGTTTATGCCGCTTTCGTTCAGCGGGATGAACTTCAGTTTCTCAGTCGAAGGACGCACTGCACCGAGCGACATGAATCTGCCGTTCGCACTCTTTCGCGTTGTCAGTCCTGACTACTTCCGCGCCATGGGCATTCCGCTTTTGCGTGGACGCTATTTCGAAACGCAGGACTCGCAAGATACCACGCCGGTCACTTTGATCAACCGGCGTCTCGCCGAACAGTACTGGCCCGGTGAAGATGCGATCGGAAAACGAATCAAGGTTGGACCAGCCGATTCGCCTAATTCGTGGCTGACAGTTGTAGGCGTCGTCGGTGACGTGCGTCAAACCGGACTGCAGGTGCAGAAGTTGGAATTCTACGTGCCGTACATGCAGGAGCGCCGCTCGTTCATGGCGCCCCGCGATCTCGTCGTGCGTACGAAAGCTGATCCCGCGGTGGTTGCGGCTGCGGTGCGAAAGGCCGTGTGGTCAGTAGACAAGGACCAGCCGGTTTCGAACGTTCGCACCGTTGATGAAGTGTTCTCTGCAGCGATCTCGCAGGAACGATTCCAGGCGTTGATGCTCGGATTGTCTGCGGCCCTCGCGCTCGTGCTCGCATGCGTCGGACTTTACGGCGTGATTTCTTACTCGGTTGTGCAACGAACACATGAGATCGGAGTGCGGATGGCGTTGGGCGCGCAGCGTGTCCACGTGTTGAGTCTCGTGATTCGGCAGGGAATGTCGTTGACGTTTGTCGGTCTCATTATCGGCATTGTTGCGGGAACGTTCGTGACGCGTGTTTTGACAGACATGTTGTTTGGAGTGACGCCGCGCGATCCGTTGACGTTTGCGGGCGTGCCTGTGTTGCTGCTGGTGGTTGCGTTTCTGGCCTGCTACATCCCGGCCCGGCGCGCGACGAGAATCGATCCGTTGGTCGCACTGCGCTACGAGTAATGCACAGAACCGAGCGCGGTAGCGCCGGGTCGAGTGCAATAAGGACGCTTCGAAACAACGTTGACCCGGCGCTACCGCGCTCGGTTCTGTGCGAGACTTTCTATGAGCATACTCATTCACGACCTTCGCTATGGCTTGCGAATTCTGTTGAAGCAGCCGGGCTTCACGCTCGTCGCGGTCATCACGCTCGCGCTCGGCATCGGCGCGAACACCGCGATCTTTAGTCTAGTCAACAGTATCCTGTTGCGACCGCTTCCGTTTCGCGAGCCGGATCGACTCGTGCGAATGCTTCAGGCGAGCCCAAAGCTTGGACTCTCCTCGTGGGGAATATCGCAGGCCGATTTCGCTGCCTACCGCGAACAGAATCGCTCGTTTGAATCGGTCGCGATTTACAACGCGACCGCCACGAACCTCACCGGCGCAGGCGAGCCCGAGCGTTTGCCCATTGCGACTGTCACCGCCGACTTCTTCAAAGTGTTCGGGGCCAACCCGCTGCTCGGCCGCACGTTTGTCGAAGGTGAAGACGCGAAGGGGAAGAACCAGATCTGCGTGATCAGTTATGCCTTCTGGCAGCGACGCTTCGGCGGCGATCCGAACGTAGTCGGCAAGACGCTGAGTCTGAACAACACGCCGACACAGATCGTCGGCGTCATGCCCGCCGAGTTTAAGTTTCCGCGTTACGAGATCGATCTGTGGACGCCGCTCGCGCACGACCCGAAGCGCATTGCGCCTTACTTCTTTGCGCTCGTCGGTCGGTTGAAGCCCGGCATGCAGGTGGGCCAGGCGCAGGCTGACACGACTGACGTGCTTCAAAACTTCGGCCGGCAACATCCGAACCTCAGCGAGGCAGTTGGGCTGAGCGAAGGCAATGGACCGCGGACGATTGTCACGCCGTTGCGCGAAGCGATGCTCGGCAAAACTGAGAAACCCCTCGTCGTGTTGCTTGCCGCGGTTGCTCTTGTGTTGCTCATTGCGTGTGCGAATGTTGCGAACCTTCTTTTGGCGCGTGCGACTTCACGCACGCGTGAGATCGCCGTGCGCGTGTCGTTAGGTGCGTCGCCGGCGCGCGTCGCGCGACAGCTCTTGACCGAAAGCGTGTTGCTGTCGTTCATCGGCGCGGTCGCCGGCGTTGGTCTGGCCGGGTTCGGTATTCGCATGCTCGACAAGCTGCCTATAAGCGGGATCGTGCGGATGGAAGAAGTGCGTTTGAACGGCTCCGTGCTCGCGTTCACCGCGGGGCTCACTGTGTTGACAGGTTTGTTGTTCGGCTTAATGCCTGCGCTGCGCGCGTACGCGATGGGGATCGCAACCGGCATTCGTGACGGCGCGCGCGGCACGGTTTCGCATCGTCGACTCAACAGCGCGCTCGTCGCGACGCAGTTTGCGCTCTCGCTAGTGCTGCTGATCGGCGCGGGTTTGTTGTTGAAGAGTTTTCAGCGACTCGGCGCAGTCGATCTCGGGTTTAATCCTGAGAACACGCTGACGATGGTCGCGACTTTGCCGCAGGTGAAGTACGACAACGAAGAGAAGGCGTTGCGCTTTTACGAGAGCGCGATGGAACGCTTGCGCAACTCGCCCGGCATTGCGGCGGTGGGTCTCACCGACAATCTGCCGTTCGGCGACGGTGGCAACGTCGACGGCATCATCGTCGAAGGACAGGAGCCCGCTGAAGGCGCGCAGGTCTCGCAAGCCGAACAGGCGGAGGTTGTAAGTGTCGCGCCGGGAACGTTCACCGCACTCGGAATTCCGCTCTTGCAGGGCCGCGATTTCCAGGGGAGTGATCACAGCAAGTCACCGCTCGTCGCAATCGTTGACGAACCTTTAGCTCGGCGTTACTGGCCCGCAGGCGATGCGATCGGGAGGCGCATACAGATCACCGGAGACCGGCAGTGGCTGACTATCGTCGGCATTGTCAGCGGCGTGAAGCACAGCAGTCTGATGGAAGAGAAGCGGCCACATATTTACTTCACAATGGGCCAATATCCGTCGCCACGCGCTTCATTCGTCGTGCGTACGGACGGACCACCATCGAGCGCGACGGGCGCTTTCCGAGGGGCAATCCGGGAAGTCGATCCTGACATGCCGCTGTATCTCGTGCGGCCGATGACCGAGATCATCGGACAAACACTCAGCACACAACGACTGACCAATTTTCTTTTGACGGCATTCGCCATCATCGCGTTGGCGCTCGCCGCAGTGGGTATTTACAGCACGATGTCGGTTTACGTCGGCAGTCGCACGAAAGAGTTTGGGATCAGGCTTGCGCTCGGTGCGCAACCCCGTGCGTTGCGACGTGCGGTGATGCGACAGGGGCTTTGGCTCACGGGTGCGGGCGTGGTAGTCGGAGTCGCGGGCGCGCTCGCGTTGACGCGGACGATCAAGAGCCTGCTGTTTGAAGTTAGTGCGACCGATCCGTTCGTCTTCACTGCCATACCGGTGTTGCTGGTGATGGTTTCGCTGCTTGCTTGTTACACGCCCGCGCGAAGGGCGACGAAGGTCGATCCGTTAGAGGCGTTACGCGACGAATAACAGAACCGAGCGCGGTAGCGCCGGGTCAAGTTCAGTCGAAGCGCCGTTGTTGCAGTTGACCCGGCGCTACCGCGCTCGGTTCTGTGCGCTGGAGAGTGATTTATATGTTTAGGACTCTCAAACAAAACATAAGCTTCGCGATTCGCACGTTGTTCAAGAACCGGGGGTTCACGATCACGGCGGTGTTGACGCTCGCGCTGGGCATCGGCGCGACGACGGCGATTTTCAGCGTGGTGTATGCGGTGTTTGAGCCGATGCCGTATCCCAAGCCGGATCAGCTCGTGATGGTGTGGGCCAGGACGCCGGGCGGTAGAAATTCTGTACCCGCCGGCGACTTCCTCGAATGGCGACGACGAAGCACTTCGTTCCAGGACATGAATACGTGGACCCGCACGTCATTCAACGTCGCTACTGAAGATCGACCGGAACAGATTTTGGGCGCGAGCTGCACGCCCGGTTTCTTCGCGATGCGAGGGTTACCACTATTCCTCGGCCGCAACTTCCTGCCCGAAGAAGGTGAGCCGGGCAGAGATCACGTCGTGATCATGAGTCACAACGTGTGGAGCAAATACTTCAACTCCAATCGTGACCTCATCGGCAAAGACATTCGCATGAACGGTGAGCACTACACCGTCGTCGGCGTTCTTCCTCCCGGCATGCACGACCGACTCAGCTCGCAGTTGTGGACGCCACTGTCTTTCAGACCCGAGGAAATAACTCACGACTCGAGATTCAACCTCGTGATGGCGCGATTGAAAGACGGAGTCACGATCGATCAGGCACAGGCAGAGATGAACGGCATCGCTGCGCAACTTCAGAGCGAGCAACCAAAGACAAATGCAAATCGCGGCGTGAGCGTCGAGCCATTGCACCTGGATTTCGTGACTGACTCCACGCGACGCAATCTCTGGCTGCTGCTCGGCGCGGTCGGGTTTCTGCTTTTGATTGGCTGCGTCAACGTGGCGAACCTGCTGCTGGCGCGTGGCGCGTCTCGTCAAAAAGAGATTGCGGTAAGGGCGGCGCTCGGCGCTTCCAGATCGCGGTTGTTCGCACAGTTTCTTACCGAGAGTCTCGTGTTGGCGGTGCTCGGTGGAGCGCTCGGCGTACTTTTCGCGCGCTCGATCATTGATGCGATAACGCTCGTGATGCCGCCGGTCGGCACGATGATTCCGTCGGAAGCCGATATCAGGATCAGTATCCCGGTGCTGTTCTTCACGATCGCGGTGACGACAGTTGCAGGACTGCTGTTTGGGGCCGCGCCTGCCTGGCAAGCAACACGACTCGATCTGAACGAGGTTCTCCAACTCGGCGGCCGGAGCGGCGGCCGTGGTATCAAGCGCAATGCTTTCCGCGCACTCATCATCGCGGAGTTTTCTCTCGCGCTCACGTTACTCGCCACCGGCGGTCTCGCCCTACGAGGTTTCTGGAACCTCAACCGGATCGATCTCGGCATTCAAACCGACAACGTGCTGACGTTTCGTCTGCCGGTGCCTGACAAACGCCTCGATGGGCCAGATCAGATTCGCTCGTATTACGGGCAGATGCTGGAAAGGATCCAGACGCTACCGGGAGTAACGAAGGCTGCTTTGACAACAGGTGTTCCCGGGCGTGGCCCAAACAACGGCACGCGGTTCACGATTGTGGGCCAACCCGTCAATCCTCAGGCGCGACAGGGCACAGCGGTTCAAATCGTCACACCCGAATTTGTCGACACGCTCGGAATTCGGATGGTCAGCGGTCGCAACATCAGCCAGCACGACACGGCCAACAGTGTGCGTGTCGCCACTGTCAATGAATATTTTGTGAAGCAGTATTTCGCGGGAGTCGATCCGCTCACGCAGAGAATTTCCTTTCCCGAGATCATTCCTGGCGCGCAGAGAGGGAAGCCGGTCGACTGGCAGATCGTTGGTGTGTATCACGACCTTCGCGGCGCTGGGTCTCGTGAAGAGTTTCCTGAGATCAACGTTCCCTTTGCGCAGAATCCCTGGCCGCAAGCTTCTGTCGCGCTGAAGACGAGTGGCGATCCGAAGTCTGTGATCAACAGTGTTGCGGCGGCGGTTAGTTCAGTCGATCCCGATATGCCGCTGGCGGGTGTGCAGACGATCGATGAGATCGTGAGCGAGTCACTTGCGATCGATCGGTTCAGCGTCGTGTTGTTTGCGAGTTTTGGCGCGTTAGGGTTGCTGCTTGCGGCGGTTGGTATTTACGGCGTGATGGCGTTCGCGGTTGCGCAGCGTACGCATGAGTTTGGTGTGCGCATGGCGCTCGGTGCGCGGCGCTCGCGCGTGATTAGTATGGTGCTGAAAGAAGGGGCGTTGCTGGCGAGTGCGGGGACGCTCATCGGGCTTGGTGGCGCCTATCTCGTGGGCCGTGCGATGCAATCGACTCTGTATGGGGTCGGTGCGTTCGACGTGCGTGCGTTCGTTGGTGTTTCGGCGTTGTTGCTGGCCGCAGCGCTGCTGGCGTGCTGGTTCCCGGCCCGGCGCGCCAGCCGCATCGAGCCGCTCGAAGCGCTGAGGTACGAGTAATAGGACCTATACGACCTATAGGACTTATATAAAAAAGATGCAAACTCTTCTACAAGATGTTCGTTACGGCGTCCGGATGTTGCTCAAGCAGAGAGGGCTTACGTTCGTTGCTGTCTTTTCACTCGCACTCGGTATCGGTCTGAACACGGCCATCTTCAGTATCGTCAATGCTGTTCTGATTCGTCCGCTACCAGTCGTGAAGCAGCAGAATCGCCTGGTCTGGTTGCGCGCTCCGATCTCGTATCCCGATTACGTCGACTACCGAAGCCAGACAGGCAGTTTCGAAGGTATGGCGGCGATTACCGGCACGCAGGACTTTAGCGTTACGTCGGGAAGCGAGCCGGAGCTCGTGAAGGGCGAGTACGTCACTGAAAACTATTTTGACTTGCTCGGCGTGGGCGCTTCGATGGGACGTGCTTTTGTCGAAGAAGATGGGAAGACGCAAACGCCCGTTGTCATTCTTAGCGAGCATCTATGGCGAACGCGTTTTGCTTCGGACGCGAACATCATCGGCCGGCAGATCTCATTAAACGGATTCGGCTTCACTGTCGTCGGAGTGATGCCGAAGAACTTTACCGGCACGGAAGTCGGGCTCAATCGCGAGCTGTGGCTGCCGCTTTCAATGTACCCCGTGCTAAATCCACCTGCGGCGGCGCGCGTCGCGGATCCAGGATCCAGTCTATTTGAGAACCGGGATAGCCACTGGCTTGCCGTGTTTGCATTACTCAAACCCGAGAGCTCGCGTGATAGCGCCGGAAGTGAATTAACACAAATTGCCCGCCGAGTCGCCGAGAACTCTCGCGGTAGAGTTGATGAGGAAACGCTCAGGAGCGTGCAACTGCTGCGAATGAGCGGTGGCATGGATCCGCGCGATCAGGAAGAGGTGATACCCGTCGCCGGCATCGCGATGGGCGTGGTCGCGCTCGTCCTGCTGATCGCGTGCGCGAATATCGCAAGCCTGCTGCTGGCGCGAGCCGCAACTCGCCGACGAGAAACCGCGATCCGCCAGGCGCTCGGCGCCAGCCGGCGTCGCCTCATTCGCCAGTGGCTGACGGAGAGTGTATTGCTCGGTATTGCGGGTGGCGCTGTTGGGTTGCTACTCGCCGTGTGGGCCAATCAGCTCCTGGCTTCACGTCTACAGTCGACACCTCTGGCAGCCCTCGAGTTCGGTCTCGATTATCCCGTACTCGCATTCACGCTTGTCGTCTCAATTGCAACCGGCATCGTCTTTGGACTCGCGCCGGCGATTCAGTCCTCACGTCTGAACATCGTCGTGGCGTTGAAAAGCGACGCGTTGAAAGCCACCGGCGGGCATCGTTCGTACCTGCGCAATGTCTTTGTCACGGTCCAGCTCGTACTTTCCGTCGTACTGCTCGTGGGATCTGGTCTCTTCATCAGGGCGTTACAGCGAGCGAGCTCGATCGATCCGGGTTTCACTGTCGAACGCGCACTCATGGCGCCAATCAATCTCGGATTGTTGCGATATGACAAGACGGAAGGCCACGTGTTTTATCGCGACCTGCTGGCGAGAATTCAAGCGCAGCCCGGAGTCGAGCAGGCGACGCTCGTGCGATTCCCGCAGGTGGGCAGTTCATTCGCGCAGTTTCAGGTCTACACGGAACAGAGTGAACCGGGAAGCGAAGGCATGAGCACCGGCTTCAACGTGGTTGCCCCAAACTATTTCAGAACGATGGGAACTACTCTGCTTCGCGGGCGTGAGTTTACGGACGCCGATCGCGAGGGCGCGCCGGGGATAGCAATACTAAATGAAAACCTTGCCGCAAGACTTTGGCCGAATGAAGACGCGCTTGGCAAACGCGTTAGTGTCGCTGGGCCAAAGGGCCCATTTCTCGAGGTGATCGGCGTAGCGCGCGACAGCAAGTATCGAACGCTGGGTGAGACGCCGCGTCCTTACGTCTACCTGCCCCTCAGCCAATCCTACGATCCGAAGATGACGCTCGTCGTACGCACAACGGGCGATCCGAAGGCCATCACGCCGATCGTGCGCGAACAGATCCGTGCGCTGAATGCAAACCTTCCGATCGCAGGCGTGCAGACGTTGCGTGAACAGTTAGAGCTCACGCTGCTTCCGTCGCGCATTGCTGCATGGACTCTTGGTGGCTTTGGCGCACTCGCGCTGCTGCTTGCAGGTATCGGGATCTACGGCGTCGTTTCTTATGGCGCGGCGCAACGCACCCGCGAGATTGGAGTGCGGATGGCGTTGGGCGCAAAGGAAAAAGACGTGCTTCGGTTAGTGCTTTGGGATGGGTTGATCGTGATCGGCGCGGGGCTCGCGATTGGTTTGTTGCTCGCTGCGGTTGCGACGCGCGTGATCGCTTCGTTTCTGTATGGCGTCGGCGCGACCGATCCTTTGACGTTTGTCGCAGTGCCGTTGTTGCTGGGAGGCGTGGCCCTGCTCGCGTCTTATATTCCGGCGCGCCGAGCGGTGAAAGTGGATCCACTCGTGGCGCTGCGTTACGAATAATTGCGCCAGTTGGCTATGCACAGAACCGAGCGCGGTAGCGTCGGGTCAGTTGCAACACGGCGCTCCGACCAACGTTTGACCCGGCGCTACCGCGCTCGGTTCTGTGCGAGGTTGAAGACTAAATTCTATGAGCACACTCGTTCAAGATCTCCGCTACGGCTTTCGGATGTTGCTGAAGCAAAAGGGGCTGACGGCCGTCGCTTTGCTTTCGCTTGCGCTCGGCATCGGCGCCAACACGGCGTTGTTCAGTATCGTCGACGCGATGCTGTTGAAGATGTTGCCGGTGAAAGAGCCGGATCGATTGGTGCTTTTCAAAACGATTGCACCGCAGGGTTTCTCAGTCGGCAGTTACAACGGCAGCTCCAACAAGGATGAGCAAACCGGTCTCATTAACAGGACCTCATTCGCATTTGTGACCTACCAGCGCCTGCGCGAGCAACAAGGCCCAATGTCAGACATCTTCGCGTTTGGAAATATCGGACTGAATGTCACCGCCGATGGTCAGGCGGAGATTGCGAACGGACAAGCTGTGACCGGGAATTACTACGCAGCGCTCGGTGTGCAGCCTGCGGCTGGTCGTGTGCTCAATGATGAGGACGATAAAGCCGGCGCCGCGCCGGTTGCGGTCCTGAGTCATCGTTACTGGCAGAAGCGGTTTGCCGGCGATGCGGCAATTGTTGGCAAACAGATCAATCTCAACAACGTGCCGTTTACTGTTGTCGGTGTGTCGGCTAAGGGTTTTGACGGCACGGCGGGTGTCGGCACGTCGCAGGACGTTTCCATTCCCGTCGCGATCGAGCCACAACTTTACGCCGACAAAGATCGCTCTTACATGAACGGCGCGGGTGTTTGGTGGCTGCGCATCATGGGTCGTCTGAAGCCCGGCGTAACTCCGGAACAAGCGCAGGGTCAGTTGGAAAACGCATTTCTGCAATCTGTGCTCGAACATCGCGCCGCACGTCAGGCCGCGGCGAAGGCGAGAGGCAGTAATGCGATCAGCGATCTCGATCCGAAGCAATACCCGCGACTCGTTGCTGACCCGGGCGGTCAGGGCGAGATGTATCGCCGCAAATATTACGCCCCCTCGCTTTACCTTTTGTTGGGCGTCGTCGGGCTCGTGCTGCTGATCGCGTGTGCGAACGTTGCGAACCTCCTTTTGTCGCGGTCAGCAGGACGACAAAAAGAGATCGGTTTGCGATTGGCCCTCGGCGCGAGTCGCCATCGTCTCATCCGTCAACTGCTGACTGAAAGCGTTCTACTAGCCGTTCTTGGTGGTCTGTTTGGAATTATCTTCGCGATCTGGATCAAGGATGGACTGATCGCTGTCAGCCTTTGGGGTGGTCGTGGGATGGCGTTAGAGCCGCGTCTCGACTGGCGTGTGCTCGGTTTCACACTCGGCCTCTCACTCCTGACCGGAATCGTCTTTGGACTGGCGCCCGCATGGCGCACTACGCGCGTCGATCTCACGCCGTCACTGAAAGACAGCGGTCGCGGATCGAGTGCCGTGCATCGATCGCTGCTGAGTCGTGGGTTGGTCGTGGTCCAGGTGGCGTTGTCGTTGTTGCTGCTGGTTGGCGCGGGATTGTTTGTACGCACGTTGCTCAACCTGCAACGCGTCGATCCGGGCTTCAACACGCAGAACCTTTTGCTGTTTGACGTTGAGCCGGCGTTAATCGGCTACAAAGACGACAAGCTGCGGCAGATCTATGGACAGATCGGCGAGCGTCTTGAAGCTGTTCCGGGGGTGCAGGGTGTGACGTTTTCACGAATGCCGTTGCTGTCGCAGTCTTCCAGTTCGAGCAGCGTGTTTTTGCGTGAAGCGTTGAATGCGACTCCGGATTCCGAGGGACGCATCCCGCCGAGTGGCGAAGGCTACCGCCATGTCGTACGCGAAAACTTTTTGCAGGCGATGGGGATTCCGTTGCTTTCAGGCCGCACGTTTGGACCACAGGACGACGCGAACTCGCCGAAAGTCGTAGTTGTCAATCAGACGTTCGCGAATAAGTTCTTTCCTGACCAGAATGCGATCGGCAAGCGCTTCACTTACGACCCCAAGAAGCCTGACGAGCTCGAGATCATCGGCGTCGCAAAGGATGCGAAGTACACCAGCCAGCGCGACGAGATCCCTCCCACTGTCTATTCCTCCTATCGACAGGAGCGGCCACAGTCCGGCGCGACATTCGAAGTCCGTACTGTGGGGGATCCGTCAGCGACGATTGCGAGTGTGCGCAGTGTCGTGCGGGAGATCGAGCCGAACCTGCCGGTGATGAACGTCAAATCGCAAGTCGAACAGGCGGATGAAACGCTGCGCATGGAACGCTTGTTTGCGAAGTTGTTGACGCTGTTTGCGCTCCTGGCCCAGCAGCTCGCGGCGATCGGATTGTTTGGCGTGCTTGCTTACACGGTTTCACAACGCACGCACGAAATCGGGATTCGCATGGCGCTCGGGGCAGATCGCGGAAACGTGATGAGGATGATCGTGAAGCAGGGAATGATACTCGTTGTGATCGGTGTAGTTCTCGGCGTAGTTGGCGCCTACATCCTGACGAAGTATCTGGAGAGTTGGATCAGTTTGTCGAAGATGTTGTTTGGCGTGAAGGTGACGGACCCGCTGACGTACGGCGTGATCGCCGTGTTGTTGACGTTCGTGGCGCTGATCGCCTGCTACATTCCGGCGCGCCGGGCCACGAAGGTCGATCCACTCGTGGCGCTTCGTTACGAATAATGGATCACAAAAAGCACAAAAGTACAAAAAGCACAAAAAGCAAAATGGAGATTCTGCTTAACGATATTCGCTTTTGAGTTAAAAAATGACTCAGGATCTCATTTACGGTTTGCGGTGGTTGCGGAAGAACCCGGGCTTCACGGTGCTCGCTGTGTTGATGCTCGCGGTGGGCATCGGTGTGAACACCGCGATGTTCAGCGTGATCAATGCCGTGCTGTTGCAGCCGCTGCCTTATGCCGAGCCGGATCGCATCGTGTGGATGAATGAGTCCGGGCCGGAAGTCGCAAATCGCCACGTCTCTTATCCAAACTTCATAGATTGGCGCGCGCGCAATTCGGTCTTCGAATCGATGTCAACGTTTCGCGGCTGGTCGGTGAACATCACCGGCACTGACAGGCCCGAGGCGCTCGACGCGCGCATCGTCACTGCTGACTACTTCCGCGTGATGCGCACGACGCCGCTGCTGGGCCGCGACTTCACGGCCGACGACGACAAGCCCGGCGCACCGCCAGTCACGATCATCAGCTACGCATTCTGGCAACAACGCTTCGAAGGCGATCCGAACATCGCGGGCAAACAGATCCTGCTCGACGACAAGGCGCATACAGTGATCGGCGTCACGCGCCAGGACTTCGTACACCAGGGACCCCCGCCATTGTGGGTCCTCATGGGTCCGCTCAACTGGAAAAGTCGTGACGTGCGCAATGGTGGAAACGTGATCGCGCGTCTGAAGCCGGGCGTGACAATCGATCAGGCGCGCGATGAGATGAACCGCATCTCGCAACAGTTGCGGAAGGAATATCCAATCCATAACGCTGGGGCGAATGTCGTGAATGTCGTGTCGCTTCAGGACAGCATCACGAAGAGAGTCAGCACTGCTTTGAAGATCCTCTTCGTAGCAGTCGGGTTGGTGTTGCTGATTGCATGCGCGAACGTCGCAAATCTCCTGCTCGCGCGTGCGGCTGCGCGGCGTAAAGAGTTTGCAGTGCGCTCGGCGCTCGGCGCATCGCGATTCAGACTCGTACGGCAGATGATGATCGAGAGTCTCTTGCTGTCGATTGCAGGCGGTGTGCTCGGGTTCTTCTTTGCTTCGTGGACTGTGCTGCTACTCTCGCGCGTCGCGCACGAGACAGTGCCGCGCATGGACGGGGTGCAGCTCAGCGGCAGAGTGCTGGTCTTCAATATCGCAGTCTCATTATTCACCGGACTACTCTTTGGCGTATTGCCTGCGCTGCGTTCGTCTCAAACAAACTTACAGGACACGCTGAAAGACAGCAGCTCGACAACGACAGACAGTGGCGGCAAGCGATTGCGCGGCACGCTCGTCGTCGCTGAAGTTGCATTCTCGGTCGCGTTGCTGGTCGGCGCGGGATTATTAGTGAAGAGTCTCGTGCTGTTGTTGAGCACTGACAACGGCTTCGATCCGAACGGCGTGCTCACGATGGAGCTCAAGGTTTCGCGCAGCCGTGGCAAAGACGAAGCAGAGCTCAGCAGATTACTGCACCAGGTGTTGGAAGCCGCTCAGTCTCAGCCTGGGGTGCAAAAGGCGGCGCTTTCCGCAGCGCTTCCAGGCATTCCCGACGGTACGCAAACCGACATCTCAGCCGAAGGTTATCGACAGGAGAAGAAGGGCGAGATCATCAATGTCGATTGGTCCATAGTAACGCCGGATTACTTCGAGACGATGAAGATCCCGATCCTGCGCGGGCGCACGTTTACACGAGACGAAGACGAACAAGGTAAACCGGTGGTCCTGGTTGACGAGAACCTGGCGCGGCGCTTCTGGCCCAACGAAGAAGCCCTCGGTAAGCACATCGGCTACGACAGTCCGACCTGGCACGAGATCATCGGCATCGTTCCCGCGGTGCGAGCTTTCGGTTCTGAAATCCAACCGCTGATCAGGATCTACACGCCGATGGGCCGCATGCCGCAGCGCAATGCGGTGTTGTCGATTCGTTCGACAACGAGTGATGCGAAGGGCTTAACCGCCGGGATCGCGAACGCTGTGCGCCAGATTGATAAAGATTTGCCTATCGTTGAAGTCGCGACTTTTGAAGACATTCTTGCGCGCGAGTCTTCGACGCGTCGTTTCAATGCGATGCTCTTCTCGATCTTTGCGGCGCTCGCACTCGTGCTTGCGGTGACGGGTGTTTATGGAGTGCTCGCGTATTCAGTTTCACAACGCACACACGAGGTTGGCATACGCATGGCGCTCGGCGCGGGCCGTCGCGACGTCTTGCGATTGTTCATGGGCCAGGGAATGCGGCTCGTGTCGTGTGGTGTTGTGATTGGATTGGGCGGCGCGTTTGTGCTCACGCGTTTGATGTCGAGTTTGTTGTTTGGAGTTTCGACGACTGATGCGACGACGTTTGTCCTCGTTGCAGTCGGATTGGCGATCGTGGGGGCTTTCGCATGCTATCTGCCGGCGCGAAGGGCGACGCGTGTCGATCCACTGATCACGCTTCGATACGAGTGAGATCACAAAAAGCACAAAGAGGAACACAGAAGGCACAAAAGAAAACTACTGAAATGAACAGCGGTAAATGAAATCGAGCAATCTCCAAATTTCAATTTATGTGTTTTTGTGCCTTTTTGTGGCAAGGAGATCTTCTGATGATCAATGACATCCGTTACGCCTTGCGCTTGTTGACGAAGAACCCTGCGTTTGCCGGGGTCGTGGTGCTCACGCTCGCACTCGGCATCGGCGCGAACGCAGCGATCTTCTCGCTCCTCGATCAGGTGTTGTTGCAAAGTCTGCCGGTCGCGAAACCCGATCAGCTTGTGGTGCTGTCGGTCTATGACGCGAAGTCGCCAGAGATCGATAGCTCCTTCTCGTATCCGATGTACCAGGATCTGCGCGATCGAAACTCCGCTTTCGCGGGCGTGATCGCGCGCGGCGGCACGCAGATGAATGTTAGCTATGGCGACCAGACGGAGCGGGTGAGCGGCGAGCTCGTCAGTGGAAACTTTTACGAAGTGCTCGGTGTTCGTCCCTGGGCCGGCAGGCTGTTCACGCAGGACGACGATCGCACGCCCGGCGCGCATCCGGTCACCGTATTGAGCTACAGGTTTTGGGAAAGCAGGTTCAATAAAGATCCAAACCTGATCGGCAAGACGATTCTCATCAACGAACACCCGATGACGGTCCTCGGCGTCGCGCCGCCGGGTTTCTACGGCGTTGACCTCACAAACAATCCGGACGTGCGTGTGCCGTTGATGATGACTCCGGTCTTCAATCCGCAGCCGACGAAGCTGCAAAACCGACGTAATCAATGGCTGAGTGTGATGGCGCGTCGCAAAGCCGATCTCTCTCCGGAACAAGCGCAAGCGTCGCTGAGTGTTACTTATCAACAGATTCGACAGTACGAAGCAGAACAACTGACTGCTAACGGAACGAAATTCAATCGCGAGAAATTCATGGCGCAACGCATCGCTGCGATACCCGGCGATCAGGGATTTCGTCACCTGCAAGTCGAGCTGCGTACGTCGTTGCTGCTGCTCTTCGGCGCGACCTGCACGGTGCTGCTGATTCTTTGCGCGAACCTCGCAAACCTGATGATGGCGCGAGCGACCGTGCGCGCGCAGGAAATCACGGTCCGGCTCGCACTCGGCGCCGGCCGATTGCGTCTGCTGCGACAGTGGCTGACTGAAGGCGTGGTCCTGTCGACGATCGGCGGTGTTGTCGGGATCTTCATTGCGCTCTGGATCAAAGCCGGTCTGATTGCATTCATACCGGCTGACTACCGTCAAAATCTGCACGCGAGTTTTGACTGGCGCTTGTATGCATTCATTCTCGGCGTGTCGTTGCTGCTCGGAATCGCGTTTAGCCTCGCGCCGGCGATTCAAGCGGCGCGACAGGTGTTCGCGCCGGGAATGCGATTCGAGTCGCGCAGCTTTACGGCAGGCAGCAGGCTGCTGAGCCTGCGTAGTGGATTGATCCTGGTCCAGGTCGCCCTCTCGCTGCCGTTGCTCGTGAGTGCTGCGCTTTTATTAAGGACGCTGCAAAACCTGCGCGCGTTTGATACGGGATTCGGCAAGGAGAACGTGCTGCTCGCCAGTGTTAACCCTGCGCTCAACGGCTATTCGAAAGAACGCACGGCGGCGTTTTTTGACGAGCTGCTGGCGCGAACACGTGCTATGCCGGGCGTGAGGTTTGCGAGTCTTGCTTCCGATTCGCCGATCTCCGGCGGCTGGGATCAAAACGGGATCGTGGTTGAAGGGTACACGCCGCGCGAAGGCGAACGGATGTCGTGTGACGCCACGTATGTTTCGAGTGATTACTTCAAGTCACTCGAGATTCCTTTTCTCACCGGTCGCGATTTTGATGAACGCGATCGCCTCGGCGCGCCCAAGGTCGTCATCGTCAACGAGAAGATGGCGAAGCAGTACTTTGGCCACGCGTCCAACGCGATTGGGAAGCGCATCGGGCTGGACGACGTGCCCGACAGGACGATTGTCGGCGTCGTCAAGGATGCGCAATACATCAATCTGCGTGAGAACCTGCGCAAGCATTTTTACGTGCCGACGACACAGGACGCGACGCTCTCGAACCTGACGCTGCACGTTAAGACTTCAAGTGATCCGAATGCCGTTGCGGAACAGTTGCGCGCTGAATTGAAGGCGCTCGATCCACACCTGCCGCTTTACAACATCAAGACGCTTTCGACTGAGATCGATGAGTCGCTGATCCAGGAGCGAATGGTGACGTGGCTCTCCACCGCGTTTGGATTGCTCGCGACGTTGCTGACGGCGCTCGGGCTTTACGGTGTGTTGACGTTCTCAGTTGCGCGGCGCACGCGCGAGATCGGAATTCGTGTCGCGCTCGGTGCACAACGCCGCGACGTGTTCCGGATGATCATGATCCGCGGCGTGGCTCTGGTTGGAGTTGGAGTGGCGATCGGGGTTGGGGCGTCGTTCGCATTTTCGCGGTTCCTGAGCTCGTTGCTGTTTGGCGTGACGCCGAACAATGTGACGACGCTCGTGGGCGTTTCAGTTGGGCTGATCGTGGTTGCGCTCCTGGCGTGCTACATCCCCGCTCGGCGCGCGACGAAAGTCGATCCACTGGTGGCATTGAGATACGAATGAAGCGAATTAACGCCGAAGGCGTTCGCTAATTGTGTGCCGAGCATGTTCGACAGCTAGGAGGTGAAAGTCCTCTACTCAACCTGATGGAGGTGAAGAGTTAGCGAAGCGCAAGGGCGTCGTCGTGAGGCGGGGTCTGAAGGAAGCGTGGAGCAAAGGTGCGAGCCGATGAACAAGAACCGGATACGAGGCATACGGCGTCGGGCGAGTTGGCAATTGACAACGAAGCCCATATCCATCAAGGACGCAGGTTGTAAATCCGGCGGTTGTGCACTGAAGGCGGTCGAGCTTACCTCGGGAGATCTGTGGCGTGTCGCGGATTCACGACTGAGACTGCTGTGAGGCAGTTGACCGCGCCACAGAAGTCAGCAGAGGGCATAGTAGTCCGGCAACGGACGAAGGCCTGAACCGTGATCGTGAGTAGTAACGCACGAATCTCATGAAGGAAATGCGCCAGCCAATCAGCTTCGGCTGAGCTTGCCAAGGGCGGATAGGGTGAAGCCCGAAAGGAACTTGGAAGCGGCGAAGACTTCATCGGTGAAACGTGAGGTGAACCTCCGGCCTATTGGCTCAAATCACGGAACCGCCGTATGCGGACCCGCATGTACGGTGGTGTGACAGGGAAAGCCAGCGATGGCCTACCTATGTCGATTTAGCCCAGGGTTCGAGCTTGCGAGAACCCTGGGATCGAATAATAAAAGGCCTTGAAACCCTGAAAGGGTTCGCCAATTGAGGAACCCTTTCAGGGTTGTGACGAATTTTTAATGATTATCCCAGGGTTCTCGCAAGCTCGAACCCTGGGCTCAAATTAGCGAACGCCTTCGGCGTAAATAGCGAACGCCTTCGGCGTAAATAGCGAACGC
>JADMIO011298034.1_pt1 | contig 34442 bp, 27 predicted proteins | sample 8958161 | NCBI WGS metagenome assembly JADMIO01 (sample SAMN16585339, study PRJNA669376) | soil metagenome | isolation source: Crop rotation soil | place: USA: Cullars Rotation, Alabama | collected 2011
CCCTCGGATGTGATGAGCTGGCCACTTGTCGGCGACGCCGGCGAAACATGGTATGCGAAGCCCGCCGGCGGAAAGCTGCTCGTTTCGCCTGCCGACGCGACGCCGGTCGATCCTCATGATGCCTATGCCGACGACATGCTGTTGGCTGAGGGCATCGATCGTTTTCAGCAAGCGATCGACCTGCCGGTTGAGCGGATGGAGCGCAACTGGGGCGGCCTTCGCAGCTTTGCGCCCGACGGCAATCCGGTCTGCGGCTATGACGCGGAGCTCGGAGGGTTTTTCTGGCTCGTCGGCCAGGGTGGTTACGGCATTCAGACGGCGCCGGCGCTGTCGCGGCTTGCAGCCGCGTTGATCAGGAGAGAACCAATTCCCGCCGATATCGCCGCTGAAGGCCTGGACGCCGAAACATTGTCGCCCAAGCGCTTTCGCCGATAGCAGGCGCCCTCCGTGATCTTGCTGCACGCAAGTGCTAAGCGCATGCTGGTGAACTCGAAGCCGGCGCCTTGACCGCCCGGCGGCGTGACAACGAAGGAGGATGACCGATGCCGTTATACCTGACCCGATTCAGTTATACGCCAGCGACATGGGCGAAGCTCATCAAAAACCCCGAGGATCGCCGAGCGGCAGCCAAAGAATACATCGAAAGTGTCGGCGGGAAGTTGCACGGTTTCTGGTATGCTTTTGGCGATCACGACGGATATAATTTGTGGGAGGCGCCCGATAACGTCTCGATGGCGGCGACAGCGCTCGCGATCGGCGCGGGCGGGGCGCTACGCTCGATGGAGACGACGGTCTTGTTGAGTGTCGAGGATACTGTCGCAGCCATGAAAAAGGCCGCATCGATCAAATATCGGACACCGGGAGAAAAGCCATAGAACCGGAAGGCAGAGTGCGAGAGGACCGCTAAGCCCGGCAAGTTCATTATGGCAGGCAGAAACTCGCCTGCCAGCCTTTTGCCGCTGAGTTTCCTTCTTCACAAGAAACGTGCTTAGATGGCTTACGCCCTGCATGGGGCGCTAGATTTTGTCATCACGCTTAGGGAGGTTTCACGAATGAAACGCTACACACTGCTGGCGTCGGCTCTCTTGTTGGGAACGATGTTGGCAACCGGTGCCGCGACTGCAAAATCGCTGGTCTATTGCTCGGAGGGAAGCCCCGAAAACTTCACCCCCGCGCTCAACACCACAGGCACCAGCCTCGATGCCGCGCGCCCGGTCTTCAATCAGCTCGTTGAATTCGAGCGCGGTTCGACCAATGTCGTGCCGGGTCTTGCCGAAAGCTGGGAAATTTCGCCGGACGGCACCGTATTGACCTTTCACCTCCGCAAGGGCGTGAAGTTCCATTCGGGCGTCAACGGCTTCACCCCGACGCGTGATTTCAACGCCGAGGACGTGATCTGGTCCTTCGAGCGCCAGGGAAAGCCGGACCATCCCTACGCCAAGGTTTCGGGCGGTGCCTACGACTATTACAACGACATGGGCATGCCCGACCTGATGAAGTCGATCGAGAAGATCGACGACTACACGGTGAAGATGACACTTGCCGAACCGAATGCGCCGATCCTCGCCAATCTCGCGATGGATTTCGGCACGATCGAATCGGCTGAATACGCGAAATTTCTCCTCGACAAGGGCACGCCCGAACAGTTCGATCAAATTCCGGTCGGCACCGGTCCGTTCCAGTTTGTCGACTATCAGAAAGACGCGGTGATCCGCTTTGCCGCCTTCCCCGACTACTGGGCCGGCAAGTCGAAGATCGACGACCTCATCTATGCGATCACGCCCGACGCCACCGCACGCTATGCGAAGCTCAAGGCAGGCGAATGCCAGATCATGGGATATCCCAACCCCGCCGACCTCGAGGCGATGGGCAAGGATGATTCGATCAATCTGATGTCGCAGGCCGGACTGAATATCGGCTACCTGGCGATGAACGTGAAAAAACCGCCCTTCGATAAGAAGGAAGTGCGCCAGGCGATCAACATGGCGATCGATCGCGACTCGATCTTGAAGGAGGTCTATCAGGGCGCCGGCCAGAAGGCCAAGAACCTGATCCCGCCGACGATCTGGTCCTACAATGACGCGGTCAAGGATTACGATTACAATCCCGACAAGGCTAAGGAGATGTTGAAGGCGGCGGGTGTCGAGAATCTTTCGACCGACCTGTGGTGGATGCCGGTGCAGCGTCCCTACAATCCGAACGCCAAGCGCATGGCGGAGATGATGCAGGCGGACCTTGCGAAGGTTGGCATCAACGCCGAGCTCAAGTCATTCGAATGGGGCGAATATCGAAAGCGCCTCCAGGCGGGCGAACACCAGATGGGCCTGCTCGGCTGGACCGGCGACAATGGCGATCCTGACAACTTCTTCTTCCTCCTGGGATGCACGGGCGCTCGCGAGGGCGGCCAGAACATCTCCAAGTGGTGCAACAAGGACTTCGAGGACAGGCTCTTGCAGGCGCGCAAGCTGTCCGAGAAAGCCGACCGCACCAAGCTCTATGAGGAGATGCAGGTGATCTCCAAGGAGGAAGCGCCGTTGGTGACCATCGCCCACTCGACGGTCTACGAGCCGGTCAGCAAGAAAGTGGTGGACTGGAAGATCAGTCCGTTCGGACGCCACGAATTCTACGGCATCGACGTTAACGAATAACCGGACAACAAGAAGGGGCGGCGAAAGCCGCCCCTTCTCCCTCCTGAGCGCTCGCTGACATGTTCCGCTTCCTCCTGAAGCGCCTCGCACTTACTCTGCCGACATTCGTGGCGCTGATGTTCGTCACCTTCATGATGATCCGTCTGGTGCCAGGCGATCCCGTCGAGGTGCGCCGCGGTGAGCGCGGCATCACCCCCGAGCGCCACGCCGAGTTGCTCCATGAGATGGGTCTCGATCAACCGGTGTGGAAGCAGTTCGCCGACTACATGTGGGGTCTTCTGCATGGCGACTTCGGCATATCGATCATCACCAAGAATCCGATTTTGCACGAGTTTGCCCAGCTCTTTCCGGCGACCCTCGAACTCTCGATCTGCGCCATGCTGTTGGCGATAGCCGTGGGCGTGCCGGCTGGGGTCATCGCCGCGGCGCGCCGTGGCGGAGTTTACGACCAGTCGCTCATGGGCCTGGCGCTCACCGGCTATTCCATGCCGATCTTCTGGTGGGGCCTGATCCTCATTCTTGTGATGTCGAACTGGCTTCACTTGACGCCGGTATCCGGCCGCGTCGATCTCATCAAGTTCTACTATCCCCAAGTCACCGGCTTCATGCTGATCGACTCGCTCCTCTCCGGCAAGGCTGGTGCCTTTGGGGATGCGGTCCGCCACCTTATCCTTCCCGCCATTGTACTCGGCACGGTTCCCTTGGCTGTCATCGCGCGCATGACGCGCTCATCGATGCTCGAGGTCCTCGAGGAAGACTACGTGCGCACCGCCCGCGCCAAGGGCCTGGCGAAGCAGCGCGTCGTCGGCCTCCACGCACTGCGCAATGCGCTGATTCCGGTGGTCACCGTCATCGGCCTGCAGACCGGTACGCTGCTGGCGGGCGCGGTGCTGACCGAGACGATTTTCTCCTGGCCGGGAGTCGGTAAATGGCTGATCGAATCGATCGGCAGACGCGACTATCCCGCGCTCCAGGGCGGCATCATGCTGATCTCGAGCGTCGTTATCCTCGTCAATCTGATCGTCGATATGCTTTACGGCCTGATCAATCCGCGGATCCGCCATGCCCGCTGACGTCGCCATCGTCACGACGCCCGCCAGGATGGTGGCTCCGCCCGGTCCTTTGTTGTCCTTCTGGCGTTCCTTTCGCGAGCATCGGGGCGCCGTCGCCGGCCTCACGGTCGTGTTGATCATCCTGATTGTCGCGATCTTTGCGCCGTTATTCGCGCCGCATAGCCCGATCGAGCAATTCCGCGGCTTCACCAAGTTGCCGCCCATCTGGGAAGAAGGCGGCGACAGCCGCTTCATCTTCGGCACCGACGCGGTTGGCCGCGATACCCTGTCGCGGCTGATCTATGGAGCGCGCGTCTCACTGTTCATTGGCTTTGCGGTGATGATTGCCTCGACCGTCACCGGTGTGGCGCTCGGCCTTCTCGCCGCCTGGTTCGGCGGCATCGTCGATGTCGTTATCCTGCGGATCATGGACCTGATCATGTCGATCCCGAGCCTGGTGCTGGCGATCCTGATCATCGCCGTCATCGGACCCAACCTGACCAACACGATCGTTGCGGTGACCGCCGTCGCCATACCATCGCTGGTAAGGCTGGCGCGCGCCGCGGCATTGACCGAGCTGTCGAAGGACTATGTCACCGGCGCGAAAGTCGCCGGTAACGGACCTTTGCGCCTCATGCTCGTGACGGTTCTGCCCAACTGCATGGCACCATTGATCGTTCAAGCCGCACTTGGCGTATCCGATGCCATCCTCGGCGCGGCGGGCCTCGGCTTCCTTGGCCTCGGAGCGCAGCCGCCTTTGCCGGAATGGGGAGCCATGCTCGCCGATTCCAAGGATCTGATGGTTTCGCATCCCTGGGTCATGACCTTTCCCGGCCTCGCCATTCTGATCGCCGTGCTCGCCATCAATCTCATGGGTGACGGTCTTCGCGACGCCCTCGATCCGCGACTGAAGCGGAGCTGAGGTCCATGGATGCCGAGCGCATCAACGCCCTGATCGCCGCTCTTGGCACCATCATCGCCGCTTTCGCGGGAGTCCTGACCTGGTACCTTGCCTCGCGCACCGACCGCCGTCGCGAACGCGAAGAACGCGACGCCGCACGCAGAAACGAGGAGTTGCTCCGCGACCAGCGCGTGCTAGACCTCGTCGTCGCACTGCATTCCGAGATCCTCGCCGGTATCGTCGCCAACCGGCGCCAGCTCACTTCCGAGGACGCCGCATACGCGTTGAAGCAGGACAATCCGTTCGCCACCGCCGACGAGACCGATTTCGTATTCGACGCGGTGAGGGGCGATCTCTCGATCCTGCCCGCCGAAGTGATCCATTCCGTCGTCCAGTATTATCGCGTCGCCAAGCAGTCCAACCTGCTGACCAAGGATTTGCGCGATCCCTATTTCCTCGCTCAGTCGGCCAAGGAGAAGCGGCGCATCATCAAATCGCTGCTGGAAATCGTCGAACTGCAAAAGATGCTGGGAGAAGCCGCTGTGATCGATCTCGCCGCCTATGCCGGCCGCCACGGCCTCGACCTTCACGCCAGCGAAAAGCGCGCCACCGATCTACTCGCTGCGGCGCGTTCCGATTTCAACGCCATATTCAAGAAATCGGAACGATCGGACCCGTCATCGCGAACTCCTGCTGCGCGGCGCTCTGGCCGCCCTCTACCTTGATATAGTATGCCAATGACAATCGTGAAAGAAGCGTAATGGCCCTCCTCGACATCGAAAACCTTACCGTCGAGTTTCAGACCGGGAGCGGTCAGTTCCGCGCCGTCGACCATGTATCGCTGCAAGTCGATGCCGGCGAGGTGTTGGCGATCGTTGGGGAATCGGGCTCGGGCAAGTCAGTTGCGATGCTGGCGGTCATGGGCCTCCTGCCGTGGACGGCTAAGGTTACCGCGGACCGCCTTACCTTCGATGGCCGCGATCTCCTCACCATCGGCGGCCGCGAGCGCCGACAGATCGTCGGCAAGGATATCGCGATGATATTCCAGGAACCGATGACAAGCCTAAATCCTTGTTTTACTGTCGGTTTTCAGCTCAACGAGGCGCTTAAGACGCATCTCGACATGGGCAAGTCAGAGAGGCGGGCGCGGGTTGTCGAACTGCTCCGCGCGGTCGGCATACCGGGCGCCGAGAAACGGCTTTCCTCCTTTCCTCACCAGCTTTCGGGCGGCATGAACCAGCGGGTGATGATCGCCATGGCGATCGCCTGCAATCCGAAACTGCTGATCGCCGATGAGCCGACCACCGCGCTTGATGTCACCATCCAGGCTCAAATCCTTGATCTCCTCATCAAGCTTCAGCGCGAGACCGGCATGGGCCTCGTCCTCATCACCCATTCGATGGGCGTTGTCGCCGAGACCGCCGAGCGGGTCTCGGTCCAGTATGCTGGCCAGAAGGTCGAGGAGCAGCCGGTGAAGGGTCTTTTCGCCGATCCCCATCATCCCTACACCGCGGCTTTGCTTGCCGCGCTTCCCGAACGTGCGAATGTCCGAAGACTTCCATCGATCCCGGGTGTCGTCCCCGGGCAGTTCGACCGACCGCAAGGCTGCTTGTTCTCGCCGCGCTGCCATTTCGCGACCGACCTCTGCCGCGCCGAGATTCCTCCCCGCCGCGCAGATCTCGGTGACGCGCTTTGCCACTATCCGCTCCGGCACGGCATTCCAGAGGGTCATCCCGGGCGCGAAGCGGCATGAGCGACATCGTCCTCCAGGCCACCGATCTTACCCGCCACTATCAGGTCTCGCGCGGGGCTTTCCGCGGCAAGGCGATCCTGAAGGCGCTCGACGGCGCGAGCTTTACCGTCGAACGCGGCAAGACGCTCGCCGTAGTGGGCGAATCGGGCTGCGGAAAATCCACTCTCGCGCGCATTGTCACGATGATCGAGCCGCCGACTTCCGGATCCCTCGTCATTTCGGGCAAGGAAATCGCCGAAGCCGGATCTGAAACGCTGAAGGCGCTGCGCCCCAAGGTGCAGATCATTTTTCAGAATCCCTACGGTTCGCTCAATCCGCGCCAGAAGATCGGCCACGCCCTCGAAGAGCCGCTCAAAGTGAACACCAACTTGTCGTCGGCCGAGCGCACAGAGCGTGCGCGCGAGATGATGGCGAGCGTCGGATTGCGACGCGAGCACTATGATCGCTATCCGCACATGTTTTCAGGCGGTCAGCGCCAGCGCATCGCCATCGCCCGGGCGCTGATGCTCAATCCCGAAATCCTGGTGCTCGATGAACCCGTCTCGGCGCTCGATGTGTCGATCCAGGCGCAGGTCCTCAACTTGCTTGCCGATATCCAGGAGAAGCTCAACCTCGCCTATCTCTTCATCAGCCATGATCTGTCGGTGGTGAAGCACATCGCCAATGACGTCATGGTGATGTATCTCGGACGGATCGCCGAATATTCCTCGCGCGACGAGATCTTCGCCCATCCCAAGCACCCCTATACGCGCGCACTCCTTTCGGCAACTCCGGTTCCCGATCCGGAGAGGAAGCGCGAACGCATCGTCTTGAAGGGCGAACTGCCCTCGCCGCTCGATCCTCCCACCGGCTGCGCCTTTCATCCGCGCTGCCCGCTTGCCTTCGAGCCGTGCCCGATCCTGCGTCCTGCGCTCCTTGCCAATGGCGCGAGCCTTGTGGCATGCCACGCCGTCAACGCGCCTGAGGTCGCCGTCGAAGCGGCCTGAGCACTTTTGGAGTCGCTCGATGTCCCGACCTGAATTGTCGACCGGCGAAGCTCTCGTCGGCCTTCTCGAGGCTTACGGCATCGACACCATCTTCGGCATTCCCGGCGTGCACAATGTCGAAATGTACCGGGCGCTGCCGCGCTCGAAGATCACCCATGTTCTTCCCCGCCACGAGCAGGGTGCGGGCTTCATGGCGGATGGCTATTTTCGCACCACCGGCAAGCCCGGAGTCTGCTTCACCATAACCGGGCCGGGCCTCACCAACATCATGACTCCGCTCGGACAGGCGTGGTCGGATTCGAGCGCGATCCTGGTAATCTCATCGGCGCTCGATATTGTCGACGGTCCGCAAGGGCGTGGCCGCCTGCACGAGATGAGGAAGCAGCGCGAAGCCGCGGCGAGCGTCGTCGAGTTGAACATGGTCGCCTGCACGCCCGCCGATGTGCGCGATTTGATTGCCCAGGCACTCTCGCTGTTCGCCGGTTCGCGGCCACGTCCGGCCTATCTCGAATTGCCGCTCGATCTTCTGAAGCAGCCGGCCGGATCGGGCTGGGTTACGCGCGGACTTCCAAGCCGGCCGATGGCGAGCGGCGATGCCTGCGGGAAGGCGACACACCTTCTGGCGTCGGCCGGCAATCCGCTGATGATTGTCGGCGGCGGCGCCATGGATGCAGGTGCCGCGGCGACCGCCATCGCCGAACGGCTCGGCATCCCCATCCTCACCACGATTGCCGCCAAGGGCGTGGTGCGCGCCGACCATCCGCTCTGCCTGGGCGCCCGCATGCCGCATGCTGCCGCCAAGAAGCTCATGCGCGAGGCTGATGTAATCCTTGCCGCCGGAACGGAGATTTCCGAGACCGATCTCTGGGATGGGGGGATCGATCTGCCGGGCAAGATCATCCGCATCGACATCGATCCGGCGACGCTGGCACGGCCATACCGCGCCGAAATCGCCATCCTCGGCGATGCCGCGCCGGCCCTCGATGCGATCCTCGCAAGCCTGCCAGCCAAGCCCCGCGCCGATCGGCGGAAGGAGAGCGAAAAGTTGATCGCCAAGCTCCTGAAGGATGAACCGAGCCACGATGACGAGCTTCGCGGCGTGCTGCGCAAGGTGCTGGCCGTAATCCGCGAAAACCTGCCGGAGGAAACGATCGTCGTCTGCGACTCTACGCAGCTCGCCTACGCCGCCAATGAAATTTTCCCGATGTATCGACCACGCACCTGGCACTATCCCTCGGGGTTCGGCACCCTCGGCTTCGCCCTTCCCGCCGCCATCGGTTCGAAGATCGGCGCTCCCGAGACGCCGGTCGCGCTTTTCGCCGGCGATTACGGCCTGCAATACACGATCAACGAACTCGGCACCGCCGCCGAGCTGAAGCTGCCGCTCATCATCCTGCTCTGGAACAACGACGCGCTGGCGCAGATTCGCGATGACATGGTGCAGAAGGGCATCCAGCCCAATGCTGTGACGCTCGTCAATCCGGATTTCCAGGCACTCGCCAGGGCCTATCGAATCCGTGCCGAGAAGCCGGCATCGCTGAAGGCGCTAGCCAGCGCCATCAAGTCAGCACTCAAGGCCGACGGGCCGGTCCTGATCGAGATGACGCCCCGCATCGTCAATGGCTGACGGCGCCGTCATCTTCGATGTCGATGGCGTTCTGCTCGAACTCACTCCCGCCGAAGAGGCTGCGTTCTTCTGGCCGTTCGAAGCACTGCATGGGCTTACCGGCCTTTCCTCGGACTGGGACGGCTACCGCGTGCGCAATGACGAGGACATCATTGCCGAGATATTGGAAAGCCATTTCGCGCGGCCGCCGAGCGCTGGCGAACGGGCGGCTGTCGTCACCGCCTATCTCGCTCGTCTCGCGGAGGGACTGCGGACTGAACGGGTGATTCCGCTGGCGATAGAAGGAGCGCGGGAATTGCTGGAGCAACTGGCCGGGCATGGACTTGCCGCCGGGATCGCCACAGCCAATCTTCGCGAGGCGGCGCGGATGAGGCTCGACCATGCCGGCCTCTGGCGGCGGGTGAGCGATCACGCCCATGGCGCCGATGGCGGCGGACCGAAGCGCGACATCCTGGCGCGCGCCGTCGCGGCATCCGGCTTTCCCACGGATCGCATTGTATATGTCGGCGACAACCTCAATGACCTGGATGCCGGTCTCGCGAACAACGTTCACTTCGTCGGCTTCGCCGCCGATGCGATTCACCGGCAGCGCCTCGGCTCGGCGGGTGCCAGGCGCATCTCGGGCGATCACCAGGAGACGCTCCGTCACATAAGGCAGTGCCTCGGCGTGTGAGCTTGCTGTGACTCTTGCCTTTTCACGGCGCGCACCGCACTCTCCGCGCCATGGCGACGACGCAACACATTGCATGAGCGAGAAGAGCCAGTTCGCCCTGTTGCGGACCGAGCGATTCTGGCCGCTGTTCGTGACCCAGGCGATCGGCGCCTTTAACGACAATGCGCTGAGAAACGGCATCGCAATCCTGATCGTCTTCGCGGTGCTAACCGACGACGTACAGAAAGCAAATCTGTTCGTGCAGGCCGGAACTGCGCTTTTGATCCTGCCCTATTTTTTGTTCTCGGCGATTTCAGGTCAGCTCGCCGATAAATTTGACAAGGCGTTGATCGCCCGTCGCGTGAAATTTGCGGAAATCGGCGTGATGGCCTTCGGCGCCGCCACTCTGTGGTTGGGGAATCCCTACCTCAATCTCGTCGTCCTGTTTCTCGCCGGCACCCTTGCCGCCTTTTTCGGCCCTCTCAAATACGGCGTTCTGCCGCAATATTTGAAGCGCGAGGAATTGATCGCCGGTAACGCCCTGATCGAGACGGGGACCTTCGTGGCCATCCTGGTCGGCACCCTGTTCGGCGGTTTCCTGGTTCTGGGCCACTACGACAGAATGCTCCTCTCGATAGCGGTGGTCGCACTGAGCCTCGCCGCCTGGCTCGCGGCGATGAAGATGCCGCCCGCACCGCCTGCCTCGCCGGACCTCAGGATCGACTGGAACATCATCCGCCAGACCGGCAAGATTCTGGGATACGCCAGCGAGCGCTACGACGTGTACTGGGCGGTGCTCGGCGCCTCGTGGTTCTGGTTCGTCGGCACCCTCATGCTGGTTCAGCTTCCGCTCTTCACCAAGGAAGTGCTGATGGCCAACGATGTCGTGGCCAATCTCTTCATCGCGACGTTCACCATCGGCATCGGTGCTGGCTCCATGCTCACCAACGCGCTTCTGAAGGGCGAGGTTTCGGCAAGATATGTGCCGCTCGCCGCCATCATGATGACGGTTTTCATGGTCGATCTCTACTTCGCTTCGGGGGCGGCCCATGAACGCTTGGCGGCAAGCGAACTCAATGGGCCGCGTGCCTTCTTCTCCGCCTGGTCCGGGTGGCGCGCCGGCATCGACCTTTTTCTCATCGCCTTCTTCGGCGGCATCTATGCCGTACCGCTAAATGCCATCATGCAGAACCGGGCGTCGCCGCCCAAGCGCTCGCGCGTCATTGCTGCTAACAACGTTGTGAACGCGGTGTTCATGATTCTGGCGACCGTCGCCTCGGTGATCCTGCTGAAGATCATGACCCTGCGCGGCCTCTTCATGTGCCTCGCCATCGCCAATGCGGCCGCTGCGATCGTCATATGCCGTCTGCTGCCGCAGGATCTGATCTCCAGCATCGCGCGCTGGATGTTCAAGTTATTTTATCGGGTCGAGGTACGTGGGCTCGAGAACTTCGCCGCCGCCGGCCGCCGCACCGTCATCATCGCCAACCACAGCTCGCTGCTCGATGGTCCCCTGCTTTCGGTGTTCCTCCCTGAGCGCGCCCTATTCGCCATCAATACCCATGTGGCCGACCGCTGGTGGGTGAAGCCAGCCTTCCAGCTTTTCGACCTCCTCGCGATTGACCCGACCAATCCGCTGGCGCTGCGAACCCTCGTCAATGAAGTCAAGCGCGGTCGCAAAGTGGCGATATTTCCGGAGGGCCGCCTGACCGTCACTGGAACATTGATGAAGGTCTATGAGGGGCCCGGCGTCATTGCCCATATGGCGGAAGCGACGGTCCTGCCGGTGCGTATCGACGGCGCACAATATTCGGTGTTTTCGCGAATGCGCGGCAAGCTTCGCCTCAAGTGGTTCCCGAAAATTACCCTCACCGTCCTGCCGCCGGTGAAATTCGACACCCCAGAAGGCTTGAAGGGCAGTGCTCTGCGCAATCATCTCGCCGACCGTCTTTACGACGTCATGACCGACATGATGTTCAAGACCAGTCCGATTGACGTTTCCCTGTTCCAATCGCTGCTTGACGCCCGCGCCATTCACGGCGGCCGGCACAAGGTCCTCGAGGATATTCGCCGCGTCCCGCTGACCTATGACCGGCTGATCGCCGGAAGTTTCATCATCGGCCACAAGCTCGGAAAGCTGACGCCACTTCAAAAGCATGTCGGACTGCTCCTGCCCAATGCCGGTGGTACCTTCGTGACGCTGTTCGGGCTGCATGCCTTCGGCCGCATCCCGGCGATGCTCAATTTCTCGACGGGCGCCGCCAACATGGCGCATGCTTGCACCGCCGCCGAATTGCGCACCATCGTCACTTCGCGCAAGTTCATCGAAGCCGGCGGCCTTGAGAAGGACTTGGCTCTTCTCGCCGAGAAATGCGCAATCGTCTATCTCGAGGATCTGCGCGACAATCTGAGTCTTGCCGACAAGCTCTACGGCTTCCTCGCGAGTAAATTTCCACGCATCGCGCTGCGCGGCGGCGGGTGGAATCCCGACTGCAATGCGCCGGCGGTCATTCTCTTCACTTCCGGATCGGAGGGGATTCCGAAGGGCGTCGTTCTCTCCCACCGCAACTTGCAGGCCAATCGCTTCCAGGCCGCGGCGCGCATCGACTTCACCGCACAGGATGTCGTGTTCAATGCCTTGCCGATGTTTCATTCCTTCGGCCTGACCGGCGGTACCCTGCTTCCCGTTCTCTCCGGCGTTCGCAGCTTCCTCTATCCCTCTCCGCTTCACTACAAGATTGTGCCGGAGCTTGCCTACGACACCAATGCAACGATCCTCTTCGGCACCGACACGTTCCTGACCGGCTATGCTCGCAACGCACACCCCTATGATTTCTTCAATGTGCGTTTCGTCGTGGCGGGTGCCGAGCGGGTGAAGCCCGAGACCCGCGAAATCTGGATGGAGAAATTCGGCGTCCGCATTTTTGAGGGCTATGGCGCGACCGAATGCGGACCGGTCCTGGCCGTCAACACGCCGATGCACTACAAGCCGGGAACGGTCGGCCGCCTGCTTGATGAAATAGAATATCGCCTCGAGCCCGTCGAGGGCATCGCTGAGGGCGGCAGGCTGATCGTCAAGGGACCGAACATCATGCTTGGCTACCTGCGCGCCGATGCTCCGGGCAGGATAGAGGCGCCGCCCGACGGCTGGTACGACACCGGTGACATCGCCAAGGCGGATGCGGAAGGATTCGTCACCATCCTCGGCCGAGCCAAGCGTTTCGCCAAGATTGCCGGCGAAATGGTGCCGCTCAATTTGGTTGAAGCGAAGCTGCAAAGCGCCTTCGGCGAACATGCCCATGCGGTCGTCGCCGTGCCCGACAGGAAAAAGGGAGAGCAGCTTGTGCTTTTCACGACCGATAAAGCGCTCGACCGCTCCCGCCTCTCCGATGCCTTCAAACAGGTTGGTGTCACCGAACTTATGGTTCCGCGCACGGTGATCCATCTCGACGAACTGCCGGCGCTCGGCTCGGGCAAAACCGATTATGTGACCCTCAACCGTCTGGCGCGCGAAAAGATCGGCGAATGAAGCTGGCGCTCGACGACCGCGAGCAGTCCTTACTCGCCGGTGCCGAGGGTCCCGCCATGCAGCTGGCCATGCGGCTCATCGCGCAGGCGGCCGCCATCATGGAGGCTGAGACCCTCATCTCCATCAGCTTCGCCCATCTCGATGCCTGTTTCTATGCCGGCCAGGCGCATGTCGATTTCGCGCAGTTCCTGATCGATCATGGCGTGCGCTTCGCGGTACCGGCCTGGACGAATTCCGGCCTCGTCAGTCTCGCCGATCTCACTCTGCGTCCTGAAGGATCGGACGCTGATGCGGTGAAGGGCGCCAAACGGCTGATGGAACTTTATCAGAGCCTCGGCTGTCGCCCGGTGTGGACCTGCGCGCCGTACCAGCTTCCCGGCGGGCCGAAATTCGGCGACCACATCGTGGTAGGGGAGTCGAACGCCGTCACCTATTACAACTCCGCAGTCGGCGCGCGCACCAACAAATATGGCGATTATCTCGATGTCGCCTGCGCGCTAGTCGGCAAGGCTCCCTTTGCCGGCCTCCATACCGACCAGGGCCGCAAGGCCCAGATGCTGTTCCGCACCTCAACCATCCCGGACGAACTGAAGCGGCAGGATATCTTCTTTCATCTGCTCGGCAGTCATGTCGGCAGGATCGCCGGGCGCGGCATTCCGGTCATCGAAGGGCTCCCGAACAGCACGAGCCGCGACAATCTCAAAGCCTTGAGTGCCGCTGTCGCATCCTCGGGTGGCGTCGATCTCTGGCATGGCACCGGGGTTACGCCCGAGGCACCGGAGACGAGTGCGGTCTTCGAAGGCGGCGACATTCATGAAATATCGATGGCCGACCTCGCAACCGCGCGCGCCGTTCTGACCACAGCTCGCGATGGACCGCTCGACATGGTGGCGCTCGGCACCCCGCATTTCTCGCTGGCCGAATTTGAATCATTGCTGAGGCTGCTCGATGGACGAAGGGCAATACTGCCCTTCCTCGTCTCGACCAGCAGATTCATTCGCGATCTAGCGGCAACGAAGGGATGGATCGCCGAACTCGAACGCAGCGGGCTGAGCATCATCGTCGATACCTGCACCTACTATTCGCCCGCCGTTCGCGGCTTGAAAGGCCGCGTCATGACCAACGCCGCCAAATGGGCCTATTACGCGCCCGGCATGACGGGCGTCTCCGTCTGCTTCGGTTCGATGCGCGAGTGCGTTGAAAGCGCCGTCAAGGGCGAAGTCTGGCGCGAGCCCGACTTGTGGAAAGGTGCGGGATGATCAAGGGCCGCATCCTCAGTCACGGCGCAGCGCGTGGACGCGTAACGCTTCTCACCGAACCCTTGAGCTTCTGGGGCGGCTTTGATCCCAAGACGGGCGCCATCATCGACGTCCATCATCCGCAGTGCGGCACAGTGCTAACGGACAATATCGCCCTGATGTTCGAGACGCGGGGCTCGGGCACCGCACCCGGCGCTATCGCCGAGGCTATCAGGCTCGGCACCGCACCCGCCGCCATCATCACCGTCAGCCCCGATGTGAATATCGCAGTGGGGGCTGCCGTTGCCGAGGCGCTTTACGGGCGGGCGTGCCCGATCCTCGCCGTCGAGCCTGAGGATTTCGAGTTCCTCGCGGCGCGGCAGTATCTCCAGGTCTTTCCAACCGGGATGATCATGGCGGCATCGCCATGAGACTGGGGCGGCGTTTCTCCATATACTCCTTGAGGGCCTCATCGATGCCAGGATCGATGGGCGGCGGTTCATAGGAAGCGAGCAGCTTCTTCGCTAGTTCGGAGGCGCGCACGGTTGCCGACTTTGCCCCGTCTTCCTGCCAGGTCTCGAAATTGCGCCAATCGGAGATCATCGGCTGGTAGAAAGCATTTTCATAGCGATCGAGCGTATGCTGGGTGCCGAAGAAATGCCCGCCCGGCGCCACTTCGCGGATAGCATCGAGCGCCAGCGCCCCTTTGCTGACATCGAGCGGCTTCAGGCTCTCCGCCCATTGCCTGATCATCTCAGCGTCGATGACGGTTTTTTCGAAAGACGCCGTCAACCCGCCCTCGAGCCAGCCCAGCCCATGATGCACCATGTGGGCGTGACCCATGATGACGGCGAAGAGCGACATCGCCGACTCATAGGTGGACTGGGCATCGACGGCGTTCGAGGCATTCACGTTCGATGAGCGATAAGGAAGCTTGAAGTGGCGCGCGATCTGCCCGCCGATGAGCGTCGCCTTGACATATTCAGGGGTGCCGAAGGCGGGTGCGCCCGATTTCATGTCTACATTTGAGGTGAAGCCTCCGAACATCACCGGCGCACCGGCCCGCACCATCTGCGTGAAGGCGATAAGTCCCAGAGCCTCCGCCGTCTGTTGCACCAGCGCCCCCGCCACCGTCACCGGACTCATGGCGCCCGCCAGCGTGAAGGGCGTCACCATATTGACCTGGCCCATCTCCGCGAAGCAGGTAAGCCCTTCGAGAAGCTCCTCGTCGATCCGACGCGGCGAGTTGACATTGATCGAGGTGAGAACCGACGGCTCACCGCTCATTGCTTCGGACGACATGCCGCGCGCGATCGCCACCATGTTGACGGCGTCCTCGGCGCGAAAGCGCGAGACGGCGCGGACCATCACCGCTCGATCGGTGTAGCGCAGGAGTGCGTAGGCATTGTCGAGATGGCGGGTCGGCACCGGCAGATCCATCGGCTCCACCACCGCTCCGCCGACGATGTGAATGACTCCGAGCGCATGATTGAGCTTCACGAGATCGCAAAGCGATGCGTAGCTGCCCGGTCGGCGGCCGCCATCGAGATCGGAAACGTTCGGCGGACTGCCGACCGTGTTGAAGTTGATAAGGTTGCTGCCCATCACCGTATCGCGATCGCGATTCCGTGCGTGGATCGGAATGCGCGCTGGCGCGAGGCCGACGAAATGGCGAATCAGATTGCGGTCGAGGCGAACCATCTGGCTCGCCTCATCGACATCGGCGCCGCTCTGCTTGAGAAGCTTGAGCGCCCGCGCCGAACGGAATTCAAGCCCCAGTTCCTCGAGCACCTGGAAGGCGGTCTCGATGATGGCATAAAGCTCGTCGACGGAGAGGATGTCGAGGGGCGGATAGGGATTTTCGACCGGGGCAAGGGGCGCGTATTGCGACTGGCCGTCTCTGCTGCGAGGCGCACGCTGGCGCCGGCGCGAGCGTTCTACATTCATTCAGCCGCCTCCAGCCGCGGTGCCGGCCTGCCATCTGGCAGCACCGGATCAGCGACTGGAGCAGATTCTTCGGGAATACGGAAGATGTTCCAGGTTCGGGCAAGCAAGCCGAGCGACACAAGGCCAGTCGCCCAGGCGATCGCGCCGGAAAGCACCAAGCCCGTAGCAATCGTCGACAGCCAAAGGAAGGTCTGCCACGAAATGAGCAGCGAAATGGCGCCGAGCGCCATGCCGGCGATGGCATGGCCGGAATGGCGTTTGAGCGATGCATTGAGCGGCATCGCGATATCGTTGCGGTTCTGTGCCTTCCATCCCGAATCCCGCCCCACGAGAACATCGACGACGAATTGCGACTGGATCAGCATCATGACCGGGGAGAGCAGTGCCGAAATCACCGACTCTCCGATGAAGCTGGCGATCAGCGCCAGGGTACCGCCGCATCCGCGCCGAATTTCACGGTCCTTGAGCGCGACGATCACCCCCAGAAGCTTGGGCAGGAACAGGATGAGCATGGTGAAACCGAAGAGCCGCAAGGCGCGCTCGGGATCGAAAACCGGCCATGCCGGAAAAAGCGAAAAGCCCTCCGGGAAGTAGTTTGGCGCGGTGTATTGCGCAACCGCCGAAAGCCCAAGACCGGTGAGGAGCAGCAACAGCCACAGCGGAGACGCAAGGTAGGACATGATCCCCTGGATCAAATGCAGCCGGCTCGCCCAATGCAGGCCTTTGGAGAAAACGATCTTGCTGTGCTGCAGATTACCCTGGCACCAGCGGCGGTCGCGGCTTGCGAGGTCATCGAGCGAAGGCGGCGCTTCCTCATAGGAGCCGCCAAGCGAGGGCAGCATGTAAACCGCCCAGCCGGCGCGGCGGATGAGCGCCGCCTCGACGAAATCGTGGCTCAGGATATGTCCGCCGAACGGCTTCTGGCCGCTGAGTTCGGGGAGACCGGCGGCCCCCGCGAAAGCGCGGGTGCGGATGATGGCGTTGTGTCCCCAGTAATTGCCGTCGCGGCCGTGCCAGGCCGAGAGGCCCGCCGCGATGACGGGGCCGTAGATGCGGCCGGCGAACTGCTGCATCCGCGCAAAGAGTGTATTGCGGCGGTGAAGAACCGGCAAAGTCTGAATGATCCCGGCCTTCTCATCGGCCGCCATGGCGCGCGCCAGGGTGAGCAGCGTATCGGCGCTCATCGTGCTGTCAGCATCGAGGACGATCATGTGTTCATAATGGCCGCCCCAGTGGGTTACGAAGTCGGCGATGTTGCCGGCTTTGCGGTGCCAGTTCTCGAGCCGGCGGCGGTAATAGACCCGCATCTGCGGAAACAGCGCCTTGCGCAGCCAGTCGAAGGCTTGCAACTCCTGCAAGGCGGCACGGAGATCGCGAGTGTCGCTGAGGATGAAGATATCGAAGCGGTCGCCCATGCCCAATCGCTGGAGCGAACTTCCCATCCTCTCGAGGGCGGCGACGACGCGGCGGGGATCCTCATTGTAGACCGGCATCAAAAGGGCCGTGCGGCCGATCGACTCCGGAGCGGCAAGCGGCGGAAGGGTTTGTCCGCCTGACATGATCTGCCAGAAGCCGAGACAGGCACTCGCAAAGGAAAAGGCGATCCACGCGAAGGTCAGCGCGAACAAGGCCGCGAACACGACCTGGAGGGCTGTAATCGCCGAGGGGCTGATGACCTTATAGATCTCGTAGGTGCCGAAGGCGGTCAGCAACGCGGTGGCGGTAAACAGGAAAAGGCGCGCGGCGACGACCCTGCCGTGCGGCCGCAGAGACTTTTGGCCAACGGGTGCGTCCCAGCGATCAAGACGCTGTATCGGCATCTCGAGGGGCGCCTCGGCTGGCACGTGCACCTCCCGGTGCATGGGCGTTTCTACGATTGCGTCCACCGATAAATCCACGTCTCACTAACAGCGTCATTGCCCCGCCGCAAAACGGCGCGAAGTTCGGAAAGTTCCGCTCCGGCGAAGTCGATTTCGAAAGAAAGTCGCACTCCCGAAGTCTCGGTATTGGGTTGCAGGACGATGCTCGAGATGGTGCCCTGAGTAGCCTCGACATCGGGGGTGATCTGGCCGTTGAGCGCGCCGCCGTCGAAATCTATGACGAATAGGTGTTTTTTACGGTTGGCGTTGAGCCCTCCACCGGAAAAGCGCGCCAGCGCCACCGGCGGTTGCCCTTCCAGCGGCCACTCGCGGCACCAGGAAAGCCGATAGATGAAGGATCGCGACGAGCCCTGCGCCAGAAGATCCGCCGGCCGCCAGAAGACGACGATATTGTCATGGATCTCGAGACGCGAGGGTATCTCGTAAAGTTCGACCCAGCCCCCGCCCCAATCGCCGATCGGCTCGACCCACAGGCTCGGGCGACGCTCGTATTTCGCTTCGAGGTCGAGGAAATCCTGGTACTGGCGGCGCCTTTGCATCAGTCCGAAGCCGCGCGGGCTGCGATCCATGAAGGCGCTCACCTGCAAGTTCTTGGGATTTGAGAGCGGACGCCAAATCCACTCCTCGCGGCCATTGACCATCAATAGCCCATCGGAATCGTGGACGGCGGAGCGATAGTCGTCGAACCCCGCTTTGTTGAGGGTGCCAAAAAGATACATGCTGGTGAGCGGCGCGATCCCGGCATGCTCGATGTCGCGGCGCGGAAACAACATCGCCTCGACATCCATCACCGTCGCATCGCCGGGCTTGATGGTGAAACGGTAAGCGCCGGTCGCCGATTGGCTGTTGAGCAAGGCAAAGACGACGACCGTCTTTGCTCCCTCTTCCGGTGTCCTGATCCAGAATGAGCGGAAGAACGGGAACTCCTCGCCCTGCGGCTGGCCGGTGTCGATGGCAAGCCCGCGCGCCGACAGCCCGTACAGGAGATCCTTGCCGACCGCCCGGAAATAGGAGGCGCCCTGGAACACCAGGAACTCATCCAGGACATCCTTGCTGTTGAGCGGATAGCGCATGCGGAAGCCGGCATAGTGAAGATCGGTATCACCGCTTGGCTTGGGAACGAGCGGCCCAAAGCTGAAGAGATCGGGAACGTAGTTCAGCCTCGATTGCTCGTTGTTGTTGACGATGTAGATGTCGACGGGCGAGGTGTAATAGAATCCGGGATGAAAAAGATCGATCGAGAAGCCATGCGGCTCGCCTCGCCAGATCGACTTTTCCGGCTTGAAGCGGATATCGCGATACTGGTCGTAGGTGAGGTTCTGGAGGCCGGCGGGCAGATCGACTTTTTCTTCCTGGAACGGGCGCGAGGCGAGTTCGCGGGCGATGCCCTGCACGAAGTCATCGGAAAATGGCTTGGGATCGGCGAGCAGCGGAACATCCTGGGCAAGCGCCGACAGCATTCCCGACTTCGCTGCAAGCCCGAGCACGCCCATGAACTCAATGGACCGCAACAACCCGCGACGCGTGGTCATGCTCACAAAAACTCCCACCTCGGTCCGCGTTCCCCCTTGCGGCCGAACTATCCTTTCGAAATGTCGCCTTGATTTCTGACCTAGCGTTCTAGCGGCGCGTCAGAGAGATAGCGGCTCCGAAAGGTTTGTAAAGAGGCGATAATTGCGGGGTTTGTTAAGATTTGCTCATGAAGTAGCAGGCAATTGTGAAGGCAACGAGGCATCGCCTCGACGCCCGCCAACGGGTGAGCTAGAAGGCTGCCGCAACCGGATATCGAATTCCATGCATTACGCGCAGATAACCGAGCGCCTCAAAGGATTGGGCTCGGACAAATGGCTTGTTCACATCGAAGGCAAGCGCCGCGAGGCTGCCGGCGAGGAGCTCATCTTCCTGTCGATCGGCGAGCCGGATTCGCCGCCCCCGAAGGCGGTGATCGATGAGGCCGAGCGCGGCATGCGGGCCGGCCGCACCCGCTATTCGAGCGGCCGCGGCGAACCGGAAGTGCTCGATGCCCTGGGGCGCGTCTATTCGCGCCAGACCGGTCGGACGGTGACCTCCGAGCAGTTCCTTTTCATGCCCGGTACCCAGACGGCGCTCTGCGCGGCGATGATGGCGATCGTCGATGTCGGCGATGAAGTGCTGATGGCCGATCCCTATTACGCGACCTATGAAGGGGTGATCGCCGCCGCCGGCGGCATTGCGGTTCCGGTCCGCGTCGATCCCGACCATGGCTTTCATCTCAAGGCTTCCGATCTCGAGGCCAAGGTCACGCCGCGCACGCGCGCTTTGCTCCTCAATTCGCCCAACAATCCAACCGGCGCCGTCTTCACCCGCGAGGAGATCGCGGCGATCGGCGATGTTTGCGCCCGTCACGACCTGTGGATCATCTCCGATGAGGTCTATGCGACCATGACCTATGGCAACACCGTGTTCGCATCGCCCTTCGACGATCCGAAGCTGGCGGAGCGGACGATCGTGGTTTCCTCGGTGTCGAAATCGCATGCCATGCCGGGGTTCCGCTGCGGATGGATCGCCGCTTCCGAGGAATTCTGCGAACGAGCGCTGCCATTCGCCGAGACACTGCTGTTCGGCTCGCAGCCTTTCCTTGAAGATGCCACCGCGTTTGCGCTCAACAACCATTTTCCCGAGGTCGACCGCATGAAGAGCGATTATCAGCGGCGCGCCCGCGCGCTGCTGAAGGGGCTCGACGGTTCGAGACATGCCAGCGCCCACATGCCTGAAGGCGGCATGTTCGTGATGGTCGATATCAGGAAGACCGGCCTCTCGGGCGATGATTTCGCTCTCAAGCTGCTGGATGAGGAGCAGGTGGTGACCATGCCGGGCGAAAGCTTCGGCGCCGGCGGGGCCGGGCATTTGCGCGTAGCGCTGACCGTCGACGAGACGCAGATCGGCGAAGCCGCCAAGCGGATCGCGCGCCTCGCTGAACGGGTGAGTGTCTGAATTGAAGGCATGGCTTCGCCCTTGCCGGCTCCGGTCCTTCCGGAGCCAATTGGGTTTGAGGGGAGGGCGGGAGGCCCGTTCACCACTCAAACAAAGTAAAAGCATGTGGTCCTTCCGGACCTCCACGCCCGCGGGGGTTACGGCAGAGAGGGTTGCCCGCCTACCGGGCTTCACTCCCGTCAGCCGCAGCCCCCTTCGGCGATAAGCGCCTGCCATCCCGTGGCGCTCCGGGCTATACCCGGAGGAAGGGCCGCGGCGGCCGCTTCAGAACTTGCCGCCCCGTGTTGCGGTTTATCCTGAAGACCCGCGCCTGTTCCCGAAACCGACGGCTCGAGTCCGTCCCCTCTGGAACAAGGCGGACCATATATATCACAATAGGACTAAAAGAACAAGGATTATTTTTCTATTCCTTCTCACCTCTCCCTTTGCAGGAGAGCACGCTGCCCCTCAACCTAACCTTCTCCCCGTAAGAACGGGGAGAAGGAACAGGTTTTGATCTTCGTTGCGATCAGCGATTCTGAATGGACTCTGAAAATTCCTTCTCCCCGCCTGCGGGGAGAAGGTTAGGATGAGGGGCACGACGGAGCCACCAGCCATGCGAGGGCAAGATCACTTCAATACTGAGCGTGCACGCTCTTTGCGAAAGAGCCAAACTTCTGCGGAAGGCAAGCTATGGTTCTACATCCGCAACCGCCAAGTCGATGGCTACAAATTCGTAAGGCAGGTGCCGCTCTGCGGTTACTTCGTCGATTTTCTCTGCCGCGAATTGAAGCTTGTCATTGAAGTCGACGGCGCCACGCACGGGATGCCCAACGAGATCGCCAGAGACGTGCGCAGAACCAATGCGCTCAATGCGGAAGGATATGAAGTCCTCCGTATCAACAATGATGACATTCACCAAGGACTCGATGGCGTAATCGATGCGATCCATCACGTCATCGCACGAAGAGCCCGCGAGCTTAGCCCCTCATCCTAACCTTCTCCCCGTCAACACGGGGAGAAGGAACTAGCCTACCCTGTAGCCGAATTCTTCCGCCTGCTCGGTGAGCCATTCCCAGAAGCTTTCGGAAAATCCGCGGAACAGCGACAACTCGAATGCATGCTCGCCGGTTTGCGCGAGATGAACGCCGACATGCGCCATCTGCGTCACCGCACATTGTCCGGGATTGAAAACACTGGGATGGAGATCGACCGGCGTTCCCTTGGCCAGCACCTTGCGCGCCTTGGGACCAGAAATCGCGATGACGATGCGGCCGTGACTCTGGTCGGAACAGGAAGCAAGGCCCTCGAGCCTCGTCTTTAGGTCGCGGTAGAGCGCTCCCTCCTCTCGGTCACCGGCAATCGCATACCACTGCTCGGCGCCGCACCAGTGGAGCGTCAACCGCTCGCTCGTCGCCGATCTCCCGGGCGACGGGCAAGCGATGCCGTACTGCCGTTCCATCGCCGCCGACAGCGCCGAAGCCTTTCCCTTGCGGGCGATGATCGTGACGATCGACAGCGGATGCCGCACGGAAAAGGTGACGCCGGGCGCCGCCGTGGCGGCGCCGAAGCTACCCTGCAATGCGATATCGGCGAGCGGCGATACCCGGCTAGGCATGGAGCTTCCTGTTCTCGCGATCGTAGTGCACGGGATCGCAGATCTCGGCAAACATGTGGATGTCGCGCAGCCCGTCGAACACCTTGACGACCTCGCCATGCCGCTCGCGGCCGCCCTTGAGGAGCGCGAGGCCGAGCCACATTTCGAGCATCGGCGAATAGGCGACCGACGTCACGTAGCCCTGGTCGCGATACAATGACGGCTCGTCGCCGCGCTTCAGCAGATGTGATCCGGCGCGGATGCGATCGCCCTTGCGTACCGGGCGGATGCCGACCACCTGCTCGCGGTCGGGGGCGATAAGACCTTCGCGTCCCGCCATCATGCGGCCGATGTAGTCTTTCTTCGCCGACATCATGCGGCCAAGGCCGAGATCGGCGGCGGTGGTGGTGCCGTTGAGTTCGCCGCCAGCCACATGGCCTTTCTCGATGCGCATGACGGAGAGCGCCTCGACGCCATAGGGCATGATGCCGAACTCCTCTCCCGCCTGCATCAGCGCGCGCGCCGCCATGTTGCCATAGTCGGCGGGAACCGAGAGTTCGTAGGCGTGCTCGCCCGAGAATGAGATCCGAAAGAGCCTGGCGCCGATGCCGCCAAGCACCGAGATTTCCTTCGCCGCAAGGAAGGGAAAGGTCTGGTCGTTGAGTTCCACATCGTCGACGATCTTCTGCAAGCTGGCGCGCGCCTGGGGACCGGCAACCGCCATCTGCGCCCATTGCTCGCTGACCGATACATATTGAACATCGAGCCCGGGCCACAGCGCCTGGTGGCAGAATTCCATATGCGACATGACACGCGCCGCATTGGCGGTGGTCGTCGTCATGAAATAATGATCGGCGGCGAGGCGCGACGTCGTGCCATCGTCGAAGACGATGCCATCCTCGCGAAGCATCAGCCCATAGCGCGCCTTGCCGACTTCGAGCGTGGTCCAGCCGTTGCAGTATAGCCGGTTGAGGAACTCGCCGGCATCGGGGCCCTGCACGTCGATCTTGCCGAGCGTCGACACATCGCAGAGGCCGACCCGCTCGCGCACCGCCTTGACTTCGCGGGTGACGCTTTCGAGCCAGTCCCTCTCGTGCGGCAGCGGAAACCACGACGAGCGCAGCCACAGCCCGGATTCGACGAACACCGCGCCCTGCTCGACCGCCCAGTCGTGGAGCGGCGTCTTGCGCACCGGTTGGAAGTGATGACCGACGAATGGCCCGGCGAGCGCGCCGAACGATACCGGCGTGTAATAGGGACGGAAGGTGGTGGTGCCCACTTCGTCCATCGACCGGCCGGTCGCCGCCGCAAGGATGCCGGTCGCATTGACATTGCCGAGCTTGCCCTGATCGGTCGCCATGCCGGTGGTGGTGTAGCGCTTGGCAAGCTCGACATCGTCGTAGCCTTCGTGCGCGGCGAGCGGCAGATCCTTCAGCGTCACGTCGTTCTGGTAGTCGACGAACGCCTTGCCCTCGGATTCCTTCACGAACCACAGCGGCGAGATGCGATAGGCTTCATCGCGGCAAGTGGGAAGGTCGGGCGATTTGCCGGCGAAGCCGAGCGCGCCCGCCGCTTCCGCGCCCTTGGCGGCGCCGTCGGCGAGGCATTCGGAGAGCAGCATTTTCCCCGCCGCCGATCCCGCCACGCGGAAACTGGCGCCGACATCGGGCGGCAGGAAAGCCGCGAGCCTGTCGTCCCAGCGCGGCTTGGCGCCCTTGTGGCAGGCAAGATTGACGATCGGGCTGAAGCCGCCCGACATGGCGATCGCATCGCAGGGGATCGAGCGGTGGTCGGCGAGCACCGCGGCGATGACGCCCTTGCCGCCCTTCACATCGACGATCGACCCACCCTTGATGATCGGCACGCCGCTCGCATCGATCTCCGGCGCATCCTGGCGGGAATCGATGATCGCTTCGACATGGACACCGGCCGCCCTGAAATCGCGCGCCGTGCGATAGCCTGAATCGTTGTTGGTGAATACGGCGATCGCCCTTCCCGCCGCAGCGGCCTGGCGATTGGCGAACGAGCGCATCGCCGAGGCCACCATGACGCCAGGCACGTCGTTGCCGCCGAAGACGATCGGCCGCTCCTCAGCGCCGGCAGCGAGCACCGCCCGCTTCGCGAGGATGCGCCAGTAGCGCTGTCGCGGCTCGAAAGGCGAGGGCTCGCCGACATGGTCGTTCACCCGCTCGAGCGCGCCGAAGATGTTGTCGTCATACCAGCCAAAGACGGTGGTGCGGCGCATGAGCGTGACATTCGCCATCGCCGCGAGTTCGTCCGCCGCCGCCGCCGCCCAGTCGCGACCGTGCCGGTCGCCGATCTCCTCGTTCTCGCCATTGAGCGATCCGCCGAGTGCGAAATCCTCATCGGCGACAATGACTCGCGCTCCGGCACGGCCGGCGGCGAGCGCCGCCATCAGCCCGGCGGGTCCAGCGCCGATCACCAGTACATCGCAATGCGCATAGGCCTTCTCGTATTTGTCGGGATCGGCTTCCTTGCTGGCGCGGCCAAGGCCGGCGGCGCGGCGGATCATCGGCTCGTAGATCTTCTCCCAGAAACTTTTCGGCCACATGAAGGTCTTGTAGTAGAAGCCGGCAACGAACACCGACGAGGCCAGCGAATTGATGGCGCCGAGATCGAAATCGAGCGACGGCCAGCGGTTCTGGCTGACGGCGAGGAGACCGTCATAGAGTTCGGCCGTCGTCGCCCGCGTGTTGGCCTCCTTGCGCCCGCCCTTGCCCAGTTCGACGAGCGCGTTGGGCTCCGACGCCCCCGCCGAGATCACCCCGCGCGGACGGTGATATTTGAACGAGCGGCCCATCAGGTGGACGCCGTTGGCGACCAAGGCCGAGGCCAGCGTATCGCCCGGATGCCCGGTGAACCGCTTGCCGTCGAAGCTGAAGCCGAGATCGATCGCGCGATCGATCATGCCGCCAGCGTCGAGACGGAAGCCGGCCATCAGCTCTTGCCTCCGCGCTCGGACCATTCGCGCGCCGTCATCGTCGAGAAGAACTGATGCGTCGCGGTATCGCGTTCAGCGACCAGCCACGATCGGCAGCCGCCGGAATGATGCCAGTATTCGTGCATGCGGCCCCTGCGATTATCGCGCAGGTAGACGTAGTCGTACCACTCCTCCATCGATGCGGGATCGTTCGACTTGGGCCGCTTGACCGACGCATCGCCGAGATAGGTGAATTCCTCCGACGGGCGTTGGCCGCAATGGGGACATTTGATCAGCATGAGGAGGATTGCGCCTTCATCATCAATGCAGGTTGGGCGTGGCGCCCTGCCCCTTTTCGTCGATCATGTATCCGCGCCGGAAGCGGTCGAGCCGGTAGGCGGCATTGAGCCGGTGCGGCTCGTCCCTGGCGATCGTATGGGCGAAGCACCAGCCGGAAGCCGGCGTCGCCTTGAAGCCGCCATAGCACCAGCCGCAGTTGAGATAGAGGCCGCCGATATGGGTCTTGTCGATGATCGGCGAACCGTCCATCGACATGTCCATGATGCCGCCCCATGAGCGCAGCACCCGGACGCGCGCCAGGCCGGGGATCATCGCGACGCCCGCCTCGATCACATGCTCGACCATCGGCAGGTTGCCGCGCCTGGCATAGGAATTGTAGCCGTCGAGATCGCCGCCGAAAACGAGCCCGCCCTTGTCGGACTGCGATACATAGAAATGCCCGGCGCCGAAGGTGACGACGCAGTCGATGTAGGGCTTGAGGCCTTCCGAGACGAAGGCTTGCAGCACGTGGCTTTCGATCGGCAGCTTCATGCCAGCCATCGCCGCCACTTGCGATGAATTGCCGGCGGCAGCGAGGCCGAGCTTCTTGCAGCCGATGGCGCCGCGGTTCGTCTCGACGCCCGTCACCTTGCCGTTTTCAATCCTGATGCCGGTGACTTCGCAATTCTGGATGATATCGACGCCACGGCTGTCGGCGCCGCGCGCATAGCCCCAGGCGACCGCGTCGTGGCGCACGGTGCCGCCGCGCCGTTGCAGCAGTCCGCCCTGGATCGGGAAGCGCGCGTTGTCGAAATCAAGGAAGGGCAGCATGCGCCTGACATCGTGGCGGTCGAGCAGCTCGGCATCGACGCCGTCGAGCCGCATCGCGTTGCCGCGCCTGGCGAAGGCATCGCGCTGCGGATCGGAGTGATAGAGGTTGAGGACGCCGCGCTGCGACACCATTGCATTGAAGTTGAAATCGCGCTCGAGCCCTTCCCAAAGCTTCATCGACCATTCGTAGAAGGGATTGTTGCCGGGCAACATGTAGTTCGAGCGGATGATGGTGGTGTTGCGCCCGACATTGCCGGAGCCGAGCCAGCCCTTCTCGAGCACCGCGACATTGGTGATGCCATGTTCCTTGGCGAGGTAATAGGCGGTCGAAAGCCCATGCCCGCCGCCGCCGACGATGACGACGTCATAGTCCTTCCTGGGTTCGGGCGAGCGCCACGCCCTCTCCCAGTTCTGGTGATGCGAGAGCGAGTGCCTGAGCAATGAGAAGACGGAATATTTCATGCGGGATTCGAGTGGCGTTCTTCCAATCTTGTCATTGCCGGGCTTGTCCCGGCAACCCGTTCCTCCGTCAAGTCCATTGCTCGCGGGAGAGATGGAGCCCGGACAAGCCCGGAGCTGGCATTGAAGGCGGGCCTAGCAATCGAGCGTGGTGTCGCGCTCCCATTGCGTGAGATGGCGGCAGTATTTGTTCCAGTCGTCCATTCTGAGCTTGAGGTAGGCGGTCATAATGTCGGCGCCGATGGCGTCTCTGAGATACTTGTCCTTATCGAGGTTGCGAAGCGCGTCGAGCAGGTTGAGCGGCAGCTTCTTGGCGTTCTTGACCTTGTCGCCTTCGGCATACATGTCGATGTCCAGCCGCTTGCCGGGATCCATCTTCTCATCGATGCCATGCATGCCCGCTACCAGGATGCCGGCCATCATCAGGTAGGGATTGGCGGCGCCGTCCGGCAGCCGGAACTCGATGCGGCCCTCGTCGGGCACCCGCACCATGTGGGTGCGGTTGTTGCCGCCGAACGTCACCGAGTTGGGCGACCAGGTGGCGCCCGACACGGTGCGCGGCGCATTGATGCGCTTGTAGGAATTGACCGTCGGGTTGGTGATGGCGACGAGCGAATCGGCATGGTGGATGAGGCCGCCGAGGAACTGGTAGGCAAGCGCCGACAGGCCAAGTTCGCCGTTGGGATCGTGGCAGAGGTTCTTCTTTCCCGCTCCGTCCCACACCGAGAGATGCACATGGCAGCCATTGCCGGTGAGATTGATAAACGGCTTCGGCATGAATGTGGCGCGCAGACCGTGCTTCTCGGCGATCGACTTCACCATGAACTTGAAGAAGGCGAGTTGGTCGGCCGTGGTCAAGGCGTCGCTGAAGTTCCAGTTGATCTCGAACTGGCCGTTGGCGTCCTCGTGGTCGTTCTGATAGGGCGCCCAGCCGAGCTCCAGCATCGTGCTGGTGATTTCGGCGATGACATCGAGACGGCGCATGATCGACGCCTGGTCGTAGCACGGCTTTTCCTGGGTATCGCGGGGATCGGACACCGTGCTGCCGTCGGCGTTGATGAGATGGAATTCCGGCTCGACACCGGCCATCAGCTTGAGATTCTTCTTGCCGGCCTTGGCGACCACCTCCTTGAGCGCGAGACGCGGCGACTGGGTCAATGGCTTGCCGGACATCCATGGATCGCCCGCTACCCAGGCGACTTCCGGCCGCCATGGCAGCGGAATGATCGATTGCGGATCGGGGATGACGAGCAGATCGGGATGCGCCGGCGTCTGGTCGAGCCAGGTGGCGAAGCCCGCGAAGCCCGCACCCGCCTTGTGCATCTTGTCGGCGGCTTCCGCCGGCACCAGCTTGGCGCGCTGGGTGCCGAAGAGATCGGTGAAATTGAACAGGAAGAATTTTATCTTCCTGTCCTTTGCATATTTGCCGAGTTCGCCCGCCATGATTGCCCTCCGATGTCCCTGCCCTGTTCTAAGCCGTCTGCGGTTCGCAGATGATCTCCGTCTTGACGGAATTCGCGATGAAGCAGTCTTCATGCGCAAGATGATGAAGATGGTCGAGTTCTTCCTTGCTCGGTTCCTTGCCGCCCGAGAACCGCGCCCGCGGCCTTAGCGTCACCCGCGTGATGGCAAGCCGGCCCTGCTCGTTCTTGGCGAGCACGCCTTCCGCCTCGTCGTCATAGGCATCGACGATGAAGCCTGCGAGTCCGGCCCGCCACAGGAACGACAGCATGTGGCAGCTGGCGCAGCTCGCCACGAAGGCTTCCTCGGGATCGACGGCGGACGGATCGGAAAACGGAACCTTCACCACATCGGGCGAAGAGGAAGCGGCGACCGACAGGCCGCCGTCGAATGTCCATTTGTGGGCGCGCGAATATTTCTTGCCGGCGAAATCGCCGTCGCCCCGCTCCCACGTGATCCGTGCCGTGTGACGCCCTGCCATGCTCTGCCTATCGCGCTGCCATCATCATCGCCGCACCGCCCATGGCGATGGCGCTCGTCCGGTTGGCGGCCCGCATGGCGCGAACGCTGCGGATGAACTGCCGCGCCTTGCCCGCCACCGCGACATAGCTGAGATCAACGAGCGCCAGCACAACCAGCATGGTGAGCGTGAGCTCGGCCCAACCGGCGAATGTCACCCGCGTGAGGTCGACGATGGTGGGCAGGAGCGCCATGTAGAAGACGATGAGCTTGGGATTGCCCAGCGTGATCGCCAATCCGGTCAGAAACAATCGCGACGGCGATGAACTGTCGGGCAGCTTTCCTTCCGCGACGGCGACCGGCGCATGCCACATCTTCCAGGCGAGATAGACAAGATAGGCAAGGCCGCAATATTTTATGATCACGAAGCCCCAGTAGAAGGTGTTGGCGATGACCGATAGGCCGTAGATCGCGCAGGCGAGCCAGGCGGCTTCGCCGATCCACATCGCCGCGATGAAAGGGATGACATCGCTGGTGCCGCGCGAGATGACGCGCGCCACCAGGGCTGCGATGCTGGGTCCGGGCGAGCCCGCATTGATGGCGAGCGCGCCCGCGAAAATAAGAAGAGCGGAAAACTCCATACTAACCCCTAAAGCCCATTCCTGCCCGGTATCCAGCTGGTGCCGGCGAGCGGAACCTGCGCCATCGCCGCCGCTTCGACGGTGAGCGCCACCAGATCCTCCGGCTCGAGATTGTGAACATGACTCTTGCCGCAGGCGCGCGCAATCGTCTGTGCCTCGAGCGTCATCACCTTGAGGAAGTTCGACAGCCGGCGTCCGGCCTTCACCGGATCGAGACGCTTGGCGAGCTCGGGATCCTGGGTGGTGATGCCGGCCGGGTCGCGGCCTTCATGCCAGTCATCGTAAGCACCCGCGGTGGTGCCGAGCTTGCGATATTCCTCTTCGTGGACGGGATCATTGTCGCCAAGCGCCACCAGTGCGGCGGTGCCGATCGACACCGCGTCGGCGCCGAGCGCCAGGGCCTTTGCCACATCGGCGCCATTGCGGATGCCGCCCGATATGATGAGCTGCACCTTGCGGTGCATGCCAAGCTCCATGAGCGCCTGCACCGCCGGGCGGATGCAGGCGAGGGTCGGCTGTCCGACATGCTCGATGAATACTTCCTGGGTCGCCGCGGTGCCGCCCTGCATGCCGTCGACCACCACGACATCGGCGCCTGACTTAACCGCGAGCGCGGTATCGTAATAGGGACGCGCGCCGCCGACCTTCACATAGATCGGCTTTTCCCAATTGGTGATCTCGCGCAGCTCATGGATCTTGATCTCGAGGTCGTCGGGTCCAGTCCAGTCGGGATGACGGCACGCCGAGCGCTGATCGATTCCCTTGGGAAGGCAGCGCATCGCCGCCACCCGGTCGGAGATTTTCTGCCCGAGCAGCATGCCGCCGCCGCCGGGCTTCGCTCCCTGGCCGACCACCACTTCGATGGCATCGGCTTTGCGGAGATCATCGGGATTCATTCCGTAGCGCGAGGGAAGATACTGGTAGACGAGGATCTTGGATTGTCCCCTCTCTTCCTGGGTCATGCCGCCATCACCGGTCGTCGTCGAGGTCCCCGCCGCCGAAGCGCCGCGGCCGAGCGCTTCCTTGGCCTGCGCCGACAGCGAGCCAAAGCTCATGCCGGCGATGGTGATCGGGATCTTGAGTTCGATCGGCTTCGTTGCATGGCGCGAGCCGAGCACCACGTTGGTGCCGCACTTCTCGCGATAGCCTTCCAGCGGATAGCGCGAGATAGACGCACCGAGAAACAGCAGGTCGTCGAAATGCGGGAGCTTGCGCTTGGCGCCGGCGCCGCGGATGTCATAGATGCCGGTGGTCGCGGCGCGGCGGATTTCCGACAACGTATAGTCGTCAAACGTCGCCGACTTGCGGGGAACCGTGCGCGGTATGTTGGGATCCATCTCGAGGGCCTAAGAACAAACATTCCAACGATTGTCATCCCCAGGGCACCATCGGTCGCCGCGACAGGCCCGGCAATGACAGATATCAATAAGCATCGGCGTGATCGACGTTGAAGTTGTAGAGCTTGCGCGCCGAGCCGTAGCGCCGGAAGGACTTGGGATCGGCCCTGATCTCGGCGGTTTCAAGAAGCCTAGCGAGAGCGTCCAGATGTTCGGAACGGACTTCCTTCTCGATGCAATCGGCGCCGAGGCTCGCGACCTTGCCGCGCACGAAGAGCTTCGCCTCGTAGATCGAATCGCCGAGCGCATCGGAAGCATCGCCAAGCACCACCAGATGGCCCGCCTGCGCCATGAAAGCCGACATATGACCGACTGAGCCGCCGACCACGATATCGATGCCTTTCATCGAGATACCGCAGCGCGATGAAGCATCTCCCTCGATGACAAGGAGGCCGCCGTTGCCGGTGGCGCCCGCCGATTCCGATGCATTGCCTTTGACGCGCACCACGCCCGACATCATGTTCTCGGCGACGCCGACGCCGGCATGGCCATGGACGATGATCTCGGCCTGCTTGTTCATTCCGCCGGCATAAAAACCGGCATGCCCATTGATCTCGACGGTGATCGGCGCATCGAGACCGCAGGCGATGGCGTGCTGGCCGCGCGGATGATTGATGATCCAGTGGCGCTGGTTGGTGTTGGCGGGAAGACTCATCAGGCGCGCATTCACGCCGCGCACGCCTTCCTTCTGGAGATCAAGCTCGATCAAGCGTGACCGCTCCAATTGTAGATCACTTCCGGCGCCGGCTCCCAGATCCTGGCATTCTCGGCGCCCGGCAGATGCGCGATGGCGCGCCATTCGGTCGCCATCGCCACCCAATCGTCGGTCTCGGCAAGCACCGCATGCTTGCAGGCGATCGGATCGCGAATGACCGTGAAGCCGTCGGCCGTGCCGATCAGGAAGGTGTAGAAGCCGTCGAGGTCCTTCTTGCCGTCTTCGAGCGCTTCGGTGAGGCTCTCGCCCTTGCGGATCTTCGAGGTGAGATAGGCGGCGGCGACTTCGGTGTCGTTATCGGTATCGAAGCCGATGCCCTCGCGCCTGAGGTTCTCGCGCAGGCGGTTGTGATTGGAAAGCGAGCCGTTGTGAACGAGGCAGAGATCGGCGCCGGTCGCGAAGGGATGCGAACCAGCGGTGGTGACCGCGCTTTCGGTCGCCATTCTGGTATGGCCGATCATGTGGGTGCCCTTGGCGCCGTCAAGCTCGAACTTCTCATAGACAGCCGCCGGCAGCCCGACTTCCTTGAAGATCTCGATGGTTCGCCCGGAGCCGACGATGCGGATGTCGGGATGGTGGGAGGCGAGCCACTGCGCGACGAAGGCCTCCTTGGCATCGGTCGTTACGATCGCATGATTGCCGATCTGTTGCGCGCTGACCTGTTTCTTCGACGCCTTCTTGAGATCGGCGGCGAGCTTCTTCCAGCCGAACTTCGGATCGTCATGGGCGAGCGAGAACTTGACGAATCCCTTCTTGACCGGATTGCGATAGATGGCGACGCCAGCCGAATCCGGTCCGCGGCTCGTCATCTCGAGCAGCATGGGCTTGAACATCGCTCCGAGCTTCGATTGCAGCTTGGGGTTCTTGAGATAGAGTCCGACGATTCCGCACATATGAGGGTGATCCTGCCGCTTGGGCGTTATGTAGCAGCCTGCCTGGACCGCTTCAACTGCCAGGAAATATTTATTCCTTTCAGGAACAGCACACGGATGGTCAATAGATCGCCGGTTCACCGGCCGCGGCGCCGAAGCCGGTTTCCAGGAAATCGAAATCGCAGCCGCGATCGGCCTGCGTCATGTGATGGGCGGCAAGCCAGCCATAGCCGCGCTCGTAGCGGGGCGGCGGTGGCTTCCACGCCGTTTTGCGGCGAACGAGTTCGTCTTGCGGCACTTCGAGCGCGATCGACCGGCGCGCCACATCGACGGCGATGACATCGCCATTGCGGACGAGCGCCAGCGGGCCGCCGACATAGGCTTCCGGCGACACATGGAGGACGCAAGCGCCATAGCTCGTCCCCGACATCCGCGCATCGGATATCCGAAGCATGTCGCGCACCCCCGCCTTCACCAGCTTGCCGGGGATCGGCAGCATGCCCCATTCCGGCATGCCCGGCCCGCCGAGCGGACCCGAATTCTTGAGCACCATCACATGATCGGGCGTCACGTCGAGATCGTCGCGATCGACCATCGCCTTCATGTGCGGGAAATCCTCGAAGACGATCGCCGGTCCGCGATGCTTGAGGAAGTGCTTGTCGGCCGCGGCAGGCTTCATCACGCAGCCATTCGGGGCGAGGTTGCCGCGCAGCACCGCGGTCGCCCCTTCGGCGTAGATCGGATGGTCGAGCGGGCGGATGATGTCATCATCGTGGATCGCCGCATCCTTCGAGGTTTCGACGATCGGCTTCCCGGTAACCGTGATGGCATCGCCATGGAGATGACCGGCAAGCCTCCTCAGCACTGCCCGGAGCCCGCCGGCATAGTAGAAATCCTCCATCAGGTATTTGCTGCCCGACGGCCTGATATTGGCGATCACCGGAATGCGTCGCGAGATCGCGTCGAACTCATCGAGCCCGAACGCCACCCCGGCACGCCCCGCGATGGCGATCGCATGGATGATCGCATTGGTCGATCCACCGATCGCCATCTGCACCATGGTGGCGTTGTCGAAGGCATGGCGGGTGAGAATTTTTGCCGGCGTCAGATCCTCCCAGACCATCTCGACGGCGCGCCGGCCGGACGCCTTGGCCATCCGCTGGTGCGAGGAATCGGGCGCCGGGATCGAACTTGCTCCCGGCAGCGTCATGCCGAGCGCTTCCGCGAAAGCGGTCATCGTGCTCGCCGTTCCCATCGTCATGCAGTGGCCGTAAGAACGTGCGATGCCGCTCTCCATGTCGAACCATTCATCGGCGCTGATATTGCCGGCGCGGCGTTCGTCCCAGTATTTCCACACATCCGAACCCGAGCCGAGGATTTGTCCCTGCCAGTTGCCGCGCAACATCGGGCCGGCCGGCACGTAGATCGCCGGCAGCCCCGCCGATGTCGCGCCCATGATGAGCGCAGGAGTGGTCTTGTCGCATCCGCCCATCAGCACGACGCCATCGATCGGATGGCTGCGGATGAGTTCCTCGCATTCCATGGCGAGAAAGTTGCGGTAGAGCATGGTCGACGGCTTGACGAAGGGTTCCGACAGGCTGATCGCCGGCAGTTCGAGCGGCATG
>JADMIO010634474.1_pt1 | contig 34440 bp, 21 predicted proteins | sample 8958161 | NCBI WGS metagenome assembly JADMIO01 (sample SAMN16585339, study PRJNA669376) | soil metagenome | isolation source: Crop rotation soil | place: USA: Cullars Rotation, Alabama | collected 2011
CCGTTCGGCACCGGCAGCTCGTCGAACCACCCCGCCAGCACCAACTCGGAAGATCGCCAGAACCGCGAGTACCTCGGCCAGTTCACACAGGTATTGAGCAATCGCACCGTGAACGAGCTGAAAGGCGGCTTCTCCGAGTGGAACATTCTCCAGGGCAACCTCACGCACTGGTCGAACCACTGGGCGCGCGATATCGGCGTCACTGATGGACACCCGCGGGTCCAGATGGTCGGACTGACGATCGCCGGGAACCAGAACGCGCCGCGCATCCGCGACCAGAACACCTACATGCTGCGCGACGATCTCACCACCAGCTACGATGCGCGCGGCCGGCACGACCTGAAGGTGGGCGGCGAATACCTGTTCATGCACGAGCGGACCCGCAACTGCCGCAACTGCATGGGCCAGATCGACGCGCGCCTGCGGGCGATTCCCGCGGATGTGATGCAGGCGATCTTCCCGGATGCGTTCAACGCCGATACCTGGAACCTGAACGCGCTGGCGCCGTACACGCGCCGCTTCACGCTGGGCATTTCCGATACGTTCGAGACGCCGTTCGACATTCCCAAGATCGGCGCGTGGGTCCAGGACGACTGGCGGATCGGCGAGCGGCTGACGCTGAACCTGGGACTGCGCTATGACGTGCTGACCAACAGCTGGGCGAACGATGTTGCCGTGCCGCCGGTGCTCGAGGCCGACCGGCCGAACGACACCAACAACATCCAGCCGCGCCTGGGCTTCGCGTATCAACTGAACGACAACACGGTGATCCGCGGCGGCTCGGGGAAGTACTACGGCGACGTCCTGTCAAACCTGCACATGTGGACCTACGGCAACGCGACGATCGCGTCGGTCGAGGTCAACAACGACGGGCGGCCCGACTTCGTCAGCAACCCGTTCAACGGGCCGCGCCCGACCGCCGCGCAGGCGTTCGCGAACTTCTGCGACGTCAACAACCGTCCGGGCTGCCTGACGCGGAGCCTGCAGGAGCTCGCGCCGCCGCCGCCCTACGACCAGGTGCAGAACAGCTGGCAGAGCTCGGTCGGGTTCCAGCACCAGTTCGGGTCGGTCACGGCGCTGGAAATGGACTACGTCTACAACGCCAGCCGGAATGAGAAGGTGATCCAGGAGAACATCAACGTCTCGTTCGATCCGGCCACCGGCAACCCGCTGCCGTACTCGAACGCCGCGACCCGCCCGTTCCCGCTGTTTGGCATCATCTCGGCGACGCCGTACATGGGATGGTCCAACTATCACGGGCTGCAGAGCGCGCTCACGAAGCGCTTCAGCGACCGGTGGCAGGCGGCGGTCACGTATACCCTCAGCTGGTTGTACAACGCGACTCCGCGGCCGCTCAGCGGCACCCGGATCGTCGAATTCGATGTGCCGGGCGATCTGGGCGACGAGTACACGCTCGCCGGGAACGATCAGCGTCACCGGGTCGTCTTCAACGGCATCTGGCAGCCCGGGTTCGGCTTCCAGGTGAGCGGCGTCTACTTCTATGGCTCCGGCGAGCGCGACCAGATCACCGCCGGCGACATCAACCGTGACATCGGCGCCTGGGCGGTCGAGCGGGTACGCGAAGACGGCAGCATCATCCCGCGCAACAGCTTCGTCGGCGATCCGATCCACCGCGTCGACATGCGGCTGCAGCAGCGCATTCCGCTCGGCGGCCGCGTCGGCCTCGACGGCATCTTCGAGGTCTTCAACCTGTTCGACCGGGCCAACTTCGGCTCCTACGACCTCGACGAGAGCAGCGGCACGTTCCTCCAGCCGCAACAGAACACCGACCTGGCGTACGCCCCGCGGACGCTCCAGCTCGGGTTCCGGTTCACGTTCTAGACAACGCCCAATTTCCAACTCCCAACTCCCAAACCGTTTGGGAGTTGGGACCTTGGGAGTTGGGGACCTTGGGAGTTGGGAGTTGGAAGTTTCTTTACGGCTGCGGTCCCGGCCCCACATCGAGCTCATCTCCCCAGTTCGGAACCAGGTCGAGCGGGTCGAAGACCGCCCGCGCGTCGAGCGCGAACCAGTCGTCCTTGATCGTCCCGATGATCGGCGGCCGCGCCTGCCGGAACCGGCTGGCAATCCGCGTCGCCCCGAGGTAATCGTGCTCGATGACGATGATCTTGGTCGGGATCTCGTCGTCGTGCAGGCCGTCGCTGGTGGTCCTGGAGGTCGAGTCCTGCACTGACACGCGGAAGCCGACGCCGAGCGCCGAGGCCAGCGCCGGCAGGGCGCGCCGCGCCGTGTCCTCGATGTCGGCGAGCGGACGGGTCAGCACCCGCAGTGCCGGCAGGTCGCGGATGACATAGGCCGACTCGCGGTACATGCGCAGCGTGATTTCGAGCGCAGCGATCGTGAGCTTGTCGCATCGCAGGGCGCGATGCAGCGGGTTGCGGCTCAATGGATCGAGGGACGTCGAGCGCCCGACCACCAGGCCGGCCTGCGGCCCGCCCACGATCTTGTCGCCGCTGAAAGTGACGACGTCGACGCCGGCGGCGACGCGGTCGGCGACCAGCGGTGTCTTCGGCAACCCGCGGCGGCGCAGATCGACGAGGGCCGCGGTGCCGAGGTTCTCCATGATGGGGATGCCGCGGCGGCGGCCCAGCGCTACCAGGTTGTTGATGTCGTCGCCGGCATGGAGCCTGACGATCAGCGCCGTCCGTTCACTGATGGCGCGCTCGTAATCGGTAACGCTCGCGCCGCTTGCGGTGCCGGCTTCGACGATCGACGCGCCGCTTCGCGCCATCAGGTCGAGCATCCGGAACGGCCCGCCCAGATCCGCCGGCGCGCCGCGCGGCACCAGCACGTCCTTCCCGGTGGCCAGGGTGTTCAGCACCAGCAGCACCGCGGCGGCGTCGTTGTTGACGACGGTCGCCGCTTCGGCGCCGGTGAGGTCCATGAGCAGATCGGCGATCGTTTCCTCGCGCGGCCCGCGATCGCCCTGGGCCAGGTCGTACTCCAGGTTGAGCGGTTGCGTGGCCGCCCTGACGACCGCATCGACCGCCGGTTGCGGAAGCAGCGCCCGTCCAAAGTGGGTGTGGAGCAGCAGTCCCGAGGCGTTCACGATCCGCTGCAGGCCGACCCGGCTGGCCGCCGCGAGCCTCGACTCGAGCCGCGCGAGGATGGCTTCGGGAGCCAGTGCCTCCGGGTCGATGTCAAAGCCCTCGGTAATCGCCCGGCGCAACTCGTCGAGGATGTCGCGGCAGCCGGTCACCACGTTTTCCCGGTTGAATTGCACCAGCAACCGTTCGGTCGAGGGGTGGGCGAGCAGCCGATTCATGGGGGGAAGCTGGGGAAACGACTCGTGGACCATTTTCGTGAGGGTTTCACAACGAACGCTGGTGGGTCAAAAGCGCCCACCGTGTGCGGCTTGCTCTAAGTCATTGACTCGGCTGTGAAAATCGCCTATTTTCCGGAGACTCGGCTGTTTTTTGCCCAAGCAACCTAAGGAGACACACTTGAAGACACCTCGTTTCATGAGAGGGTGGGCACTCGCCCTGGCACTGCTCACGCTTCCGGGCGCCGCTTACGCCCAGGAAGCCGTACTCACGGGGACCGTTACCGACTCCACCGGCGCCGTGCTGCCGGGCGTCACCGTTCTCGCCGTGAACGAAGCCACCGGAAACCGTTTCGAAGGCGTGACCGACGAACGGGGTATCTACCGGATTCCGGCGCGTGTCGGCGCCTATGCCATCTCCGCGGAGTTGTCCGGGTTCTCGAACGTGACTCGCAGCGGCGTTCAGCTGCTCGTCGGCCAGACCGCGACCGTCAATCTTCAGATGACGCCGTCGACAGTCCAGGAAACGGTCACGGTTACCGCCGAAGCGCCGCTGCTCAACGTCACCACCTCGAGCCTCGGCGCGAACATCAATCCCGAACAGGTGGAAGAACTGCCGGTCGCGGGCCGCAACTGGATGGGGCTGGCACTGCTCGCTCCGGGCAGCCGCACCGCCTCGGGCAACGCCCAGGCGCCGCTGCCGGATCGCAACAACGGCGAAGTCCGCGAGTTCCAGCTCAACATGGACGGTCAGCAGATCTCGTCCGAGCTCGGCACCGGAGGTCAGCCGAAGTTCAGCCAGGACTCGATCGCCGAGTTCCAGTTCATCTCCAACCGTTTCGACGCGACCCAGGGTCGCTCCAGCGGCGTCCAGGTGAACGTGATCACGAAGTCGGGCACCAACAGTCTGTCGGGCCTCTTCCGCACAAACTTCCAGAGCGATCGTTTCAACGCGGAGCATCCAGTCGTCCTCCGTACGCTGCCGGTCAGCAACCAGCAGTACAGCACTGCGGTCGGCGGACCGATCCTGCGCGACAAGCTGCACTACTACGGCAATTTCGAATACGAGCGCGCGCCGCAGGCCAGCGTGTGGACCACGCCGTATCCCGCCTTCAACATCGAGCTGAATGGCAACTTCTCGAGGAAAATTGCCGGCGCGCGGCTCGATTACCAGCTCTCGGGTAACACGCGCCTCATGGGGCGGGTCTCGGGCTCGCAAAGCTATGCGCCGTTCGGTGCGGGTTCGGCCACGGCGCACCCAGCGTCCACGATCGACACGGCCGACCGGAACCGCGAATACCTGGGCTCGATGACGCAGGTGCTGAGCAACCGGGCGGTCAACGAAATCAAAGGCGGGTACTCCCACTTCGGTTTCGAGAACAACACGCTGGTCACCTGGTCGAAGCACTGGCAGGCGTCGAACGGCATCACCAATGGCTACCCGCGCATCCAGTTCACCGGGTTCAACTTCAACGCCAATGCCAATGCGCCGCGCCACCGCGATCAGAAGGTCACCCAGTTTCGCGATGACTTCACGTTCTCGTACGAAGCGCGCGGGCGGCACGACCTTCGCGCCGGCGCCGAGTTCGTCGATCACTACGAGGACAGCCTGAACTGCAACCAGTGCGGCGGGACGATCGACGCCCGCGGCACCTTCAACGGCGCCGCCATCCCCTCGCCCGCGCAGATGCAGGCGTGGTTCCCCGATCCATTCAACGCCGACACGTGGAACTTCGCCGCGCTCTCACCCTGGGTGCGGACCTACACCATCGGCATCGGCGAATTCCCGAACCAGTACCACCAGCCGAAGTACGGCGCCTGGGCGCAGGACGACTGGCGGATCGGCGACAAGCTGACGCTGAATCTCGGGCTGCGATACGACCTGAGCCTGAATTCGTTCGCCAACGACCTTGGCCTCGAGTACAAGGCCGGGCAGCCCCCGTTCTACGCGCCCGGACGGCCGAATGACACCAACAACATTCAGCCGCGGGTGGGCTTTGCCTACCAGCTGGATGATCGGACGGTGCTGCGCGGCGGGTCCGGCCTCTACTTCTCCGACGCGTTGACGATCGACGCGTTCTGGCCGAAGTACAACACGCAGCTGCTGCGGCTGCAGTACACCAACGACGGCCGCGCCGACTTTGCGGCGAATCCGCTGAACGGACAGCCGCTGCCGACCTACGACCAGGCGCAGTCGCAGCTCTGCAACTCGGCGGCCCAGGCGGCGAACTTCGCGGCGTGGCGCGCCAGCAACTTCACCGGTGCGGCGCCCTGCATCATCAATGCGCTGCAGGAAATGCCCGCGCCCGACGAGTACATGAAGATGGCGCAGAACTGGAATTCGTCGATCGGATTCCAGCGGCAGTTCGGCACGTCGTACGCGGTCGAAGCCGACTTCGTCTATACGAAGGGCACCAACGAGAAGGACACCATTCCCAACGTCAACCTGGCGTATGACCCGGCAACGGGTGTGAACCTTCCCTTCAACAACGCCAACCGCGCGCGGCTGCCGTGGCCCGAGATGGGCGTCGTCTCGATGATTCCGCACAACACGCGTTCGGGACTGCGGTCGCTGCAGACCTCGTTCACCAAGCGTCTGAGCAACCGGTGGCAGGCCTCCGCGACCTACACGCTGTCGTGGCTCTACAGCGCGGAGAACCAGCCGTTCTCGGGACTGGAGATCGTGCCGTTCGCGGTGGCGCCCGACCTCGGTAACGAGTACACGCTCGCGGGCGACGATCAGCGGCATCGCGCGGTGTTCAACGGGATCTGGCAGGTGGGCCGCGGCTTCCAGGTGAGCGGTCTCCATTACTTCGGCGCCGGGATCCGCGCCGCCAACGATTACGGCGGCGACCTGCGGCTGCTGGGCGCCGGCGGTTCGGCGAGACTGCGCCCGAATGGCAGCCTGGTCGAGCGCAACAGCTACATCCAGCCGGCGCAGAACAAGACGGACCTCCGCCTGCAGCAGCGCGTGCCGCTGGGCGGGCGTCTCGCCATCGATCTCATCGGCGAGGTGTTCAACGTGTTCAACCGGCCGAATTTCACTGAGACCGTCAGTGAGAGCAGCGCGAACTACGGCAAGCCGTCCGACGGTCAGTACCGCACCGGCCAGGTCGGGTTCCGTCTGACGTTCTAAACATTTCCCGCTCGGGAGAATGGAAAGGCCCGGGGACGCTGTGTTCCCGGGCCTTTTTTTTCATTCCGGACATCCTGGCCGAGGTTCGGCCGCCTTGACACGTCACGCGAAAGGGCCTAGTTTCGAGCCGTTTTCCCCGCTACCCCTGGATCATCCCCGGCGTTCGTCATTCTTCTTCCTGCGATTCCGTCAACGTCGTGACACGAAGGAGGGTTTGATGGCTCGGCACCTTGTCAGGGGACTTCTGTGTGCGTGGGTTGTATTCCTGCTTCCGGCCGCCAGCTACGGGCAGGAAGCGGTGCTCACCGGTACGGTCACGGATTCGACCGGTGCCGTCCTGCCGGGCGTAACCGTCGTCGCGGTCAACGAGGCCACGGGTAACCGCTTCGAGGCGGTGAGCGACGAACGAGGCATTTACCGCATTCCCGCCCGCGTCGGCGCCTACCGGATCTCGGCGGAGCTGCAAGGCTTCACCTCGGTCACGAGGACCGGTGTGCAGCTGCTGGTCGGGCAGACCGCGGCCGTCAACCTGCAGATGGCGCCGTCGACCGTGCAGGAAACGGTCACCGTCACGGCAGAAGCCCCGCTCCTCAACGTGACGACGTCCAGCCTGGGCGGCAACGTGGATCCGCAGCAGGTGCAGGAGCTGCCGGTGGCCGGCCGCAACTGGATGGCGCTGGCGCTGCTCGCGCCGGGCAGCCGGACCTCCTCGACCAACGCGACGTCCCCGCTGCCCGATCGGAACGGCGGCGAGGTGCGGGAGTACCAGCTGAACCTCGATGGTCAGCAGATCTCGTCGGAGCTCGGCGCCGGCGGCCAGCCGCGTTTCAGCCAGGACTCGATCGCCGAGTTCCAGTTCATCTCGAACCGGTTCGACGCCACGCAGGGCCGTTCGAACGGTGTGCAGGTGAACGCGATCACGCGGTCGGGCACCAACGCGCTGTCAGGCCTGTTCCGCGCGAACTTCCGCGACAGCAAGTTCAACGCCGAGGACCCGGTCCTCAATCGCGTCGTCCCGGTCAGCAACCAGCAGTTCAGCACGGCGGTGGGCGGTCCGATCGTGCGTGACCGGCTGCACTACTTCGGCAACTTCGAGTACGAGCGCAACCCGCTGACCAGCATCTGGAACACGCCGTACCCGGCCTTCAACATCACGCTCCCGGGCAAGACGACGAGGAAGCTGGCGGGCATGCGGCTCGACTACCAGATCTCGCAGAACGCCCGGATCATGGGCAAGGCGTCCGGACACAACACCTTCGAGCCGTTCGGCGGCGGCTCGGCGACCTCGCACCCCGCGTCGACCACCAGCAACAACGAGCACAATCGCGAATACCTCGGGTCGCTCACGCAGGTGCTGAGCAACCGCGCGGTCAACGAAGTCAAGGGCGGCTGGAGCCACTTCGGGTTCGAGACGCTCACGCTGGTCAACTGGTCGAAGCATTGGCAGGCGTCGAACGGCATCACCAACGGCTACCCGCGCATCACGTTCACCGGGTTCTCGTTCAACGCCAACGCCAATGCGCCGCGGCATCGCGATCAGAAGGTCACGCAGATCCGTGACGACTTCACCTACTCGTACGACCTGCGCGGCCGCCACGACCTGCGTGCGGGCGGCGAGTTCGTCCGCCACTTCGAGGACAGCCTGAACTGCAACCAGTGCGGCGGCACGATTGACGCGCGCGGCACCTTCAACGGCCTGGCTATTCCGTCGCCCGCCGACCTCCAGTCGTGGTTCCCCGATCCGTTCAATGCCGACACCTGGAACCTGGCGGCGCTGTCGCCGTGGGTGCGCACCTACACGATCGGCATCGGCGAATTCCCGAACCAGTACGCGCAGCCGAAGTACGCGGCGTGGATGCAGGACGACTGGCGGATCAGCGACCGCCTGACGTTGAACCTCGGGTTCCGCTACGACCTCAGCATCAACGCATGGGCGAACGATCTCGGCCTCGAATACAAGCCCGGTCAGCCGCCGTTCTACCCCGCCGGGCGGCCGAACGATACCAACAACCTGCAGCCGCGGCTCGGCTTTGCGTATCAACTCGGGGATCGCACGGTACTCCGTGGCGGCACCGGCACCTACTTCTCCGACGCGCTGACCATCGACGCGTTCTGGCCGAAGTACAACACCCAGCTCCTGAGGCTCCAGTACACCAACGACGGCCGCGCGAATTTCGCGGCGGATCCGCTCAACGGCGCGCCGCTGCCTTCCTACGCGCAGGCGCAGGCGCTGCTTTGCAACAATCCGTCGCAGGCCGCGAATTTCGCGGCGTGGCAGGCAAGAGGGTTCGCCGGCGCGGCGCCCTGCATCCTGAACGCGCTCCAGGAAATGCCTGCGCCCAGCGAGTACATGGAAATGGGCCGCAGCTGGAACTCGTCGATTGGCTTCCAGCGGCAGTTCGGCGGGACGATGGCGCTCGAGATGGACTACATCCACACCAAGGGCGCGCACGAGAAGGACACCCTCGACAACGTGAACATCGCTTACGACCCGGCGACAGGCGCGAACATCCCCAACACCGCGGCCAACCGCGGGCGCCTGCCGTGGCCCGACATGGGCATCGTTTCGATGATTCCGCACAACACGCGCTCCGAGCTGCGGTCGCTGCAGACCGCCTTCACCAAGCGCATGAGCCAGCGCTGGCAGGCGTCGATGACGTACACGCTGTCCTGGTTCTACACGGCGGAGAACCAGCCGTTCTCGGGACTGGCGATCGTTCCCTTCACGGTGCAGCCCGATCTCGGCAACGAGTGGGGCTACGGTGCCGATGACCAGCGCCACCGCGCGGTGTTCAACGGCATCTGGCAGGTGGGCCGCGGCTTCCAGTTGAGCGGTCTGCACTACTTCGGCGCCGGCATCCGCAGCGGCGGCAACTACGGCGGCGACCTGCGCAACACGGGCGCGGGCGGCAGCGCGCGGCTCCGGCCCGACGGCACCATCGTGCCGCGGAACGCCTTCATCCAGCCGGCGCAGAACAAGACAGACGTGCGCGTGCAGCAGCGCATTCCGCTCGGCGGCCGCGTCGCCATCGACGGCATCGCGGAGGTCTTCAACGTGTTCAACCGGCCGAACTGGGGGATCACGACGCAGGAGAGCAGCGCGAACTTCGGGAAGCGCACCTCCGGCGATAACCGCAGGGCGCAGGTCGGGTTCAGGCTGACCTTCTAGCGGCGGATTGCTGTTTCATGTGGGGCGAGCCCTGTCGGGCTCGCCCTTTTTTTTCTGCGGCGCCGCCCCCAGATCACCTCGAAGCGGGCGATCCCTTCACCGTGCAGTTCGGCGTAAAATACGGCTTTTGAAGGACATGGCCATGCATACACGCTTCAGCGTCGTCGCCCTGGTCCTCGCCCTGCTCGGGCTGGGGGCCCCTGCGATTGCACATCATTCGTTCTCGGTTGAATACGACGTGCAGAAACCCGTGAAAGTGACCGGCACGGTGCTCCGCCTCGAATGGACCAACCCGCACGCGCGTCTCTACGTCGACGCCGTCGACGCGAAGGGCACGAAAGTGACGTGGAACTTCGAGATGGCGAGCCCGAACATTCTCGAGCGCAACGGCTGGTCGCGGCGGGCGGTCAAGGCGAACGACCAGGTGGTGGTCGAAGGCTACGGCGGGCGGGTCGATCCGATCCGCGGCATTGCCAACTCGATCAAGTTCCCCGACGGCCGCGCGCTGTTTGCCGGCGCGCCGGATCAGCAGCAGTAGGCAGGAGGCGCCGTGAAGAAGCTGCTGGTCGTCGCCGGCCTGATCCTGATGCTGCCGCTGGTCGGGCAGACCCAGGATGTGCCCTTCCGCGCGGGCGGCACGACGCCGCTCGCCAACAACCCGAATGCGCCGGCGCCGCGCAATGCCGACGGCTCCATCAATCTGTGGGGCACGTGGGTCGGCGGCGGGCCGATCAACGACATTGCCCGGGACGGCGGCATGAAGCCGGGTGAGATCGACCTGCTCATGCAGCCGTGGGCGATCAAGCTCAGGGACTCGCGCAAGGACCCCGAGGATCCGCACAACTTCTGCCTGCCGATGGGCGTGCCGCGGCAGGCCGGCGCGTTCCCGTGGCGGTTCGTGCCCTATCCGTCGGAAAAGCCCACGCACATGTTCATCCTGTGGGAAGGCTTCCGCAACTACCGGCAGATTTTCATGGACGGGCGCCAGCACTCGGAGGATCCGACCCCGACCTGGTTCGGCGAGTCGATTGGCCGCTTCGAGGGCGACACGCTGGTGATCGATTCGATCGGCTTCAACGACAAGTGGTGGTGGGATCGCCGCGGCACGCCGCACACCGAGCAGCTGCACATCATCGAGCGCTGGACGCGGGTGAACTTCGGGACGCTCACCAACGACGTCACCATCGACGATCCGGGCGCGTTCACCAAGCCGTTCGTGCTGCACTTCACGGCGAAGCACAGCGCGCCGGGCGATGAGCTGAAAGAGTACATCTGCGAGGAGAACAACCAGTTCGGCCTCGCGGGAGGCCACGCCAACCCGTACGCTAAGTGAGCGTGGTGCCGGCTCCCTGTTCGAGCAGGGACCACGCCTTGGCCCCCATCTTTTCCTTCCAGGTCTTGTAGAAACCGGAAAGCTGGCGCCGGAACGGGGCCTGGTCGACGTCGTTGAAGATCAGCCCGCGCTTGGTGAGCTCGGCGCGCAGGCGGCCGTTGGCGGCTTCCTGGTCGTCGCGCTGCAGTCGCACGGCCCTGGCGACGTTGCGCTCGATGGTCTGCTGGATGTCGGCCGGGAGGCCGCGCCAGGTCGCCAGGTGCGCCATCTGGTTGAAGCCTGACCACATGTGGTTGGTCATGCTCACGTACTTGATCACTTCGTAGAGCTTGTAGAGATCGACCAGCGCCAGCGGGTTCTCCTGGGCGTCGGCCTTGCCGTCCCTGAGGGCGGCGTAGATGTCGATGCTGTTGATCGTCACCGGCTGGCAGCCGAGCGTGCGGAACATGTCTTCGAACATCGCGCCCGCCGGCACGCGCATCCGCATGCCCTTGAGATCGGCCGGCACGGCGACCGGTTTCGTCACCGGCGTGATCTGCCGCATCCCGTTGTCGAAGGCGCCGACCGGGAAGCCGTGGATGCCCTTGGCGGCCATCTCTTCACGAATGTAAGCGCCGAGCGGGCCGTCCACCACCTTGTGGGCGTGCGGCGCCGTCTTGAAGGCGAACGGCACCTGCTGGATTTCCGCGACCGGCACGACCGCGCCCAGCACACCGCCCATCAGCGTGAAGAACTGGATCTCGCCGGCGACCAGCATCTTCAACGCGGCCGGGTCGCTCCCGGCCACGTTGTTGTTGAGCGGGAAGGTCTGCGCCTCGACGCGGCCGCCGGTTTCCTTGTTGATGGCGGTCCACATCTCGGCGAGCCGCTTGTGCAGCGAGCTCTCCGCCGTCTGGTTGTGGTACTGCGTGAAGCGGAACTCCGCCTTCGCGCCCTGCGCGAACACGGTCAGCGGGCGGACGAGAAGCGATGCCGAACCGGCAGCCGCACCGGTCAGGAACGAACGACGCGTCACGGTCTTCTCGGTCATGCTCCTCGTCTCCTGCCCACCACTAACCCCTAACCCCTAACCCCTAAGCACTAACTAGTTCTGCCAGGCGACCCGGATCGGCTTGCCCACCATCATCGCCGTGTTCGCGCCCTTGCGCGGCACCAGTTTCTGGGCACCGCCGGTGTCGACCGCGGCCGTGTAGAAGTTGCCGTCGGTGTCGGCGCTGATCCCGTGGACGCCCCAGAACGCACCGGGGAAGTCGCCCCAAGTGCCGAACGAGTACAGGAAGTTGCCGTTCAGGTCGTACTTCAGCATCTTGCTGGTGCCGCGATCGAACGCCCACAGGTTGCCGTCGGCGAAGATGTGGAACAGGTGGATGTCGGAGGGGTTCGGGCCGAAGCTCCACTGGTCGAGGAACTTGCCGTCCTTGTCGAACACCTGCACGCGGTGGTTGCCGCGGTCGTTGACGAAAATGCGGCTGGTCTTCGGATCCACCGCGATGCCGTGGACGTTGTTGAAGTAGCCCGGCCGCGTCTCCTTGCCGTTCTCGCCGCGCTGGCCCCACGAGTTCACGTACTTGCCGTCCTTGTCGAACTTGACGAAGCGCGTGCCGTTGTAGCCGTCGGCGACGACGAAGCTGCCGTCCGGGAACCAGTCCATGAAGGTCGGCCGGTTGAAGTGCTTGTCGTCGTTGCCCGGCACGCCGTAGGTGCCGATGGTCTGGACGATCTGCTTGCCGTCGTGCGTCATCTTGAAGATCGCGTGCTTGTGGTCGTCGAGAATCCACACGTGCTTCTGCGGGTCGTACGGGCTGATCGCCACGTAGTGTGGCCGCTGCAGCATCGCATCCCACTGCGTCCACGATTCGATCAGGTTGCCCTGGCCGTCATAGATGAGGATGCAGTGCTCCCAGCGGGCGTCCACGCCCATGGTGTTGCCGGCCTTCATCCACGCCTGGATGCCTTCTTCCGCGATCTGGCCGGTGCCGCCGTTGCCTGGCAGGCTCGCCGTCGTCGCGTCACGCCACGGGAGGCGGCCGATCGGGAACACTACGCTCGGACCGATCTTCTGGTTGCGCGGACGCTCGATCGCCGGCAGCTCGCCGCGCTGCAGCACGAACACGCGGTTCGGGTTTTCGGCGAACACGCTCTGGCCGGCGCCAAACGTCCACCCCTGGTGACCAGGCAGCGTTGTCAGATCCTTCGGCCATCCCTCCTGCGGGACGTAGGGACCCCAGATATCCTGTCCGCCCTTTTCATTCGGAACGGCAGCAAATCGCGGCTGCGCGCCTGACTGGGCCGACACGCCGTAGCCGTTCAACAGATACCCCGCGGCGATGCCCGCCAGGGCCACAAACACCATCGTCAGCCGTTTACCCATAATCACTTCACTCCAGTAAGCAGGGTTGCACGCAAGGAAGGCCCGCCTTCGCCAAGTTTACGGCGGGGCTCGCCGAAGCCGCGCCGAAGCATCGCAGATGCAAAGGCGCGCGAAGGCGGGCGGAGGCGGCAGCGAATTATAACCGGTTGCTCCGCGGATGGCTTACCATCGGCCCCATCAGGAGGACGGTCATGAAGCTGGCTATGCGCGCGTTCGTTGCAATTGGCGTCGGGATTGGTTTGCTGGGTCTCACACCGGGAACCGCTTCCGCACAGGACGCCCGGGCCGTCGTGCAGGCGGCGGCCACGGCAATGGGCGCCACCAACCTGAAAACCATTCAGATGACCGGCGCCGGATGGACGGCGGCCGTGGGCCAGAGCTACAACCTCACGAACGACTGGCCGCGGTTCGAGGTGCCCACGTATACCAAGGTCATCGACTACGACGCGAAGTCGTCGCGCGAGGAATACACGCGGCGGCAGGGGAGCTACCCGCCGGTCGGCGGCGGGTTCACGCCGCTCCCGGGCGAGCCGCGGACGATTGCCTTGTCGAGCGGCAACTACGCGTGGAACCTCGAGGGCACCACCGTTGTCCCCCAGCCCGGGACCTACCTGGCTGGCATCCCGATCGCCGAACTCCGGCAGCTCGATATCGTGCTGACGCCCCATGGCTTTCTGAAAGCGGCGCTGGCGACCAACCCGCTGAACGCGATCACGCAATCCTTCTCCGGTCCGTCGAACGACGGCCTGACCGGCGACGGGCGCAAGGCCACCATCGTCTCGTTGATGGTGCTTGGCAAGTACCGCGTCAACGGCACCATCAACGACCGCAACGAAGTCGAGCTGGTGACGACGATGATTCCGACGGCGTTCTACGGGGACACCCTCTACGAGTTCCGCTACACCGAGTACAAGGATTTCGGCGGGATCAAGTTCCCGGCGTTGGTACACGTCCACACCGGCGATCCGACATTCAACCCAGCGCACAACTCGATGGAAATCAAGATGACGGAGGTCAAGGCGAACGTGCCGATGCCGGCGCTCACCGTCCCCGACGCCGTTCGCACTGCGACCGTGCCGCCGGTCCGCGTCGCCACGCAGCAGCTGGCTCAGGGCGTATGGCTGGTGGGCGGCGGATCGCACAACAGCGTGGCGGTGGAGTTCAAGGATTTCGTCACCGTGATTGAAGCGCCGCTCGACGAAGAGCGGTCGCTCGCGGTGATCCAGGCGGTGAACAAGCTGGTGCCGACCAAGCCGATCCGGTACGTGGTGAACACTCACCACCACTTCGATCATTCAGGCGGCCTGCGCACCTACGTCGCGCACGGCGCCATCGTCCTGGCGACGCCGGCGAACCTGGAGCTCTATCGGACCGTGGCCTTCTATCCGATTCCGCGCACGCTGCAGCCCGACCGGCTGGCGACCTACGCGCCGATGTTCACGGTGAGCCGCCGCCCGGTGCCCATGGAACCGGTAGGTCGCGTCTACGTCGTCAGCGATGGCGTCCGCACGCTGGAGCTTCACCCGGTCGCCGGCAACCCGCACGCGGTGGGGATGCTGATGGCGTATCTGCCGGCGGAGAAGATCCTGGTGAACGGCGACCTCTACGCGCCGCCGGCGCCCAACGCGCCTGCCACGCGCCCCAACCCGGCGATGACCAGCCTGATGAACAACATCCGGAGGCTGAAGCTCGACGTGGCGCAGCACGTGCCGATCCACGGCGCCCCGGGATCGCACGCGGACTTTGCGAAGTTGTTCGAGGGCGGAACTCAGTAGAAAAGGCGGACCTGAAGGTCCGCCTCTACGATCGATCAACCACTCGAGGGCACGAAGATCGCGAAGTTCACGAAGAAGAACTTGTCTTCGTGCCCTTCGTAATCTTCGTACCCTTCGTGGGTGTTACTTCCACGCCGCGTAGAGCGGCGGTCCCACCAGGAACGCCTTGTTGGCGTTCGCGCGCGGGCGGAACTTCTGAATTCGCCCGCCGCCGACCTCGACCACGTACAGATTCCCTTCCTGGTCGGTGCTTGCGCCGTGCATGTTGAGGAACGATCCCGGGAAGTCGCCGAGCACGCCCCACGAGTAGAGCAGCCGCCCGTTCAGGTCCCACTTCGCGATCTTTGCGGTGGTGTCGGTGAAGCCCCAGATCCCCGAGCGATCGGGCGGGATGATCAGGAACTGCAGGTTGGTCTGTTCGCCAACCGGCCACGAGTCGACGGGCTTGCCGGTATCGCCGTCGAGGACCTGGATGCGGCGGTTCGAGCGATCGCTGACGTAGACGCGGCGCGTCATCGGATCGGCGGCAATCCCGTGCACGGTATTGAAGTATCCGGGACGCGTCTCCCGGCCGCCCGGCATGCCCAGCATTCCCGACGTCCACAGGAACTTGCCGTCCTTGTCGAATTTGGCGACGCGGTTGCCGTTGTAGCCGTCGGCGACGAACACGCTGCTGTCGGGCAGGAAGGCGAGGAACGTCGGCCGGTTGAAGTGGGTCGCGTCGGCGCCCGCCTTGTTGGGCGTGCCCAGCGTCATCACGATCTGCTTGCCGTCGTTCGTCATCTTGAACACGGCGTGCTCGTGGTCGTCGACGATCCACACATGCTTCTGCGGGTCCCACGGATTGATGTAGACGGCATGCGGCCGCCGCATCATCTTGTCCCACTGCGTCCACGACTCGACGATATCGCCGGCGGCGTTGAAGATGACGATGGTGTGTTCCCAGCGGGCGTCGACGCCCATGCGTCCGCCCCACTGCTGCTTCGGATCGTCAGGATCGGCGCCTGGTCCGCCGGCACCGGGCGGGCTCGAGGCCGGACCCTGTGAGGCGTTGCGCCACGGCACCTGTCCCACCGGGAAGGAGAGCCCCGGGCCGATCTCAGGGATCGCCCGCGCGGCGGGTCGCATCATCATCGGCAGCTCACCGCGCTGCACCATGAACACGCGATTGGGGCTCTCGGCGAACACACCTTGCGACGAGCCCCACGTCCAGTTCTCGTGGCCGGGCAGGCTGGCCGACATCGGCTTCGGCCAGTTCGGCACCACGTCGTACGGGCCGGTAATGTCGAGCCCGCCCTTCTCGCCGGCGACTGCCGCAAACCCGGCGTTGGACCCCTGTCCCTGTACCGCCGTTTCAGTTCCCGCAATCAGCCAGCCCGCCAGGAAGGCGAGTGTCAGGCCGGTCAGTACCGCTGCTTTTGTGCGCATTGATGTCCTCTCGGAATGAGAACGATCGCTCGAATGGCCGCAAGTCTAGCCCTCGACCTGCACCACGTCAAACGTTAGACTAAATTGGACTTACGAATTCATAGTCAGGTTCTTATGCACACCTTGCGCAGATACGCTCTCATGCTGCCGGCGGCCATCCTCGGCGCGGCAATCGTTTCGGCGCAGCAGGCCCCGCCGCAGGGGGATACCGGTCAGTCGGCCGTCACTTTCAGAACGGAAACGAACTTCGTCGAAGTCCATGCGATCGTGACCGACCAGAAGGGCGCCTTCGTCAAGGATCTGAGGCGCGAGGATTTCGAAGTCTACGAGGACGGGCGGCTGCAGTCGCCGACGGTGTTCTCGCTGGTGGACGTGCCGCTCGAGAAGCCGTTCGTGCCGCTCAACGCGTCGGTGCCGATCGAGCCGGACGTACGGGCGACTACGCGCACGTTTGACGGCCGCATTTACATCCTGCTGCTCGACGATCTTCACACCAACGTCACCCGCACGAACAACGTCCGCGAAGTCGCCAAGAAGTTCGTCAACGAGTATCTCGGCGTCAACGACCTCGCCGCCGTCGTTTATACGAGTGGGCGGCAGGAGTCAGGGCAGGAGCTGACCAATAATCGCCGCCTGCTGAATGCCGCGATCGATCGGTTCCAGGGGCAGAAGCTGCCGTCGGCCGGCGCCGAGAAGCTGGCGCTGCACCGGCAGCAGATCGCCAACGAGGATTCGAATTCCGACAGCCAGCAGGAAATCCGGACGCCCGAAGGGCTGCAGAAGGCGCAGTCGATCCGCGACCCGTTCGACAACGAGCGCGCGACCAATGCGCGCCGGTCGCTGGACGCGATCCAGAACGTCGCCCGCTGGATGGCCGACGTGCAGGGTCGCCGCAAGGCGCTGCTGTTCTTCAGCGAGGGCTTCGACTACGACATCTACCAGCCGTTCGACATCGGGCGCGAGAGCGGCCTGATCGTCGCCGAAGCGCAGGAGGCCGCCGCGGCCGCGCAGCGCGCCAACGTGAACGTCTACGGCATCGACCCGCGCGGCATGAGCCAGTTCGGCGAGATGATTGAAATCAACGACCGGTCCGACTATCCGCAGCTCGATTACGGCACCTTCCGCGGCCAGGCGCGCGAGCTGCTCCTGGCGCAGGAGAGCCTGATCTCGCTGTCGGACGAAACCGGCGGCATTCCGATCGTCAACTCCGGCGACCTCGCCGGCGGCCTTGGCCGGATCGTGCTCGACAACAGCCGCTACTACGTCCTCGGCTACTACAGCGACTCGGCGAAGTGGTCGCGCAACAAGTTCCTGAAGATCGAGGTCAAGGTGAAGCGCCCCGGCCTGCGGGTGCGGGCGCGCAAGGGATTCCTGCCGCCCGACGCGAGGGCCATCGCCCGCGCCGCCGAGGCCGACGTCAAGGCTGGCACCACGCCGGCGCTGCGGGCCGCGCTCAGCAAGCCCGTCCCGATCGGCGATCTGCCGATGCGGGTGTTTGCCGCGCCGCTGCGCGGGACGAGCGACAAGGGCTCGGTCGTGATCGCGCTCGAGATCGACGGCCCGGCGCTGAAATTCCAGGAGCGCAACGGCCGCTTTGTCGAATCGCTCGAGGTATCGATCGTGGCCGCCGATCAGCGAGCCCGCGTGCAGGGGGGCGATCGCCAGACGTTCAACCTGAATCTGGTGCCCGAGACGCATGCGCGGGTCAGCAAGACCGGCGTACGGTTGCTGTCGCAGCTCGAGCTTCCCGCGGGCCGATATCAGATCCGCGTCGGCGCGCACGAATCGACCGGCCAGAGCGTCGGCACGGTGCCGTACGATGTCGAGGTCCCTGACTACGCCAAGACGCCGTTCGCCCTCAGCGGCGTGCTGATCACGTCATCGTCTGCGGGGCTGCTGACGACGGCGAACCAGGACTCGGACTGGAGCGGGCTGCTGCCGTCGCCGCCGGTGGTCACGCGGACGTTCGCCGCGGCCGAGACGCTGACGTGGTTTGCCGAGGTCTACGACAACACCAGCCAGCAGGCCCACGCGATCAACTACACCACGTCGGTGCTGGACGCCCGCGACGGCCGGACGCTCATCACCTCGCGCGACAACCGCGTCATCCAGGCCGGCAGCCGTGGCATCGCCCAGGGCTTCACCACCAGCCTGCCGCTGCGCGACCTGATGCCCGGCCGCTACGTGCTGCATGTGGAAGCGACATCGACCGCCGCCGGCCAGAATGCCAGCCGGGACGTGCTCTTCGAGGTGAGATAAATTTGGCCGCTTACTGGGTCGCCCGCGCCAGGATCGACGATCCCGTCGAGTACAAGAAATACACCGACCTCGTTCCCGCCATCATCAAGAAATACGGCGGCACCGTCCTCGCCCGCGGCGGGCGGTATCAGATCATGGAAGGGCCGGAAGCCTTCCAGCGCTTCGTCGTGATCGAGTTTCCGTCGCTCGAGCAGGGCGTGAAGTGCTTCCAGTCGCCCGAGTATCAGGAAGCCGCGCAGTTCCGCCGCAACGGCGGTGGCATTGTCGAGAACGTGATCGTCGAAGGCGGCGACGCCACGAAGTAGCGTCCGGCTTCCGGACACTACGTACGACGGCCGCACAAAAAAGAAAGGGCGGACCCTGAGGCCCGCCCTCCCTGGCTACCTGGCGACGCAGCGACGCCGTTACGTAGTCGCCGCGGCCTTCTTGAGGACGCTGTCGGCGATCGTCTTGAACTCGTCGGCCGTCAGCAGGTCCTTCTTCTCGAACGACTTGGCTTTCACCGCCATCAGCATTTCCATCTTCTCGTCGTCATTCGCGGTGATGCCGAGCTTCTCGCACCATTCCTGGATCGAGGGCGGGCCGCTGTTCTTGCCGAGCACGACGTTGACCGCCTTCTGGCCGACCAGGTCGGGCGAGAACGGCACGTACTCGAGCGGGTGATCCTTGCGCGCCAGCCGGAACCAGCCGGCGATGATGCCCGACTCGATGTCGTAGAGCCGGTCGCCGACGATCGGACGGTTGGGTGGCTGCGTGACCTTGGCGAGCTCCATCACGAACTTCGAGACTTCGACGAAGTTCTTCGTGTTGATGCCCAGGTCCTTGCCGTAGAGGCAGAGCAGCGACAGGACGACGTCCTCCATCGGGACGTTGCCGGCGCGCTCGCCCAGCCCGGTGACGGTGGTGTGCGCCACCGAGGAGCCTGCCTGCAGCGCGGCAAGCGTGTTCGCGACGCCAAGACCGAAGTCCTGGTGGCAGTGGATCTCGACCGGCTTCTTGAGGCGCTCGATCACCTTCGGGACGACGTAGCGGACCGCCTCGGGGGTGGTGCCGCCGACCGTGTCGGCAATCGTCAGCGCGTCCATGTGCCCTTCGGTCGCCACCTGCTGCACGATGTCGAGGAAGCGATTGAGCTCGGTCCGCGTCGCGTCGATCGTGAAGAAGACGGTGTAGAGGCCCGCTTCCTTCGCGGCGAGGGTGGTCTCGATCGACGCCTTCATGGCGCGCTCGATCGGCCAGCCGTAGCCGTTCTGGATCATGTGATCGCTGGCCGGGATTTCGATGACGATCCCCTTGCACCCGCAATCCTTGATGACCTTCACCTCGGACGGGATGCAGCGCGCGAAGCCGAAAATCTCGGCTTTCAGCCCGAGCGCGGCGATATCGGAGATGGCGGCCTTGTCCTGCGCCGAGACCGCCGGCATGCCCGCTTCGATGCGGTGCACGCCAAGGCTGTCGAGCTTCTTGGCGATCGCCACTTTCTCTTCGCGCCGGAAGACGACGGCGGTCTGTTGCTCGCCGTCACGCAGAGTGACGTCGTGAATCTTGAGGTTCGTGGGGAAGTTGTAGTTCTTCGTCGCTTCTGGCAGGTAATTCCAGGGACTGATGAACCACTTGTCTGTTTTCCAGGGTTCTTGCATGTAGCCTCCGGGCGTTGTTGATGAACAGAAGATGATACCTCCCCGTTACGGGGGCCAGCAAGGGTCCCAACCCTAAGTAATTGCGGGGGTTCGGGCGGTGAAGTACGATCGAGACAGTGCCCACCATCCGGTTCACCCTCAACGGACAACCCACCGACGCGTCATACGAGCCCGGCATGCACCTCCTGGAGGTCCTGCGGGAGGAGTGCGGCGTCACCTCCGCCAAGAACGGCTGCGCGCCGGAAGGCGCCTGCGGCTGCTGCATGGTGATGATCGACGGACGCCCGGCGCTGTCGTGCCTGCGGAAACCGGAACAAATGGATGGGCACCAGATCGTCACGCTCGACGGGATCCCCGAGGAGACCCGTCGCGTGATTGCCGACGCCTTCGTCCTGGAGGGCGGCGTCCAGTGCGGGTTCTGCATCCCGGGGATCGTAGTCCGGGCGGCGTCGCTGATCGAGCACGGCAAGACCGGCGATCGCGAGGCGATCGCCAAGGCGCTCGATGGCCACATCTGCCGCTGCACTGGGTATGGGCGGATCATCGACGCCATCCAGACCGCAGGGGAGGCGCTGCAGAATGGCGGCCGGCTGCCGAAGGAGCCGCGGCGCCATAACTTCTTTGGCGAGGACTTCGGGCTGCACCGCAACCCGAAGTACGGCGACGGATCGGGCGACTGCGTCGGCGCGTCGCTCGCGCGGCAGGGGGGCCAGCAACAGACGCTTGGCGAGAAGCCGTTCGTCGACGACATGCGCGCGCCGGGGATGCTGCACGGCGCGATGGTGCCCACCCACCATCCCCGCGCGGTGGTGAAGAAGATCAGGACCGAAGCAGCGCTCGCGATGCCGGGCGTCGTGCGCGTTTTCACCGCCGCCGATGTCCCCGGACCGCGTGGCATCGGCCTCACCATCCCCGACATGCCCGTGTTCGTGGCTGAAGGCGAGACGACCTGCTGCGTCGCCGATTTCCTGGCGATCGTCGTGGCCGACACCCAATTCCACGCGCGCCAGGCCGCGGCGAAAGTCGAGGTGGATTACGAGGTCCTCGAACCGCTCACCGATCCGCTCGAGGCGCTGAAGCCGGACGCCCCACACGTCCACTCGACCGGGACGCTGTATCCCGCGCCGAACCTGCTCCAGCCGATCACCGCGTTCGCCCGGGGCGACGTGGACGCGGCGCTCAAGGATGCCGCGCACATCATCCAAGAGACCTTCGTGACCCAGGCGGTGGACCCCGCGTTCCTCGAGCCCGAGGCCTGCCTGGCCATCCCGCAGGGAAAGGGCATCAAGGTCCACACCGACAGCCAGGGATCGATCTACGACCAGCAGCAGATCGCGCGGGTGCTGAACCTCGAGCCGGCCGAGGTGGAGATCGCACTGGCGGCGAGCGGCGGCGCCTTCGGCGCGAAAGAGGAGCTGTCGATCCAGGCGCAGACGGCGATCGCCGCGTATCTGCTCGGTCGCCCCGTCAAGACCGTGCTCACCCGCGAGCAGTCGACGCAGCATCACGTCAAGCGCCACCCGATGGTGATCAAGCTCGTCGTCGGCGCGGATGCCGAGGGCCATCTGCTGGCCGTGCGATCGCGTATCGTCGCCGACGCGGGCGGCTACCACACCACCAGCGCGAAATGCGCGCTGCGCGCCGCCTGTCATACGTGCGGGCCGTACCGAGTCGCGAATGTCGACGTCGAGTCGAAAGCCGTCTACACGAACAATCCCAACAGCGGCGCCATGCGCGGCTTCGGCAGCAACCAGGCCCAGTTCGCTATGGAAGGAGTGATGGACGTCCTCGCCGGGAAAGTGGGCGTGGACGGCTGGGACATCCGCATGCGGAACATCCTCAACCCGGGCGACAAGTTCGCCACCGGGCAGGTGATGCGCGAAAGCGTCCGCGGGATGAAGGCGTCGATGGACGCCGTAAAGGACCTCTACAAGAAGGCCAAGTACAAGGGCATCGGCTGCGGCATCAAGAGCACCGGCCTCGGCAACGGCACCACCGAAGGCGGCTACATCATCATTCGCGTCGTGCGGGACTCGGGCGCCGCAGCCTCCGGCGATGGGGGTCCGACCCTGGACGTCCTCAACGGCTATACCGAGATGGGGCAGGGGATCTACACGGCGACGATGCAGGCGGTGTGCGAGGAGACGGGGTTGCCGTCACGGATGATGCACGTGCGGTGGGACGAGGCGCTCGGCCGGAAGTGCGGCGAAACATGGGCGTCGCGCGGCACGACCCTGAGCGTCGCCGCTGCGCGCGAAGCGGCGAAGAAGCTTGCCGCCGATCTCAAGACGGCATCACTCGAACAGCTCGTCGGTAAGGAGTACTACGGCGAATACGTCCTCAGCTTCACGACGCGGCCGGGCACGCCCGAATGGGTGCTGAATCCGACCACCCACCTGACCTTCAGCTATTCGACGCAGGTGGTGTTCCTCGACGACGAGGGGCGGATGAACCAGGTGGTCGCGGCGCACGACGTCGGCCGGGCGATTAACCCCCGCCTGTGCGCCGAGCAGATGGAGGGGGGCGTCCACATGGGGCTCGGCTACGCCCTGTCCGAGGACTTCCCGTCCACCAACGGGGTGCCGCACTCGCTGGCGATGCGTGATTTCGGCCTGGTCGCGGCCAAGCACATGCCGGAAGTGGACGTCATCCTGATTGAGGTGCCCGACGAAGTCGGGGGCTACGGCGCCAAAGGGGTGGGGGAAATCGGCTGCGTCGCGACCGCCGGGGCCGTGGCGAGCGCGCTCCATTCCTACGACGGCATCCGGCGGTTCCGGCTGCCGATGCAGGACGCCCCGGCAGCCCGTCCGTCTGTGCCAAAATCGCGGCGTAAGGTATAGTACCCGTTCACTCCCATGAGAGCTTTCGAAGTCTTTTCCGCTAAAGATTCGCAGCATGCCGTGGCTCTGCTGGCCCAGCACGCCGCGACGTCCCGGGTGAAAGTGCTCGCAGGCGGCACCGATCTGCTGGCTGACCTCAAGTTCGCCCCCTCTTCGCATGCACCGGCCGTCGTGGTCGACATTTCCCGCGTCGACGACTTCCGGGGCATCAAGAAGACCAAAGAGGGGCTCAGCATCGGCGCCCTGGTCACCCACACTGAAATCATGCGGTCGCCCATCATCCGGGACATGTTCCCGGCGCTGGTAGACGCTGCCCACACCATCGGCGCGGTCCAGACCCGCAACCTCGGGACGCTGGGCGGCAACCTCGTGACCGCCGTGCCCTCGGTCGACAGCGGGCCGACGCTGGTCGCGCTCGACGCCGTGGTCACGATCCTCGGTCCGGGCGGCAAGCGCCACATGCCGCTGGCGGAGTTCTTCGTCGGGCCGCGCAAGACCGCGCTCAAGTCGGACGAGCTGCTCGCCGAGATCATCATCCCGACCGAGAACCTCGCCAAGCCGACGCATTTCCAGAAGTTCGGCCTGCGCAAGGGGCAGGCGCTCGCGCTCGTCAACGTCGCGTCCAGTGTCTGGATCGACTGGGACAAGAACACCTTCAAGGCGCCGCGCGTCGCGCTGGGCGCGGTCGCGCCCAAGGTGATCCACGCCACGAGCGCGGAGAGCTTCCTCGACGGGCGTCCTATTACCCCTGAAGCGATGGAAGAAGCGGGCAAGCTCGCCGCGGGCGACGCGAAACCGATCAGCGACATGCGCGCCTCGGCGGAATACCGGAAAGACCTCATAGCGGTGCTGACGAAACGGACTCTTGAAGGCGCTTATGCCTTGGCTAAGGCGAAGCGGTCGGAGAAGTGACATGGCAGAAGTGACGATCCTCGTCAACGGCGAACGGCGCACCGCCCATGTGGCGCCGGAAACGACGCTGCTCCGGATGCTGCGCGACGAGTTCCAGTTGACGGGCTCGAAGCTGGGGTGCGACGTCGGCGACTGTGGCGCCTGTACCGTGATGGTGGACGGCAAGTCGGTCAACTCGTGCCTGATGCTGGCTGTCCAGGCCGACGGGCGCGAGGTCCTCACCATCGAAGGGCTCGCGACCAAGGAGCAGCTGCACCCGCTGCAGCAGCTGTTCGAAGAGAAGGGTTCGCTGCAGTGCGGGTTCTGCGGGCCGGGCGTGATCATGTCGGCCAAGGCCCTGCTCGATGAAAACCCTGATCCCAGCGAGCTCGAGATCCGGGACGCGCTGGCCGGCAACCTCTGCCGGTGCACGGGTTATACGAAGATGATCGAAGCGATCCAGGCTGTGGCCCAGCTCCGTCAGGACCGGCCCGCCGCCAAGTCCGTCGCGTAGTCGGGAAGGCAGTCGGGAGGACTCATACACATGGATAAGAAGCCGGCCGTCGTTCAAAAGGAAGCCCTCAAGGAAGCGGTTGAACTGCTGCGTGCGCCCACGCCGGCGCCGCTCGTTCCGATGCCGATCGAAGTGCTGGTCCCGGAAGCGCGGCAGCAGACGCCGGCGGTGCGTCAGCGCGCCACGCGTCCCGACGCCCGCACCCACGGGCTCGGCCAGACCAAGTACATCGACGACATGTACCTGCCCGGGATGCTCTACGCGAAGATCAAGCGGGCCGGCGTCGCCTCCGCCCGGATCATCAGGGTGGACACCAGCGAAGCCGAGGCCATGCCCGGCGTCGTGGCCGTCATTACCGGCCGCGACATCCCCTGCAACTCATTCGGCCCGTCGCTGAAAGACCAGCCGGTGCTCGCCGACGAGCGCGTGTTCCACGCCGGCGACGGCGTGGCCGCGGTGGCCGCGGTCACCGAGCAGATCGCCGCCGACGCGCTCGAAAAGATTCACGTCGAGTACGAGAATCTCGAGCCGGTGCTCGATCCGCTGCTCTCGCTGCAGCTCGAGACGCCGGGCATCCACGCGCCCAGCCCGAACATCTACGGGCACAAGGTGATCAAGAAGGGCGACGTGCAGAAGGCGTTTGCCGAGTCGTACAAGGTGTACGAAGGGCAGTTCCGCACCCAGATGGTCGAGCACGTGCCGCTCGAGCCGCATTCCTCGCTGGCCACCTGGGACCCGAACGGCCGCGTGACGATCTACTCGACGCTCGGGCGCATCACGCTCGGCCGCGCCGACATCTCGCGCACCATCGGCGTGCCGATGAGCCGCATCCGCATCATCGCCACCATCGTCGGCGGCAACTTCGGCGGCAAGAACGAGATCACCACCGAGCCGGTGGTGGCGCTGCTGTCGAAGAAGACCGGCCGCCCGGTCAAGTGCACCTTCACCCGTCCCGAAGAGTTCATGTCGTCCACGACGCGGCACCCGCTGATCATGGATTACAAGACCGGCGTCTCGAAGGAAGGGAAGATCCTCGGACGGCAGATTCGTCTCGTGCTCGAAGGCGGCGCCTACTGCTCGTGGAGCGAGACCACGCTCGGCAAGGCGTGCATCCTCTCCGCCGGTCCCTACAAGATCGACAACCTCTACGCCGAAGCGTTCGTCGTCTACACCAACAAGACGATGACCGGCGCGATGCGCGGGTTCGGCGCCCCGCAGGTCTGCTTCGCCTACGAGTCGCAGATGGACGACATGGCGAAGGACCTCGGCCTCGATCCGCTCGAGTTCCGGCTGATGAACGTGCTCGAGGAAGGGTCGCTCAGCCCGACCAGCCAGAAGCTGCACAGCGTCGTGGTCAAGGAGTCGCTGCTCCAGGCCGCCGAGCGGTTCGGCTGGAACAGCAACGGCAGCAGGAAAGCGTCATGAAGAAGCGGGGACGCGGTATCGCGTGCATGTGGTACCCGATCGGGTTCACCGTTGCGGCGAACCCGAGCGCGGCGGTCGTCAAGATCAACGAGGACGGCACCGCCACGCTGCTCACCGGCACGGTTGAAACCGGGCAGGGATCGCTGACCATCCTGGCGCAGATCGTCGCCCAGGAGCTCGGCATCGCCACCGACGACGTCCATGTCGTGTCGGCCGACACCGACACCACGCCGATGGACACCGGCGCGATCGCCAGCCGCACCACCTACGTCACCGGCAACGCCGCGCGGCTCGCGGCCGAGAAGGCCAAGAACATCCTGTTCGAGGTCGCCGCCCCGGTGCTCGGCGTCAAGCCGAGCCAGCTCGAAGTCGAGGATCACAAGATCCAGGTCGTCGGGTTCCCGCAGCGCAACATGCACATCGGCGACGTCGCCGATCGGGCACGCGGCGTGAACGGCCAGCCGCCGATCGGCAGCGCCAGTTACAACCCCGCGACCGTCGCGCTCGATGCCGAGACCGGCCAGGGCAAGCCGTTCGCGACCTACGTCTACGCCACGCAGATTGCCGAAGTCGACGTGGACGACGAAACCGGCGAAACCGAAGTGATCCGCATCGTCGCCTCGCACGACTGCGGCACGCCGATCAACCCGATGCTGGTCGAAGGCCAGGTGGAAGGCGGGATCTCGATGGGCGTCGGCTTCGCCCTCGAGGAAGAGATCCTGTTCGACAAGTTCGGCCGCCAGTTGAACCCGAACCTGACGAACTACATCATGCCGACCTCGCTCGACATGCCGAAGATCGAAGTCGACATCGTCGACAGCTACGATCCGACCGGTCCGTTCGGCGCCAAGGGCGTCGGCGAACCGACGTGCGTGTCCACGGCCGCGGCGATCCTGAACGCGATCCACGACGCCGTCGGCGTACGGATCCACTCGCTGCCCGCGACGTCCGAGAAAGTGCACGCCGCCCTCAAGGCGAAGCGCGCGCAGGAATCGAAGCGGCTCACGGCCGGCGCATCCGCCTCCGCGTAAGACAAAGGCGGACTTGAAGGTCCGCCTTCACTTTACCTACCCCAGACACACCCCGTAGAGGCGGGACCTTCAGGTCCGCCCGGTCAACGTTTGCCTTGACCCGCGCCCTGATCAGGCGCATATTCCCGCACGCCAGCGACCATCGCCGGCCGCCGCGCGTCATGCAGTTTGGCGTGAAACTCGCCTTTGAGCAGGGGCACGCCTGGTCATGATTACCGGCGATTGAGAGGAGGAGGGCTCATGGTTCGTCTTCTACGGGTCTTGGGTATCAGCGTCGCGTGTGTAATCGTCGCTTCCCTTCCTGCAGCGGGCCAGCAGCGCGGCTCGGTCAGCGGCAGGGTCCTCGATGCGGGCGGGTTGGTGCTTCCGGGCGCCACCGTCACTGTGACCGAGCAAAATACCGGCTTCACCCGAACGGTCGTCGCGGCTGAAACGGGCGCGTATACCGTGCCGAACCTGGATCCGGGCGCGTACACCGTCGTGGTCGAGATGCAGGGGTTCGCGACGGTGCGGCAGCCGACGCTGCTCACCGCCGGGTCCGCCGTCACCCTCGACTTCAAGATGCAGGTCGCCGGTCTCTCGGAAGACGTGACCGTCACCGCCGAGGCGCCGCTCGTCGAGACGTCGAGCAATCAGATTGGCGGCAGCCTCTCGAGCCAGGAGATCGAGGAAATTCCGTCGAACTTCCGGAACTTCACCGCGCTGACGCAGCTGATTCCCGGCATCACGCCCAACCCGGCGGCGTCGACATTCGAAGGCGGGCAGGTGGTGGCGAACGGCACACCCTCGCAGCAGAACGTCTACCTGATCGACGGCATGTACAACAATGACGACCGGCTTGGCGGCAGCCAGGGCACGCAGGTCCGGATGGTGCTCGACAACATCGCCGAGTACCAGGTGCTGACGAATCAGTACAGCTCGCGGTACGGGGGCGGCGCCGGCACGATCATCAACATGATCACGCGCGGCGGCACGAACGAGATGCACGGCCGCGTCTACTCGTACTTCCGCGACGACCGGTTCAACAACCGCAACGCATTCCTGCCGGCGTCGGCGCCCAAGCCCCAGGAGCGGACGCTGCAGGCCGGCTTTGGCATCGGTGGACCGATCGTCCGCAACCGCGCGCACTTTTACTTCACCATGGAGAAGGACAACGAGGACATCGCCGGGCAGAAGCGGTTCCCGGCGGCCGCGGCGCCGCTCGCGCGCGACATGGTCGGCACCTTCGAGGTGCGGGCCACGAATTACTTCGCCCGCGGTGATCTGCAGGTGAACCAGCAGAATCTTCTCAACTTCCGCTGGGTCCTCGAGACCGCCCCGACACGCGGCGAGGGCTTCAACACCAACACCCAGACCATCGACTCGCAGACATGGGAGAGCGACTGGGATCATTTCATGGGTGGCACCTATACCTCGGTGTGGAGCAGCCGTGCGACCAACGAGATCCGCGTCGGCCGCATCAGCGAGGAGCTCGGCACCGGCGCGCAGGCGTTTTTCGACGACGACGTCAAGCAGATCGGGTTTGCCGGGCGCGACCCGTTCTCGGTCGGGCAGCAGAACACGCACCCGAGCTACATAACCGGGCGAGGCGGGGAGGGTCTGAACACCCAGATTCGCACCTATACCGTTGACGAGACGTTCAGCTATTTCGCGCCCAACCTCTGGGGACTCGAGCACACCGTCGCCGCTGGTGGCGGGATCGGGTTCCACGAGATGCCGCCGCGCACGACGTTCAGCTCCGGGACGTTCCAGTTCAGGACTGATGCCCCTTACAACCCGGCCGATCCGGCGACATTCCCGTTCCAGTTCAACGTCACGGTCGGTCCGCCGGACGACTACGGGTATCCGGTGTACTCGCGCGATCGCCGCTACAACTTCTTCGCGGAAGACCGGATGAAGGTGTCGGACACCGTCACCCTCAATCTTGGGATCCGCTACGACCACCACAAGCAGACGCCGAACAGCAAGGACGACTTCGCGCCGCGCGTCGGCCTCGCGTGGGATATCACCGGCGCCGGCCGAACCGTGGTGCGAGGCGGCCTCGGCAAGTTCTACGCCTATCCGCCGGTCGTCCTCGACCTGACGCTGCAGCAGAACGCGGTGCTCACCCGGTTCCCGAGCATCGCGATCAACGAGACGCATCCGCTGGCGTCCGTCGTCCTCCGGCCGGTCATGATCACCGACTCGGAAGGGAATCCTGGCGTCGCGCAGTTGAGTCCTGCCGCCCAGGTGGCGCTCAACCAGTTCCGGGATCAGGTGCTCGCGGGTTCGACCTTCAACCAGAATCCGTGGGTCGACAGCCCCGATCGGCAGCTGCCGTACACGTGGTCATGGAGTGTGGGCGTCAATCACCAGATCGGCAGCAACTCGGCCGTCGGTGTCGACTACGTGGCGAACGTGTCGCGTGATCAGCTCGGGGTCATCGACATCAACGAGCCGGTCAACCGGGTCAGGCCGGGCATCAACAGCATCGATCCGGGCGGGGTGCTGATTCCCGCCTCGGCGCGCGGCACCAACTTCTCGCGGGTGCTGCAGGCGCAGACCAGCCCGCTGTTCGACGGCGATTACCAGTCGGTCCAGATCTCCTACCTCAAGCGGATGTCCAACCGCTGGAGTGGCCGGCTGGCCTACACCGCGCAGGAGAGCCATTACGTCGGACTCGGCAATCCCGACGCGCGGCGTGTCTGGCTCGACAACGACATCCGCGCCGACTACGGCCTGTTCGCGTCGGATCGTTCGCAGGTGCTGGCGGCCAGCGGCACGGTCAACGTGTGGCGCAGCTTGAACGTGGCGGCGGTGTTGAGCGCGATCTCCGGTGCGCCGATCAACGAGACCGTGGGCTCCGACGTCAACGGCGACCTCGATAACACCGATCGCCCGATCCGCGGCATCAACGATGCGACCCTGCCGATCCGCTCCGAGGTCGATTCGCAGGGGCGGGCGGTCATCAACGGGCTCGAAGGCCCGGGGTCGTTCCTGATTGATATGTCGTTCCGGTATCAGATCCCGCTCGCCGGCGGGCTGGACAGCCTGGACCTGTTCTACGACATCTTCAACGTGCTGAATCGCGAGAACCTGGTGCCCCCGACCGGCAACCGGGCCTCGTCGACGTTCATGGTGCCGACCGCCGCCCAGTTCCCGCGGCAGATGCAATTCGGCATCCGGGTGCGCTTCTAGACAACGACGTGCGGGGTGCGGGCATGCGGCAGAGGTCGCACCCCGCACCGCCGCACCTCCGCGCCTCCGCACCGCTGGCCCCTGTTTCCAGCCCTCCCCTGACCCGATGTATAGTTCTCCTTTGTCTTTTTCAGGTTTTGTGGCGCAGGCGCATCGCACGCGCGCGCGCGTTTTCTCGCCTCGGAGGGAGTAGCAGTTCAATGAGTAAAGTCGAACGAAGCAACGGGATGGACCTGAGCTGGCTCGGCAAGCCCCACGAATACGATCCGGGTCGCCTTTACAGCCAGACGGCCGCCGACTGGCAGTACCGCGTGGACGTCGATCGCCTCCGCAAGGAGCGGCTGGTCAAACTCCAGGCGGAGATGAAGAAGGACGACCTCGGCGCGCTCGTGCTCTTCGCCGGCGCCAACATCCGCTACGCGACGGCCTCCTACCAGGGCAACTGGAAATACAACATCAACATCCGCTACGCGGTCGTCCCCGCTGAAGGCAAGCCGACGCTGTTCGAGACCGCCGGCTCCGACCTGCAGTGCGCGAAGATCGACCTGCCGTGGATGGAAGGCCGCATCCGCCCCGCCATCACCTGGCAGTGGGCCGAAGGCGCCGTGCCCTACATGGCCGGCCGCATGGCCGACAGCGTCATGGAAGTGCTCAAGGAGCACAAGGTCGAGAAGGAGAAGATCGGCATCGACAACCTCGACATGCCGGCCTTCGAAGCCTTCAAGAAGCTGGGCCTCAACATCGTCAACGGCTGGCCGGCGGTGTCGCGCGCCCGCGTCATCAAGACCCGCGACGAGATCGAGCTGCTGAAGATGGCGTCGAGCATCGGCGACGCGGCGATGTGGAAGATCAAGTACGAGTGGCTGAAGCCGGGCGTGCGCGAGCGCGAGATCGAGGCGAAGGTCCACGAGTTCATGCTCGAGCGCGGCTGCGAGATCATCTACGACATCATCGTCGCCTCGGGCGGCAACACCAGCCCGTATCGCCGCTGGGCGACCGACAAGCTGATTCGCCAGAACGACATGGTGATCGTCGACATCAACGCGGTCGGCCCTTCCGGCTACTTCATCGACTTCGTGCGCTGCTTCAAGTGCGGCGGCCCGTACGGCGCCAAGATGACCGGCAAGGAAATCGACCTCTATCGCGAGGTCTACGACTCGATGTACGCCGGCATCGCCCAGCTCAAGCCGGGCAACACCACCGCCGACGTCGCCAAGGTCTTCCCGGAGTACGACGACGACAAGTACGGCACGGTGACGCTGCAGCAGTTCGCGCACAGCATCGGCATCACTCTCTACGAGGGCATGTGGATGTCGCGCGCCTACTCGATGAAGTACCCCGCCGAGATCAAGGAGAACATGTACTTCGCGATCGAGACGTTCGCCGGCCATCCCTACCTGGAGCAGACGGCGCGCCTCGAAGAGAACGTGCTGGTCAGCGCCGACGGTCCCGTGATCTTCACGCGCATGGAGCACATGGAAGAGGCCATGGCGAAATAGGATGGCCTACCAGGTAGCTGTCGCTGATTCAGTCTTCCCGAACCTCGACCCGGCCAAGGAGGTCGTGTCGAGGATCGGGGCCACCCTGCAGCTGGCCCCGGAGCCGACCCCCGAGGCCATCATGAAGATCGCCAAGGACGCCGACGCGATCCTCGTGACCTACGCGAAGATCACCGGCGACATGATCCGGCAGCTGACGAAGTGCCGGATCATTTCCCGCTTCGGCATCGGCGTCGACAACGTCGACATCCCCGAGGCCACCAAGAAGAACATCGTGGTGACCAAGGTGCCCGACTACTGCATCGACGAGGTCTCGGACCACGCGATGGCGCTGCTGCTCGCCGTCGTCCGCAAGATCCCGATGATCAGCGCCCAGGTGCACAAGGGCACCTGGAAGATGCCGAACGTGGTGCCGATCTCCCGCCTGCGCGGCAGCACGCTCGGGCTGATGGGCTTCGGCCGCATTCCGCAGCTGGTCGTGCCCAAGGCGAAGTCGTTCGGGATGAAGGTGATTGCCTACGACCCGTTCGTGCCGAAGGACGTCTTCGCCAAGCTCGGCGTGGATCAGGTGGACTTCCCGACGCTGCTCAAGACGTCGGACTACGTGTCGATCCACAGCCCGCTCGTGCCCGAGACCAAGGGCATCTTCAACGCCGACGCGTTCAAGCAGATGAAGAAGACGGCGTACGTGGTGAACACGGCGCGCGGTCCGATCATCGACGAAGCGGCGCTGGCGGCGGCGCTCGACGCCGGTGAGATTGCCGGCGCGGCGCTCGACGTGATGACCCAGGAGCCTCCGGGCGACAAGTCGCCGCTGTTCGGGCGCGATAATGTGATCATCACGCCGCACACCAGCTTCTACTCGGAGGAGGCGCTGGTCGAACTGCAGACGAAGGCCGCCGAGGAAGTGGTGGCCGTGCTGAGCGGCAAGGCGCCCCGCAATCCGGTCAATCCGGAAGCGCTGACGAAGACCGCGTAGGCGGCGGGCAGATATGGCCAACATGAAAGCCATGGTCCTGACGGGACCGAACGAGCTCAAGCTCGACGAGGTCGCGAAGCCGGCGGGCGGCGCCAGCCAGGTGCTCGTGAAGGTGACCCACAGCGGCATCTGCGGCACCGACTACAAGATCTTCAACGGCTCGATCCCGGTTCGCTACCCGCGCATCATGGGCCACGAGATGGCGGGCGAGGTCGTCGACGCCGGGGACAGCACCCTGCGCGTCGGCGAGCGCGTCATCGTCGATCCCGAGCTCTATTGCGGCACCTGCTTCCACTGCCGGATCGGCCAGACGCATCTCTGTCCGAACGGCCAGCTGCTCGGCCGCGACGCCAACGGCGGGTTCGCCGAGTACCTGGCGGCGCCGAAGAGCCAGGTGTTCCGGCTGCCCGACAGCATCGGCCGCAATGCGGCGCCGATCATCCAGGTGCTCACCACCTGTCTGCATGCCCAGCGGCAGGTCAACATCTTCCCCGGCGAGTATGTGGTGGTGCAGGGCCTGGGGGTGACCGGCCAGCTGCACGTGCAGCTCGCCAAGGCCCGCGGGGCGACGGTGATTGGCGTCACCCGCAGCGCCGAGAAGCGGGCACTGGCCGAAACGCTCGGCGCCGACCTCACCATCCCGGGTGACGAGAACGCCGTGAACGCCGTGCGCGAGGCCACCGAAGGGCGCGGCGCCGACATGGTGATCGAAACCACCGGCTACGTGCAGCAGCTCGCCGCGGGCATCAACATGACGCGCTCGGGCGGCCGGGTGCTGATGTTCGGCATCATCACCGCCAAGGAAGGCGCACTGCCGTTCTACGACCTGTATTTCAAGGAGATCTCGCTCATCAACGCGCGCGTCGCCAAGAGCGAGGACTACCCGGGCGCGATCAGCCTGGTCGAGCGCGGCCTGGTGCGGCTCGAGCCGCTGATCAGCGACGTCATGCCACTCGGGGAGCTGAAGGCGGCCATCGGCATGCTCGGGTCCGACGGCGGCGGTCAGCGCATGAAGATTGTTCTCGAACATGGAATTAACTGACGTGAGGGAAACGAACATGATGAAGACAGTTGTTGGTATCTTGCTCGTGGGCGCTTTCCTGGCCGCGCCCTCCACGGCGAGCGCGCAGATGTCGCTCGCGCAGGCGACGGTGTCCGCTGAGGTCGCCAAGACCACGCTCCTGAGAGATCAGATCAACGCCGACACCGCGCGCAAGCTGGTCGACGCGTGCCTCGAGTTCGCCAAGACCCAGCCGAACGGTCCCGGCACCTACGCGATCTTCGTGCTGTCGCCCACCGGCGACCTGATCGACAGCCATGTCATGGACGGCGTGTTCCCGATCGGCGCGGAGACCGGCCTGATGAAGGCGCAGACCGCGCTCTACGCGCGCACCCCGTCGAGCGTCGTCGCCAACCGCTTCCCGACGCTCGAGGGCCGCGCCATTCGCATGGACCTCGGTAAGCAGCAGGGCCTGTCCTACTACTTCGTCGGCGGCGGCCTGCCGATCGTCGTCGAAGGCCACATGATCGGCGCGATCGGCGTCGGCGGCGGCAACATGGACGAGCAGTGCGCCTACACGGCGCTCACCAAGGTGCTCGGCCCGCAGCCGCCGCTCCCGCAGCCGAATCCGCCGGCGGCTGGTGCAGGCGGCGGTGGCCGCGGTGGTGCTCCGGCAGGCGGCGCGCCGGC